>Ga0182030_10002489_pt1 | contig 39059 bp, 35 predicted proteins | sample 812S3MmetaG_FD_121299 | JGI IMG/M metagenome (GOLD analysis project Ga0182030, IMG submission 121299) | Permafrost microbial communities from Stordalen Mire, Sweden - 812S3M metaG (Illumina Assembly) | ecosystem: Environmental > Terrestrial > Soil > Wetlands > Permafrost | place: Sweden...
GAGTGGTTGATCCCAGCGAAAGTTAGGGTATGCTTCGGCGGCGAGGTAATTCATTACCATATATGCTTCCTGGAATGGCCACTGGGCTGTTTCACGAATAGCTGCATCTCTGAGCTTCTCCGGCGGGGCGTACCGAGCCCTATTATCTACGCCGATCTTGAGCTCCTTCCGGTCAGGATGCGTAGTGATGAGACAACCCCAGCAATCGTGAATCAGGAAGCGAATAGCTCTGAACGCCGAAATCCATTGCATAGCGTGCCACACTATTGGATCCCTCTGCACTGAGAGGCTCCCGACGTACGGACCGTATTGCTGAAGGAGCCGATGCCTGATCAGAGCGTTTTTGTTTGCCCCTGCTTGGTAAAGGCAAGAAGCAAGTGCGTATTCTTCCTGTTTTAGAGCGACGAAGAATGGAGTTTCATCGGACTCATTTCTACAGTCGACTAGTGGCTGGTTGAGTTTGTCAACATCTTCGTTACAGCGACAATTTATCCGATTCTGGCTTCGAAATGTTTCAGGGGTTTCGTCCCAATGACTGGAGGGAAGTATTGACTTTAAAATTGCTTGCGCAAAGCCCATTGCGCGGTCACCTGCCTGTGCGCAGAGATGAAGAGATGTTGTTTTCCTCTGATATTTAACTAGAGCTAAATCCCAGGGCCCGTATAGGACGTAGTCCTGGAACTGCAAAGCTTCTTCAGGATCTGCGACTAGATATGGATGCAAGGGTTGAGCGCCCTGCTCGAGAAAGAAGAAAAATAACGCCGAGCGACCATGAATAATTGCTGATTGTAGACCAATGGTAACAAGAAGTTGTTTGATGTGTCCCTCCGTAGGACAGGTCTCGACAATTCTTTTAGCGACTGCCTTGTTGCCGCTCTGCACAGCGACCTGGATCGCAATCTCTCCTTTCCAATTGATGGAACGAAAGAACCGCGAAGAAGAGTTGTCCCTGTTCCATACAAAATCAAATGCCTCTAGCTGAGCTTGAAGATATTTCTCTCCATGAACCTTTGCTCCATAGTTTGGGTGGCAATCGATAACCTGTCTCACAAGACACCCTTCACCACCCGGGACAACTTTCCACAGGAATGAATCATTCGCATGCTCTAGAAGAAGACGCATGATCGGCCAACGAAGTCGACGTGTTGCAAAATTCAGTGGAGATTCGCTATTTCTCGCAATGAGTGTTGGGTCGGCGCCAATGTCCAATAATGCTTTAACAGCACACACATTTCCCGTAGCTACAACTCTTAGCAAAGGAGGACCTTTGAAGAAGTAGAACCGATCTTCAACTGGATCTTCGGTGTTATTTATAGCAATGCAATTTGGATCCGCACCCTTTTGTTTGAGCAGCTTCGCGATGTATCCAACCTGATTTGCGTTGATCGAGTTCAACCAATGTAGAGGGCTTATCCTTTTCTTCGTGCATAGATTTGCTTTTGCTGCGGTCTTACTTACCAGCCACTTGATGATTTCCACATTGCCAGCGCGACAGGCCTTTAGCAGCGCTGTCTCTCCATAGGTATCCTGGAAATTTACGTTGGCGTTGCGGTCCTGGACAAGAGCTTTCACAGCGCCTAAGCAACCCCAAGACGCAGCAAAGCCGAGAATATACTCCACTGTGATATCTCTACTCCGGGTCTGCCCAATGTTGTGGTGAGAATACCGCTCTCCAATATACTGAGAGTAATGTTTATCCCCAGTTCCATCAAATGCCCCTTTTGGGATATCAAGCTGCAAACCAACTCCCTGGCAAAGCTCATATCTAAGAATATCAAGAAATTCACCTTTCCTCGGGACAGGCTGCTCAATAACGGCCTGGAGTATAAATTCGTGTCCTATGATAAGACCCAACCCAGCCAACAAGGACATGGCCTTACAATTTGGAAAGCCCATTTGCTCAGAAAATGCAGAGTAAATGGGGAATAGAGCCTCAGCGGATGAAATCGAGCCAGATCCTGCAGAGACTGAGAGCCAGGCCGTGGCTAAGTCGAAAGAGTTGTAATTGTGATAAGAATCCCAGTTGTCGCCAGCGTTGTATGCCTCCAGATAGTGACTCGAAATTGTCGCACTTCCATTCTGCATAAGTGAACCCGAAATGGACCAGTTGTATTTCAAGGGTGACAAGTTGTAGCTCTCGAGAGCGTGTATGAATTGACACTGCAGACGGAGATCCTCTAAGCCATAATTATAAATACCTAATCCTTGCTATAAACTCTCATTAGCGCGAAATATCAGAGTGTCCAAAGAGGACTAACCTCAGGTGGAATAGCTACACGTCTGAGGGGCTTAGAGGGAATAGAGGAAATATTTTCTCTTGAAATCCGTGATCAGTTAGTGATGCCCAGGCCCAGGAAGGATACGATGACATTTGCTCACTCACCCAAGTGATTCTATACATGACTGTAGATTTCTCTCTTCAGGGTTCCGACGGAGACAAAATCCCAACCCACACTGTACACTTTCACGAAGCCCCTCGTCGAGCACCACGTCAGAAAGCGATATTGTGGCAACTTCTAGCATGCTGCCATGCTGTGTCATAGCGATGATCTCCTGGCTCATTTCTGCATCAACAATTCCACCACACATATGGAAAGGAGGATGACCATAGCACATTGTTCTCCAAATCAGGAGACCGAAGGAATATGTATCTGTCTGATGAAGGTCACCCCAGGCCAGCCAGTCATTTAGCTCTGGAGCATACCAGGGTCTAGTGCCCCCTTTCAGCCTTGTCGTTTGATTCTTACCATCGAGATCAACCATCGCATAGCCAAAGTCGACGAGCTTCGCAACAAATCGCCGACTACTGTGGGGGAAAATAAGGGTATTTTCCATCTTCACGTCCCCATGAACAATATCACAGGAGTGAAGTGCCAAAAGACCTTGTCCAACATCAACGCAGAGCCTCCTCCGGGTCTCAAAGTCGATGTTCTCTTGGTCGAAAAGCTCGACCATGGAACCGAATTGCGCATACTCAAGAATCACAAAAGGCCAGTGAAAGACATGAGACTTTTCATCAAGGCAGTTCAATTCCCAACCGAACCCGACCAAGTTAGCTATGTTCTCATGGTTGCGCAGCGATGGATGGGTTAGCACTTGGATTTCGAGAAGAACATTCTCCAGCCTCGCTGCGCGTCGATCGCGTGGATTCTTTCCATCTGCTGGAGAACTGTAGTGTCGTAGAGACTTATATACAAACGATTTGTGGCCCGGGAAACGTGTGCTGTCGCTTCCCAAAACATGCTCACGGGGAATCTTGCGGGCGAGAAAACTAGCCCCGGTCCCAATGACTGGAAATTCATGAAGATTTGCAATGGCTGGTAGTCTAACATACTCCTGCGATTTCGACAAAACGGACAGTACAAGAAATATTTCGGCAAGAATAACTCCAAAAGATTCTTGGAAAGCAACCTGAACCTGAGACTTGGGCTCTGGAGCTGCTGACTGTGACTGTGAGTCCGGGTTGACTGCATAGCTCACGATGCTTGGCGCTGATCGAGATGGGTTTGATTGTGGCCACTCAATAGGTCGAGGAGTATTTGATCCAGATGACTGAAGACACATTTTCAGCATTTTACATTTATGGATTTGAATATTGTTCTATACCATTTGGTCTGCCAAAGGATCTGGTAGCTCGAGGGGATAGTAATTGAAATTCAGATTGTGAAGGATCTTGTCCCTAGCAATTTGGATTCCCTTTTCAACAGCATCTGCCAGAAACTGCTCCTTAGTTGCCATTTTTTCGAATTAATGCCAAATGGGGAATCTAGAGTATTCAGACACGGAAGCGGTGCAAGGCTCATTGAGGTATTTCGCGGTTTGCTTTCTCAGATGAGGTTATAAAAGCTGCATTTGAGAACGATAGGCAAGGTAGTGCAAATAATTCGTGGTTGAAAGATGGGGTCGTGTGATGTGCGATAGCTTCTTAGAGATTCAATAAGCCAAGGTGTTTCATGGAGAGCGGCTGAGCAAGCCACATAGGCAGGCTCAGCCGGATCGGTCAAAACAAATTACTGATATGTATCGTACTAAAGACGGAAATCACCGTGTCTGAGAGTATTAGAAGCCTGTCCCTTGTGGAAAGCGGCTGAGCAAGCCACATATGCAAGCTCAGCCGGATCGCAACTACTGAGTATGCATCGTACTTAAGACTGGAATCACCGGGTCTGCAAATTTGGAAGCCCTTCTCTGGAAACAAAATGGACGTTGCAGGTTTCGTCTTTTCGACCGTGTCTGTGGTTGAGTCCTGCTTGACGTTCGCCAAACTTGTCATAGATGCAAAGGAATTTCCAAGGGATTGCGAGTCTCTTCGCCTTGACTTGGCGAATGAGCACGCAAGGCTGCGGACATGGGCACGAGAATGGGAGTTACCAGTGGGAGACAATATAGATTCCGCACTAACTATACCGAACAACACAACCGCCCTCTTCGAACAAGAGGCGGCCAATGCGAGCTTTGCTTTGACAGATATCGAGAGCACCTTGCGGCTCATGTTGGAAATGCTATTGGAGGGAAGCGCAGTACACGATCGCCATCAGCCGAAAATTTCTGTCGATGTAAGGTATCTACGCCCCAATATCTCGTAAAATCCGCTAACCAAAGGGAGGAAATAATCCCATTGAGAAAGAAGATTGGAAACAAGATGTCGGGGAGCTTCAAACGTATCATATGGATTGTGGCTGATAAAGGTCGCCTTGAAAATCTTGTGACTCAACTCAAGGGGCACAACGACAAGCTGGATCGTATCCGCCCACGGCAGAAGCCTTCCTCGCTTCAAGCTCGGCAAATGGCGGTCAACTGCCAATTTTTGGAAACAGTTGAGAATCTGACCTCAAGGGAGATACTTGCAGGCAGACTATCTCCAGGAACATACGACCATTATCCTCAGTCGCGCCAGTTTTTGGAACTGCGACCTACTGAGAGTGACGGAGTCGCCTTGATTCGGGCGCAAGATCAGCCTCAACAGACAGTTGAGATAAAACAGTGGGGAAGTAAAATACTCAAACCACCAGAAGTAAGATTTCAAACTTCCGACAGATTTTTGACATACTACTGTGCCGTCCCCCCGCCAGAAGGATCAAGCCAGGTAAGGGAATCTCGGGAGGTGATGGTCGAATGGAAGTATTATTCAGCTGCAAATCCATCAAGTATAGGACTTGCACTCGATCGAGTACGGCAAGTTGTACAGAAACTTAGCAGGAGAGATAAACCACCAGGATTTCGCATTCTAGATTGCGTTGGCTACTTCCAAGACGACGAAAACTCCCGGTTTGGCGTTGTTTATGAAATGCCAATAGACATTCCATCTGATCTTGGAAAGCCCAAGCTTTTGAAAATACGAAAGCTCAGTAACTTGTTTGCATCAAGCAGTGGAAGGATGAAGCCATCACTTGGAGATCGATTTGTCCTTGCAAAAGTACTGGCGAATGCAATGCTGGAGTTCCATCTGTCAAGGTGGTTCCACAAGAATTTCAATTCCGAGAACGTTGTTTTCTTTCTCCCGGAAGACTCGATCAATGATTTTTCCGCACTGGATACTCCATATGTTGCTTCGTTCGGCCTGGCCCGTCCCGTTGACAACAGCAATGAATCTGAACCACTCTCAGGCGCAAATCCTTTGCTCGACTTCGCCTATCAGCATCCAACATACGAGAACCGGAAACTCGAGCAGCAAGCATCCGAAATTTCAGGATCACGCTTCCACCGAGCTTTTGATGTCTATAGCCTTGGATGTGTACTGCTTGAAGTGGCAGTTTGGAAATCGTTGCGAGACTTTGGTTGGAATGCCAGCAAATATCGAGAAGGCCGAGGTCCCTGGAGAAAGAAGTTAGTGGACTTCGCGAGGACTAATTTGCCATTTATGGTAGGGTCGATATATGCGGATGTGGTGATAAAATGTCTTGAAGTCGACGTAACTGATGGAGACTCTGAACGGGAGAGCGAGCAGGTGACTAACTTCTGCTGGGGAGTAATGCGGAGACTGGATAGCTTGAGAACTTAGACAGAAGTTATAGCATATACGAATGAAGTATTGAGGAGCTCGCCAGTCATTTGCTGTTGCACGGCATCCTCCATGAGATGTTTGTCCCCCGCAGACTCGCAAATCGTTCCCATATAAATTTTGAGGTCAGGCTCATTGAACTGTGTATCCGTGGGTTCGGGGTTATACCCCTTCGCAACCTCAAAACACTAGTTTAAAATTTCAGTGCGCTCCAAGTTGTGGTGTCCGAATCTGCCCACTTCAAATTGAGTAGTCTAAACTATTATACTATAGGCCGTAGTGGCTCATGTTTTGGTCTTATATTCCTGTGTTTCCAGTTTGTAGTCTGTTAAATTCATGTACTTCAACTAGAAGTAGTATGGATCCTAGTACTGTCACTAGGACTAACATCGTTTGAAGAATAGCTAAAAAAACCCCCCCCAATTATGTCACTAAGCAGTACGCTGAGCATCTTATACTTTCAACGAATTGACAGTCCCTAACAGCGCCACGGCTAGGCGTCGGCAATTCCCAATCCAATAAGCAGCAGCACTTTCCTTTAAGGATGGAGGCTTCATTAGCCCTTTTTTGCGGCTCTTGCAAACCCGGCACTGGCTCCGAAATAATCCTTGACCTGCCTTTTCTAATTTTAGCCGGCGGTGGTCGTAACCGAAGGAGCCCAAGCCTCCGCACTCGCCCCTGTCCAGCGCAGATCACCTCTGCTTACTCACCGCTCATGCTAAAGCAGCAGTAGCTCAGGGCCGAAGACCGAAATGGAAAATGCCGATGCGGAGATTCCCATGTGAGACTGACAAATCCATGTAGCACGTGATAGTCTGACTGTCAAATTTCTGTGTTCGCTAGCTAGTAATAGGAAATTACTTGCTGCTAATAGCAAACTCGCTATGGGTTCTCCCGTCTGTTCTTTGAAGCCCTGTGGGGGAGATGCCGAGGATTGTTTGAAGTTTTGAACTTGGAAGGTGGCTGGTGCCGCGACACGTGCGCGAGTGGATGGCGGGGTAGACGAAATGTGGCGTGGCTTTTCATGCGGCTGCGTTTATCATATGAACAGAGCGCTAGCTCTTACTGGAATACCACGTTGCTTGCGAATATAATGCATGATGTTTATACTGCCCTTGGACTCTGAATAGGGGGCTTACTAGAGGTTCCAGGGGACAGTCGCGAAACGACGACATATGATTGGAGCATTCAAATACAGGGACTTAGTCTTAAGGCAGAATGCTACTCACAATTTTCCACTTTCGATCTGCGGCGAGAGTCTGCATGGTAAATATTGACAGAATATGAGAGAAATCGGATTGTTTTCTCGGAGTTCTCTATATACGGGGGTACGTAGCGAGGTGGGTACCACCAAGGTCTTGACTTTGTGAGTGGCTCACTCGGGCTGCGCCTCTCTGACAATATTGCAATACTACTTTAAAGTGGATTCGGTATGGAAGTAAGCCTAACGAGCGTTGAGAAGCGGAGAACGTGGTAAGACCGAGAGGTCTGAATTTGATTGCATCTAGAAGTTGAATCCCAGATATGGTAAGCATACGTCGAACTGGTAGCAAGGATACTTACGCAATGATGGTAAATCCTTGAACGTCAACTGTAACAGTAAGATATATAAGTAGCATGAAGATCTCCTTCTACATTCATCTCAGATCAGCTTCTCACTTATTCTCCTTGTATATCCTTACGACTATTCCCCAACCAATTATCCACACAGCTCAACCAATTCCCACCATGTTCACCAAGATCTCTCTCGCCTTAGCCGGCCTGCTCACAGTTGCAACCGCAACACTACCAGCCCATCTCGTGATCTCAGTCGTCGAGATCTCAACCGGTACAACCATCGGCTCCCTCAATGGCTACGGCAATTTCTCTTCACCCGGCCCAGACTACCCCTTTGCAGCCTATGCAAGCACCGGCAATGATTCAACATTAAGCGGATATGGCACTTGCACTGTTGGTAGCATCTTGGCCTGTTATCAGACTACTGGAACTGCTGCTGAATTCTTCGTAAGTTCTGCTGCCACTGTGGTCAGTTCCATCGTTTGATAAGGCTAACATGTATCAGGACTTGGACGGAGAAGTTGCATTAGATGGGACCGATGGAACTTGGTCTGTTGCGGCTACTACAGATGCTGCGGGTGGAACCAACCCGTTTGGGATAAAGTATGGTATTCCGGTGTATTTAGGATCTACTGCGGCTGCTGTACCGGTTACTCTTCAGTACAAGTCGACTAGCGGATAGATGAGTTATATTACTCGGAACATTCGGAAAATTGTTAGAGGGCTTATTGGATAGACTTTCTTCTTGTATTTAAGTTAGACGACTTCCATTTGTCTCAAAATATAGACAACAGGATGGAAAATTACGATTTGAAACTTGGTCATGTGACTTCTCCCCTTTTTTCTCCTGTTCAGCTCAGCATCTTGATGCCAGCGAAGATTATTATAAGTCGTGCTTCCGTAAGTCTCTTACCTTTTATTAAATCTCCAGACACTCATCATTGATTACATCAATATCTCCTTCGATTAGAATAGGTTGCGGTTTTTACCGGGTCTTTAGATTCTGATCTGGTAAAGAGTGTATTTCGTAGTCGCATTGAAATTTCCTGCACTCGCCTTACGGGAATAACGGACACAAAATTGCGTCTTCGGGCCTCATCAATGCTGATGGATCAACACAAGGAAGTAAAATTTTCGATCAGGGGCTCACCGAGATGAGTGTGACATCGGTAAACCTGTGCCCCTGAGTTGCAGCGGAGATACTAAAGAGGCAAGTATACCGTCTTGTACTATGATCTTACTGAGCTATTTCACGTGAGCCCCGTCCCCCTTTTCAAATGATCCGGATTTGACAAGCGAAGAATTGGGGGTTGAATACTTACTGGGTTGCTATATCTGGAATCCCGGATAGGGGCCTAGGAATTTCATTGAGGTTGATATCCAAGCTGCTTTACCAGCATTTTTCTGATAGTAATATCGGACTCAAAAAACATGTTATTATTTCAAGTTCTTATTGCACATTGACTTGAGGGGTATATGAAGTGAAAGACCTATAGGTGCTTGAGTTTGGTAATTGTTTAAGCCGTGTAATGCGCTCTCAGATAGCAAGCTCCTCATAAATTCATGGTTTAACTTTGAGAGCTTTGTAAAGCTATAGTTCATGGTAGATATAAAATTATCATCTAGAATTAACAATATCAAGAAGAACTATTTTGTATGCCTGAAATTCCATCGTCTTCATAGAAGCTCCTAAGAACTGTCGTCACTGGGACCACGGTTGCCTAGTCTGACGCCTAGTTCTAGCCTGAGCCAGGTGCACCAAATATCTTCCAACCATATTCTCAACAAGAAATCAAAGAATTCGAAATTTACGACTGTAGTATTTAGCAGCGTAATTCTCTATAGCAGATCGATTCACCTGCAGTGACTCTCCCCCGAAGGTGTGCAGCCACCTTGCTTTAGCTCGGCTCGCTTTAACTGTGGCGCAGTCATAGCTCTATATCTGGGTCGCAAGGCTGACTTCTTCCAGTTTGCAACTGTCTTTTAACAACTCAACTCAACACCAAGATGGCATCCAACGATGGGCGACGTATGATCGTCTTTGGTCTTGGGTATAGTCAGCATGATACTCGAAAGATGCACCGAATCCTTGACCACTACGAGCGACTTCCCGACAATGCGAACAATCGCGTAGCCTTGTATGCAAACCTTGCTACTCTTGCGCGAGAGATCCCTAGCGATGAGGCACAGAGCATCGAGACTTGGTTGGCAAATGGTGGAGATTTTCCTTTCGCAAGACCCGTCAGACAGCCATTACCAGAAGTTGCTCCTCCTCTTCCGCCCCACTACGGACGCCATCACGGCGCAGGAAGACAACATCGACCTCGACGTCCCGACCTTGCACCTCCTCGCGGCATCCACGGTGATGAGAATGATGATGATGAAGATGATGATACAGATGGAGAGGATGAGGTTGGTCAACCTTTGGCGCAACATCCCGCACCTCCACAAGGACCGCATGTACGTCATGCCATGAACCGACACCCGCACCGACATCATAACCGACATAACCAAGCTGCACATTATCCTTTTGGTGATAATTTCGGACTTGGGCAAGGTCAAATGCTTGCCGAAAATGCGGTTCCTCCTCCATTGCCTCCACAGGCACCTGGCCCCGTACCCCGCCATCGACCTCGAGCTCCCGTCAACCCTCCTCGAGGGTTCGGTCAATTTCATCCTGGTGCTCTAGACCCTTTCCTTGGACATGGCCCTCTTCCTGGTCATATGCCTGGCCGTCCCGCTCCCCATCTCCCTCAAATGCCTCCTGGCCCTCCTGGCAGAGGTTTCGGCCAAGGTTTGCCGGGAATGCCAGGTCCATTCTTGGGCCATGGACCTCCTGGGGGATATGCTCGCAACCCAACCGCATTTGATATCATAGGGCCTGGTAGAAGACTTGGGGAAGAGGGCGAAGAGGATGCGCCACAAGCTGAGAATGCCGTCAGTCCTGAAGAATCCCAGCAATACGAAGAGATCTTCCACGAAGCACAGGAGAACTTTGATGAGGAAATGCACGACAATATGGAAGAAGAAGACGTACCAGCAAATCCGGACAAACCTGAAGATGTTACTCAGGTGGAGAATACGACTTCTTCTCCAGCTTTGGATCCTGAATTACCCAGCGTCGAATGCGAGGTCTGCTATGAAAGCCTTCCTGCGTCTGACTTTCCTGCGGACACGATAACACCGGCATGCCGACATGAAACTAAGGTTTGTTATGGCTGCCTCGAACAACACATTGCCGTCCAGATCCAAGAAGGTGTACTTGGCCAACTCAAATGCCCTTCTTGCCCGGAAAAACTATCATATGAAGATATCCAAGCATATGCATCACCAGACATCTTCGAGCGGTAGAGCAAACCCCAGTCAATAAATATAACAGGTGCTAATTTAGTTTAGATACAAATACTTGTTGTCCCGTACCGATAAGAATATGTTCATGTGTCTGGCGCCCAATTGTGGTGCAGGTCAAATTCACGAGGGTGGGAAAGAGCAGCCACAGATGATTTGCAAGTCATGCAATTTTGCGATTTGCACCTATCACGGGCGACCCTGGCATGATGGACAGACTTGCGCGGAGTTTGATGTCGACCCTTCCCAAATTGAACGTCTTGAGGAAGAAGAAGCTACGGCAAAATTGTTAGCTGCTGACTCCCGAATTTGCCCGAGTTGCAATCAAGGTGTGTCGAAAACGATGGGATGTGACCATATGGCTTGTAAGTTCTCAATAATCTTTCAAGTCTATAACTACTAACATCATCCAGGTCGATGTGGAAAGGCATGGTGCTTCGTCTGTGAAGCTGATTGGGAGAATATCCTACGGTTCGGTGGAGGAGGTCATGCTCGTCACTGCATTTACCATCCTGATCACGTGCGCAAGCGTCCAGATGAGTTGAATGCAGATAGAGCTCGAGCACTTCATGCAATTCATGGGGGAGAAGTCAGTGATGAGCTTCGACAGGCAAGAGAGGAATTCCAAGCCAAACGAAGAGAAGCTATTCGGCCCTTGGCTCTAGAAGCTGCAGAGAAGAGAATGCAGGAGATGAAGAAGAATACGATGGCTCAGGAAACAGTGGCAGCTGCAACCAAGAAGCGAAAGGTCAATTTGAAACCTGCTTGGGAGGAGGGTGGACATGCTCGCAAAGCATTCGGTGGTTGATCTCCTCCAACATCTTTGGACTTCATCCACACAAAGCGCAGCTTACGAGCTATCAGCCTGAAAGATAGTAAGTCACAGAGTGCATCTCATGCGGCTTTTTGAACAGCAACATCATGCGAATTACGGATCTTGTAAAGAGTAGACATCACGACACTTTCCGGGTCCGTCATTTCTTTTCGGTCAAACCACCAGATACCATGCCAACTTCTCTTTGAGCTCCATCGTATGGACTCGAGCATAAATCGGCACTATTTGGTTCGTTTGGCAAACTCTACATTAGCTCATTTCAATATGACCAACAAATATTCTGGACAACAGTTGTGGGTTTAGAGCAGTCTTGCTTGGTGCATTATGGGATACAGAGACGGGATTGGAGCTTGACTCCTTGATATCTGCATTTTCATTCACGCTGGGCGTGAGCCATTACTCAGCTCATCTTAATAGTGTGCGCGTAGCAAAATTCAGAATGCATTTATTTTCGCAATTATTATGATTTTATTTCCTCAAATACCTTCTTATCTTACTCGCACAGCCCCATTCATGCAACTTTCACTCTCCTCGTATGACTTCCCTCACAAACCCATACCTTCTTATCAGCCTTTCTACAAGCTTCACTGAACCTCAACAATTCTGCCCAACTCTACAATACTCAAACTGTCCCATAGTCTCCCTTTTTCTCCACCTCTCCCGCACTCCCTCATGAACGCCGTATATTCCGACTCTTCCACCGTATAAACATTCGCAACCACCCCCGCCTTCTGTCCATTCCATTCCATCCCATCTCATTCATCTATAATTACCACAAAATAACTTGGAACTCTTCAAATCGGCCCCTCCCACATCGCCCCACATCCTCATCACAGCACCCAGCCACACAAATTCTATATCCCATCCCTCACCCCTTCATAACAAAACCCTAGCACGGCGCATGCCCCTCCCATCACAAGTGACGACCGTTCTCATTTAACCCTAAGACTTAACCCGAATTTGATCAGCCTAGGTATCTGTGTGTACGGGGAAGGCCGAGAATCGTGGATGTGGATGTCGAAGATTTGCAAGGTCTTTTCCCCTTGGAGGGGAAGGGGGAGGGGAGATGAAGTTTTGGTTTGTATTTATGTTTGTGCTTGCTAGTAGAGGTATAAGGAGATTTACTGTGGTAGAGCAAGAGGGAGGGGCCTCGCATTTAGCGATCCCGCACTGTACAGTGGAGCCAATTAGCGGTTAAGCCACTAAATTCATCAGTCATTACGCTATTTACCCCTAAAACGACGTTTATCCATTGTCGCAATATATAATGGTATGTTCTGCCCTCTCTGGATACAGATTGAATACTTTCAGGGACGATCTTCTTCAAGGCAAGAAAACCCTTGACTCGTTGAGCTTCGCGGAGTAGTTTATTTGCAAGAACTCGTCCAAGAGAGGCCATCAATGCGGAATGACCACAGAACCTGTTCATTCGGGTTCAAGAGAAGCCTCTACAATTTGTCGGCCACACCTTAAATATCTCTCGCATTAGCTAGGCGTTGAGTGACAGCTTCTTGTCCCCGAACTTTCCGAGATATAGTCAAGTCAAGTGGCTTTATGATGAGGGGGAATGAAAATATCAGTCGCTTTGACTTCTCGGTTTCCATTTTCCATAGTCATCTGCAGTTGTCCTTGCGAGTTGCATGCTTGATGAGGTGTCCTTCTGATTCCGCTCACCGACTGTCGTCAGCAATTCAAATTTAAAGAAGTCTTTGCGCTTGGGGGCGATTCCCCTGCGGCGGAGCTCGTCTCTCCGCTTTCGAGTACACGTGAATAAGCATTACGCCGCACTCGAACACGAGGGGAGATGAGCTGAGAGCAAGCCTAATGCATTCAAAGAAGCATGAATCGTTGAGAACTGTATTTTTATCTCTTCGGTTATACCATAATCCTTGGGGATCGATACGCTTGAATAGGGAGCTTATTATCTGTTTATCATCTCCTCTGTCTTAGCTTCCACAAAGTGGAATGATAATAACATAGTTGACCATTGTCAGATGGCACCGGTGGGGCTCTTTTGCATGACTGGCAGTAAGATGAGGTCACAATCCATCAGCCCTATCGTGCTACCCAAAACCAAACATCCCAACTGTTCTAGACCCTTCTCTAGGGTGATACTCGCAACCAAAAAGAGCCACACGACCCGAAATCCAACCCGGCAGATCCGGTGGGAATGCGGGGCTTTTACTGACATTTGGCTGGGTTCCTCAGCATAGCGAATTTTGTTGCAGCTGAGTATAACTTCGGTACTAGGAATAGGAGCTTACTAGCTGCATGTCAAGATGTGAATCGCTGTACATTTGGTTTGTCTTGGAGTTTGAAACTTCCCCTTTTCTAATCCTTTCCGTTCTTTGCATAGATCTCCTGAACAATCAGACCGGCATTATTATTTGTTTGTTGAGGCATGGAGTTATCACAGGAACTTAAAGGATTATTTCTTTCAAGAACCATATCTCCAAAAGGATCTATTCATCAAGAATAGTTTCTCCTGCCACAGTTAGCCGGTCTGAGCGGCACCAGGTCGTCAAGTGACAAGCCCAAGCCCCACTTGATGCGGCTACGGAAGGGACTTCCAAGCTTCGTTGCCTTCGCTCACCGTCATTTACCATAATTCCACCAATGTAAAAACCTCTACCTCGTGTTCTGGAAGATACAGCTCTTTCCATCTGATCGCTCCCTTCCTATTTGGTGGCAGGAGGCTGAACTCCAAGTCGTCTAGCCCACAAACACAGAAGATGGTAGATGAGCTTATATACTTTTCAGTTATAAATCCCCCCTCACCTGCACCCTTCTATATCCCTAATTACTCTCACAGCACCATCAACTGCACTCACCACGCCGATTTTCCCAATAAACTCCCAATCAATACCCGCCATCAAAATGCAATTTTCATTCTTCTCCACCATGGCCATCATGGCAGCAAGTACCAACGCCTTACCCAACACTCTCGTAGCCCGCCAGTCCGGTGCCGCAACTGTGGATCTCTGGAACGCAGCCGGTTGTGTCTCTACTCCTTCAACATCCAACTTCTTCCTTCCTACAAGCAGTACTGGGACATGCACTACCACACCTGCGGGGTCTGTTAGTGGGACTTTTAGTGATATTGTGTTTGGATGCACCCGTACGTACCCTATTTGACTTGTCCTTTCTCTGTTCGAAGCTTTGGATTGCTTTTGGAAGTGGGTGGGGAAATGGGCAAGTGACTGATTGAACGGTGATTATAGTGAAGTTATATACCGACACTGCATGCAGCAGCTCCGCGGTCCTTACTATCACAGCCGGCAGTTCCCAGGAGGGACAATGTTCTCAGGTTGGGAGTGCGTTGGGTTCGGTTTGGGTTGAGTGTAAATAGGTGGCTCATCTCAAAGATGCCAGTGTTTGCGGAGTAGTGAGGAAAATATGGCATCAGGGCGCTTGAATGGAGAGATAGAGAGGAGGGCTCATGAAGAAGCTATTCAACACAGTGACTTTGTGCGATGTGGGTGGTTGTTTTGTAGGGGATTCCTTTCGTATATAAATTCATTTCTTCAGGGTGCTGTTATTACTATTAGTAACCAGACTGCTTTTCTTTATGAGATCAGCGGTTGGATTTAATGGATACAGCCAAGCAAGTACATGAGAGTACAACACATGCAATGGGGATATGTATTTACAGTTTCTTGACTAGAATGGGTAATGATAGGGTTTTAGAATAGGTTATTCTTGGCACCAAGGTTGGATAATGCCTCAATCACTGTTTCAGCGCCTGCCGCATTCTGCGCCAGAAACGCGGAAGTCAGCTATCATTTGCTCCTGTCCACACAGCTGGTCCAGGAAATGGATAATCCTGTCATCATCAGCCAACATTCTACGCTTCATTTGTTCGAACCTACCGTAGTATAAGCCGCCTCAGGGAACGGGCTATCCCCATCCCCCAACGACCAAGTCGCGATCGAAATCCCTGGATCTGTTCCCTTCCAATCAGCACTCTTCTCCCCTCAGTTCTTGGATCGAAATAAACTCACCATCCGCACTATACGCCCCCGGAAATGCGACCAAATCCTCCACCCCTGGTTCGCTCACTCCACCCCCAGCAACCAATAGCTGCGCACACGCAATATAAAACTGCGCCGGAATCGCCTGCAACATAATAACCTCCGTCCTCACCAAATAAGCCCCGGCTTTCAGCCCAGCAGGTATAGTGACCGTATACCCAGGTGCGGGGCCACCTCCTGTCCAGATCAAATCATCTTGTTCCCATTTCCCGCCCAGATCTGTGGCTGAGGGGTCGAGACCGCGTTGATCGATTTTAAACCAGACGGTTTCGTTCACAGGGTCGTAGTTGTCGCATGAGCTCCCCGGGCAAGCTGCAAGGTAGGTGAGGAGGGGCCCGGTGCCGTGAAACCAGCCGTTTGGCCAGACGGCCGAATAGTTAGCGGCCATCCAGGCGTTATTGTAGTGCGAGGTGATGTTTGAGCCTGGGAGGACGGGGGCATGGAGGGAGGGGGTGGTGGAGGAACCGTCGAAGTTGCAGGTCATGTTTGTGGAGTTTACGTTGGTTATGGGGTAGTAGTTCCATTTGCGTTGGATGCTGGGGGTGGGTGGGAGAGACGCGGTGTTGGGGGTGGAGAAGTCGGACATGTTGCCGTTGAGGAAGTAGAAGAAATTGCTGGCGAGGTGTTAGTAAATGGTTCATAGGTTGGAGAAGAGGAGGCTAACCCATCGTATTGTGTCCCGTCAATATCATAGTAGCAAACGCCGCCGTGCGCCAGCACAGAGGTTGCTGAAAGGAGGAGAGGGAGTATAATATGGAGCATTGTGTAGGGATTTTGTGCAAGTTTCTATCTTCTTTGGCGACATGTTGGAAACTGTATACTCTTTATACCCTTTGATGTCAATCTAGGCTGAAATTAATTGAGATCCAAATTCAATGCAATATCCTTCGTATACAACGTTGAGGCTAATTGTGGCGTTATCTACCGTTGAGTGCCGATTGGTTTCCGGTCCAGGATCACAGGATCACAAGACGGCGTTCGTGGAGAATCCCTGAATCTTGTCAGCCTCCGCCAATGGCTGGTGGCGTACATGCACGTTAGAGAGTGGATGAAGATATTATCCGGGACCGATGATCCGATAGAGAAACCTCTTGCTGGAAGACAAATACAGTGTATTGAGTGCGGGATGCCTCACTTTGAACGCTCCCAAAATATTGTAAAACCACTATTACACGTTTTGTGATAAGTACTCTCTCTTGCTGCAGTTGGAATCAGTATATATTTGATCATGTCAGAGGGAAAAGCTCTTGGACGTACGGTTTGTTCTTGGCATTCAGTACTGGAGGTAAAGGCGCAAAGGGGTTAAAATGTAACATTGTGTATCATGCTTGTCTCGACCTCTGGAATCTGTCAGCCTTGGAAGAATAATGATATGCCAAAAGATTACTCTTTTGGCCAATGGGTATGCAGGTGTACTTGCGATTGTGCTGTATAAAATTAAGTGGCTGCAAACCAGTGTTGGATATATTATGTGGAGTATGTGTTCCGTTGCAGATTTCTATTGGGGAATCGAGGAGATGGGCTAATGGTTTATAGCGGGATGACTAGCACCATATAATTTGTGGCTATTATTGAGGAACAAATGAGGGAATAGTTTACCTCGTTGCCTCTGCGTCTCAATTCTAACAGGGCGCAGCCCCTCTTGTTTCCAAAGGGCCAGGAATTCTGATGCCCAGATTGAGATCCACCTAGGAGGGGTGGCAGGTAAAGCTTTGTCAATTCGACCGCGGGGAGTATGTCTTTTGGATCTTCCCAGTATATCTGATTTCGGGAAATATTTCCCCAAAACCACATTCAAATATTTCCCACCATCACAAAATAAAACGCGTGCGTGTGATGTCTCTTGCCAGGTTTCGGGGCGATGCAGGAGTGATTAGCCTCGCTATTTTAACAACAGTCAACATAGCACATCCTGCTACAGATCGAGAATTTGGTCTAGAATAGCATGTTTAAGATTAGTAGTATCCATGATTGTTGGCAAGTAGCTGAATTGCCGTGTAAAAGTAGAGCGTACGATAGGTAGACAGTGAGACATTACGATGAGGAAGTCAGTTGTATGTCTCATAGGACCCGCCAAGTAGTCTTCCTCCCAAGAAATACTTGTTTTGGAAACCGAGTGGCCATCACATCTTGTTTGTCAGGAGGAAATTTCCACGCAAAGCCAGTAACAAAGCTTGCGAGATCTCAAGGGTATGACAAAGGGTAATATAACTTAGGAGAACGACAGAGGGGGGACGCAGGCAGACTGCACGCGGTCTGCAGCTGGTACTCAGAGACCCCATGAATACAACCATGACAATTCGGAATCCTCCAGTGGGAGAGAATATAGATGATGGCTCCAATTAGTAGAGGGGAAAAGATGAATAGATACATGGAGGTGATGATGGCCTTCCCAATGCACGAACCACCACTATACACCGGGCCGACAATTACCCGTCGGCAATTAAAATATTAACTTTCATGTCCCGAAGCCATATATAAATCGACTATATATAACAACGGCAAACAATTGAAACGCTTTAGAGCTGCCTTAAGTAATTATCCTCCTTAAGTTATTGTCCCTCCTTATAATTAAGCTTAAGTGAGCTCGATCACATGATTACCTGACGCCCACCGGGCACCGTCCAAATTATTTAGCTTCAATGGCTCAGCCACACACCTGCAAGGCAGACAAGCGAACCTGGGATCACCACCCACGTCTTTCTACTTTACCCCTCCAACCTTTTCTCTCCATCATCGAGAATTCATCCAACCTCTTTATCAACCTTTACAAAGCGATCTATCGACCTGAGATCATCTCTGACTCGATTGTGCGTTACCTGTGTGCCTTTTTGCAGCAGTGCAAACGGGCATCGTTGCCTAAACCTCCCCACATAACCTCAGCCTTGCGATCACAATACACGTACTTCTACCTTCAACCAAGTTCCCTCCTGATATACTGCATCCTCGTCTTCAATCACCAGCTTTGTCAATCAGCTGCTACGTATTGATTCATGTCTGAGAACAACGACTGGACTCGTTGGACACGACACCGGTCACCATTACAACCACGTGTCGAAGACACTTCCGAGGTCTCCTCCGAAGATATGGAGGGCTCAGATCAAGAATCTGCTATCAAGGCAGAGAGTACTCATGCAGCAACTACTGCGAATACTTCAAAGAAGGTTTCATTTGCCCCAGAAGTCGCAAGTAAGTCACCCATGCCCTAACTCTTTGTTTCCCTTCACAAACTCGATTATGATTTCTGCGACCGCAGTTCTGTGCTTCAAAGCATGTGCTATACCCTGGAGCTGTCGGATCAATCCGAATACTCTGCATTCAATCTTTGTCTTTAGAAGTCATCCTAGTGCAGGCTCTTCCCAGAACTTGATTTTGTCTCATCGAACTGCGCTTCTGCATCCAACGAGAGCGCATTCTTCCAAGACTTGATCTAGTTCGGGCACATTATTGTTTCCTTACGCACTCTACTACCCCTAGGCATCAGATTGCTGACACATCATCCAATAACAGACCACTCGCCCTCATCCGAGCGCACACCACAACAATCAATGCGCAAGTCTTCGCTCACCGAGCAAGAACTTCGCAAGAGAGATGAGCAAACAATTGCTTACTCTCGCACACAATTAGAGGATGGAGATACCATGGTTTTCATCAAGTACCCAGAAGGCAACATTATCTACGATTCTGCTGGTTATAAGTTGAGCACAACTGCCCGCCGCGTCCATAGTGATAAGTTGCTTGCTACTGGATCGGAAGAGTTCAAGAAGCTTTTGAGTGATCGGTTGCAACAGAAATTCAAGAGACGCCACGGTTTCCTCACATCCCCACTCCCGCCTGGCATCAACTATATCCTTGACTTGACACCGCCAGAGGAGGGCGAAGAGCTGGTAGATATCATCGCTGCCCTTTCCTGCTCTCAAGGTATCCGCCACTGGTATGCTACCGCAAAGAGATGGGGCAACAAACAATCCTTTGTCGGTGGAAAAGATGAAGTAGCAAAACCAATATCCCAGACGTACCAAGACAATACCAGATCGAGCTCACTACACCATTCGTCTAAGCAGTACTATGCGGACAGCAGCAATTTTAAAAATCCTGGAATCGCGTACGACCCCAAGATCGACGGACCGATGCCAGTGACCGAAGAATATTATTGGACTCACTTGAGCAGCGCAAAACCAGGTCCTGCTACTTCACGCAACGGCAGTATCGACGAAGCAACCTTTCAACGAGTTCTAGAGCAATCTAGGCAGGAATTCTTAGACACGCTCAAACCTAAGGAGCAGCTTGGTCCTAATGAAGGAAAGCACGAGGTGAAGCTAGAGAATGTGCTCGAGTATTGTCCAAGTAAGTGATGATCGGAACCTCTCTTATTTCAAAACCCTCATTGACTCTCTTAAGTTCGTCATCGCACAGGCATTGAGAAGCTTTTACAAGTAATTGAGGGAAGAGTCCCATCACTTGACTCCGCACCTAAAGTTTGGACTCTTTTCGCTCTTGCGATGCACTTTGATTGCACTCATGAAGTCGTAAGTCAAATTCCCATGCAAATTCAAATGGGTACTAATTGCCATAGTGTGATTACATTGTTGCTTGGCTACTCACCGAACCCAATAATCGCTTTATTGAGATGCTCCCGGAGGCAAGCTTGAAAATCGGACTAGGACTAAAATCTCCCGCGGTTACTCGTAGGGCTTTCTCCTTTCTCGTTTCTGAGGAGGCCTTGAGTGTTGCAGCTGTCGCATCGAGCACACCTTTGAGTCCAGGAAAGAAGACACTCAAAAACAAGTTTGGCCGAATAAAGGAAGACATCGATGAGGACATGTTAAACGTAATCCAAGCCGCAGCCTCCGACTTCCAAATCCGAATCAAAAAAGTCTTTGACGATCTTGTCGATGAAAAATTGACCTGGCTTGAAGAGATTCCTGAATTTCAAAAGCTCGATCAATTCTTGATCTATGAGTTTGGGCACCTCGCGGATTCTATGGGCAGGGGCGCAAGCAGAGTCGAGAATTTCAAGCATCGTCTTCGTCACTACGTTCGCGGCCGACTTATCTCTGTTATCCTACAACGTCTTACATTAGGGCTTATCCATGAAGGCAACCAACACAGAGATACCGAGAATTACCTTCGAACTCCCCGCCCTAACTTTGAAATTGTGTACAACGATTTACAAAAGGATGAGAGAATCATGACCCGATTTTTCTGGCACATGCTGAAGGATTTGGGCTGGGGTCTCGACTTCTTCAGCAATAGCCTCTCGGATAACTATGGAATCGACAGACGACTTCTGACGTACAACGTGGAGAACGTTAACATGAAGCTCTTGGAAGAATCTAGAGATAGCTTCAATTGGGCTGTCTTGGAGAACAAGGACTACCACCAAGGACGTGTTCCCGAGGAGTGTTATCCCCTGGAACGAGTCACAAACCAATTGCCTTTCCATTTCACTGCTCGTCGCCGTCGAGGTCGGGTTTCGTTTGCTTCGGATGAAACTTTCGCCTATGATACTACTTACAAGAGTGATTATCCTCATTCTTATGGTGGCAATAACCTCAAGTCGGGTGTTGCGGGCTCTTCCAATGCTGACGCCAAGGACTATCCTCTTGGTTACGATGGTAGCAATTCTAGTGTGGGTCTTGCAGGCTCCTCCTTTTCCGATGATGAGGACGGTAATAAAACTCCTACCATGCATGCTCAGGACTATAGAAGCTCTAAGGAAACGAAAGGCAGCCCCGACGGGTTTGAAAGCTTTGATCCTTTGGATGAGGAGCCTCAATCGCCATTGAAGAAGTTGAAGAAGAATCCATCCACCGAAACCCTCCACTCAGTTAAGTTATCACTGCGTCCCCTCCTCTCCGAAGAACCTCTTCTCAAGAAGAAAAGTTTTCACCCACCTGGTTTGGAACACAATGCTTTGCCTAAGCGACCTCGCATCCTTGGTAAACCCGATCTCTCAACTGAGAACCTCCACCCGCCTGGTCTCGAAGACAACGCTTTGCCTATCCTAGCTTCAAAAGCCGACTCTCCCGCACTTGGCAGCGATACTCTTCCAATGCCTGACTCCAAAGCAAGCGTTGTCAAAACCAATGACGGCCTCTACAAAATCATGGATATAGTCGCTAATGCTGACATCCTCGGCACTAAAGCCTACTCCCCCGTCCCCGAAAAATACATGCAAACCGAGGACTCCACGAAAGCTTCCGCCCTCGAAACAGCAGCAGACTATCGCGCCAAAATCCTCGACATCAAATCCTCCTCACCTTTCTCTCAAAAGTCCCAGCAACTCGACCACGTCGACACTCTCGACACAGGCTTCAACGCCAGTGCCAATGTTCTCGGTAGAAAGCCCAACTTCACGCCCAGTACCCCCCTCGGCGAAATTGATAACTCGTCCGACATAGAGTTCGACCCCCCAGTCTCCCCACCAATCCTCTACTTCCGCAACACCACCCGCGAGCCCATCCTCCCCAGCGACGCCCAAATCAGCCACACCTTCACCACGCCCCTCTTCTCCCTCACAGACTTCTTTGACGAAATCTCCTCCCACATCATGCGCGTCTCCAACACAATCCTCTCACACGGAGAAGTCGACCGCTCGATCACAGACACGTTACTCTGTCTTACAGACAACGAGTTTAAATATCTTCCTCTCTGGGCAGGTGGCATGGACGATGGCAGTGGTGGGGTATTCAATGCGGATGTACCGAATGCGACACTTGGTCCCAACGGTCCTGGTCCCGCTTATCACACTGGTTTTTCGATGGCGTCGCGTGCAAGCACTGAAGTCGGTTACGATGGAGAGAGTACGGTCGATACGAGTGTTGCGGTTGAGAATGGATACAGTGATCACTTTGATCGGCGACGTGTGATGGCGTTGGGAGAGAGCGAGTTTGGTGATTCTGTTACGGGATTCTCGCAGGATTCTGAAGACTATGGCATCGTTGGTGTAGCAGGTGCTGGCTCGATTGATAAGGGCAAAGGAAAGGCGGTTGAGGCTGATGATTACGAAGATGACTTTATGGTTGAGAGTGATGAGGAAGCTGTTTGGGAAGATTGAGGGGTAGTGTTTTATTGTGTGATTCTTTGTTAGATTTTACTATGCACACCGAGGGACCTGGGTAAGAGTTTATTGATGAGGCGTTTTCGAGAATTATGAGGCGTTTGGGTGATCATGAAAAGTTTTTAGAGATGTTGTAGATGATTAATGTAAGAACTATTACTGCATTCCACTGTGCGATTATTGGTGAGACCGTGACACTTCGAGATTTCTCCTCAATTATCTTATTCTCTGTCTCTCAGTCTACCCAGTACATTCAATTGTATATAAAATTATATCACTCCTAGATTCCTCCTCCATCAACTTCCATTAACCTCCGCCCTCACCCAACCCATCGCATTGCCCCAACAATTCCAACACCTCCAGATCCCCCATCCACAGCTATGACTCAAGCCAAGAACCCATCGTTTCACACCCATTTGTACATCCCATGACTCCAATCCAGCTGAACACCCCCCCTCCATCACATCCCCGCATCCGATCGTGGCTGCTGCACCACACCACAAATCAGGAAACGAAATGGAAAACCGGCAAAATGGGAATATGGGATGACTCAATTGCGTGACCCTCCCTGGCACCAGAAAGAAAGAAAAATATAAACAGCGCTCGTTCCCTCTGTTTAAAGAGCATAGTCAAAGAAACCATTGAAATGGAAGAATGACTGTCTGAGCAGGGGATATATTGTAGATGGTGAGTTGATTTTATATTTTCGAGGAGGTGATATGAGGTAGAAGGAGGAGGAAGAAGAAACAAATGATGAAAACCTTTCACTCGCCGATATCTAGCCATTCGTCATGCTTAAGGATGATTGGTACATGGAATTAAATTACTGGATTTATTCTGATGTTTTCTTTCCCTCACTTCCATTCTTCTTTCGTAATGAACGGAAATGATAGAGCGTTAATTGCTGACTTGAACTTGGATGTGCGAATAAGACAAGAGGGAGATGGAGAGGGATGGGGGAGAGTATGATTTGGATTGAGAGAAAGAGAACGGTTGTTTTATAAAGAGATTTAATGGAACCGGTTCATTGAAAGTGTTGATGTTGCGATATCTATCGGAGATGCCTCCGCTATTTGTTCATTACTTTACTTTCATACACTAAGTCACGCTCTTCAGCGTTCGTCAGCGCTGTTGCCTCGCTACTCACCTCAGCCTTACCCCGCGAGGCTCTGCTTACGCTCCTCCAACCTCACTTCTCCATCTTTTTCACATCCATCTTCCCAATTTACAGATATTCGGAACCTCGTATCGGATCTCTGATTTCCACATTCAAGTGATAAACAGGCATCACCGTAGGCATTTAACCGCAGAAGTGAAGAAAATGGCACCTGTAGAAGAGGCTGCGAAACCTGGGTATATCCTAGCAGTGATGCATCAGGGGAAGAAGACGTTTACTGTCTTAGGTATTTTCCAATTCCTTTTTTTTTAATTTAAAAAAAGTAGAATCTTATCAACTGTGCTAACACTCTTATTCAGAGAACAACCCCGAAGTCATGACACCCCTGGCCCACAGACTAGGAATCGACCCCTCTCTCCAGTTCCACGATATCTATTCCTTGACAGACCCGGACTTGCTTTCGTTGATCCCACGCCCCGTCCTGGCATTGTTGGTCATCATCCCCATGACGCCGGCCTGGGACGCCAACCGACTCGCGGAGGATGGGCCAAAAGACGATGAGGAGGGGTGGTATGAAGGCAAAGGACCCGAGGAGCCGGTGATATGGTTCAAACAGACAATCGGCCACGCGTGCGGCTCCATCGGTCTCATCCACTGTCTCCTCAACGGTCCTGCATCTGCCTACATCCAGCCGAACACTTTTTTATCCCGAGCCCGTGACGCCGTCGTTGATTTGCCGATGAAAGAGCGTGCGCAATGGCTTTATGATTCGAAGGAATTTGAGACGGCGCATCAGTCCGTGGCTACTTTAGGGGATACGGCACCCCCATCTGCTTCGGACGGTGATAAATTAGGTCAGCATTTCGTGGCGTTCGTCAAAGGCTTGGACGGTTGTCTTTACGAGTTAGAAGGGAGTAGGAAAGGGCCTTTGAACCGAGGGAAATTGGGAGAAGACGAGGATGTATTGAGTTCTAGAGCGTTGGAACTAGGGTTAGGCAGGGTGATTAAGTTGCAGAAGGAGTGGGAGGGGTATGGGGCGGGATATGGAGAGGGAGAGGGAGGGGGGGATTTGCGGTTTAGTGCTATTGCACTTGCGAAGTCGTGACTGTGGGCTGAGGAATGGAGGAGAGGGCATTGACGGTCATTGTGGTATGATTAGGATGTGATGAGTGTTAGGAACAGTGTTGCGATGAGTTAAAGAAAATGGCGGTGCCTCTTTCGCAGATAGACTCCCTACGAGCGAGTTCAAGATTCCCTTATTCTAAAAAGCACTCGTGAAGAACATATGATGTGATTTTTGTGGTTTCTATTAGTGTTTCAATAACATTTTATGTCTGTCCTGTTCAAGGCGTGTTCTGTTCAATATTTCCAACACCAAGTCCGTCCGGCCTGTATCTTTTCTTCCTTCATTCGCCAAATTCCATACCTAATATACCAAACCTGATCTAGTTTCGTGAGCTTAATCCGCTTTTATAGCGCTATTGTCACATTAGCAAATTGCATTATCCCACGAAGACGGGAGGGGAAGATTAGAGAGGGGCGGAGAGGAACATACCCATAAATCCTCCTAACAAACGCATACGCAGTCAAAAAGCCCACCGTCCCCGTCAACAACCCATAGACCACACACGCCATGCCACTGTACGCAAAAAACAACAACCCACTCACAAACCCCTCAATATGCAACTTCGTGAAATAATACCACACACAATACACGAAAACCCAAACAGAGCTCCCACCCCCAACGAAGAACGAATGCCACCACCAATTATAGTCTTCGGAACAGAGTTTGATGTAAATGGTGACAATGGTTACTTCGGCGATGGTGAGGATTAGGATTATGGAGACGACGGAGAGGAAGCCGAAGACGTAGTAGTAACCAGATTTGTCTTGCCAGAGGGATTGGAAGACGAAAAGGAGTTCGATGAATATCACGGCGAAGGGGATGAGGCCTGCGATTAGGATTGATTGAGGAGAGCGGATGTACCAAGCCTGGATGGGGAGTTGGCGGGAGAGGGTGGTGGTTTTTGTTGGGTGTTCCCAAGGTCCGACGCGGGTGTAGCCGTACCATGAACCGCAGTAGACAAGGGGAAGTTGGATGCAGAGCCAGAGGAAGACTATAGCGATGAGAGTGGTGAATGGAAGGGCAGTTGATGATGCCTGTGCCCAGACGAAGAGGTTGAGGACGAATACCAGGGAGAATAATAGTCCTGGGAAGAGGAGAGCCGTAATCATGGTGTTTTTTCGCCAATTGGTACCTCCGAAGGTTTTGAAGACGCGTCCGGAGAAGTAGCCAGAGAAAACACCCGCGAATATGAAGAGTCCGACACCCACAGAGACGAAGCCACCGCGGAATGAAGGGTTCAATATCCCTAAGCTGGAAAGGAAGAGTAGCCCAACAGCCATGAAGAGGAGTTGCATGCCCGAGCCGATCAGTGGTGCGAGAAGGTATCCATAAGCCGGAGCGCGGAAGACGTCTCCATGTAGAAGTTTCCAGCCTGTAACATCTTCGAGCGGTTCATCGTCCGAAGAAACATCGGCATCGTTCTCAGTGTCCACTTGATCCAACAATCCTGATCCTCCCTTCTCTCCGGTCTTTGGTGTTCGTGCTCCACTTCCAGGACGAGCCTTCCGTTTGCTCTTCATCTTCCCTTCCTCTATGGAAGCATCCTTATATGTCTTGATGTCTCCACGAATCGTGCGTGCAAGAATCATCGCAACAATAGCGCTCAACAGCCCAGAAATAATTAATGAATTGATAATCGCCAACCAGTGTATTCTTTGTCCTTCTTCCTGATTGACAAAATATAGATCCCAACGATGTGACCAGTCAATCTTATCATCCTCACGGAAATATACCGAATACGAGTATGGGATGTCTAAAGTCGCACCATCATCAATATCCTGATCGCTTTCCGGAGGATAATACGACGAATGCGGGTACTGCAGTGAGAAATCCGTCGAGTTTGGGGGAAGGTATAATTCCATCGGACTGTCGATCTCATTGATATCTACTGGACATCCATTCTCGCCCCGTTTCGTCTGCCCAATACTCTTTGTATAAACCTCGAATCCAACAACTACCCTACCGCCCCTTTCCCCATCCCTGCCTGGCGCTTTTCGGTATCGGATTACGATCGTGAGGTGGTTATTGATATAGTATCTGCCTTTGCCTGAAGTAAGTGAGAGGTCTTTGTACCCCATCTTGAATCCTGCGGCGTAATATTTTCTGCTCTTATCCACAGTCACGAAGCTCGTAGCTCCGGGGAGATTGTCCACAATCCATTCTGCCACATATCCTTCCTTTACCATCTCTCTCGCTCTCTTCAAATCTTTTCTATTGACTGTTCGAGTGCACAGAAACTTGCATTCTTGATCTTGTCCCATCACCAGCTCGATGTCTGATTGTGTGATTCGGTCGCCGCGGAGAACTTCGCCCAGATTCAAGGGAATGGTTTGGCCGGAGAGGAGAGAGGAGCCCGCATGGTGGGCACCGGTGGGTGGGCAGACGTAGGGGAGGTCGTAATATGCGTATTGCAGTTGAGTGTTATCGGAGTAGACTTTGTTCACTAGTAGGGGAATTGCTTCGTTCTCTTTGTAGCTTTTGATGGACCATCCTTCATATTATTAGCCTTATCCCAATTTTAGCTTAGAGGGCCATTAAATACCTGGAATGTAAAACGCTTCAGTGAACGAGAGGCTCATCATGAAGAGAAGCCATCTCCCTAATCGTAATCGAAAATCGGCAGCCATTTGTATAGGGAGCGTCAATCATTCAGATCGCACCAGCAGTTCTTCTTCCTCCCACAATATTATATACCTTGGTTGGTAGTTGTCAATACGGTTTGACTCAGGCCAAGAGTTATCGCGGTATCGAGGTTGAGGTCGCGTTGAGGCACGGCTGAAGGATTGAAGGATTCGAACTGCTAACGAGCGGAATTGGCACAGAGCACCAGGTACGTAAGCACACAAATAAATGAGGCTATAGATGTTGGTTCGCCGGCTTTTTTGAATGGAGGAAGATCGTTTCGGTCTCCGCCTTCAAGCTTCGAAAAAGACTCGTGGTGTCTCGGTACTTCGTCTGGGTTGCTGGTTAAAGTCGAAATTCCCGCCAATGATCGATTTTCACGTGCCGTTTCTATTTTCGTAATCCAAATTGCCTATTTCGATTAAGTGCATTTGCACCCCTAACCCCTTTCATTCGTGGAGGATTCACCAGGGACTTATCACCATAGACTTCACAAACGCAAAGATAATACTGCGCAATTAAAAGCTTCTATTTGCAAGACCAACGAGGTCATTGCTTGGGTATCTAACCAACGCCATCCCGTAAAGCAAGCAAGATTCATAATCATTATCCACAAGCCCCACCACTGCCGCGCAATGCACATCAGGTATTGTACCACTCATAATTATCGCATCAAAGCAAATCACAACACTAAACCGCAGTTCCATGCAAATTCTCCGAAGCAACCTCGCTTGCTTCATCATCCTCCCGACAACCACAACCGTATTTCTCACGGAATTCTGGCAGGGGGAGGCCCTCCAAGATTTCCAAGGCTTTTTTGGCTGCTCCGACCTTCGCATACCGACTACTCTCCGCAGTATGATCAGAAATGACCTGGGAATGAACCATGACGACGGCCATCACTTGTGGTTTACTTCCATCGATATTTGGGAGTCCTTGGTGTGTGATGTTCCAATCCATACAACCCATTTGGATCTGCAAGAACTTGGTGAGGAATGTGGTTGGGTGCTTATTAGCGAAGGTATCGTAGATCGACATATCCAAGAAGTACCACTTGATATGCTCATCAAAGAATCGCTGGACTTCCTGGTAATTGTATCCGGAATCGACGAAAACAGCACCAACGTATGCTTCAACAATATCAGGAAGACACTTGGGAGGTTGACGAACCGAGGTCCAATAATCCGGAGAACAGTCCTTCCGGGTCTTGCCAGCACGAACGGCGTCCTCCTCAGCTTGAAAACGAGCCTCAGAAATATCAACAACATAATCAGTGATCTGCCTTGAGAACTTGGCATTGAAGATCAGAAGATGGCAGTGGAATCCAAGAGCTACACATAAAGCACCCAGAAATTGATTGGAAACCATTGCCATCTTGTGTTCGGTAAGCCATTGAGGATCACGATCCGGGAAAGTATGGAACAAGAAGTTGATACAAGCCATATCAAGCAACGAGTCGCCGAGAAATTCCAGGCGCTGATAGGATGGAATCTTCTCGTATGAGAACGGATAAGAGGGATGAATGAACGCTGATCGAACGAGGCGGGGCCATTTAAAATGATAGGCATGCTTTCCCTCGACCTGCCGAGCCAAGTCGCGCTGGGCGGCAGTTGATGGAGCTGCTTGCCATTTAGGCACTTTGTATAGCTTGTAGTATTCCGCCCACGAAAAGACCTTGTGGTTTTCGCTTGACACAAGCTCAGTGACCGCGCGGACAGCATTGTCCATGTCGCCTTTCTCATGGCAAGTGAGAAGTGCAGCACCAATCAATGCCTCGCAGACATCAGCAATTGACTTGTCACCTAGTCTATGAGAGTCAGGCGCCTTTACTTTCTTCCCCTTGATCAAATTAAGGCCTTCGGGATACCAGGCTCGGCGATTGAAACTCATAGAACGGATGTATTCATAAATCTTTAGCTTGATGGCGTTGTCTCGAAGATTCTTGTTGCAAATCATAAGCATTCGACCAACATGGTATTCAAACTCATTATCTTCAGGACGAAGGCTGTAGAGCGAAATGGATGTTGCCATTTTCAAGAAGCAATCGCCGAGGAATTCCAAGCGTTCATAGTTATTTCCCATGCCACGCTGAAAGTTGATCTGCTCGCTCCCATGATCATCTGTGTTATCCGAGTCTTTGGTTACGGCCTCCAACGCTAGATCCGGGCGAATGTTGAGATGGAGTAGAGTACAGGCGTCGAGAGCGATGAGGTATGATTCGATGCGATGGATGACAGCGGGAAATACATAGGCCATAGCGACTACAGGAGTTGGAAGCTATCATTGTTAGCAGATATATAAGGCAAGGCCCTGGTTGTACTTACAGGAGACATCTTCAGTGGTTCCATAATGACAAAGCAGCCTTTGGGGGTTTCGACCTCCGAGGCATCGAATTCGTCAAGTAGATTTCGACGGAGAGAGATGAACCGAGCTTCGATTACAGGTTGGTCCGCCTCGAATGTTCTCTTCTCTCTGGCCTTGGCCCAAAGACTGCAACTGTATTCCATGATGTTGTCATTGTTCTGTCTAGTTCCCTTGCGCGGCGCCGAGTTCGGCGGTACAGGATCCAAAGGCTTGTATTGATGAGCGACACCCACCGTCCAGAGCTTGCGGGAGCCATCCCAAGGATCCACGACAAATTTATCTTTGAAGAATTCATCTGGAGCATTCTTCCATGGCTTATATTCCCATGGTTGATCTCCCCATTTTGACGTGTACTCGTCAATGTCTTTCAAAATATCCCATGCGATCAAATCAGAAGGGTTTGAGCTACCAGCAACCGAGCCATGAAACTTCAGAGGAGCAAGGAAGTATGGCATCTTTCTTTCATCAGATTCGTAGCGTTTGCTGAACACGTCTTCGAAGATGCAGAGGGTAAAGAGGTTGATGCTGCGGAGAGTGAACTCATCGACCCTCAATGCCATTGAAACAGGAATGCTATGAAACTGTGAGTGCTTTCCGTCTCCGAAATGCAAATAGAAAGACGGCAGTTGGGGTAAAGGCGATCGAGTCAACAAGGCCAACGGCTGGGACGGACGACCGAGTACCTCAGGGCTTTGAAGGATTAAAATCGTCAGGAATAATTCTTCTGGAAAACTACCGACAGACCACATATCCGGCTTTGTACGCATCTTATAAGCTTCCTGCTTCTTACTAACAGGAAGAAGTGCATTACGCATAGCTGGTAATTTCTTGGTAAAGATTGGTAGAAGCCATTCATCTAGATATTTGCCTTGTCGAAGAAGAACACAAGCTTCGAAAGCTGCGGAACACTTCGCGACTTGCTTAGTACTAGCAGGACGACCGATAGCGCTTCGTACCGGCGATGATTCGGGAAGGATGACTTCGCAAATGAATTGCCTGTTTTGCACCGTAATAATATAATCTGGGTTGACGTGATCTTTCCCGTTTCCGAGGGAATCAACGAAATTAGCCAGAACCATTAGACTCACTTTGTAAGTCAGCTTTGCGCCAGTGTCTGGTACCGTGTATACACGATGAGATCGTTCCATCTTCAAGTAGTGGTCAATGTCGTAGTCTCCTCCATTCATCTTTCGATCTGCCGGCAACGCACGACAGAATGTCTCGAGAATGTTTTCATTCAGGTGGACCTCGCGAATAATTTGAGCATGATCTTGGTTTTGATCTTCGCACATGTGAATGTATCGAGAGTTGATATGACGGGCGCGGCCTCTTGACTGAACATACTGGATCAACGTGGTGTAGAGATCAAACCGAATAACCAGATTGCAGTCGGGAATGTCGAGGCCTTCTTCTGCAACAGATGTAGCAAACAGACAATTGATATCGCCATTGCGAAACCTCATCATAGTGAGGACTTGTTCGCGAAAAGACACATTCAAGTCTCCAGCGTCCCCAGATCTAGTACCGACCTACATAATATTAGTATGTACATTTACTGAGTGATATATTTCACCTACCAGTGTTCCAACTTTGAGATGGGGTGTTTGGATGTCTGGATGTCTAAACAATTGGGCCAAGAGCTGAGCGGTGTATCTCTGTCTGACGAATACAATAGCCTTATCCTCGGTGGGACGTTCAAATCGGTCTCTTAAGTATGAGATAAGAAGTACGACCTTAGAAGAGAGGTTGCTCGAAGCCTCAGAATTTGGATCGAAGTGGGGCGCCTCAAAACGATGGGAATTGACAATATCCCGAGCCTCATGGAGATTGACCTTGCGTTTTTCAAGCGCTCTCAGCGGTTCCTGAACCTTCTTTGCATGATAATATCTCTCCGTCTTTGCTAATAGCTTCAATGATTCATCTTTGGTCAAGCAAAGTGGCCAGACTTGGTCAGAACACCATGGCCCAAGCTCTCGGCTAGCTTGACGAGCGAAATTGAGAGGCTTTTGAAATAAGCCATTAGTATCAAATCGCTCTTTCATTTGCTGATATAGAGGTGTCTCAATTTCTGGTCCTAGAGGAGCATACTTCCCCAGTAATTCCTGCTTTGAAGTGACCTTGAACCCACCCAAGCTTGGATCGTCGGCGGTAGCGATCCGGCAGTTCAGCAAACCTTCTAACTCTGCAGCGGCCTTCCTAACATCGGTCTTAGCGTCTACTGGAGATGCTGTCATACCGAAGATCTTAGGCCGCAGCAAATTGCTAGGTGTTTGCATGTAAAAGTCCTTGATGATTCTAGCGTATGCATGGTCCTTCTTCGCATGATGAGCTTCGTCAAATATAAGCAGGTTGATCCGACTGATCGTGATGAAAGAGCGGTGGAGGCATTGACGAAGAATTTCTGCAGTGCAAACGATGACCATGGTCTTGCTGAAGTGTTCTTCCCACTTCTCGCGCTTCCAAAGATCGCAGCCCATGTCGCCGTAGAACATCTCCATTGGCTGGTCTAGGTTCGCCTTGAGGACAGCATGTTGTTGATAAACTAGGGTAACAGAATCAACCTGAACAATTAGTGTAATTCAAGACCTGATAAAACCGATTGACTTGCCAGGAAGAAGGAAATACGCTTCGGCATGCCCGCGGCTCTGTTTTCCAATTCCTGAGCCATGACATGACGGAGTAGAAGAACAGCAATCAAGGTTTTCCCCGAACCTGTGTCAAGAACAGCGATGATATTATTCTCCTTGGCTCTCTCGAAGAGCTCGGTCTGATACTCTCTCGGAGTTGAAATGATTTGATGGCTTTCAGACTGGTTGACCAACCACTTAGCAGATTGGGTTGCATTGGCTTGAGGTTTTACAATGGCAGCCTTGTTAAATGACCTCTGCACGACATCCTGGATATGGTTTTCGGCAATGGCTTTATAGCGTCTCTGCCGCTCAGTGATCTTTCTGGGCTTGGAGGTTTGGATAACTTCGTCTTCCTCGTCCTCTTCGTCATCAAACTCTGATCCATCCGCAGAATCGTCAATATCACCTTTCGCACGACCTGCTGCACCATCAACATGATTGAAGTTGGAGTCTGCTACCAAAGAAGATGAAACAGAGCTCCGACGACGCTTTTCGGGGCTTTCGTGGGAGACGCGAAGAGGGCGCTTCAGGTCGGAGATGACATCTTCAGTGGTTCTGGTGGCTAGGGCTGTTGCCTGCGACACTGGTCTTTTGACCGAAGGAATTGCTGGAATCAGCTTGTGGAGGGGTGTGATTGCGAGTCTCTCCAATCCATCCCCGGCAGGAGATTGTGGCATCTTCGCGGTAGCTTGCAGGTTGTCAGTATTGACTTGACCTCGAAATGATTTTGTAGATGGGGATTAGGAGAGAGTCATGGTCAAGTAGTAGCGGGATAAATAGGTGGTTAAGTGGAAAAGTGTGTGACAATTATGATAGTGAACCAAAAAAAAACAAATAATGTTTGCTATGTGATTAATCAGAAAGCCACGAACCGGTCGGAGAATCGCTTGATGTCTTTATAGTTGAGAGAGACGATCTATCATCATTAAGTTGAGCCATATCAGATAGATAGCTGTTTTCCACGGTAGAGTTGGGAATCTCTGTTGATGGGATAGGTGGTGTTGGTGGGGTCAAGTTGCCGTTTGCACCAGAAGAGGTGGTGGTGTCGTTGAGGAGCTGCATGGCAGCGAGAGTAGATTCACTGAGATCATAAAGCGAGTCATTCAGGTTCTTGTCTGTACCAGGCTTTAGTACATCGTCATCTGCAGTAGTTAGCAAACACCCATGATCTTCTGATAACTGCAAGAGATCAAAGTAATAAGGAGAGGACGCCATGATAAGATCAACAACATGTGATAACTGAACTGAGGGATGTACTTGAAGTTGAGACGAATGCAGAGATGTAGTTTGTGTAACGATGATGCCCTCCCGAAGTCGACAATATCACCCAGAAGAGACGATGTCCCTTTCGACGATGGTGAATTGTTGCCCTAGCTCTATGTGATGAGGAAGGGAAGGAACGCGCGAAGCGAGAAAGGAAATCACGATTGTGACACGGCCACACCTGACAATTCCATCATCCCGCCATCAACGCCATCAACGCCATCAACACCATCAACACCATCAACACCATCAACACCATCAACACCATCACAGCTTCATTCCCTTTCCAGCATGGCAGAACAAAGCATCAAGTCGCTATTCGGCTCTGCAGAGCGTCAAAGAAAGGATATCGAGTCTTCGTGGGACAGCAATACGGCCACTTATCAACAAAACCTGATAGCGGCCATAGCCACATATGAAGAGTGTCGCCAGCTCGCAGATCGACTCTCCTTGTTCAGCCCTAATGAAACCCTCGAAGACCTTACATCAGGGGACCTGCAGTATGTTTCTTCAACTCGCAGCGGCTTGTACTGATACCGTTGTGCAGATATCTTCTCATCAATTACCGGCTCGCCGAGCTCATTCAGCGAGTCTCAAATCCCAATCGCAAAGCGATCATACAACAAGCTAGACAAGCATACGAACGATATTTGAGTCTTCTGGATCAATATGAAATCCTATCTATATCGAACAAGAAGCTCTATCAAACCTACATCGAATCCCCCACTACCTTCTCCACAATCTCAACCACAGATCCCAATGCGCGGCGAGGGGCAAAGATAGCGAATTTCAAGTTGGAGAAAGATCTCAAAAAGAAACTAGAAGTATGCACCATCTCTGTTCTATCAATCTGACATTCATCCTAATATCTTTAACCTTCTAGTTCCTCGAACAAAACCCCTCCTACCTTGAAAATGACGACTCAACCATTCGCGAACTCCACCTCACAACCCTCTCCCTCTGCACGCACAACACCTTCCAATCCCTCGAATCCCTAAACCGAGAACTCGAAGTTCTAGCCCTCGCCCCTCCTCCCACCGGTCCCACACCCGCAGCCCTCGAGCGCGATTACCGCGAACGTGCAGGTCTCCGAAATCCCAACGAATACTCCGAGCGTCTGGACATCCACTCCATCCTCTCATCTAACAATAAAGGTCCCATACTTGACTCCAAAGGCAAACCATTACGCCCTTTCACGTTGTTGGACAGTCGACAGACTATTAAAGACGGAGTGTTTAAGCCGGGACACAATCTGCCGACTATGACAATTGATGAGTATCTGGAAGAGGAACGGGCGAGAGGGGGTATTATTGAGGGAGGAGGAGCGGCAAGTGGGTTGAGTCCCGAGCCGGATGAGGACAATTATGAAAAAGGAGATGCGGAGACGATGAAGGCGAGGGAATGGGATGAGTATGTAGAGGCTAATCCAAAGTATGTGCCCCCCCTTCTTATTACCAATCTTATTATCAGGAAGCTTTTACTAACCATGCATAGGGGCTCCGGAAATACCTTAAATAGAGGATAAATGAACCACGATTCGACAAGCAATACTTCCGGGCTAGCTCTCTTACATGCTTCCCCTTGTGGTTCCCGTGATTTACTTCTGCCTTTCACGCTCTGCTTTTAGTCACATACAAGTTCATCGCGCCAATTTTGCAAAATCATGTGAGGTGAGATGTTTGGGATTATATTCCGGAACTTATCGCTCGAAAGCATAACCTGCATCTGTATATGTACCACCCTCATTCTCCCCCGCCGGCGAGTGCTACAGCCCTTCCCCCTCCATCTACCATGCCGTGCAGATGCTTCATCGCAACCTCGGAGAAGAAGAACTTTCTGACGAAAAGAAAGGATAGATGATTGAAGTGATGAATATTTTGGATATGAACTTTTGGATATGAGCTGAAATCAAGGGTGCCGAGTCGATGATGGACTCGTCGATGCACGTTAAATCGTTGAAGATGGTGCAGAGGAGGGCATATTTTATTTGGAAGAAATGCTCGCTGGTTGGAATGCTGGTGTCTTGGGGATGGATTCGCTTTGAGGTGATTACGATGGTGGTCGGAGCGGCTGAATTGTGTGGATGGGGATGATGTGATCTTTGGTTGGGGAGGGCGATCGGTGTAGGCGTCACTGCGATATTGAACTAAGCAAGGTGCTTAGCTCGCAGCAATGCTACCGTCAACGAGGCTCTGAAATCGAGGTCGATGTTTTTGGAGCCCTCCGATCGTGCAATTTTTATGTGGCATCCATCGGCAGCAAGCGAAGATTCAGGTTGTTTGATACTTTTTGAGATGGGCTGATTCCAACTCACTGCGGACACACTGACTTATCGCTGCGCTTTCGACTTCACACCGTGATCTCCTCTGTAGGATCTGCTCCGCCCAGCGTTCTCCCATGCAAGGCTCCTCCCATAGGTACCTATCCTCCCATTGGGTATCCCACGGGGGCGTGGTCTCAAGGGCATGAAAATCGGAGAGATTGATATCGCGGCCCAAATCCGGGACTTCCTTCAATGTCTCAGCAAACTCTGGTTCCTCCGTAGCCCAAAAGCTCTTGTTCTTCGAGTAATTTGATCGTCTCCACGATATAGCTTCCGACATCAATTTTCTCAAGTTCGAATCCGGGTCTATGTTCTCGTACGCCACAGCCGCTCGCCACATCTCTGGCCATGAGTTCTCCTCTTCGGTGACACTCTGAGCGTTATGGAGAATCTCATGCATGCAATAGTTCTGGAAAATGGTACAGTCCAACATATCCCCTAAGTTATACAAATCCTCAAAAACCCCCATTTCATGTGAGAGATCAGGGTCGATGTAGCCGGTGTACATCCAGTGCACAAAATGAACGAAGAGACCTGAGGTGAATTCGGGCAACTTTAGCAGTTTTTTGTTTTCCTTCCCAGGAAAACTGATGGACATGGTATGCAACGCATAGAGATTTTCATGAACGAGAAATGTTTGCTCATTTTTGCCAACGCCGACAATGACGGTGAGAATGGGGCTGCAGATCATTACCCTACATTGTTTCAGTTCCTGGATGTTCAAGTGGTTGAGTCGCAATGGGGTCGGCACTCACTTCGAGGATATCTCCATGTGCTCGGCGATTCTCTTGGCTTTCTCGCACTCGAATTCACTTTGGTGATGGTCGCAGTTCTTGCCTCTCCCGCCGCTTTCGTACTTTCTGTTGGTGAGCTTTCTCTTCTTGCTTGGAGGGGACGCCATCTTGAAGACAGGTCGTCACGATTTTGTGAGGGTTTATGGGTGTGAGGGCTGAGAGGCTGGGAGACGAAAGGGATGGATAGAGATGTTGTATCTTGACTTGGTCAAGTTCAAGTTGTGGTATGTTGAGGTTTGAAGAACGCGAGAGGAGAAGACAGGGAAGATAGTCTTTTATACTGACTGAGATACTGAGGTTGTAGAGGTTTACCATTCGCCTACCACGTCACACCTTCTCTTTTCGACTTGTTCAAGCAGAAGTCCAAGTGAAGTGCAATTGCTCATCCAGGTCCTTAAAAGAGGAAATGAGAGGCTGGAACAAAAACGGCCAAGAATTTTCAACACCACAAGCTTGCAAAACATATTACACGGAGTATGTTGTACCAGTGACTCCTGCCGAACATCAAGTCATGCTCTTCCACATCGAAGATATGACATTCCAACATTCCCTTTGCATCCCCTCAGGATCTATACAGTGGAAACCTATGTTCCTGGGAAAAGAAAGGGAGTAAGACAGAACTGATAACGCGTTGAAGCAATTCAATTCCTCTTCTGATCTTTTTCTCCCCAATGTTACAATGTTTCATCTCAGCACAGGTTTTTAATTGTAGCTCCCTGTTACACTCTCAAAGTCTTGTCCTTGAATAGGGGTTTATCTCTCTTAATATCTAAGGGACATTAGGATCTGCTATACAATCAATCCATCCACTCAGCCTTCTATGGTTTATGACCAGCTCCTTGGACATTGGTGGCCACATGACATGTCCCAATAGAGAGCTAGGGATGTCGTCCACAGGCATAACACCAACCCACGTATAATAAGGCTTCATGACGATCCTTGTGAAGATTGGAAAGAGCTGTATTAACTTCAGTGAGAATATGGCGTTTGTTAGAATCAATCACGAGGTGTGAAATAGAGATCTTTGAAATATATTCATTTGCACTCATCTGATCCCTGGTTTGTCTCAAATAAGTAAAAACAATAACTTCAAAACGCAATCACGGCACTACGGAACCACCACTAAAGGACCGCCAGCCTTGCCAGATACCCCGCCGCAGTGGAAATAACCTTTCAAAAAGTTGCCAGAGCGGTAGCAAATGCAGCATCAATACTTGTCTGCAAAGTAGCAAGGCTCGCAGCATCACCCGAATCAACCTTAGCCTCGACAGCAGCAAAAAGCGCATTGGTATCACTAGTCAGAGTATTCAATGCACTCTCAACCGTAGATGTGAATCCTGCCGTTGCAATCGTGGAACTCTTTTAATATATATTAGTTCCAATCTCCAAACCATAACCCGCCTCGGAGAAAAAATCATATAAACTTACAATAGCATCCAAATCCCCCAACAAAGTCAAAATCTTCGGAGTAAGCGTCGTGATGGCCGCAAGGATGCTATCACTATCTGTAGAAGAGAATGTGGTTGATGATGTCGCATCACTGGTTGCGGTTGTGAGGGAGGATTCGAGCGAGTCGACTGTGATTGCTAGACCGAGGGATTGGAGCAGTCCGCCGGTGTAGGAAGCGGCGTCGCTGGTGAGGGTGGAGACATAGCCGCTGATAGTGGAGATGTCGGAGAGGAGGGTGGTGGCGGAGCGTTGTTGGAGGGGGAGAGAGGTGGTGAGGGTTAGGAGGGACAGGATGATGGGAGTGGTGAAGTGCATTTTGGCTTGAGAATGATGCGAGCTTGAAGGTTGGGAATTGGCTGATAGAGTGAGGTTGGGATTGGGATTGGGGAGATGGTTTGCCACTGGGATTTTATAGTTTTGGGGAGAGTTGTGGTGTTGAAAAATTGTATGCACGTGGTATGGATGATTAAAGATACACAGGGAAGAAACCGAGGCTTGTTGGCCTCTCATAGTATCATTTCAGCTTGTGATTCTCA
>Ga0182030_10002490_pt1 | contig 39053 bp, 33 predicted proteins | sample 812S3MmetaG_FD_121299 | JGI IMG/M metagenome (GOLD analysis project Ga0182030, IMG submission 121299) | Permafrost microbial communities from Stordalen Mire, Sweden - 812S3M metaG (Illumina Assembly) | ecosystem: Environmental > Terrestrial > Soil > Wetlands > Permafrost | place: Sweden...
CCCGGAGATGATTGAGACCGCGCGATCCACCAAGCGCATTCTCCAGGTTGGCAGCCAGCGCGTCAGCTCCGTCATCTATGAGCGCGCCCGTCAACTGCTAGCCTCCGGCGCCATCGGCCAGCTCAACATGGTCACCGCGCGCTGGGACCGCAACTCCGCCATGGGCGCATGGGACTACACCGTTCCGCCAGACGCCTCCACCGAAACCTGCGACTGGTCGCGCTTCCTCGGCACCGCGCCCAAAATCCCCTTCAATGCCGAGCATTTCTTCCAGTGGCGCAAGTGGAAGGCTTACGGCAGCGGCGTTGCTGGCGATTTGTTCGTGCATCTGTTCAGCGGCACGCACTTCATCACCGGCTCAAACGGCCCCACGCGCGGCATGGCCACCGGCGCCATCCGCTTCTGGAAAGATGGACGCGATGCCGACGACGTGATGCTCGGCCTGTTCGACTACCCGGAAGGCTTCAACCTGAGCCTGCGTGTGAACTTCGTGGATGGCGGCGAAGAGAGCGAAGGCTTCCTCTTCACCGGTTCGGAAGGCAGCATGGAGATCGCCGGCAACTCGCTCACCGTCACGCGTGTGTCTCGATCAAAGGAGCCCGGCTACACGGTGGACACATTCCCGGAAGCCATGCAGAAGGAGATCATCGCCGACTACCACAAGAAGTATCCGCGCTCCGCCGGCACGCAGGACTCGCTTGATGGGGTCGAAAAGTTCGTCGCTCCCCAGGGCTACTCAGACAGCTTCGATCACTTCGTCAACTTCTTTGCCTCGGTGCGGACCCGGAAACAGCCCGTCGAAGACGCAGTTTTTGGCTTTCGCGCCGCAGGCGCAGCGCTGCTCAGCAATCTCAGTGTGGAGAAGGGAGCAGTTGTGCATTGGGATCCCGAAGCAATGAAGCTCGGCTAGTATGGTGTCGTTGGTGTTGTGTCAGCGCAGTTTCTATCCGCAACGCGCTGTCATCCTGAGCGAAGCGTATTTCAGCGGAACCGAAGGATCTGCGGTTGCTTTTCGGAGCTCGACTGACCAGCCCAAAACGGCTGGGTGCCCGAGATCCCGCTTTTGGGACCTGGGATCGCACAATCTAACCCATCAAATCTTTGCGGCAATACGTTACGCCTTCGCCAGGAAGTAAGCCTCAATCGCCCGCAGCAACGCAGCCCGATCAACGAACGGCTTGCGCCCCTCATACCGCGCCGACCAGCAAACCTGGTTCACAATGTCGCGCGGATAGCACGATCGCAGCTCCTGATTGAGACTGTTGCGGATAAAATCAATCAGATCGCTCGGAATCGTCTCGTCATAGCCGACTCGATTGTCCGCCGCAACCCGCCGGAAAATCTCGCAGAACTGCGGATCGGAAACTTCCCCGATCTTGATCTTGGTCTGAATTCTGCGCAAAAACGCCGGATCAACCAGGTCCTTGGGATCCATATTCGACGCGAACACGATGAGCATTTCAAACGGCACTTCAATCTTTTTGCCGCCCGCCAGCGTAAGAAAGTCGATGCGGCGATCAAGCGGCACCACCCAGCGGTTCAGCAGTTCTTCCGGCCGCAGCCGCTGCCGCCCAAAGTCGTCAATGATGAGCACGCCGTTGTTGGCCTTCATCTGCGCCGGCGCCACGTAGAATTTGCTGGTTGAATTGAACTGCAGGTCGAGCATTTCGGCCGTTAATTCGCCGCCCACCAGCACGCAGGGCCGCTGGCAAAGCACCCAGCGAGCATCCCGGTCTTCCGGCTCGGATTCCTCAACGCGCTTGTGAATCGAAGGATCGTAAACGGTGATGATTTGCCCGTCGACTTCGACTGCAAACGGAATCCAGATCTCGTCCTGAGCCAGCACGCGCGAAAGCGTCTCAGCCATCGTGGTCTTGCCTGTGCCTGCCGGGCCCCACAGAAAGACTGAGCTGCCGGAGTTGAGAGCTGTGCCGAACTTGCGCAGCGTTTCGTCGTCGATCACCAGATGAGAGAAGGCCCGATAGACCTGCTCTGCATGAATCTCGACCGACTTGACGCTCTGCTTGCGCGTCTGCTCCGCGTAGCTCTCAAAAGCCACCGGCGCGGCCCCCGCATAGTGGTTGTGCGCCAGCAGGTCCACGGCGCGGTTGCGGCCCTGCGATGTAATGGCTATCTGGTGTACGTGCCCGGTCATGCCGGTCACCAGGCAGAGCTGCTCCACGCGTAACTGTGAAAACAGCGAGTCCACAACTTCATAACTCAGCCGCATCTTCTCGGCGAGTTCAAGCACGGAAAGTGATCCAGACAGATAGAGAGTCTTGAGGGCGATATCCTCCAGGATGGACTGGCGCACATCAATCTGCGAAAGCGATTGCGGGCGGCGCAGCGGTCCTGGTGCTTGTGGTTCGGGTCGAATAAATTCGTTATCGTAGTCGTACATTGATAACAACGTCGCCATTCCGCTCTCCATACTGCTCAAACCAATGTAGTACCTTCGTCGTGGCTTTGTAGCTCCCCCATTGGTCGGCGAGTTAGTCCCCCTTTAGTAGCACCCTTCTGCCCCGCCGGCCGTGGCCCCGCCGCGCCTGCACGCCGCTTTGCTAGACTCCTTGCAGACCGTTTTCGGGTTCGACAAGGACTATGAACGGGATCGCACGGGGCAGGAGGATCCATGGCGGTTGTTGAACTCGCAAGTGTGACCAAGGCCTACGAGAGCAAGGTTGCGGTGAATAACCTCAGCCTGTCCATCGACGCGGGGCAGATGTTCGGCCTGCTGGGTCCCAACGGCGCCGGCAAAACCAGCTCCATCCGCATGATGATGGGCATCACCATTCCTGACTCCGGGCGCGTGAGTCTGTTTGGCCGGCCGTTTGAGCGCAAAAGCCTGGAGCGCGTCGGCTACCTGCCCGAGGAGCGCGGCCTCTACAAGAAAATGAAGGTGCTGGACCAGCTCGTCTTCTTCGGCCAGTTGCACGGGCTCACCGCCGATGAGGCCCGCAAGCGCGGCACCGCATGGGCCCAGCGGATGGAGATCGACGAAGTCCTCGGCAAGAAGACTGAAGAGCTCTCCAAAGGCATGCAGCAGAAGATCCAGTTCATCGCCTCGTTGCTCCACGACCCCGGCCTCATCGTCATGGACGAGCCCTTCAGCGGCCTTGATCCCGTCAACGCCGTATTGGTCGAAAAGACCCTGCTCGAGTTGAAGGCCCAAGGCAAGGCAATCGTCTTTTCCACCCACCGCATGGATCAGGTCGAAAAGCTGTGTGACTCCATCTGCCTCATCGACAATGGCCACGCCGTGTTAGCCGGCACTATGCGCGAGATCAAGGCCACGTATGAGCGCAACCGTGTGATTGTTGAGTTTGAAGGAAGCTCCGCTTTCTTGAATTCCGAAGAGATTGCAGAGGCGAAGAACTTTTCCGGCCACGCCGAAATCCGCCTCAAGGAGCACGGCAACGCGCAGAAGCTGCTGCAGGAGGCTGCCGCCGTGGCCACCATCTATCGCTTTGAGCTCGTCGAGCCGTCGCTTGAAGAGATCTTCATCCAGACCGTTGGGGGAAAGGCCGATGAATAATACGTTTCTGATTGCGAAGCGCGAATACCTGGAGCAGATCAAGGGCCGCGCCTTCAAGATGACCACCGTCGGCCTGCCCGCGGTGTTTGCGCTGATCGTCGGCGTCGCCTATCTATCGAGCCTCGGCATCGGCGCCAACAAGCATCTCGCTGTTGCCGGCAACGATGCAGCGCTGGTCAATCAAATCCGCACCCGCCTGCTCGCCGACAACGATAACAAGGCGACGGTAGACGCTCTGTCGCCTGCCGGCCCTGCAGACCGCGCCCAGTTGATCGACAAGGTCAAGAGCAAATCGCTCGATGGCTTGTTGTGGATCGACAGCCCTGCCGGCGCATTGCCGACGGCAAACTATATCTCGGCAGCCTCAGGAGACTTCATCACCACCGCGCGATTGAAGGATGCAGTCAACAATGGCATCCTCGATGAGCATCTAGTCGGCGCGGGCATGAAGCAGGGCGATGCGGACGCGGTGGTGAAGGGCATTCCGCTCGATACCTATCAGATCAAGAAAGACGGCTCGGTCGCCAAGAGCAACGCCGCCGCCTCGTTCTGGAAGGGCTACGTCATGGCGATCCTGCTCTCCATGACCACCATGATCTACGGCATGAATGTTGCGCGTTCCATCATCCAGGAAAAAACATCGCGCATCTTTGAAGTCATGCTGTCAACCGCCAAACCCAGCGATATGCTCGCCGGCAAGCTCATCGGTGTGGGCGCGGTGGGCCTTACGCAAATCGGAATCTGGCTCATCACCGGCACTGCCATCTTCATTTCGCCCTTCGCCGCCGCACTCATGACCGGCGATTTCGTCATTCACTTTTCGTGGGCAGAGGGCATTCTTTTCCCCGTGTATTTTCTTCTCGGGTTTCTGCTCTACAGTTCGCTCTTCGCCGGACTGGCCGCCACCTGCGAGACCGAGCAGGAACTGCAGATGTACATGCCGCTGGCCGCCGCGCCCACATGGCTCAGCTTCGCCATGATCATGCTCATCATCAACGACTCCAACTCCATCTGGTCCACGCTGGCCTCGTTCTTCCCACCAACCGCGCCCATCGTCATGTTTCTCCGCATGGCCTCGGAGGTGCCCCCACTGTGGCAGTTCGCCGTTTCAATCTCGCTGATGCTCCTCACCATCTGGGGCACACTCTGGTTCTCCTCGCGCCTCTATCGCGTCGGCATCCTCATGTATGGCAAGCGCGCCACGCTGCCGGAGCTGCTGCGCTGGCTGCGCTACTCCTAACCCGTGGGCACTCAGGAGCCGCTGGCACTCAAGCTCCCACAATAAGATGACTCAGAGGCTCTTGTCGAAAAATGATCTGTCATCTTCAGCGGAGTCGAAGGACCTGCTTTTTCACGTCTGAATATCGAACGGACTAGAATCAACAAAGTGAATACCGCGCCCAAATTCACCTTCACCCAGCGCCTGGCCCTGGTCGTGGTCCCGCGTCTTGTGTGGGCTCTCTTGTGGATCATGAGCCGCACATGGCGCTTCGAAGAGATCGCCGAAGAAGGCGTGACGCCGCTCGTTGGCGGCCTGGGCGCAGGCGCGGAGATCTTCTGTTTCTGGCATCAGTGCGTGCTGCCCTGCACGGTCTACTACTGGCGCACCGGCGCCACCATCCTCATCAGCCGCAGTTTCGACGGCGAACTCATCACGCGCATCCTTGAGCTGTTCGGCTTCCACGCTGTGCGCGGGTCAAGCTCGCGCGGTGCGCGCGAAGGCCTGCTCGGCCTCAAGCAGGTCCTCGAAAGCGGAACCCCCGCCATCTTTACCGCCGACGGCCCCCGCGGCCCCCTCTATCAAACCAAGATGGGCCCCATCAAGCTTGCGCAAATGACTGGCGCCCGCATCGGCGCGTTCCACCTCCAGCCTGAGCGAGCATGGGTCATGAACTCGTGGGATCGCTTCCTCATTCCCAAACCATTCACGCGCATCTGCGTGAGCTGGGCGCGCTGGACGTACGTCCCCGTCGATTTACCTGTCGAAGCATTCGAGCCAAAGCGTGAAGAACTCAACGCCGCCATCGAACGTGCTCGCCGGAACGCTTTCGCACACTTCGGAAAGACACCCGAATGACGAGCCTCCGCGTCGACGACTTCGATTTCGCCCTGCCTCCCGAGTTGATCGCGCAGCAGCCGCCAGGTCAACGTGGCCAGAGCCGCATGCTTCACATGAATCGTGTAACAGGCGCAATGCAAGATGCGACCTTCGCCGATCTCGCATCGCACCTGCGCCCCGGCGATCTGCTCGTCCTCAACGACAGCCGCGTCATTCCCGCACGCCTATACGCCCGCCGCACCACCGTGCGCGAACGGCAGCAGTCCACCGCAGTCATCGAAGTCCTGCTCACCGAACCCGTCGGCGAGAATACGTGGCGAGCCCTCGTCAAGCCTGGCAAAAAAGTCGCCGTTGGCGAGCGCCTGGTCTTCCCCGCAGCAGACGGCGCCATCGCGCTCTCCGCCGAAGTCCTGGATCGTGGCGAGTTCGGCGAGCGACTTCTGCGCTTCGACCCCGTCGACGATTTCTTCGCCGCCCTCGATCGCATCGGCCACATGCCTTTGCCTCCCTACATTCGCCGCAACGATGCAAGCGAAGATCGCGAGCGCTACCAGACCGTCTTCTCGCGCGAGCGCGGTTCAGTCGCTGCACCCACTGCCGGACTGCACTTCACGCCCCAAGTCCTGGACACACTCACAGCGATGGGCATTGAGATTGCGCGCGTAACCCTTCACGTCGGCCTGGGCACATTTGCCCCGCTTCGTGTCGAGCACGTCGCCGACGTAAAGCTTCATCGCGAGCGCTACACCATCTCCGCGGAGACAGCAGACGCTGTGCATCGCGCCCTCGTCGAACGCCGCCGCATCGTTGCCGTCGGCACCACGGTCGTCCGCACTCTGGAATCCGCTGCGGCTCGTGGCATCATCGAGCGGCATTCTGGAGAGACGGAAATCTTCATCTCTCCCGGCTACCAGTTCCGCGTCGTCACCGCGCTGCTCACCAACTTCCACCTGCCCAAATCCAGCCTGCTTATGCTGGTCAGCGCCTTCGCGGGCCGTGAGAACGTACTCGCCGCCTACCGTCACGCCGTCGAGGAAAAGTACCGCTTCTTCAGCTACGGCGATTGCATGTTCATCGCCTGACGCGCCTTCCAGCGTTGCGGCTCGAAAGGTCGAATTGGAAATGAGCTGTCATCCTGAGCGGAGCGCAGCGCAGTCGAAGGATCTGCGGTTGCCCTTCGGAATCTCTGCGGCGAACGCCCCAGGCGCAGCACTGATAAACTCTGTAGCGTGGAACCCCAAGCCAAGCCGCCCGTCTTTCTGCTCGACACCATGTCGTTCATCTTTCGCGCTTACCACGCCATGCAGCGCAGTCGCCCCATGTCCACGCGCAGCGGCCTGCCCACCGCCGCCATCTACGTCTTCGTCAACATGATCAAGAAACTGCGGCAGGATTTTTCGCCGCTCTACTTCGCCGCCGTCTTCGACGTAAGCGGCGAAGTATTTCGCGACAGCCGCGCCCGCACCATGGGCCCGCTGCGCAAGTGGGACTCGAAGACGCGCAGTTTTCAGGACGTGAGTTACGAGGGCTACAAAGCCAATCGTGCTGCCATGCCAGAAGACCTCTCGCGGCAGATTCCCTATATTCGCCGCTCGCTTAACGCCCTGCGCATCCCCATCCTTGAGGCCATCGGCTTTGAAGCCGACGACGTCATCGGAACGCTCGCCCGCGAAGCCGCCGAGCGCGGCCATGAAGTCTTCATCGTCTCCGGCGACAAAGACATGATGCAGCTCGTCACCGAACACGTGCGCGTTCTCAATCCGCAAAAAGACAATCTCATTCTCGATCCCGCCAAGGTCATCGAGACCCTCGGCGTGCCGCCGGAGAAAGTCGTCGACGTGATGGCGCTGCGCGGCGATTCGGTCGACAACATTCCCGGCGCGCCCGGCATTGGCGACAAGGGCAGCGTCGATCTCATCGTCGAATTCGGTAGCGTCGAAGCTGTGCTCGATCGCACCGCAGAGGTAAAGCGCAAGAGCTACCGCGAGTCTCTCGAGCAAAATCGCGCCGCAGTGCTGCTCTCAAAAGAGCTCGTCACCATTGACTGCCGCGTGCCGCTCGACCTTGACCTCGCCGCCATGGAGACGCAGCCGCCCGACCTCGAAGCCTGCCGCGAACTCTTCACCGAGCTTGAGTTCACGTCGATGCTTCGAGAACTGGCCCCGGCCGAAGGCGGCCCGCAGATTACCTGCATTGAAGAGCCGACACCCGAGCAGTCCGCGGCCTTCCATGCCGCCGCGCGTGAGCATGGCTTTGCGTTTGCTCTCGACGCCGCGCCCCCGCCGTCGCAGGAAGACACCGAAGACGAAGTGCCGCAAACCATGTCGCTGCTCGACGTAGCAGAAGCCGCAGACAAACTCGCCACCTGGGGCGTGGGGGTTTGCGCGGAGCCCGAAACCGCGCTGCGCCTTGAACTCACCGACGATTTGCGTGCGCTGCTTGAAGATGAAGCAGTGCCCAAGTTCGTGCATGATTGGAAGTCCGCGCTGCACCTGCTCAGCGCGCAAGGCATCGAGTTGCGCGGCACCGTCGACGACTCAATGCTTCTCTCCTACGCCCTCAACCCCACTCACACCACGCAGACCCTCGCCGATGTGGCCGCACGCCACGGCCAGACGCCGCCCACCTCGCTCGCCGCAGGGGCAGCCATCGTCCAGACGTTGATCCCGCTCCTCAAGTCGGAAGCTGAGAAGACAGCCGTAACTAGCGTCTATCGCGACATCGACCTCCCGCTCGCGCCGGTGCTGTTCCGCATGGAGCGCGCCGGCGTGCGCATCGACAAAGCCGCACTGGCCGCGCTCTCCAAACGATTCGCCATCGAACTCGAGCGTGTAGGCGAACGCATCTTCGAGCTCGCCGGCCAACGCTTCAACATCAACTCTCCCAAGCAACTCGGCGTCGTGCTCTTCACTCATCTTGGTCTGCCAGCGCCCGTGGTCCGCGGCAAGGGAAAGGCCATCTCCACCGCGCAGGACGTCCTTGAATCGCTCGCCGAGCATCATGACGTGCCGCGCCTCGTGCTTGAGTACCGGCACCTGTCGAAGCTCAAGTCGAATTACATTGACGCGCTGCCCCTGCTGGCCGATGCAGACTCGCGTGTGCACACAACCTTCCAGGCCGCCGCCACGGCTACCGGACGCTTGTCGTCCGTCAATCCCAACCTGCAAAATATTCCCATCCGTACCGAACTTGGCCGCGAGATTCGCGCCGCATTCACTGCTTCGCCCGGTACGCAACTGCTTTCTGCCGATTATTCGCAGATCGAGCTGCGGCTGCTGGCCCACTTCAGCGCAGATCCGCTGCTCATGCGCGCTTACGCGGAAGACATCGACATTCACACGCTTACCGCGAGTGAGGTCTTCGACGTGGCTATTGAAGTCATGGACAAGGAGACGCGCGCGCGCGCCAAAGCCGTCAACTTCGGCATCGTGTATGGCATCTCTGCCTTCGGACTGGCCGCGCAACTGGGCATTCCCCAGGCCCAAGCCAAGGCTTACATCGAGCGTTACTTCGCGCGCTACGAAGGAGTAAAGGCCTTCATTGAAAAGACGCTTGAGCAGACCCGTCGCGAAGGTGCGGTGCGCACGCTGTTCGGGCGCGTGCGTCCGATCCCCGACATCGAAAGCCGCAACGGAAACCAGCGCGGATTCGCCGAGCGAACGGCAGTAAACACCCCGCTCCAGGGCACAGCCGCCGACCTGATCAAGCTTGCCATGATCGTCATCGACCGCGAACTCTCGGCCCGCAAATTGAACACGCGCATGGTGCTGCAAGTGCATGACGAACTACTCTTCGAAGTCCCGCTCGACGAGACCGATGAAGTCAGCAAACTGGTGCAAGAGTCAATGGAAGGCGTCGTCAAGCTCAACGTGCCATTGGTTGCAGATTTAAGTTTCGGAACCAACTGGCGCGACCTTTAATCCCGCCGGTCTCACCAGCCGATCAAACCGGTACGTCGCTCGGCAGACCGCCTGTCCTGTTGGCTTCCTGGCCCGCAGGAATTCTTCCAGATGTAAATGGAATTCTTCAGAAATTCATTTGGCTTAAACCAATGCAACAAGAAATCGCCCTACGATCATCGCATGGTGACGAAATCCAAACGCGTGCCGCAATTTCCGATGAGCCTCATTGACGCCCTTGCAGTGCTCCTGAAAGGGAATAATACCGCGCCAAGAAAACTGCAGTTGAAGTCCACCCCGTCGCTGGCAAGAGCAGTTGCGCGTTCGTAGAGCCTCATTATTTGTCGACGGACTGCAGCAGCCAGTGCTCGAATCCGTCGATGATGGCCATCAGCGCTGCCTGATTCAGATCGCTGCTTACACCGGCGGTGGTCCACGGTTCGTGCCCTTCCGCATTGAAGCTGAGCGTCACGCGAACGTATGCGGCGGTGTCGTGAGCGGATACGTCAATGGCCGTCACGCTGAAGCGGCCCAAGTGCATCTTTGCTACCGACGGGTACCATTTCTCGAGTTCCTGGCGCATGGCTTTTGTAAGTGCATCCACCGGGCCGGCGCCTTCCGCTCGTGTCGTAGTTACACTCGAGTTACCGACACCTAATAACATCGATGCCTGCACGTAGCGGTTTCTGGTCTCGTCGGATTCGTCGATTACGCGCCAGCTTTTTACATTGAATCGATCCGGCAGGGTTCCAAGAATCTTCATGCACGCCAGCCGGAATGAAACCTGGCTGGAGATAAATCCTCCGCCGTCAATCATCGCCTGGTTGGCATCCATGAACGCTTGCGCTTGAGCGGAGTCAAGACCCACGCCAAGATTTTCGGACAGCAGAATAATGTTTGCCTTGCCCGATTGCGCGTTGACGCCGATCACCGGGTTGGCGCCCACCAGCGAAGGGTCGCACCAGAGATACGCGCCAGGGTTCTTGCGCTCACTGCTGCCGTGCATCCCCGCCCACGTGCCGAAAGCGCCAGTGCCTACGATTGGCGAGCCGTGGGGCACTTCGAGCGAGAAAGCCGCACATGCGGAATGAGCCAGATCGGTGAGCCCGGTAAGCGATTGTGGCGTTACAAACCGGGCTTCGTCCCGTAGCTGCATGCTGCCGACGACCGTGGTTAGATTCACGTTGCCGCAGCGCTCCCCGGTGCCAAGAAGCGTGCCCTGCACTTGCACCGCTCCGGCGAGAATAGCTGCCCGCGTGTTAGCAATCCCCAGCCCGCGATCGGTATGTCCATGGAACCCGAAGCTGGCCGCAGGACAAGTCGCGGTAAGTTGCCGCAAGACGCTTGCAACTTCTTCCGGGCTTGCTCCGCCGGTCGTGTCGCAGATCACGATGCGACTCACATTCTGACTTACACACTGGCTGGTCATCTGATGGAAGTACTCGAGGCTGCGCTGCTGGAATTCGGCATCGCAAGGGTGCCCGTTTTCGCGCCGTCCGCAATTGGCATCCATGGCGTGCTCAAAGTCGACTATCACCTCCAGCCCCTGGTCCTGAAGGTAGGCGACGGTCTCGCGCGCCATCAGCAGATTCTCTTCCGGCGTTGTCTCCAACGAGTGGAGCACATCAAGCAAGCGCGACTTGACCACCAGCACAGCCACCGGAACGCGATGCTTGCGCGCCGCGATGAATTGCACGTCGGGCCATTCGTCCACGCGCGTACCTCGGCCGCGAGTGCGCCCAAATAACGCAAGCTTCATTGCTCCCGTATCAGCGGATTCAAGCGCCGCTGTGAGGCCTGTAACAAACTGGTTCGCGCCGGCGAACCCGATCTCCGCGTAGTGTACGCCAAACGCGGACATGCGCTGCAGCAGGCTCACGGCGTTGGGGATGGAGATATCGATGTTGGGCTGTTGCATTCCGTCGCGGAGGCTGGTCTCAAACAACTCGACGGATGGAGATTTGTTCATGGATTTGGGTTCCTGAATGGCGACCCTTCATCATATCTTCTCGGGCTTGTAGCCATCCTATGGCCTGATCGATATGTGTACGGACCCGCGGGCTAGGCGCAAGCACGCTCAATAGCCGGGGTGAGCGAGGCTGTCGGTAGCAGGAACCAGTTCCTGGTACACCGAGCGGGGTATGTCCGTCTGCCAGTGGCCCGTGATTTTGGCGTTCGCCGTGAAGCCGAGAAGGATACAGGCAAGCAGCACAGCCACTGCCAGCGGTGGCGCGGCGCGCCGTGTCCAGCGCTGCTCCGGTCCCGTATTCTTCCAAGGCGGCAGCGAAAACTGCAGTGCGTTTTGCGCGGAGCAAGCCGCTACGCAGGCCATGCAGCCAGTACACTCGGCAGAGCGCACCTGCACCAGTTGATCTATAGGAAGGTGCGAAGGGCAAGCCTGGGCGCATTTGCCACAGTCGATGCAGGCATCGGGATCACGCCGGATCTTGAACGGGCTGAGCAGGGAGCCCAACCCCATCAGTGCGCCATAGGGACACAGATAACGGCACCAGAAGTTTTCGACCAGCACAGAAAGCACGATCAGCAGCGCGATAACAATGGCTGCGGTAACTCCGATATGGAGAAAGAAGTTGAGCATCTTTACATCGGCAACTAGCGCATAAGGAGCGTGCATGAAATCGTCCAGCGCTTCGGCTGACATGGAGCCAATGATGAAAGCGAAGAAGCCAAGCAGCAGATACTTCACACCGCGCAAGGGCAGATCGATCCAACGCGGCAGAACAAAGTTGCGGTGAAAAATTCTTCGCCCAAGCTTCCACAAAATCTCAGACAGAGTGCCTACCGGGCACAGCCACGAACAGAAGGCTTTTTTGAGCACAACGCTCATCAACAGGAAGGCCATGAGCAGAAACATGGCGGCTGGATGAACGGTGGGGATGCGGCCAGTAGCGAGGAAGTACTTGAAGTTCATCAGCCCCGCAATGGGCAGCCATCCGTCGACCCCGGCTGGCCGCGCGACCTGCATGCTGCCCGGCTGCTCAAACGAGCGCACCCACAGCATGAATTGAATCCCAATGCCTGCGTTGAGCGCGACGAACAGAGCCTGCACGATCCGGCGAACCTTCTGGGAACGGTCAGCTACGCTGCGGCGGATAAATTTCTTTCCGGGAGCCTGCGGAGCGGGGATTGCCGGCTGTGTAGCCATCGGGACTTCCTTACCTGTTCAGCATAAGAAAGCAGACCGGTCAGTCACAGTGATATGAATCACACGCAGCGGCGAAGGCTAAACTCCCAATTCGTGCCGAATGGCCGCGGCGATGGTTCCAGCGTGATGCTGCATCGCGTCCTCCGATTCGGCTTCAATCATCACGCGGGCCAGCGCTTCCGTTCCGCTGTAGCGAATCACTACTCGGCCAGAATCTTTGAGGTCGGCCTCTGCGGCCTGAATGGCGATGGCCACAGCGGGGATAGAATCAAGCGGCCGCTTCTCGCGAACCCTGATGTTGACGATGACTTGAGGAAACACCTTCAGGTCCGCCGTCAACTCGTCAATCGAATGCCCGGAACGCGCCACCAGATCCAGAACCACCAGCGCAGTCAGCAGCCCGTCGCCCGTGGTGGCTAGATGCGGCAGCAGGATGTGCCCCGACTGTTCACCACCCAGCGCCGCGTTGTGCGCCAGCATCTGCTCAAGCACGTATCGATCGCCAACAGGCGCGCGCAGCATTGCAATCCCCGAACGCTTGAGCGCTGCTTCCAGCCCCATGTTCGACATGGTGGTGGCTACCACCAGGTTGCCGGTAAGCAAACCGCGCTTCTGCAGATCGCGCGCCGCGGCCAGCAGAATGGCATCGCCGTTGAGCACGTTGTTGCGCGAGCCGGCCATCATGCAGCGGTCCGCGTCGCCATCGAACGTCACGCCAATGTCGGCGCCGCGCGCAGCCACTTCCGCAGCCACAACCTTGGGATGAAGCGCACCGCAGTTGTCGTTGATGTTGCGGCCATCCGGCGCGATGTTGAGAAGAGTGATATTAGCCAGGCCGTTGCGATTGAGCCGGCCAAACAGCTCTGGAGCAATCGCCGCAGCCGCACCGTTGGCGCAATCGGCCACCAGTCGCAGCCCGTCCAGCTTGAGGTTCGGAACCGTGTCGATGAGGAACTGAATGTAGTCCGCCTGCAGCGCGCTGTTGTCTTCGACGGGCGGCAGCGCTGGCGGGTCAGGCGCGTGCCCTTTGGCGGCATGATGCAGGATCTCATCTTCCATCGCCAGTTCCACTGCGTCCGCCAGCTTGAATCCGTCAGGGCCAAAAAGCTTGATGCCGTTATCGCGCCACGGATTGTGCGAGGCAGAGATGACCACCCCGGCCTGGAAACCATGAGTTCGCGCCAGGAACGCAACCGCGGGCGTGGGTACGATGCCCGCCGATTCAACACGAGCGCCAGCGGCGCGAAGACCTGCAGCAAGCGTGGCGGCAATCCATGGGCTGGACTCGCGCGTATCGCGCCCCAGCAGCACGGCAGGTTGGGCCGCAGCGTTTTTCAAGGAGTGCGCCAGAGCCAGGCCCACGGCGTAAATGGTGGTCGGATCGAGCGGCGATTCACCGGCCACGGCGCGAATGCCGTCGGTGCCAAAGAGCTTGCGGGCTGCGGTTGCTGTCATGATCTCAATTCTTGATTGTAGTGCGTGCGCCACGGGCGGTGCTTGAAGTGGCTTCAACGCGGCTGGTGAACGCGCCGTCGGAAACGCGGGTCAGCAGCGGGTCTCCTGGAGCGAGTTGCGCTGCGGAACGGACGACGTTGCCCTTCGCGTCCATCACCAGCGCGTAACCCCGGTCGAGGACCGCAAGCGGCGAGAGAGAGTGCAGCCGCGCATCCAGAGCCGCGAGCATGCTGCTGTGCGCGTGAAGCTGCCGCTCGACGGACCGATGCAGATGATTGACCCCGGACTGCAGCCTGTCGCCGGCCTTTGCCAGGGCCCGTCGCGGATCGTGGTGAAGTACCGCCGCGCCGAGCGCCGCCACGTTCTTCTGACGTGCGCGAAGCTGCGCAGCCAGGGCCGCATCCGCGCGGTTGGTCAGGTCATCGAGACGCTGTGCGCGGCGATGCAGCAGAGTCGAGACGCGCACTTCGGCACGGTCTGCGACAGCGACGCGGCTCAGGCGCTGACGGGCCTGCAGAAGCTGAAAGCGCACCGCGCGATCGAGACGATGCGATTGCTGGGCGAGCCGCTCGGCCACTGTATGTTGGGCTTCGGTGATGAGCTCGGCGGCGGCCGATGGCGTGGGCGCGCGCAGATCGGCGACAAAGTCGGCAATGGTGAAATCGGTCTCATGCCCAATGGCAGAGACGACCGGCAAATGCGAAGCTGCAATGGCGCGGGCCACGCGCTCAGAGTTGAAGGCGGCCAGGTCTTCAAGCGATCCGCCGCCGCGTGCCAGCACGATCAGGTCGACACCAGCCGGATCGCTCGGGGCGCGATCTTCGCGCGCCATCGCATTGAGCTGCGCAATGGCTGCTTCAATCTCCGCCGGCGCCTGGTCGCCCTGCACCGATACAGGCGCCAGCAGCACGTTGAGCCCGGAGTGGCGGCGGCCAATAATGTTGAGAAAGTCGCGGATCACAGCGCCGGTCGGCGACGTGATGATGCCCACAGTGCGTGGATACGCCGGCAGAATCTGCTTGCGGTCGGCATCGAAAAGACCCTCTGCCTTTAGCCGTTCCTTCAACTGCTCGAATGCCAGTTGCAGCGAGCCCGCTCCGACCGGCTCCATGGTTTCTGCCACCAGCTGCATCTGTCCGCGCTGCTCGTAAACGCTCACGCGGCCGCGCACCAGCACATGCAGGCCGTCTTCCGGGCGGAACCGGAGCAGCGTTGCCTGTCGGCGGAAAAGCACGATTGGCAACTGCGCGTCAGCGTCCTTGAGCGTGAAGTAGATGTGCCCGGAAGGTGCTGGCCGGTAGTTGGAGATCTCCCCCTCCACCCACACGTCGCCGTACTGCTGCTCAATCAGTTCGCGCACCTCGGCCACCAACTGCCTGACCGGCCAGATGCGACGAGTCTGCTGCGGCTCATCGAATCTGAGTCCGAGCTGCGGGCTCATGTCGTCCCGGGTCGCGAATGGGTCCCGCGAAATCATCTGCTATCGAGTGTAATCGGTGCCGGGCCACGCAGGGCGCTGCGTTTGCCGCAACCGAATCACGTGGCAGAGCAGTTTCGGAATACACGTAGACTTTTTGAGAGCAGCGAAGGGTGGTTTTTTCTTGATGAAAAAGCCACTTGAGCGTGTGCTTTCGGTCTACACCAATTCCGAAACTGCCATAGCCAGATTATCCAGCAGCTTGAGCACAGCCTCGGTCGTTCCGGTTTCACCCAGCCTGGGGAAAACTTTCTCCACGCTGTTGCGATGCGCATCGGCATCCCGGTCGGTCATTGCATCCACAGCCAGGGCCACATTGTAGCCAGCGTCATAGGCGCTGCGCGCGGTGGATTCCACGCCGATGCTGGTGGCCACGCCGGCAAGCACAATCTGCGTCACGCCCAGACCGCGCAGCGTTGCATCGAGTGACGTGCCAAGGAACGCACCCCAGCGCTGCTTGCTGATCAGGTGATCGCCAGCCTGCTGTTCCAGTTCGGGAACAAGCTCCGCCCAGTCCGGCAGAAAGGCGAACTTGCGCGGCCCGGCTTCGGTTCTTCCCGGCGCCGCGCCGGTCACGTTCACCAGCACCACCGGCAAGCCCTTGGCGCGAAACGCACGCGCCAGTTCAGCTGCGCGCGCCACAATCTCCGCAGCAGGCTGTGCCGTGGGCAGCGAGACAATTCCTTTTTGCAGATCGATGACGACCAGGGCAGTTTTGGAGTCGAGTTGGGTGATGGGCATGGAAAGATCCTTTGGAAGGGAGGATGCAGCGCATGGCCTCTTGGTTTGCCCCGGATCACTCAGTGTGCTTATGCTGGAAGTTCACACTGAGCATGATGCTCATGGAGGCAACGCCTGCAAGAAACAGCAGCAGGGTGATCGGGCTGTCGGGATAGACCTTCCCGGCACGGAACAGGAAGTAGCCGGCGACCATGTTCGCCAGCGCCCAGACGGTGTTGACCGGGGCGGAAGACAGCCCTTTGCCCGGCGGCTTTGAAAAGGGACTCGGGAACCGGTTGCCGCTGACTCCTTGCACAAAGTGCGGCACGGCGTTGGCCAGAAACGAGCCCGCAAAAAAACAGGCAACGTAGTTATACCAGTTCATGAAGTAGCCCCCTCCAGCGCGTCATCTTCGGTCCGCTTCATCTTCGTAGAGTCCCGCCGCTTGAATGAAATCGACATCGGTGCTCCCCCTGACTTGTTTTCTGAAGTTCTGGGCTCCCCGGCGTGAATCGTATAAAAATTCAGGCGAACTTGCAAGGCAGGCTTCTAAATCAACCTTGCAAGTTCGCCTGTTTTCAGGAAAGTGTATTACCGACTATCCGGAACCGTCTCTATTCAGACCTCAGTGCGGTGACTGGATCGATCGTAGCCGCACGGCGTGCGGGCAGATAGCATGCCAGCCAGGTGGTGGCGCCCACCGCCGCGGTGATCACAATGTAGGTAAGCGGGTCAGCAGGACTCACGTGGAACAGGATCGACGAAATGAAGCGCATCAGCGCGAAAGCCAGCACCAGGCCGCAGCCCGCGCCGATTCCCGTGAGCAGCAGACCCTGGCGAACGAACAGGGAAGTCAGCTGGTCCCGTTGCGCTCCCAGAGCCATGCGAATTCCGATCTCGCGTGTCCGCTGCGAAACGGTGTAGGAGATCACCCCGTAGATGCCCACCACGCCCAGCAGCAGCGCCATGCCGCCGGCAACCGAGAGCATCACCAGTGTGAAAGAGGTACGGGCCATCGACTTGGTATAAAGCTCGCCAACTGTCGATTGATCGGAGAGCGGAACATCCGCATCCACTGACCAGACCTGCTGCTGCACCTCCTTCATGAAGGCCTGCGAGCCTGCGCGCGGCGTACGGATAACGAAGCCGAGCCCGCGGCGCAACTCAATCTTCTGGCCCTCGAAGTTGCTCATCATCACTGGCCAATACACAGCAGGCGGGGCATCTTTGTCCACGCCATCGTCGTGAATGTCCTGCGCAACGCCGACGATCTCGCGCCAGTCGTCGGTGGAGGCAACGCGAATCATCTTGCCCAGCGCGCCGTTGGCGTCGTGCCAGTATTCGCGAGCCAACGCCTCGGAAACAATCGCCACTGGCCGCTTGTCGTAGATGTCGGTCCAGGTCAGGTCGCGTCCTGCAGCCAGCTTGTCGCCCAGCGTTGAGAAGAAGCCGGGCGAGATAAATTTGAAGCGGCGGATGGGAGGCAGGTCGCCTTCCGTGACCGCATGATCCTTGGTGAACAGCACATCGCTGGAGTCGAACCCATCCATCGGCACTTCACTTGAAAAGGCTACTGACTGCACGCCCGGCAGCGCAGCGATTTTGTCGACCATCTGCTCATCCATGCGGACCACATGCTCTGCCTGCTCGTCCGGAAACTGTGTCTCTGGGATGTATATGCGGAACGTCTCAATCGAGTTGGGCGACGTGAAGCCGGGGTTCACGTGCATCAGCGCCTGGAAGGTGCGGATCATCAGTCCCGAGCAGATCAGCAGCACCAGCGCCAGCGCCACCTGGATGATCACCAGCGTCTTGCGCGCCCTATGGCGCTCGCGGCTCTGGCTCAAGGCGCGGCCGCCTTCGCGCAGGCCCGTGGTGGCACGCACGCCGGCGTACTTCATCACCGGGATGGCGCCGATCAGCACGCTGGTAAACAACGCCAGACCAAGCGTGAACAACAGCACCGGGAAGTCGATGCCGATCTCCGACAGCCGCGGTAGCCCGGTGGGCGCAGCAGCCACCAGCGCGCGCAGTGCGGCATAGGCCAGGCCGAGGCCGATCACGCTTCCGCATACACCCAGCACCAGGCTCTCAAACAGCAGCTCTCCGGCAGTGCGACCCCATGGCGCGCCCAGCGCAGAGCGGATGGCAAGCTCCTGGCGACGGCCCTCGACGCGAACCAGCAGCAGGTTAGCCACATTGGCGCAGGCCACCAGCAGCACAATGGCGATGCAGCCCATCAGCACCCAGAGAATATTGCCGATGTTGCCCACAACGTCTTCTTTCAAAGGGTGAAGGCTGGACCCCAGGCGCGCCTTTTCAAACAGCGCAACACTGAAGCCCTGCGGGGGAGGGAAGCTGCGAATCGCAATGGGAATCAGGCGCGCCATGTCGGAGCTGGCCTGCTGAATGGTGACGCCCGGCTTGAGCCGCGCGATGGCGCGTTGGCTGAAATTGCCCAGCTTCACCTTGCTGCGGTCGAATTGGAAGGGCGCAAAGATGGCGGCTTCGTGATAATCGAGAAACTGAAACCCGCGCGGCAGCACGCCGATGATGGTGCGCTGCTTGCCGTCCAGAACGATGGAGCTTCCAATCACTGAAGTTGCGCCGCCGAACTTCTTCTGCCAGTACGCGTAGGAAAGCAGAATCGTCGCTGGCGCATTGGCGGTGTCGTCCTGGCGATTGAACAGGCGGCCGAGCGCCGGGGTCACGCCCAGCAGCGGCAGGGTGCCGTCGGTGACGTCGAGCCCGCGCACATGCTCCGGTTCGCCCGCGCCGGTCACTGTGAACGCGTCGCCATCGTACATCCCGATGTCCTGCAAGGTAGTGTTCTGCTCGCGATCGATGAAGTAAAGGAATGGCGCCATGTTCAGGCTGGGCAGGTTGATTCCCGGCGCACTATGCGACACGCCGATCAACTGCTCTGAGTGGGGATAAGGCAAAGGTTTCAGCAGCACCGCGTCAACCACGCTGAAGATGACCGTATTGGCGCCTACGCCAATGGCCAGGGTGGCCAGTGTGATGGCGGTGAACATGGGAACACGGCTGAGGCGGCGCAAAACCTGCCTGAGTTGCTCGAAGAAAAGTCTCATGGGTTCAGCCTCCGGGTGTTTGCGAATTCCTCGTGCTCAATGAAGGGTGTTACGGCTTTCAGGCGTCCCTGGTTCCGTTCAAGAGGTCTCGATGAAATCTGCATGTGCCTGGCGGCCGGTTGCGAGGACGGGAAAACAGGTATGCGCGATTCTGCAGTAGCCTGCAGGACCGCTTTGAGCGAATTAAGAAGCACTTGGGCTTCCAAACCGGGTCGCGTTAGGATGTTGTGAACACCAATGTTTCGGGCTGCTGATGCGGCCCCCAGAGGTGCGCAACGCGTCCGATATCGCAAATGCGTGTTCGATTCTGAACAGCATCCTGGGCTGCCATGCGTCCGCGAAATGACCCATTCTTCATCGCAATGATCGCAATGGCGGATCACACCCAACCGTCAACCGCCCAAATCGAATAACATGGAAGAAGTCAGCCAGACCAGAGATGGGGGATCGATCCTGCTTCTTAGCTGCTTGAATGCGGGGTTTTTCCCAGACCAGACGATCGTTGCCTGGCGAACAGAATCCGTCCGACAATCTGGGCCGGTTTCGCAATTGCGTTGATAATCTCGAGCTAGATATCCTCGAGTTAGTTGTCCTCGACTTTTTGTTCAACAGGATTCGCATCCACCATCGGGCATTGAATGCAAAGTGAAGAGCTGATTTTTGTTACCGGCGCGACCGGTTTTCTGGGGGCGCGGCTGGTGCGTGAGTTGCTTACCCGCTACCCGGATGCGCGACTGGCGCTGTTGGTTCGCGAGCGCCCGGGCCAGTCGGCGGGTCTTCGTGCAGACCTGCTTGTCCCCGCGCATCAGCGCGCACGCGTTGACGTTTACTCAGGCGACGTAAGCCTGCCCGACTGCGGGTTGGCCCCTGCGGCGCGCGAGCGGCTCAACGCCGAGACCACGCGCGTCATTCATTCCGCCGCCACCGTCCGCTTCGATCACACCCTTGAGGAAGCCCGCGCCATCAATGTTGAAGGCACCCGGCGTGTGCTGGACTTCGCCGCCGCAGCGACCCAGTTGCGCAGTGTCGCCTACGTCGGTACAGCCTACGTAGCCGGCGAACGAACCGGCCTCATTCTTGAGGACGAGCTGGCCGTCGGCCAAACCTGGCGTAATACCTACGAGCAGACCAAGGCGGAAGCCGAAGCGCTGGTGCGGTCGCGCTTCAAGTCCATGCCTGGCGTCATTCTGCGGCCCAGCATCATCGTGGGCGACTCCGAGACCGGCGCCACCACCAGCTTCAAAATGATGTACTGGCCGCTCAAGATTTACGCGCGCGGATTGTGGCGCACCGTCCCTGGCTATCCTGACGCAGTGCTGGACATTGTGCCGGTAGACTATGTGGCCGCCGCAGTGGCGCGTCTCGCATTCGATCCTGCGGCCATGGGCTCCGTGGTTCACCTGTGCGCAGGCCCGCGCGGAAGCGCCACCATCGACCAGATCGCACATCGCGCAGCCGGATACTTCGGCGCGCCGCAAGTGCGTTATGTCGACCACAAACTGTTCTTCGCCGCCGTGCGCCCGCTGCTGTTCATGACCTTGTGGGGCCGCAAGCGCCGCGTGCTTCGCGATGGCCGCGCCTATCGCGACTACTTCACCATGAAAATGCAGTTTGACACCACGAATGCGGAGCGGTTGCTTGCAGAGGCAGGCATTCATCCGCCACACGTGCTCGACTATCTCGATCGCCTCTTCAACTACTGTGTGGCCAGCGACTGGGGCCGCAAGCCTGTTCCCGTCCAATGAATCTTCTGCGCCGCTTGAAGTTATCCCGCGACCGCTCGGTAACAGTTGCGAACCTTGTGGACGAGCTGCTCCATCGCAACGGAGACAGCGAGGTTTCCATCGAAGCAGAAGGCCCGCGGCGGCTCAAAGATCTGCACGCGGACGTCTGCTCCTTTGACAGCTTTTTACGCACCACCGTTGGCCTGCAGCCCGGCCAGCTCGTCGCCATCTATCGCAGCAACACGGTTCAGTGCCTCCATTGGTTTCTCGCCATCGTCCGTGCCGGTGGCGTTGCGGTGCCGCTCAATCCCATGCTCACCATCTCCGAGGTGCGGCGCATCCTCGCCGACAGCGGCACGGACATTTTGATCACCGACACGGCTGTATTCGAGCGCACCATCGTAGACCGCTCTGCGCTCGAAGTCCGTCAATGGATCCAGTCTGACGAGGCCCCGGAGACCCTCCCCGGTTTTCTGCGCGCCCCCAACTCAGGCTCACCCGCGCTCAATCCATTTCCGCCAACGCCTTTTGACCCCTCCGCAACCATCGCCATCTTCCATACCTCCGGCACCAGCGGCTTTCCCAAAGGCGCTGCGCTTTCCAGCCGAGCCCTGCTCGGCGGCCGCTCTTCCACCGTGCTCGCCGGACTATTTCTCGGACCCAAAGATCTTGCGCTGATCGCGCTGCCCTGGTCGCACATCATGGCCATCAGCATCGCGCTTTACGGGCTCATGGCCGGCATTCGCGGCTGCTTTCTCGATCGCTTCGATGTGGAGTCAGCGCTCGCGATGGCAGAACGCCATCACGTCACAGCCATCGTCGGCGTGCCCACCATGTTTGCGCGCCTGGTCAACAGCGAACCCGATCCCGAGCGCCTCAGCAGCGTGCGCGTGTGGATCTCGGCCAGCGACCATCTTCCCCCGCCTGTACGCGAGCGGCTGCGACACTTCGGCGCGCTGCTCAGGCTTCCCGGCGGACGCCGCATCCCGCCCGTGCTTTTGAACGGCTACGGGATGGTGGAACTCGGTGGCCTGGCCATGATGGGCATCGAGCTCTCGTTCCTCAAAGGCAGCGGCGACGTCTGCTTCCCCGTCCCGCCGTTTGAGATTCGCGTCGCCGATGAGAGCGGGCGCGCAGTGCGTGCCGGCGTCACCGGCGAGTGCCAGATTCGCCGCCGCGGCGTTTCGCCGCACTATTGGAAGGACTCGCTGAACGAAGACCTGCTCACTGCCGATGGCTGGCTCCGCACCGGCGACCTGGCAACCCGCAATCGCCTGGGGCTGGTCCGGCTGGTAGGACGCATCAAGGACGTCATCAAGTCCGGTGGCTACTCGGTCTATACGCGCGAGATCGAAGAGGTCATCGCTGCGCATCCCGCCGTGGCGCGTGCCGTCGCGTTCGGGCAGCCACATCCCGACAAAGGCGAGATCCCCGTCGCCGTCGTTGAACTGCATGACGCCTATCCTGTCAGCGAAGCGGAGCTGTTGGCCTGGTGCCGGGAAAAGCTGGCGCCTTACAAAGCCCCGCGCCGCATCTGGATTGTGGAAACCGGCGAGATGCCGCAGAACCACACCGGCAAGGTCTTGCGCCGCGTGCTCCGCGATCGCTTCGCCGCCGCAATGGAGTGACATCGGCCGTCCAGAACCCAGGGCGATCGCATGGAACGTAAGAAATGTTGAAAGTTCCTGTTTTGAATGGGCACGGCGGGGTACCCTCTGGGTCCCGTGCCGCCAGACAGCAACAGAGACGCTGGGCTTTAGCCCCCGAGGGATGGTTTTGAAGCAGTCGATACATCCCTCAGCGGCTAAAGCCGATTCAAAAATGACGCGGTGTTCGGCACGGCTGAAGCCGTGCCCTTTCAAAGCAGGTGCAAATTGGGGTCTGCAACCTTCATGTGATTGCCCCGCCTCCAAAACCAGGTCGGGGCTTGCGCTCGATTGAAAGAGCGTATAGTGATTTCAGTTGTTGCTTCTTTCTCGCCTCTAGCTGATGACGGCTTGCTCCTGACGAGCACCTCTCACGAAAGACCAAAGCACAGATTGGAGACAATCATGCTTGTTGCAAAGAAGTCGGACTTGAAGAACCACCTCTCCCCCAAGCACATCACCTTTTCGCACAAGGTCATCGCCAAGCCTGCAAACGCCCAGGCCTCCGCGACGTATGGACAAAGGGCTACTTTCCCTGAGAGGGACCCGCCCCCGAAGTAAGAGAATCGGACCTTGTTGAATCGCGTCACAAACTTCAATCCCCTGGCATGAAGGAACATGTCGGGGGACTTCTGTTTTTGGCATTCCTTGATCTTGAAATGCATCAGGTTTCTCGATCTACATCGCCCCATCGCCGCGCAGTACAGCCGGAACCGGGCCGATAAGAACGCGAAGGTCCAGCAGCAGGCTCCAGTTGTCAATGTACTCAAGATCCTGCCTGATCCATGCGTCGAACGCAGGCGGCTCAACCAGAGCACCCGCTCCGCTGATGGGGCCGGATTGCCCGCCGAATGATTTTTTCGAGAGCCCGCAACGCCTGCGGCCGTGGAAACCCCGGCCGGCTCGCCAGCCGGATCGTCCGCGAAGAAAGCCCGGCAAGCGGGCGCAGCACAATCCCGCGGCCGCCCAGCGACTCTGCAGCCAGCGCTGGAATCAGTGTCGCGCCGTAGCCGGCCGCCACCAGGTTCACCAGCGTCTCTAGCGTCGCCGCCTGCATCGTAGCCTGCAGCCCGCTGCGCGCAACCACGCCGTGGCCAGCCCCGCTGCCTGGCCGCGCTGGCTGCTTGCCGCATGCCGCCAACGCATGGGCCGCCAGGCAATGCCCGTCGGCGAGCACCAGCATCTCATCGGCAAGCGCCTCTTCATTCACTACGCTCGCCCCTGCCAGCCGATGCTCCGGCGGCAGCGCCGCAAGCAGCGGCTCGTCAAACAGCGCAATCTCCGTAATCTCCGGCGAGTCGGCCGGCGTCGCCAGCAACGCCGCGTCGAGCCGGTGGTTGCGTAGCCCATCAATCAATGCCCGCGTCTGGTCCTCCCACAGCTCGATGCTCAGCCCCGGATAAGCTTGCCGCAGCGGCTTCAGAATCATCGGCATCAGGTACGGCGCCAGCGTCGGAATCACGCCCAGCTTCAGCGCGCCCACCAGCGGATCGCGCGCCGCCCGTGCCACGTCTTCCATTGCCGCGGCCTCCGCCAGCGCCCGCTGCGCATGGTCCAGAATCTGGCTGCCCACCGGCGTAACGTCCACGCGCTTGTTAGTCCGCTCCAGCAGCGTCACGCCTAATTCGGTCTCTAGCTTCCTGATCTGGCTGCTCAGCGTCGGCTGGCTCACGCCACACGCCTCCGCCGCCCTCCCGAAATGGCGATGCTCAGCGACCGCGACAAGATAGCGAATGTCCTGCAGATTCATGGTTCTTTCACTCCTGGTAGTGTCCGCCGCACAGATGGTCATTCATGTTTTGAAAGGGCACGACTTCAGAGAGATGCGAAAAAATTCAAACGTTTTGTAACAGGGCATGATTTCAGTCATGCCGATAAAGCCATTCATATGAACGTCGGGCTTTAGCCCCTGCAAAAGTTCAGACCGCCAATCCATCTCTCGCCGTGGGCCTTTCCCCGCACCCTGTTTAGCCCCGAGGGGACGCTCTCTTATTCCACGACCCCAGTCTTCTATCATAGGCTGCAAGAATCATCATCGTAGAGACCATTGATTTTACATATAGCTCCCGGCGAGACTACCCTGATTAAGTACAGAAATACGCGCGCGGCGTAGTGCCGCGATTCGCAATCCTGGAAAATCTCAATCGGCGCCGCGCGACGCTCAAAAGCGGCCGGCGCAATACCCACACGACATGTTTCACCAACCCGAAGGAGACGTACCCATGTCCGATAGCTCGGTAAAACACCCCGGCCCCCCAATCGTCGACGACCAGAACGCCATGCTCGCAGAGGCGAAATCCGAAGAAGCCGTCTGCCCCTTTGGCCACGGCAAGAAGACCGCAGTGTCCGGAACGCAAAACAACGAGAAGTGGTGGCCCAACCAGCTCAAGCTGAGTGTCCTGCATCACCACTCCTCTCTTTCCGATCCAACAAAGCAGGAATTCAACTACGCCGAGGAGTTCAAGACCCTCGACCTCGACGCCGTCATCAAGGACCTTCATGAGCTCATGACCAGCTCGCAGCCCTGGTGGCCCGCCGACTACGGCCACTACGGCCCGTTCTTCATCCGCATGGCCTGGCACAGCGCCGGCACCTACCGCATTGCCGATGGCCGCGGCGGCGCCGGTTCCGGCTCGCAGCGCTTCGCCCCGCTCAACAGTTGGCCTGACAACGTGAGCCTGGACAAGGCCCGCCGTCTGATCTGGCCCATCAAGCAGAAGTACGGCCGCAAACTATCATGGGCCGACCTAATCATCCTCACTGGCAACGTCGCGCTCGAGTCCATGGGGCTGAAGACGTTTGGCTTCGCCGGCGGCCGTGAAGACGTCTGGGAGCCGGAAGAAAACATCTACTGGGGTTCGGAAGGCAAATGGCTCGGCGACGAGCGCTACTCCGGCGACCGCGAGCTTGAGAATCCTCTGGCCGCCGTGCAGATGGGCTTGATCTACGTGAACCCGGAAGGTCCCAACGGCAAGCCCGATCCAGTCTCCGCGGCGCGCGACATTCGCGACACCTTTGGCCGCATGGCTATGAACGATGAGGAGACCGTTGCGCTCATCGCCGGCGGCCACACCTTTGGCAAGGCCCACGGCGCAGCCGATCCGGTGAAGTATGTGAGCCACGAGCCCGAGGGCGCCGGCATCGAGGAGCAGGGTCTTGGCTGGAAGAGCAGCTTCGGCTCGGGCGCAGGCGCGCACGCCATCAGCAGCGGCCTTGAAGGCTCATGGACCACCAACCCCATCAAGTGGGACAACAACTTCCTCGAGAACCTCTTCGCCTATGAGTGGGAGCTGACCAAGAGCCCTGCCGGCGCAGCCCAGTGGAAGCCCAAGGACGGAGCCGGCGCAGGCACTATTCCTGACGCGCACGACCCCGGAACCAAGCACGCGCCCATCATGTTCACCACCGACCTGGCGCTGCGCATCGACCCCAGCTACGAGAAGATCTCCCGCCGCTTCCTCGACCACCCCGACCAGTTCGCCGACGCGTTCGCCCGCGCCTGGTTCAAACTCACCCATCGCGACATGGGCCCGCTGGTTCGCTACCTCGGCCCACTCGTGCCCAAGGAAATCCTCCTCTGGCAGGATCCCATTCCCGCCGTCGATCATGCGCTGATCGACGCAGCCGACATCACCGCCCTGTCGGCGAAGATCCTCGCCTCTGGCCTCACCATCCCCGAGCTCGTCTCCACCGCCTGGGCCTCTGCCGCAACCTTCCGCGGCGGCGACAAGCGCGGCGGAGCAAACGGCGCGCGCATCCGCCTCGCCCCGCAGAAGGATTGGGAAGCCAATCAGCCGGCGCAGTTTGCCAAAGTGCTCTCCACTCTGGAATCGATCCAGAAGGAGTTCAACGCTTCCGCAACTGGCGGCAAGAAGGTTTCGCTCGCCGATCTCATCGTCCTCGGCGGCACCGCGGCCATCGATGCAGCGGCGAAGAAGGCCGGCCATGAAGTCAAGGTTCCCTTCGCGCCCGGCCGCACCGACGCCTCGCAGGAGCAGACCGATGTTGAATCGTTCGCGCCGCTCGAACCGGCCGCCGATGGCTTCCGCAACTACGTCCGCAAAGGCCTTGAAACCTTCGCAGCCGAGCTGCTCATCGACCGCGCCAACCTGCTCACCCTCACTGCTCCGGAGATGACCGTGCTCATCGGCGGCCTGCGCGCGCTCGACGCCAACTTTGGTCACACGAACTACGGCGTCTTCACCAAGCGTCCTGGAACGCTCACCAACGACTTCTTCGTCAACCTGCTCGACATGAACACCGGCTGGCAGAAGTCCAACGCGCCCGGCGGCCTGCTCGAAGGCAAGGATCGCGCCACCGGTGCGCACAAGGGTACCGCAACCGTCGTCGATCTGGTCTTCGGCTCCAACTCGCAACTTCGCGCGCTGGCCGAGTTCTACGCCTGCGCCGACTCCGAGAAGGCCTTCGTGCAGGACTTCGTAGCCGCCTGGAGCAAGGTGATGAACCTGGACCGCTTCGACCTGAAGTAGCCTTGGTAGCGCCGGTCTCCAGACCGGCCGTCCTGAGGGCCTTCCGGCCCTCGGCTCACACTCTTCAGGCCGGAAAGTTGGGTGCCCCAGGTCTCGATTTTGAGACCTGGGAAACCTCAAATCCCCACCAGCCGTTCATCCCGAGTGCAGTTTGGCGCGATAGCGCGCTGAAGTGTGCTCAGCATGACAGTCAATTTATCAAGAGAATTTCAGAAGGACTTGAGACTCCGGCTGCTTGTGTCCCGTCCCAGACGTTCCTGTCACAAATGAGCTGTCATCCTGAGCGAACCGTACTTCAGCGGAGTCGAAGGACCTGCTTTTTGGAGTGCTCATTCGGTTAGGAACTTCTGGGACACGACACTTTTGTGGCAAGGCCGAAACTCGTCGAAAAACTTAAGCAGATTCTTCGACTCACCACCCCCGAACTGAAAGACGTTCGGGGCCCCGTTCGCTCAGAATGACAGCCGATTTTGTCCAGGGAGTTTAGAGACAGTAGTACTAGCGCGAATTAACAATCGTCCGCAACTGTGCCGCCAACCCAGCCAGCCACTCCGCCAGCCCCGCATCCGGGCAATCTGGGCGCGCATACGCCAATTCAAGCTCATGCGCCAGCTCGGTCCCGCGCGTCAGCCCAAACGTCCCCAGCGAGCCGGCCAGCTTGTGCGCCGCCGCCTGCGCACCCTGCCGTTGTTCCTGCGAAAGCGTCCCCGCAGCCACGCTGCCCGCTGCCGTAGCAAGTGTGTCCACCCGTTCATGCATCTGCGGCAGAAACTGCACCCACAGGCGCTCAATCGCAGCAGCCAGAGCTGCGTTGGGATTGTTTTCCACTCAGCTCAGCTCCAGTGCAGTACGGTGGCAATTTGCGTAGAGAGCGTCAGCGGATCAAAGGGTTTGAACAGGATCGCCTCCACGCCCAGGTCGGCAAACCGCCGCTGGTCGGAGCTTTGCACCTTGGCCGTCAGCAGCAGCACAGGGATCTTGGCGGTCGCCGGATTCTTGCGCAGCTCGCGGAAGGTTGTCGGCCCATCCATGCCCGGCATCATCACGTCGAGCAGGATCGCTTCCGGCTGGTATTCAATCGCGCGCGCCAGGCCCTGGGAGCCGGAGCTGGCCGTGTAGACCTGCCAGCCTGCCACAGTCTCCAGGCTCAGCGCGGCCACTTCGCGAATATCGTCTTCGTCGTCGATGATCAAAATGCGGTGCGACATTGGGAAACTACCTCGAAAGACAGGGAGCGTACTTTGAAAACCGTTGCAAAGTCATCTGCAAGCCGGCATGACGTTGCATGAAATCGATTTTCCTGCCGCCTCGGTCCATTGTCGACTGTTCGCGCGACTCTGTCGATGGGGTCTCTCTCAACGAAGCGGAAAAGGGAACTGTTCCGGCAACATCGCATCCGTCTAAAGCTCAACCGGTTGCGCATTTCTGCCGAAACCCGCGCGCCTTCCCGATCTCCCGGCAGGCTATCGTTTTGCGATCAATGATTCTTAGCGATTGACTGGTGCTCGGCCGTCTCTTCGATATTGCGAGAACTGCGTAGCATGGTCAGAACCAGCGCCTCCAACTGCTGCGGCTGCACCCGCGCCTTGGCCAGGAACTGCGTCGGCCCCAGCGTCAGCTTGCGGCAGTCCTCGGGGCTCAGGTCGCGGCCGGAGTAGACCACCAGCGGCAGCCGCGCCAGGCTCTCATGTTTGCGCAGCCAGTCCACTACATTAAAGCCGTCGCCGTCCGGCAGCCCGATGTCCAGCACCAGAAGGTGCGGCTGGAAGCTGAAGCAGGCGTCCAGCGCATCCTGCAGCGTGTGCGTCAGCTTCACCTCAATCTTGTCGCGGGTAAACACTGCGCCAATCACGCGCGCCAGGTCCACATCGTCTTCCACCACCAGGATGCGCGCATTTTCGCCAGGCCCGCCCAGCACGCGGCCCAGCTCTCCCAGCAGCGCATCGTCTGCCAGCCGGTTGGGCACCCAGCCTTCTGCATCGCCCGGCAGCGCCCCCGGGTCAGGCCTTCCGTCCACGCTCAGCAGCACAATCGGCGTCCGCGCGTCCGGCCGCAGCCTCCGCAGCAAGGGCAGAATCTCCCATCCGTTCATGCCGTCAAGGGACGTGTCCAGCAGAATCGCCTCCACGCCGTCGTGCGCCGCCGCCAGCGTCTCTTCCACGCTGGTCGTTTCCACCACGTGGTAGCCGTGCCCGGTCAGCAGCGCCGCAATGTGCGGCCGCGACGCCGGGTTGGCGTCGGCCAGAAGCACCGTGCCGTAGCTCGTCTCCTGGTCGTAGCCGCCGTTTTGCGTTTCAATCGGCGCCGGCTCATACGGCAGAAACACGCGGAACGTCGACCCGCGCACCGGGTTGCGTTCCGCCCATACACGACCTGAGTGCTGCTGCACAATCGTGCGGCAGATCGCCAGCCCCAGCCCGCTGCCGCCCTTCTGCCGCGAATCGGAAGCGTCCACCTGCTGGAACCGCCCGAAGATCGCCTCCAGCTTGTCGGCCGGAATGCCGCGTCCCTGGTCGATCACTGAAACCGTCACGCCCGTTGCACCGGGACGCAGCATGATGGAGATGGTCGAGTTGGGCGGCGAAAATTTCACCGCGTTTGACAGCAGGTTGGTCAGCACTTGCAGCAGGCGGTCCGGGTCCGCCGCAATCTCTACCTGCGTCGTATCGTGGATCAGCTGCACCCCCGCCGCATCCGCCACCGGAGCCATACCGTCGATGGCCTGGCGCACAATCTGCGCCAGTTGCACCGGCCGGAATGCCAGCGGCTCCTTGCCGCTCTGAATCCGCTCGAGATCCAGAATGTCGTTGATCAGCCGCACCAAACGGTCTGAGTTCGTGAGCGCAATTCGCAGCAGGTTCGCCGCCTTGTCGTTCACCTCGCCCAGCATGCCCGATGAAAGCAGCCCCAGCGCGCCGCGAATCGAAGTCAGCGGCGTGCGCAGCTCGTGGCTCACCGTCGAGATGAATTCGTCTTTCAGCCGGTCCAGGGCGTAGCGTTGGCTTATATCGCGGAAGCTGATCACGAATCCCGAAAATCGCCCCTGGTCGGTGATCGGCGTCAGCACATATTCGGCAGGGAACAATGTGCCATCGGCGCGGTAGATCGTGTCTTCACCGGCCGCAGGCTTCTGCCGGCCGGATGCGCGCCGCAGCGTACACTCGTCGCTGCACTGCCGGTTGGCGGGCGCGTAGCCATGCAGCAACTCATGCACCGGCTTGCCCGTCAGCAGCGCCGCGTCCGTTCCCAGCAGCCGCGCCGCCGCGGGATTGGCAAAGCTGATCAGCCCTCGCCGGTCCACGCCGCAGATGCCGTCCGTCACTGAGTCGAGCAGAATCTCCTGCTGCCGGTAGAGCTCTTCGGCACGCCCGCGCTCCTGGGATCGCGCCATCATCTGCCCCAGTGACGCAGCCACCGTCTCCACCGCCGCCAGCCCTTCGCGGTCTTCCTTCAAGTTGAAGTGGCAATAGAACTCCAGCACCGCCAGCACCTTGTTGCCTTCGCGCACCGGCACGGCCCAGCCCGAAACCATCTCGTTGCGGAGCGCCGACTCAATGCGCGGCGTGACCGGCTCGGCCGACAGATCCGAAACCCAGACGGAGCGCGCTTCCAACCACGCGCGTCCAGGCAGATCGGTGCCTCTGGCCACCGTCATGCCCATGCTTTCCTGGATGATTGTCTCCGCGCGGTGACCGGGAGCAGCCCACGAGGAGCGAAACTCCAGCCGCTTCTCCTCCGCATTCACGCCCCATTGCACCGCCATATCCCAGCCCTGCGAAACGCACAGCGCCTCCAGGATGCGCATGGCCGCCACGTCCATTGAAGCGTTCTCGCCCACAATCTGGCTCACCACCAGTTGCAGAGCCAGCCGGTGCTCGCGCTGCTTCTGCTGCGTCACATCGCGCATCAGGCAGCGTATGACCAGCGGATTGCCCGCTTTCTGCCGCTGGCTCAGGCTCAACTCAAACTCCAGCACCTGCCCGTCAAGCGTATGGTTGCGCAGCGGAGCCCGTTCAATTTGCTCGCCCTCCAGCGCCCTTCGGAACAGCGCCGACACCTCGCCGCGGCAATTGAAGCCGAACAACTCGTCGAACGAATCCAGCTCCAGCAAATCGGCCACTTCCTTGCCGAAGCAGCGCTTCCACGCTGGGTTGGCGTACACAAACTTGCCCGCCGGGCTCAGCGTGGCAATCATTTCGCTCGAGCTTTCAAACAGGTCGCGGTACCGCTCCTGCGACTCGCGCAGCGCCTGGTCCTGCCGCAGCGTCGCCGCGTGGTCCACCGCCACCGCCACCGCCACCAGCCCCGTCACAACGCTGTCCTTGTCGCGCAGCGCAGACATATGCAGCGTCACCGGAACCAGCTCGCCATCCTTGCGCCGCACCTGCACGTTGAACGATGGCACCCGGCTCGGCGGCAGCATCCGCACGCACTCCATGTAGGCGGCCATGCGCCCGGATGGTGTGGATGGCATCGGCCGTTCCACGCCGCAGATCTTTTCCATCTCGGCCACCAGGCGCACGCCCTCGCCCGGCCCCAGAATCTCAACCGTCACCCACTCCCGCATCAACTCGTCGGCGTGGTAGCCGATCATCCGCTCTGCCGCTGGATTGACATACGTAAGCCGCCCGTCGAGAGCGATGGCCACAATGGCCGGGCCTGCCGAATCGAACAGCTCCTTGAGCGGGTCCGGAATCTGTGCCGCTGCACCCTGTCGCGCCGCGGGCCAGCGATACAGCAGGCGTAGCGCCAGCACGGCGCCTGCCGCTCCGGCTGCCGTTACCAGCAGCCCGTCATACTGCGCGCCAAAAACCAGCCGCGCTCCCACCGCGCCGGCAGCCAGTGTGCCGCTCAAGCCCGCCAGCGCTGGCCAAAGCAGGGAAATGCCACCGCCAGCCGCAGGTGCGGCTACGTCTGAAGGGATCGTTTTTATAGCGTGGGCCCCGTCCAGCATGCATCCCCCAAGGCAATCGCGCAACCAGCAACCTGCGTCCCGAAAAGCCTATGGGAGAAGTCGCAATCTCTGGCTATGCTCAAGTATCCAGCAAATTCGGCCTTTACCGGCGACGCTTTCAGGGCCGACCGTAGACCGCAAGTGTTCAACGAAACCGATCCGCGTCTCATGCGCAAATCATTGAACGCCGCTTGAAGGGCGATTTGAAGCCAGTATAAGCGTTTGATTCCAGACTCTCTCTATAAATCCATCCACGCCGTCCAGGATGAAGCGCAGAAGTTACCCCGTTCTGAACCTTATACTGTAGGCATGTTTGCACCTTCCGCGATTCCCCGCTTCGTTTTCTCCGCCGTCGCCGCCTTGGCTCTTCTGCTCCCATCCCCCGCCGCCCATGCCTGGGGCAACGAAGGCCATCGCATGGTCAATCGCCTTGCCGCCAGCCACCTGCCCGCCGATGTTCCCGCCTTCCTGCGCTCCGAGTCCGCCATCAACGAGATCGAATACCTCGGCCCCGAGCCCGATCGCTGGCGCAATCCCGCTGAGCCGGAGCTCAGCCGTGTTCAGGCCTGCGAGCACTTCATCGATCTCGAACCCGCCGACGCCCTTGGGCCGCTGCCCCACAACCGCCTCGACTTCGAGGCCAAAGTCTTCGCCGCCGGCCAGCGCCCGGAGAAGATCGGCCTCCAGCCCTGGCAGACCAATGAAATCTGGGAGCGCCTCAAAGCCGCGATGCGCGAGTACCGCAACCTCTCAGCGGTGCATCCGGATTCGACGAATAAGGACACGCGCGGCGTCGAAGCAGCCATCCTGTTTTACGCCGGCTGGTTGGGCCACTACGTCGGCGACGGTTCCCAGCCCCTGCACACCACCGACAAGTACAACGGCTGGGTCGGCGCAAATCCCAACGGCTACACCACCGAGCACAAGATCCACTGGCAGTTTGAGGGCCCCTTCGTCGCCGCCGCCATCACCCCCGAAGAGGTCACCCCGAAGATGACGCCCGTCAAAGCCGTCGATGGCGACATCTTCGACGCCTACGTGGCCTACCTGCGCGAATCCGCCACGCATGTCGAAAAGGTGTACCAGCTTGAGAAGGCCGGCGGCTTTGAGGGCAAAGGCACCGCTGAGTCCCGCGACTTCACCGCCCAGCGCATCGCCGTTGGCGCGTCCATGCTCCGCGACATGATCTACACCGCGTGGCTCGACAGCGCCAAGCCGGTAGTCGACCCCTACGCCGGCAAATAAATCCCGTCGATTTTGCTGACCCGCTCCAGCGCGCGGCCCTGCCTGACTGGCCGCCCAACGGCTTTGCAGGCCCGCGGTTGGATGAAACTGTTCCGTGCCCCGTCCTTTTCGCGTTCTTTGCGAAATGGGCGGGAGACCTCAGAGACCGAAAGCGGAGTCTCGAATCGCACGTGTGGGTTCGTGCTTTCCCGCCCATGCGACAGAAAAAAGTCGCAAGGACGGGGCACGGGGCGCTTGTTGATCGTTTGAGGTTCCCGTGCTTTTCACTGTTTCATCGTGAAATGGGCGGGGGCACAATCGATCACCGCTCTCTATTTCTTGAACTTGCCTTTACTGTCTTCTCAGTCCCCGGCTTCCGCTGCAGCCACGGCCGGAATCCGCCGCAGCAGCATCGGCAGCGTAAAGGTCAGCACCACAACCGCCGGCACCGCAATCACCACCCACGCCAGCAGCGCCTGCCCGGCCAGCGAACCCATCTGCGTAGCCATCACCAACGGCGAGGCGTGCAGCAGCGGGCCAATCTGTAGCTGTCCGGCCCGCACCGGCTGATTGTTCCCCGAAGCAACCAGCCAACCGCCGAGCCGCATGAATGGCACAATCAGCAGCAGTTGCAACGGCATCACAACATAATTCGCCGCCTGGATTGCCGGAAGGTTCAACCGCAGCATCAGAGCCAGCGCCGCGCACACCAGCGTCGGAATCCCCACCACCGGAATGCAGCCAATGGCGAACCCCAGGGCCAGCGTCAGCGCCAGCCGCTGCGGCGAAATGCCCTGCAGCAGCGCATGGGCAGCATGACGCTTGACAGCGTCAAGCGCCTGGGCAAGCTTCGCGGAAGGGAGAAGTCGGTTCTGCACGGGACACTGGCCTGAAATATCTGGAATGCTTGCAATCGAAGGTTGGCTCATCTCACCCTCACCCTATCGGTACGGATGGACGCTCTTGATAGATTGGATGTGAAAATCCGGCGAAAGTGCCGAATTGGTCAGCCGAAATTTTCTTCGCGTCCATTCTTCGGTAATGCGAACGGAGGCCGATCCTTTTTTGGAACCGAGCCTCGTCAGGCGTCTCCGAGCCATAGACCGCGCGCCCGCATCTCGGTCAGCACCCGCTCCACCTTCCAGTCCAGCGCGCCGGTCCCATCCACCGTCAGGTCCGCATTCACCTCGGACGGCCGCACCCACTCCACGCTGGCCGGGCGCACCGTCCGCTCATACTGCCGCCGCACCGATTCTGGCGTTCTCCCACGCTCCTGCATATCGCGCTTCAGCCGCCGCTCAAAGCACAGCTCATCCGGCGTATCCACATAGACGCGCAGTTGGTAGAGCGGCAGCAGGGCAGCGTAATGCAGTGCAAACAGGCCCTCCACCAGCACAAAGCGGCCCGGATCCACAGTCTCCGTAACCCCCGGAATGCGAATGTAGTTGGCGAAGTCGTACAGCGGCCGCTCAATCGGCTTTCCCTGCGCCAGCGCGGCAAGGTGCGCAATCAACAGCGGGCTCTCAATCAGCTCCGGGTCGTCAAAATTCTGCACCGCCCTCTCGCCCAGCGGCAGGTGCGACAGGTCGCGGTAGTAGTTATCGAAGTGAAAATGAACGCCGCCCAACGTTCGCGCCAGCTCCGCCGCCAGCGTCGTCTTGCCAGATCCTGAGCAGCCCGCAATCGCCAGCACCACCGGGTACTTCGTACCGTTCTCGCTTTTTGTTGCAGCTATGCCGGTCTCGCTCACGGCTGCTCTTCCGGCTCTGCCGCAATCCCACTCGCCTCAATCATGGGCAGCAGCCGTTCAAACAGCCGTGCCAGCCGGTGCTCCACCTGCCGCCCGGCCTCAAACACCTCCTCATGACTGAGCTGGGTTGCGCTCAAGCCCGCAGCCAGATTGGTCACGCATGAGATTCCCAGCACCTCAATGCCCATATGCCGCGCCACAATGGTCTCCGGCACCGTCGACATGCCCACCAGTGTCGCGCCCAGCGCACGAAAGGCGCGTATCTCCGCCGGCGTCTCAAAGCTCGGCCCGGAGACCGCGAGATAAATGCCCTCGGCCAGCGGAAATCCTTCTGCCGCGGCCGCCTCCGCAGCCAGCCCGCGCAGCCGCTTCGAGTAAGCCTCCGTCATATCAAAGAAGCGCAGCCCCGCGCCGGCCTTCACCGCGAAGCGCGGCTCGTTCGGCCCCACCAGCGGGTTAAAGCCCATCAGGTTGATGTGATCGCTCAGCGCCACCAGCTGCCCAATGCTCAAGCCCTCGGCGATGCCGCCCGCCGCGTTGGTGAGCACCACAGCCCGCAGCCCCAGCGCGCCCAGCACCCGCATGGGAAACGTCACCTGCTGCGGCGTATAGCCCTCGTAAAAGTGCACGCGCCCCTGCATGATAATCGTTGGCACCCCACCCAGCAGTCCAGCCACGATGCGACCCGAATGGCCCACCACCGTTGACTGCGGAAAGTGTGGAATCTCGGCGTACGGCACCACAACCGGTTCAGGCACCGCGTCAGCCACCGCGCCCAACCCGGAACCGAGCACAATTCCCGTTCTTGGCGCCAGCGCGCCCAGCTTCCCGCGAAGGAATTGGGCCGCCTCAGTTACTTGATCGAAGTAGGTCATGGGTTGAAATGGGCAGCGCTTTCATGCATTCTACAGCCATGTGCGAAGCCTGTCGCCAGGCCGCGCAGGGAATTCCGTGAAGTTTCCGTCATGCATGCAACAGTTGCGCCAACTGATAGCATCTAAAGTTGCGTGCCTGGGGCTGCGTCCATAAAGAAGATGCACTGACAACAAGGTGCACTGCCGGGCAATGCGAGAATATGCGCTGAGCATCTCCCGCTGGGGATTAGTCGCCGATGTACAAGAACATTCCGCTCATGCCCCATTCGGTGTGCTGGGCAGCAGATCCACGGCTCGTCTGGACCATGGTGATCACCAACGCGATCACCTTTCTCAGCTATCTCACCATCGCCTTTACCCTTATCTTCCTCTTCCGCCGCACCGGCCGCATCCTGGCCAGGGACTGGGGATTCTTCATCGTCGGTTTCGCGCTCTTCATCCTCGCCTGTGGATCTACTCACCTGCTGGAAGTGATTACCACCTGGTCGCCCATCTTCTGGGTCGATGCCTGGACCAACATCGTCACATCCGTGTTATCCGCCTGGGTAGCATTCATGCTGATTCGGCGCGTGAGCGAGATCGCCTTCAACATCAATGACTACGCCGACCGACTGGAGAGTACGGAAAGCGAAAAGCAGCGCGTGGAAGAGAGCCTGGTGGCCGCGCAGAAACTTGAGGATTGGAGCCGTCTGTCAGCGGCCGTCAGCCACGAGATCAAGAATCCACTGCAGGCCATTCAGAATCTCCAGTTCCTCATCGGCGCGACGGAAGGCGTAACCCCGCAGATTGCGGAACTGGCGCGCATGGCCGGGGAAGAGGCCCAGCGCGTGCTGAACATTGCGGACTCTACGCTGTCCTTCATCCGCCAGACCGCCAGCCCGGAGCAGATCGATCTGCGCCGTGCGGTGGAGTCGGTCGAGTTCCTGCTTGCGCCGCTGATCCGCCAGAAAAACGTCTCCATTCACATTGAGAGCCGTGGCAACAGCACCATAGAAGCCTATGCCGGCGAGGTCCGCCAGGTCCTCCTCAATGTCGTCCGCAACGCCTGCGAGGCAGTTACAAAGTCAAGCTCGCAAGTGAACGTCGAGTTAGATGGAAATGACTCCGGCGTCAAGGTCACCATCACCGATCGCGGCACGGGCATCGACCCCGCGATACTGCCCAACATCTTCGAGTTCGGCATGACCACCAAGGGCGCCCAAGGCAACGGAATGGGACTCTGGACCGTGAAGCGCATCGTCACAAAGCACCGCGGCGACGTGAAAATCCAGTCCTCTCGCGGCGAAGGCACGCAGGTAGTCCTGTGGTGGCCCCGCGTCTATGGCGTCTCCCTCGACCGCGAAAAAGTCAGCGCCTGATGGCAAGACAGCCGAAAATGCCCCGTGCCCCGTCCACCTCACGGCTTCATCGTGAAACGGGCGGGAAACCTCAAATCTCACTGAGATGAGACCATAGACCTGCGCGCCTCTCGCGGAGAGACAGGCGACGCGCGGAGGGCCGGCTCATGTGCCGCAACATCAAAATGCTTTTCAACTTCGATCCGCCGGTGACCGAGGACGAAATCCGCGCGGCATCTCTGCAGTTTGTCCGCAAGGTAAGCGGCTTCACCAAGCCGTCAAAAGCCAACGAGACGGCCTTCAATGTTGCCATAGATGAGATCGCAGCAGCATCAGCCCGTCTGCTTGGCAAGCTTGAGACCAACGCCCCGCCGCGCACCCGCGAAGAAGAAGCCGCCCGCGCCAAAGCCCGCAACGCCGCCCGCTTCGGCGATGAGAGGCGCGCCTGAATGAATGGGACAGGCATGAAAGAGATTGTCGCCGTAATCTTCGGTCTTGGCCTGGGCTGCAACGCCCTGCTGTTTGTACCCCAGGTGCTGGCTGTCTGGCGCAAGAAATCCGACGAAGGAATTTCGTTGATCACCTTCGGCGGCTTCAGCATTCTGCAAGCCATCGGCATCGTGCACGGCGTGTATCAGCATGATTTATCGCTGATCCTCGGCATGGCCGCCAGCTTGCTGACCTGTGGTTCCGTCACAGGGCTGACAATCTTTTACCGGATGAAGCGGCTGCGCGGTCGCTGGTTGTAAACAGAGCTTACCGCCTGAGCCGAGGGTCGAAGGCAAAGGGAATCGATGGCAGAAACTTGATTCTGCGAAACGACGGATGGACTGGATTGATCACGAAATTTCGCTCTTTCGGAATAATGCTTGACGGTACCGAAAGAACGGCCGCGCGTCCTTCGACGGCCCACTGCTCACCAAGTGCCTGGCTTTCGGAAGTTACAACATCGCCATCCCACCCCATGGGCAATGCCGCTGCTTCCCATCGAGCAATTGCCAGGTTCTCCGGCACCTGTATCTCCGTCAACTGAAAGTCCATTGGGAGAACAGTGTAGTGAACCAGAACCTCAAGCGCGGCCAGCGAAGCCGTCTGCGCGGCATAGATAACCGGCGTGCCAAGCTGATTCCATCGGCCGCCGAACTTCGCTGCGCCCGCTCCGCTGTTGGCCGGGAACCTTGCGGATGACAGCCGATACAGCGAGATCACAAGACGCCGTTTTCCAGCCGTCCCAGAACGGTGAGAACGTCCTCGCGTCCCTTAGCGTCGTGTAACAGGGAGATGGGCGTCGCATAGGCGAGAGCACGCACTGGAGTTCCCAGCCATCGCATGGCAGTGGACTTATCGCCCAACACCTCAGCAGCGCGACGCACGATCTCGTTCTGCGCTCGCTCATCGGCATTGAGGTTGATCGCTACCTGCCGCTGCCTTGGTGGGGCAACTGTGATCGAATGTGTCCGTCCGGAGATCGTCGCCATGAACATCCCTCTGTGGTCAGACTAGCACGAACCGGTGATCCTGGGTTCGTTGTTTGTCATCCCAGAAACATCCCCGCGATCGAAGCCGAAATCAAGTTAGCCATGGTGCCCGCCAGCATGGCGCGCACGCCTAACTTGGCTAACTCGTTTCTCCGTTCCGGCACTAATGCGC
>Ga0182030_10002492_pt1 | contig 39044 bp, 32 predicted proteins | sample 812S3MmetaG_FD_121299 | JGI IMG/M metagenome (GOLD analysis project Ga0182030, IMG submission 121299) | Permafrost microbial communities from Stordalen Mire, Sweden - 812S3M metaG (Illumina Assembly) | ecosystem: Environmental > Terrestrial > Soil > Wetlands > Permafrost | place: Sweden...
ATGCGACGCAGGGTCATGACGAGACCAGTCAATCGCCGCGGCTATCTCTTCCTGCTGATAATAGGCACTGTCCGTGCTCGAAGAGATCAGCACCAACGTCACGGCGCTTTGCTTATGCGCAGCGGGTATCCGGCTATTCCAGTCCTCGCCAGGCAGTAGGCTGCGTCGGTCGATGCTCACCCTCATTCAATCAGGACAGTGCGACCCCGTCTACACCTCACTTTGCTTCCGCCTTATGGTGCCGCGTCCGGCCTGAACTTCACGGGGCAAGACCGTACTCTTGCCACCGCCCACGGCTGATGAGGACTTCACGTTTGGGGCTGGCCTGGGGAAACTCGGCCTGCTGGGGTGCCGCCCACAGGTTTAGCGGGCTGCGCCCACATGATCTGGAGTTGCCGTTCCGGTTCTGCGGGCGTTACGGTTTCCGGGCGCTGTCGTCCCCGATGATCTGCAGGGTGAGGTCCTGGAGTTCGCTGAGCAGGGCGCGGAGTTTCCTGGCGTTCTCGAACAGGGGCTGGTACTGGGCGAGTTGGTCCGGGGTGAGCCGGCGGGTGATGGTCTTGCCGCCGATCTTGCGGGTCCATTCGGCGTAAGGGCCGTGCAGGCGTGGCGGGTCGGCGTGGCAGCGGCAGTTCGGCTTGCCGCAGGCGTAGGCGCGGACGGTGAGGGTGCCGGGCAGGGCGGGGCCGGCCGCGGCAGCGAACCCGGCGGTGATCTTGTCCAGCGCCGCTTGCTGGGCTGGGCTAGGTTTCATGCGGCACACCGTCTCAGATCCCGGGGCTTGGCGGCTTCCGCAGTATATTCCTGTGGGGATGTTGTTCCCGGGAGGCCTCATGCGGGCAGGACAGGCAGCGGCAGAGGGCTATATCGGCCGGTGGCGGCCGTCGTCGGTATCGCCGCAGGCGGCCGGGTTCGCGCGGGACGTGATCAGCTTGGCCGGGCCGCTGGAGCGGGAGCGGGCCAAGAACCTGCTATGGGCGGCGGGCAAGCTGGCTGATTACGCGACCGGGCTGGGGCTGGAGGCGGTGCCCGAGGTGCTGCTGCACCCATCGGTAGCCGAGCGGTTCACCCGGTGCGCTCCTGGCTTGTCCGGGGTGGCGCGCCGCACGCTGCGTACTAACCTGCGGTTCCTCGGGCGCCGCGTCGTGCCGCAGCTCTATCCCGCGGATCTGCCGCTGCCGCGGGAACGGTCCAAGGCGCCGTACAGCCCGGCGCAGATCAGCGGGTACCTCGCCCTGGCCGACGCGCAGCCCGCGATGGAGCGGCGGATGCGGGCGGCGGGGCTGGTCTGCCTCGGGGCCGGCGCCGGGCTGATCCGCGGCGACCTGCGTGACGTGCGCGGCGTTCCCGCGTCTTCGCCATGCCATGCGGCTAGCAGCGAATCGTGCTGCTCCTTGACGAACGCCACGAGTGCTTGGCTGCTGTCGTCCACAAGACCGGCCGCCAATTCGACAGCGGAGCGCGGATCATCGACGAACATGACCTGGATCTCGCGCCAGCGCGTGGTCTCGCTTGCGGTGGCGCTGGCGGCCGGGGATTCAGGAATCGACTCAGGCTCCGCGTCGGGCACTGAGAAAGTCATGGATCTGTCCGCCTCACCCTGGCCGACGCTTTCCGGTTCGTCTCCAGGGCCGACCATCGCGGTGGCGCCCGGATGCCAGGTCGCGACCGGGACAACTGGCTGAGGATTTTCTGTCAGCAGCGGCCCGGCCGGATCCGGCATGCGCTCAAGCTTGTCCTTATCGTCCTCGGCTGCCATCTGGTGACCTATTGCCATCTCGCTTGGTGAGGTCATTTCGCCATCTCCTTCGGGTCAGATTCAGTGAGTTGCTCGCTCGTGTCCGCGACGGCGGCTGATTCGGATCCGGTTTCCGCGGGCTCGCCGAGGAGGTCACCGAACAGGGCACGGTAGTGGACCATGGCTTGCCGCAGGTCTTCGGTAGAGGCCGCGCCCGCGGCGGCCCTCTGGCTGATTTCCTCGGCTGCCCGGTAGCGGTCAAGGGTGCCTGAGTGCTCGACGGACAGGTCGGCAAGAACCTGGTCATCATGTTCGGCCGGGTAGCCGCGTTCGGTCATCACGGCGACGACGAGCAATTGCGCTCCGGAGACGGCGTCCGCCGGGACGTCGACGAACCGCTCCTGGATGCTCGTCCACTGCCCCACGTAGCTTGCCCGCGCCGAATCGGTGAGCGGCTGGATGTCAAGATCCTCGACTCGGCGCTCGCGCCCGATCAGCTCGGCTTCCGCCTTGCGCCTGTTGTCGCGCTCACCCACCACCCGGTCGTATTCCGGGCCGAAGCGCTGCTGGAGCCGGCGACGGCGCAACACGGCCATGACGCCGAACACCACCACCCCGATCACGATGACGGCCACGACGATGCCCACGATGATTCCGGTTGACATAAAATTTCCTGCTTCCTCGTCCTCGCCGCGGCGGCCTCGTCCGGGCTAGCCAGGATGGTCGCCGGGTTGGCCACGCGGGGTCAGGCGGCTCCCGAACCCCCGGCAGCTGCCGGGGACAATACAGACCGCGGTCACTAACGAGGAAGCAGACCCTCGTGGAACATAGCGACGACGAGCAGACCTTCACCGAACACTTCGACGCCGAGCTGTAGCTCAAAGATGGTCGACGTTACCGCGGGTAAGAACACGACCACGAATGTCTCGTGCCAGGTGCCAGGTGCCAGTTCGGCCGGCGGCGCGGGCGGCTAGATCTCGATGCGCTGGGTAGGCCGAACGGGGTGCGCATGATCTCGGCCAGGGCGTTGGCTCAGCGCTGACGGCGGGGCGGCTCATGCTCGGGCGGGCGCACGCCGCGCCACCACCGGCCCAGGCGGATGAGCCCGTAGGCCGCACCCCAGACGACGGCGAGCGCCGGCAGGTTCGTGATCACTGCGGTCAGGCTGCCGTCGCGTGCGCATGGGACCGCCGCAGCGAGGGTCGCGGCCATGACGACTAGGTTGGACAGGTCACGGGCGGCGAGCACGGCGTCAACGGGCGACCAGGCCAACTCGACCCCGTGCCGGAAGCGCCGCCGCAGCGGTCCGCCCGGCGCCGTCCGCGGGCTCGGGTCGCTGGCCGTGACCCACCGGACCGAGGTTGGTGGCCAGCGGCCGACGGGCCGCCCTGCGGGGTCAACCATGCTCATGAACACCTCCGCTTGCTTCGTGCGCTAAATGCGACATAGGTTAACTGTCCGTATTCCTTGACCAGGTTCAACAGAAAGTTCCGCGATTCCTCGGCCGGCAGGGCACGCTCGCACACCTGGTTGAACGCCGCACGATACCGGCCGACCTCCTCCGCGCTCTCGAGGATCTCTCGCCGGCTCAGCAGCTCCACGCACACCAGATGCGGGTCGTCGTCGACGAATTCGAAAATCTGGAAGGGAAATCCCATCGCCTGATGTGCCCCGGCGCCGAACAGGAGCACCCGCAGGCTGATATTCGGCTGGGCGGCCGTGTCGGCCAGCAGATCGTACTGCTCGCGCATCACGTCACGGCTGCTGACCGCCCGGCGCAGCGAAGCCTCGTCGAGCACCACGTTCAGCCGGGGCGCGTTCGGCCGGTCCAGGATCTGCTGGCGGGCCATCCTGAGGTCGACCGTGCGCTGCACGAGGTCAAGCGGCGAGTCGTTGCGCGACGAGATCAGCTCCCACGCGTAGCGGCGAGTCTGCAGCAGGGCCGCGATGAGGTTGGTCTCGTAGACGAGGATGGCGGAGGCTTCGTCCTCCAGGCTGAGCAGAGTCTGACCGCCCTCGTCGAGCAGATCCGCGTAGTCCGACCACCAGCCCTTGCCACGCGCCTGCCGGACCATCTGCAGCAGCGGCTCGCGCTGCTCCTCGTCGACGTCGTACAGGTCGAGAAGTTCCCTGGCGTCCTGAATCCGGACGGCGACCTGGCCGTTTTCTATCCGGCTCACCTTGGCGGGCGAGCACTCCAGGTGGTCGGCGACATCCTCGAGGGTCAGATGCGACGCTGCCCGCAGCCGGTGCAGCTCGGCGGCGAGCCGCCGACGCCGCATCAACGGACTCCTGCCACCTGCCGCCATGACCCCGTTCCGGTTCCGCTGTCGCCCGAGCGATCGTCCCCTGACTGTCCGCCAGCCAGTTTCATGATCATAGCGAAGTGCCTTGCATTCTGCAAATTGCATGTAGTACTGTCATGCCCGGATAGCCCCATGGGCACCGACCGGGCGTATTTGTACCGAGATTGCCTGCGTCAGGCCGGGTCTCGGGAATACTGTTCTGTCTTCGCCGCCGCGCTTCGCAGCGGTTTGCGGGCCAAGTTTTGCATACTTACAGATCCGGATCGAAATTTGCTGTATCGCCGGGTCGTCAGGTGCCGAGATCTGGGGGAATGGCGCGGTGACTCACGGCGATAGGAGCGCGATCGCGAGACGGCGGAAGGTCGCCGCTTCGCTTCGCCAGCTGCGCGCCGAGGCCGGGCGGACCGAGGACGAGGCAGCCAACCATCTGGACTGCTCGCTGCCGCGATTCCAGCGGATCGAAGCGGGGATGGCCGCCGCCCGGCTGACCGAGGTCCGCAGCATGCTCGACCTCTACCACGCCAGCGGCGAGCAGCGGGAAGAAATCGTCAGCGAGGCGCGGCGGGCACGAGACCGGTGCTGGTGGTACCCGTACGCCGACCTGATCGACGAGGCCTTCGAGACTCAGCTGATCCTCGAAGATGACGCGGTCGTGCTCCGCACGTACCAGCCCAACCTGGTACCCGGGCTGCTGCAGACCGAACGCTACGCCTGGGAGCTGATCGAGACCCAAAGCGATCTCCCGCTGGAGACCGTACGGCGGCTGGCGAGCCTGCGTGCGCTGCGCCAGCAGGTGCTGAGCCGGAACGACGCTCCCCGCCTCGACGTGATCCTCGACGAGGCCGTCCTGCGGCGGCCGGTAGGCGGCCTCGCGGTGATGCGCGAGCAGTACCGGCACCTGGCCGAGATCGCGGCCAGCCCCGGCGTGACCATCAAGGTGCTGCCCTTCGAGGCGGGACCTCACCATGCCCTGGGAGCGGGGTTCCACATTTTCGAGTTCACCGGAGGTGAGCCGGGGGTGGTGGAGCTCGAGCTGCTCGACCGGGTGGATTTCGTCCTGGAAGCCGACGAAGTAGCCCGCTACACCGAGGTCTTCGACCAGGTGTGGCGGCAGGCCCTGGACGCTGGACGGTCCAGGGCACTGCTCAGCGACCTCGCGACGACGGCCTGAGGAGAAACCGTGCAGGAAATCCGGGCGGCCGCGAACCGAGGGGGGGAGGCGGGTGCCGCGTGCGTGGGCCGCGGCACCCGTCTGGTTCGTCCCGGTCAGGCCAGGTCGAATTCGCCCGCCTTCACCCCGGCCACGAAGGCCTTCCACTCCTCGACGGTGAAGCACAGGACCGGGCCGTCCTGGTCCTTGGAATCCCGCATGAGCACCGCCGACGCGACGAAGCCGACCTCCACGCAGGCCGGGTTGGAGGCCCCGGAGAACGAGCTCTTCCGGAACGGGGCAGCCGTCTTGCCGAAGTCATTCATGTCGATGTCCTTTCAGCTCTTTCGTCTCTTCCGTCGGCGGCGTCGTGCTGCCGACGGAAGAGACATTCGGGCTCTGAGCTGGGCGGATTCATGGTCGTCGGGCTGGCCCCTGACCTGTGTCACGACCTGTGTCGAGACCTGGGTGCCGGGCTGCGCGGAACAGGGGGTGCCGGTATGAAGGAGGAGATCGCGATCAGGGACAAGGAGGGCCGGGGCTCGGTCACCTTCCGGCTCCTCGGCGCCTTCCGGATGACCTCAGCTGGGCGGCCGCATCCGCCCGGCCCTGGCCAGCAGCAGCGGCTGCTCGTCAAGCTCCTGGCGGCCAAGGGCATGCCGGTGGCCAACGACGAGCTGATGGCGGCGATCTGGGATGAGATCCCCGGCCGGGGCGCCACGCTCGACGCTCTCTACCACCTGGTGAGCGCGGTACGCGGGACCCTGGCGGCCGCCGGCCTCGACGACGTGCTCGGCAGCGCGAACGGCACCTACTGGCTCGAGATCCCGCCGGAGCACGTCGACGTCCACGTGTTCCACGCGCTGACCGAACGCGCCCGTGCGCTGGCCCGCGACGGCGACCGGCGAGCCGTCAGGCTGCTCGAGGAGGCCCTGCGGCTGTGTCACGGCGAGCCGCTCGCCGGGTTGCAAGGGCAATGGATCGACAGGTACCGGTACACGCTGGCCGAGGAGATCCGCGCGGCGGAGCTCACCCGCTACGAGACCGCGCTCAGCCACGGCGAGTCACGCGAGCGGCTGCCGGGGCTGAGCACCCTGCTCAGGGAGCGTCCCGACGACGAACTGGTGGCCTGGCTGTACATGCACGCCCTCTACCGGGCCGGGCAGCCGACGCGGGCGCTGGAGGTCAAGCGCGAGTTCTCCGCGCAGCTGCTCGAGACGAACGGCACCGAGAACGGGCGCGCCCTGGACGACCTTTACCGGCGCATCCTGGCCAACGACGACGGCTTGCTCGCACCGGAAGCCGTCGCCTTCCCGGGCGGCGTGGCCGGTACCCGGGCCCGGCGGCCGGGCGGTCCCGGCTCGCAGGACGGCCAGGAGCAGGAGCGCGAGGAGCCTCGCCAGCCGTCGGCCGGGGACGGGGCCCCTGCCGCAGACGATCCCGCGGCGGGCCAGCGGCACGAACCCGCCGCAGCCGGGGTGAGCAACGTGTTCAACGGGCCGGTAAACGCAAAGCGCGCCGTCTTCGGCACGCAGATCAACTACGGCGGACGGCGATGAGCGGCGGAAGCGAGGAGGGGACGCAGCCCACGCCCGATCAGGAAAAGCCGGAGCGGGCCCAGGAGCCCAGGGAGGCGCCGCCCGGGGCAGCGGACGGGAAGGCCGGCGAAGCCGCGGACCCGAGCGGGAAAGCCAGCCAAGCTCGTGCCCCAGATGGGAAGGACGGCAAGTCCGCGGCGGACGGTGACCAGAAAGCCGCGCACGACGCACAGGAGCAGCTTTCGTCGCTGCACGGCAACTTTCACGCCAACATCTTCCATGGCCCGGTCAACGCGTCGCACGGCTTGTTCGGGACCTCCGGCGGCCCGGACGGGGAGGACGGCGGCCGCAGGGCACGCACTGGCAGGCTCACCGAGCAGGAGATCAGCGCCCTGTGCGAGCACTTCGCCGAGCCGCCGCTTTTCCGGGCGGCCGCCGAGGCGCTGGACCGGGACCGGGTCGTCGTCCTCGGCGGAACGGGCGGCCTCGGCAAGCGGACGAGCGCAGTTCGCCTGCTGCGTGCCGCGGGGGCGGCACCACTCGAAGTGGTCTCGCCCACGCTCAGCCTCGAAGAGCTGACCAAGCACGACCTCGAGGCTGACCACGGCTACCTCGTCGAGGACTGGCAGCTAGCCCCGCGCGCCGACCACGCGAGCGACTTCAGCTGGCGGGTACTCCGGGATCACGTCAGCGACGCCAAGGCGCACCTGGTGATCACGGCGGAGTCGGGCCAGGGCGGGCGGGCCGTGGCGCGATTCGCCTGGCGGGCGCCGTCAGCGGCGCAGGTACTGGCCGTCCATACGGCGGCCGGGGACGCCGGGAGCGCCGGCCGGATGGCGGAGATCGCCGAAAAGGTGCCGGACACCTACGGGGTGGGGGACATCGCGGTCATCGGGCAGCGGCTGGCCAAGGGCGAGGACCCGGCGAAGATCCTGGCGGAACTGTCCCACGACCCCGGGCGGCACGTACGCGAATGGCTGGCCGCCGAGGAGCGCACCGACGAGGAGATTCAGCAGGTCGTCACGCTCTGCTTCGCCGCCGGGCAGAGTCAGCGCATCTTCGAGGCGATGCTCAGCCGCCTCGGAATCGCGCTGCGCGACATGGGCCTGCTGCCGGATCCCGAGGAGGACGAGCACGACAAGGACGACGCCGACGAGGGTGGCCGGAACCGTTCGGCCCCGCCAGCCCGCGGGCTCAGCGCGGCGCGAACCCGGCGCCGCCCGAACGATCTCCTGGAACGGAAGGAAGGTCGCGTCGACTTCCGCGGGAAAGACCCGAACTACCAGTATCAGTCCCACCGGCACGCACTCCAGGAGCTGTGGGGCGATTATGACATGTCGTTCTGGGTGGCCGTACGCGGCTGGCTGACCGAGTTGATCGGCGACACCGCCATCCACGACGTGCAGGTGTCGGTGGCGCTGGGCCTGACCGTGCTGGCGTTCGCGGCTCTCGACGAGGTCGAGGACTCCTACCTGCACTCGTGGGCCGCCGGGGAGCAGACGTGGTCCGGCCAGTGCACGGCCGCGTACGTCCTGTGGCTGATGTCACGGGACGACACGCTGGCCCCCATCGCCCTGCGGATCGCCACCGACTGGGTGAACAGCGCAGACCCCGGCCGCCAGTGGACCGCCGCCGCCGCGCTGAGCGGCGAGCTGGGCGTGGTCTACCCCGCCGAGGCGGCGGCCCGGCTATGGCACCTCGTCGGGCAGTGGAAGGACGTGCCCGCCAAGGCGGTCGTCGCGATGGCCGGCCTGTTCGCGACCCTGGCCGGGGAGGCGGACGGGCAAGAGGCGCACCATGTCCTCGAGGTGCTCCGCGAAAGGCTGGACCGGGCCAGCCACCGGGACGGCGAGGACCGCGGCGAACCCGGCCAGCCCCCGGTGAGCTGGCGGGACGACCGCAGGAACCGGGAGCGGGCCCTGCTCTGCATCGTGGCGGTGCTCGCCGCCCGCGATCCGAGGACGAAGCAGCCGTCGATCACCTCGCTGCTGAACGCCCGGCCGGAGCACCTGGACCTGGTGACCGGACTGTGGGCGACGGTCCTGCGCTACCGGCCGCACCGCAAGCGCGCCCTGGTGGCGCTGCTCGACGCGGTCCGCGGCTTCGAGTACGTCAGCGACGACCCGCAAGCGGCCGCGCGCGCCCTCGGCGATGCGCTGACCGACGCCCTGCCGCCTGACGAGCACGAGCCGCTGAACAGGGACTTCACCAATATCCTGGCCCGTTCCAAGCAGCCGGAGACCGATACCGCAGCCACCGTCCAAGCCTTGCTTGACGCCTTGAAGCATCTGCAACCCACGGAGAGAACAGCGCCATGAGCACCGACCATAACTGGTTCGAGTCGGCCGACAGCGTTCGGCCTGATTTTCGCGACAGGAACGCCCAGCGGGCACCGTCAGGCCACGGCGGCGGGAACCACCGACGGCAACCGCCGGACCGCGGCGCCGTTAACGGCGGAAGGCAGCCGCCGGGCCCCGGCGTCCCGAGCCGCGGCCCGACGCCGCCCACTCCGGGCGCCGCGAGCCGCGAAACGGCGCCGTCGTATCCGATCGTCGCCCAGCACGAACTGGACGACCCGGACCGGCGGGGGCCGCTGGGACTGCTCAAGCGCCGCGACCTCAACGACATCCCGAAGATCAAGCCGCACGAGGTGCTCATCTGGCGGGTGGGCAGCCGGTACGTCTTGGACCGGCGGGAACTGCGCGGCCACGACGACACCGTGGTACGCGCGTCCAGTGTGAGCGTGGTCAGCGTCCGGCCCGACACCGAGGTCGAGGTCTCGTTCCGGATCGACTCCGAGGATGCCTCGGAGTTCACGGTCAAGGTGACATTCATCTGCTCGGTGCTGGATCCCGTCGTCGTCGTGCGCGACGGTCAGGTCAATGCGGCGGACGCGCTGATCGCCTACCTCAGGGGCTATCAGGACCTGTTCTACCTGGGGCTCGAGCACCCGATCAAGGAGATCAACAAGGTCCGCACCAAGATGGCCGTCCAGGTCAAGTCCTACCTGACGCTCCGCCCGCCGAAGATCGGTGGCATGGAGATCACCTCCGCCACGGTCCAGATCGAGACCCCGTCCGTGCTGGCCGACATGGGGAGGCTGACCAACGAGCATGAGATCGAGCTGGAGATAGAGGACCACGAGGCTCGGCTCGACAGCAGAAGGCAAGATCACCTCCTGAAAAAGGCCAACCGGATGGGGGCTATCGGCCGCGACCCCGAGGCCGCCCTCAACCTGGCCTACGCCGACGGCGGGATAGCTAGCCCTGTGTATGCGGACCAGATCCAGCAGAGAGAAGAGACCCGCCTGCAGCGTGATCGGATGGACACGATGGCCGCCACCACACGGCAGTACGAGCTCGAGGATCGCGCCGCGCAGTGGCGGTACGAGAAAGAGCAGTGGACCCGCGAGGAGCGGAAGGCAGAGCTGGAGTGGCAGCACGCGCAGCTAGAGGCTAGCCGGAAAGACGACCTGGAAGCCCAGCGCGCTCAGATCAACGCCAATATCGAGCTGCTGAAGATGTACGCGGCCAACGGTCATCTCGACACGCACAACGCGGACATCGAGGACCTGATCAGGCGGATCTACGGCGATCACGGCGGCGCCCAGCTGACGGCCGGGGACAGACCCGAACTGACCGATGGCCAGGCGCCCGGCGCACGCGGTCCGGAGGCCGGCCGTGACCACTGACCTGGACGGGCAGGTGCCGCCGCGCCAGGCGAGCGCGACCATGCCGATGAAGAGCATGCCGAGCAGCGTGCCGCCAGGAACGTACCGGCCGGTGCGGCCCGATCACGGTCCCGGGCGCTGGTTCCGCGCCTGCGCCGGGATCAAGGAAGACGTCATGGACTGGTCGCCGGCCGAGCGGGCCAAGTACACCGGACTCGGCATTATTGTGCTGAACACCGGCTGCCTGGCGGCCTTCGCCATGTTCAGTGCCCTCGGCAAGATCGTCGCGGCGCCCGCCTTCGCCCTGGTGCCGCTCGCGCTGGTCTGGGGCTGGATCATCTTCAGCGTCGACCGCTGGCTGATCACCAGCACGCACGGTGTCCGCGGCCTGAGCCGGGTGCTCATCTTCATCCCGCGCCTGGTGCTCGCGATCCTGCTCGCGTTCACCATCGCCGAGCCGCTGACGCTGCGCATCTTCCAGAACACGCTGGACAGCACCGCCCAGACCACCCGGACCGAGCAGCTTGACCAGTACCAGAGCCAGCTGCAGACCTGCAATCCGGTGTCCGGGCAATCGGTCAGCTCGGCGGCCTGCGCCGATTATCACCTCCCCGTAGCCAACTCGCCGTACGGCATCCAGCAGAAACTGGCCACTGCCAAGCAGCAGCAGGCGGAGCTCGAGAGCGTGGTCGGCACCGCTGAGACGCAAGAGCAGCAGCTGACGTCCAGGGCCCAGGGCGAGTGCGCCGGCACGGCGGGCACGGACATGACCGGAACAGCTGGGAACGGCCCGCTGTGCAAGGCGGACTGGGCGGCTGCCCACGCCTACGCTCAGCAAAGCGGCCTGGCCACCAAGCAGAACCAGCTGGCCAACCTGCAGACGTCGATCGCCGCGATGATCCAGCAGGCCGGCGCCGCCCAGCAGACCTACGACAGCCGGTTGCAGGCGGCGATCATCACCGCCGTGGACACCAGGCGGAACGACCAGGCCAAGCAGATCGGGATCATCGAGGAGTGGGACGCCCTGGAGCTGCTCTCCAGTCAGAGCGCGTTCGTCTTCTTCGGCCACTGGCTGCTCGTCCTGGTCATGATGGCGCTGGACTGCCTGCCCGTGCTGGCGAAGCTGATGAGCGAGTCCTCGACCTACGACGAGCTGATCTCTGAGGAGCGAGCAAGCGACGAGCGGGTCCACGCGACCGATCTCCGGTTCCGCGAGGAAACCGCCTCGGTGGACAAGGAGGTGGAGATTTACCTGGCCGAGATGCGCACCCGCGACCGCAAACGCCACCTGGACACCGAAGAACGGGTACGGAACGCGCAGGGTGACACGGACGGGCTCGACGACGTGCGAGCGCTGGCGGTGCAGTGGCTTCGCGACGCCGAGGCATGAGGCCTGCCCCTACCGCCAGTACAGGTCACGCTGCGGAGAGTGCCTCGAGCAGTGTGGCGCGGGAGCCAGCGCCGAGCGCCGCCGCCTCGATGAACCGCAGCGCGGTGGCGCGATCCACCTGAGGGTCGGTGGCCGGGAAGGCGTTGGCTACGAAGACCGCCGCGTGGACGGTCGTCTGCTCGGCCAGCCGCCGTAGCTCGTCGTGGGTCAGGTACCGCTCGATCCTGGCCTCGTTCGCCGCGATCGCGGCCTCGTACTCCCGCCTCGCCTCGGGGTCGTCGATCCGCTCGGGCTGGATGCCGGGGGGAGCCACCACCCCGTCCCGGGTCGGCGGAGGTTGCACCCGGCGCGACGGCACGTCGGATGCCGTTCCCGCGGCGCGCTCAAGCGAAACCAGCAGGGCGAGCCAGACCTGCAAGGCCTCCCCGCGCAGGTCGGGGCCCTCTCCGCGGGCTGTGGAGGGCAAGGCGGTCAGCAGCCCGAGCACCGCCCGTGCCTGTTCGACGTCGACACTGCGCTCGAAGTCGCGCAGGCAGTCGCGGGCATCGGATAGCAGCCGCTCAGGTGTATCCGGAGGTGCCATCGCTGAACAGCGTGCTCTCGGTGTGACCGCCCTTGCGGGAGTCGCATGTGCCGGCGGAGAAGATCTCGTGTTCCTGGTTCACGGTGGGGAAGTCGTGCTCAGGCTTGCTGCCGACCCGCCACTGCAGCGTGATCGGGAAGGACAGCGTGCCCACCTTGAACGGCACGGTCGCGCCAGTGGCGGCGGGACCGGGATCACCGGAGTAGATCGTGTCCGGGGCGTCGTCCGTGGTGCCCTTCGCGGCCTGATGCCGGGTCAGCCCGAACCATCCGCTGAAACCGCCAGCGTAGTTGCCGTGCTTGGCGCCGATGAAGGTCGGGGTGTTGTACGCGCCGCTGGTGACGGCGGTGGAGTCCTTCTCCCGGTCCTGCACCATCTGGAAGTTGACGTCGTCAGGGTGGAACCAGGTCAGGCCCTTCCAGCCGCAGTCCGGGCGGCCCTTGCGGTGGCGCACGTTGGTGCCGGGCTGGCGTTCCATCGTCCAGCTGGCCGGGGCGACGACGGTGAAGTCCACCGAGCAGACGCATGGCCCGGCCGTCGCGGTCACCTTCACGGGTCCGGCGGTGTCGCCGGCGATGAACACTGCCGTGGTCGTACCGAATGACGGAACGACCGTGCCGTCACCGGTGACGGACCAGTTCTTCGCGCCGGGGGCGCTGGTGACCTTGACCGGCTCGCCCACCCCGATCTTGGTTCGTGCTCGGTTGGCCGGCGACGTCGCAATGGTCTCTGTGGTGATCGTGCAGCACGAGGCGGCGGGTGCCGCCGGCGCTGCGGGTGCCCCCGGCCCGGCGTCGGCCGGAGCTCGAGCAGGCCCGGCGTCGGCCGGGCCGGCGTCCGCGGGTGCGCGAGCCGGGCCGGCGTCCGCGGGACCCGCGTCGGCGCCGATCGCGGGCACCGCGCCGTCCTCAGTCTCCATCTCGGGCTCGGCCCCCGAGCCGCCCTTGAGCCCGAACGGCGGCCAGACCACCGACAGGTACCCGGGCGGTGCCGGCATCCGCTGGGCCAGGCCATTACCTGCGGACCGCAGTATCTGAGCTGAGACGGATGGCGTGAACACAGCAGGGGCGCGGTCCGCGATAGTCCGCGCTTGCTCCACGCTCGCCCGCCGACGGGACTGGCCTGCGTGCGAGGAGTGTGGGCCGTCGAGCATCCGCTCCACCAGCAACAGTCCTTCCTTGCCCGCTGCGGCAATTACTCCCCTGACAGGCTATCGGCTCCCCGTAACGGCAGCCATAGGGGAAATCCCTCGTCCTGCCGGAAGTCAGCGCCGGTGGCCCGAGAGCCACGACACTGCCCGCATCGTTATCGGGTCGACGTCCTCGCCGGGGTCGACTCCCTGCTGGCGGGCCAGCGAGAGCAACGCGGGAAACAGAAACGGTGCGTCCGCTTCAACACTTCCCCGCTCCAGGTCGATCAGGTCTAGGTCGGCACCACGGCCTAGTCGGGGTGCGGTCAAGCGGCGGACCAGGAAGTCAAGGTGGTACCGCCGCAGCCTGCAGATATGTTCCAGGATCGGGCCAAGCAGGCTGAGCCTGCCGTCGTTAACCACCAGTCCGGCGCAGGTAGCCAGGAAGTCCCGTTGCGTGGCGGATAGCAGGCCCCCGGCTGACCGGGTTCTGTCTGGATCTGCCGTGTAGAAACCCAGCCAACCCGGACCGAGCCGGGCCCGGCGCACCGGCCGCAGCTGAACCACGAGTTCATGCCCACCGGGAATCTGCCTCAGCCGCACCGTGGCGCCTGCCGCATACAGCAGGCCGGGGCGGCCTGAGAGGTCCTCGATCAGGTAGACCTCGCGCTCGCTGGCACCGGCCCGGTCAAGCCCCAGGCTGGCGGCTAGGCGTGCCGTGTCCGCATCCGGGATTCCTATGCGCAGGTCCACGCCGTCGAGGCGCTCCGCCGCCGTCACGGCTACCCCCTTTCGGGAAAATCACCCCAGAAAACAATGCCTCCGATGTATCTGGTCAGGCATCAGGGACTCCGCTCTAATAGATATGGACAATTGTTGGTAGATATGGACAATTGCTGGCGCAGGGGCGGTGGTCGTCGACCAGCTGCGTGGGCCTGTACCGCTAGGGGATGGTGGCCATGGCAATGTCCGCGGTGGCCGAACGTTACGCCGACCGTCTTGTCGGCGAACCTCCAGGCGATGCCCTGGTCGGCCGATCCAGGGAACGGCGGCTGCTGCAGGCCCTGGTCTTTTCGGCCGCCGGCGGCGGTGCGGCCGGAGTCGTGCTTGGCGAGCCGGGGATCGGCAAGACAGCGCTGCTGCGCGATGTGGCCCGCACTACTGCGCACCAGGTCAGCTGGGTGCGCGGCGACGAATCAGAGGCCATGCTGCCCTTCGCCGCGGCAGCCGACCTGCTGACGCCGTTGCGGGCCGTGTTCGCTAACCTTCCCTGCGCGCAGCGTCAAGCGCTGGAGGTGGCGCTGGCGCTGGCCGACGGTCCGCCGCCCAGCCCGCTGGCCGTTTGCACGGGAGCGCTGGGAGCGCTGGCCGCGGTGGGCGACGAGCAGCCGCTCGTCGTCTTCGTGGACGACCTGCAGTGGATAGATCAGGAATCGCGGCAGTTGATGATCTTCGTTGCCCGCAGGCTCGGCACCGAGCGTGTCGTCATGCTGTGCGCGGCCCGGGACGAGCCGGGCCTACCGCATCTGGCCGGCGGCCTGCCCACCCTTCGGCTGAGCGGGCTCGAACTCGACGAATGCGAGTCGCTGGCCCGGCTCCGGGGACTGACGGTCTCGCGCGACGTCCTCGGGTCCATTGTGCGGGCCACCGGCGGCAACCCGCTTGCCGTCCTGGAGACCATTACCCAGGGTGCGTCCCTGACCGCCGCAGGCGAGCCGGACGTGGCCGTGGGACTGTCCGTGGAGCGCGCGTGGCGCGGCGTCCTGTCCCGGCTGCCGCCCAGGGTCCAGCACGCGTTGTTCGTGGTCGCGGTCAGCCGGGGACCAGGGCTGCCCACCCTGCCCACGATCCTGGACGCGGTGCAGCTGGGCTTGGAGGATCTTGAACCGGCCGAGCGGCAGGGTCTGGTCCATGTGGCCGGCGATCAGGTGGGGCTGCGCCATCCGCTGCTGCGCTGTGTGCTCATCGACGGCACCCCCCTGGCCGTCCGCGTGGTCACCTACCAGGCTCTGGCGAGCCTGGCGACGCCGGACCTCAGTGCCTGGTATCTGTCCCAGGCCACGGTAGGACCGGATCGGGACGTAGCGGACCGCCTGGTGGCGGCGGCCGAAAGCGCCCGGCGCCGAAGCGGCTACGGCACGGCGAGGCGCTTGTCCAAGCGCGCGGCCGAGCTGACCGCCGAGGCCAGTGCCCGGGCCGACCGGCTGATTACCGCCGCGGTCGATGCCCAACTGGCCGGCGACGCGCGATCCGCAGCCGACTGGTGCGAGGAGGCCCTCGGGCTCCGGGCCGACCCGGAATTCACTGCTGTCGCGACGTTGATCCGCGGGCGTGCCCTGACCTGGGCCGGCGAGCCAGGGAACGGCTACGAGGCGCTGACCCGGGTGGCGTCGGAGGTCGAGTCATGCCGTCCTCAGCTGGCGGCGGAGCTTTTCGCCGAGGCGATCGTGCCCGCGGTGATGACCGGTGACATCCATGCCGCCGCGAGTGCGGCCCGGGCGTGCGAGGCCGCGGCTGCGGCCGGAGTCACGTCAAGTTTCCGGATGCTGGTCATGGTGGCCAAATCCCACCTGCTCAGGGGAGATGTAGCGGAGGGCCGGGCTCGGCTCGATGCCGCCGCGGCCATGCTCCGGGATGTCGACCTGGTGGTGGACCAGCAAGCGCTGGCCCATCTGGCTCTCGGCCGGGCCTGGGCGGAGGACACTGAGGTCGCCCGCCAGCTGATCAGTTCCGCCCTCGACGGCGCCCGGCGGCACGGTGCTCCGGCCATCCTCTCCTTCGCGCTCGCGGTCCGCAGCGACATTGACTGCTGGGCCGGCCGGTGGGCGGCCGCCTATGCGGACGCGTGCGAGTCGCTGCACTGGGCCGAGGAGCTGAACCAGGCCGGCGTGATCGGGAATTGCCTGATGACAATGGCCCGGATCGACGCTGCCCGCGGCGACCGCCAGCGTTGCGAGGCACGGATTGATCAGTCCCGGCGGGCCGTCGGCCCGAACGGCATCGGCTGGATGCAACTGGTTGAGCAGGCGATCCTTGGCTTCGCCGCGCTTACCGACGGCGAGCCGGTCATCGCGGTCGAGCACCTGGAAGCGGCCTGGCGTTTCGCCCAGGCCAATGGCCTGGGCAACCCTAACATCACGCGGTTCGAGCCCGACCTGATCGAGGCGCACCTGCGGTGCAGGAACGTGCCGCGGGCCCGCGAGCTGCTGGCATCGCTCGACGAGCGCGCCCGGGCGACCGGCCTGAGCCATCCCGCCGCCGCGGCGGAACGCTGCCGCGGCCTGCTCGCGGACAACGCCGAGCAGGCGGTAGCCGCCTTCGCGGCCGCCCGGCAGGCTCACAGCCTGCGATCAGCGCCGTTTGAACTAGGACGCACCCTGCTCTGCGAGGGTGAGGTCCTGCGCCGCTTCCGGCGTCCGACCGCCGCCCGTTCGGTCCTGCGCGAGGCGCACCGGCTGTTCGAGGGCCTGGGCGCCAGGCCTTGGGCCGAACGGGCGGCCTACGAGCTGGCCGCCACGGGAAGTGTCAGCCCGTCCAAACCCAGAGCTGCCCTGCTCGACGCCCTGACGCCGCAAGAACTCCAGATCGCGCGGCTGGTCGCGGACGGCAGGAACAACGCTGAGGTAGCCGCCGCCATGTTCCTATCGCGCAAGACAGTCGAAACCCACCTCACCCGCGTCTACCGCAAGCTTTCCGTCCGCTCGCGCACCGAGCTGACCCGGATGCTGGTCGCTCATGGCATGACCGACTGACCGGTGTTCCCGTGCTGCTGTCCCGTACTCGGGGGAATTCCCTGATGGCGCCCGCGACGGTCGGCGGTGTCGACTGGGTGGCACCTGCGCACTCAAGTCCGGACGCGACCGCGGCCGCGGCATTTGGGTGCCGAACCACGTCACCTGGGGAGAGCATGCCGGTCACCTTCGTCAACCGCTCCACCTCGCGCCCGCTGCTCGTACCGCTGAGGAACGGTAAGACGCTGAGGCTGTCCCCCGGTGGCAGCTCAGGGAAGCTGCCCGACCGGGAGACCGAGAACAATCCCAAAGTCGACAAGCTCCGTCGGCAGGGCCTTCTTGATGTGCTCACGGAGCCTCGTCCGGGCAGCCGTAAGAAGGACGCACCGGCGACATCCGGCAAGGAGTAACTGCCAGGCGGTTGCGAAGGAGGGACAGTCGTGCCGACTCTCACTTACCCAGGCGTGTACGTGCAGGAGGTCTCCGGCGGAGTACGCCCGCTGCAGATCGCGAGTACCTCGACGGCGGCTTTCGTCGGCCTGGCCCAGATGGGGCCGGACGATGCCGTCCTCCAGGTCACCAGCTGGACCGACTTTCAGCGCTCTTACGGCACGTTCATTCCCGACGGCTATCTAGCCCACAGCGTGTTCCAGTACTTCAACAACGGCGGTCAGCTGTGCTACATCGTCCGGGCCGTACGCGGCGACGCCCAGGCGGCCAGCGTTACCGTCCAGAACCGGGCGTCCGCACCCGTAGACGGCCTGACGATCAGCGCTAACAGCAAGGGGGCCTGGGGCAACTATCTCTACCTGCAGATCGAGGACGGCTCGCTCGACCCGGGAAATGAGTTCCGCCTCAGCGTCCGGCAGCAGGACGATCCGGCCGTGATCCCGCCGAACTGGCAGAGCATCACGCCCCTTGAAGTCTTCGACAACCTCAGCCCGGATCCCGCCGCGCCCAACTACGTGGTGACCGTGCTCCAGGCTCAGTCCAACCTGATCCAAGCCGTCACGCCGGCCGCCAATACCAGCCTTCAGCATGGCGTGCACCTCGGCGGCTTCAACCCGGCCGTCCCGCTGCAGAACGACCTCAGTTTCTCGATCAACCTCGACGGCGACGGCCCCCAGATCGTCACGCTGCCATCCGCCGCCGGGACCGCCGTTCTCGCTGGCGTGGCATCGGCCATCCAAACAGCGGTCCAGGCCCTGACCAAGCTGAAGACGTCGACGGACGCGACGGCGTTTACGGGCTTCACCTGCGTGGTCGACTCGTCGAGTGGGCAGCCGCGCCTGGTCCTGACCTCGGGAACAACCAGCGCCACTTCGTCTGTCCTGATCGCGCCTGGCCCGGCCAATGACGCGACCGGACTGCTGCAACTCGGGCCGGGTAACGGCGGAATATCGGAGAACGGCCTGGCCGTGCAGCGACCTGCCCTGGCGGACGTCGTCCAGATTGGCGACTCGGCGGTGGCCGCCCCTGTGACGGCAGTGGTGCCAGGTGCCGATGGGACGGACGCGGTCAGCGAGACCACGTTCAGTAACGCCTTTTCCCGCCTGGACAGGATCACCGATTTCAGCCTGCTGGCGGTGCCGGGTGAGGGCACCACCGCCATGATGGACCTGGGCATGGCCTACTGCGCCAACCGCCCGCTCGCCGATGTCTTCTACATCGGCGAGATGGCCTCGCATGACGACACCCCGGCCGAAGCCACGAGCTTCCGGAACAGTCTCACCACCGCGAACTCTTACGGCGCGGTCTATTTCCCGTGGGTGATGGCCCTGGATCCGACCGGCCAGTCGCCGTCGCCGGTGCCCCTGCCCCCGTCGGGATACATGGCCGGGCTGTACGCCCGGATAGATGCCAGCCGGGGTGTATGGAAAGCGCCCGCCGGTGTCGAGGCGAGCCTCAACGGCTCCGTGGGCCTCACCGTCGAGCTCAACGACGTCGAACATGGCACGCTCAACCCGATCGGCGTGGATGTCATCCGCCGCTTCTCCGGGGCCGGCATCGTCGCATTCGGCGCCCGGACCGTGACCTCAGATCCCGAATGGCTGTATGTGCCCGTCCGGCGGACCGCGATCATGCTGCGGGTCAGCATCTACTACGGCATCCAGTGGGCCGTGTTCGAGCCGAACGACGAGCCGTTGTGGGCTCAGCTGAGACTGAACATCGGGTCATTTATGACCACGCTGTTCCGCCAGGGCGCGTTCGCCGGCTCCACGCCATCGCAGGCCTTCTTCGTGAAGTGCGATTCGGAGACGACCACTCAGGCGGACATCGATGCGGGCGTGGTCAACGTGCTGGTCGGTTTCGCCCCGCTGAGGCCGGCTGAGTTCGTGGTCGTCAAGATCAGCCAGAGCGCTGGCCAGGGGTAGCCGGGATCGGAGAGGAGCAGGCGGATGGCAAGGTTCTCGGTCAACAGTACGCGATTCGACCCCTATCTGGGCTTCAGGTTCAAGGTCAAATGGGATGGCCAGTACGTAGCGGGGCTTAACAAGTGCGGCGCGCTGAAAAAGACCACGGAGGTCACGCCGTGGTACGAGGGCGGCGACTCCAGCGGGCCGCACCAGATCCCCGGCAAGACGAAGTATGACCCGATCACCATGGAGGCCGGTATCACCCACGACACCGCGTTCGAGGACTGGGCGAATAAGGTCAACAACTTCCAGGGTGACGCGGCCATGTCGCTGGCTACGTTCCGCAAGGACATCACCATCGAGGTCTACAACCCGGAGGGACAGAAGGTCCTGGCCTACAACGTGTACCGCTGCTGGGTGTCGGAGTACCAGGCGCTCCCGCAACTCGATGCGAGCGCGAATGCCGTGATGATCAGCACGATCAAGCTGGAGAACGAGGGCTGGGTCCGGGACACCTCGGTCACCGAGCTCAGGGAGACCTGAAGGTCCGGCGATGGATCAGACATCGGTCCGGCTCCCTGGCGGCTGGTGGGATCCAGCCGGGCGACTGCAGCGTGATGCCGTCCTGACCGTGCTGACCGGTCGCGACGAGGAGCAACTCGCTCAGCTGGGGCGGCGGGAAACGGCATCGCTCGTGACGCAGGTGCTCAGCCGGTGCGTGCGACGGCTCGGCGATCTGAGCCCCGTGCCCGCCGACGTGGTCCGCCAGCTTCTGGTGGCTGACCGCGACTACCTGCTGCTGCGACTGCGGCAGGCCACGTTCGGGGACCGGATACGGGCGGACTTGTTCTGCCCCTGGGCGGACTGCGGCGAACGGATGTCCGTTGATTTCTCCATCGACGAGCTGCCGGTGCGGGAATCTGTCCGCAAGGGGCCCGGTTATGAGATGACCCTGTCCCCGACGGCGCGGGCAGGCAGCGCGGACGCCGGGGACCTGGGCGGCGGCGAGGTCACCTTCCGGTTGCCGACCGGCACCGATCAAGAAGAGCTTTCCGGCCTGCTGGCCGACGACGAAGCGCGGGCCCTGACCCTGCTGCTGGCTCGGTGCGTCGAGCGGCTTGGCGTCACGATCATTCCGGGCGTCGATGCGGTGGCCGGGCTGTCCGGGCTCGCCCGGGCCGAGATCGAAGCGGAGATGCTGCGGGCAGCGCCCATGGTGGAGCGCGAGATCGAGACCGCCTGCGCCGAGTGCCGCCGGACCTTCGCCACGCCCGTCGACCTGCACCGGTTCTTCTTCGGCGAGTTGCGGACCGACAACGAGCTGCTTTACCAGGAGGTGCACTACCTGGCCTACCACTACCACTGGAGCGAAGCGGAGATCATGACGATGCCCCGGACCAAGCGCGCCCTCTACCTCGGCGTGCTGTCCGGCGAGATCGAGAGGATGAACGGTGCCAGCTGACGGCTACCTGCGCCGGGTGCTCGCCGACGGCGCCTTGCCGTTCCGGTACCGGGGCAGTGTGCGCGCCCTGCTCGGGGAGCCCGACGGCCCGGGCTTGCTGCGAGCGACTCCGCCAGCTCCGCAGCCTCAGTTCAGTTACCCGCAATCGGCTTGGCTGGGCGAGATCGAGCTACCCGGCGGTCTCCGCACGATGGCCGGGGGTCCCCTGGACTGGCCCGCAGGAAACGATCGTCCCCGCGGCCACAGGGACCATGGCACCGCGGCTGGCGGCATGAGCCGTGGCACGCCGGAGGTGAACCCCGAACCGGCAGCCAGTCCCGCGGCAGGGCCCGGACCAGCACCCGTCAGGCCGGCCGGATCGGCCCGTGCCGCCCACCCCCTGATCACTGAGCCCCTGATCACTGAGCCGGCGCAGCCCATGGCCGCCGAGCTGACGCAGACTCCGGTCGCCGGTTCTGGGCGCCCCCTAGGACCGCATGCGGGCCGCCGGACGGATGCGGGCCCCCGGACGGATGCGGGCCCCCGGACGGATGCGGGGCCAGGACCGGCCAGTCCGACGACCGCTCCCCCGCAGCGAGGACCGGAGCCCACGGCGTCCGCAGGCGGCTCGCGAGAGCTGCTGATCCCGGGGCGGGCCGTCCGTTCCTCCGTCATGACCGGATCGGAAGAAGCCGGCGCCGGGCCGGCTCTGTCCGGCCTGACCAGGCCGGTGAGCACACGGCCGCCGGGCGGCCCGCAACGCCGGTCTGCCGCCGAGCCGGCCGGGATTACCGCCCGGGAGCCGGCTACCACGGACAGTTCCGGTGACCACAGCCTGCCGGATCGGGGCCGCACGGTCCGGCGGATACCTCCGCCCCCGCTGGGCGCGACGGGCAGAAAGCGTGACGGCGGAACCGTGATCCCGGGCGGTCAGGCCACCCCGCTCCGCGTCCAGCGGCCGGCCGGGCCCGGCCGCCAGGCCGATAGCGGGGCGGCCGGCCAGGCCGATACTCCGCCGCCCCGGCGGCCAGCGCCCGCGGCGGGCCACCCCAGCCGGGTGGAACAGCCTCCGGCCACGCCGCCCGCCGCGGCGCCGGTACCGGTACCGGTACCTCAGCTCGTCGTGATGCTGCCGCCGCGCACGCCGACGGCGCCGCCGGCCTTCTGGGAGCGACGCCGCCTGGGCCGCCTGTGGTCGAGGCCGCTGCGATGAGCGCCTCGACCGCCATCGGCATGGTCAGCACTTCGCTGCGCAACCTGCTGGCCGGCGAGATGCAGCTGAGCCTCACCGTCGACGTGACCGTGCTCGCCCCCGACGAGCAGGGCAGCGACCGGCGGGTCAATCTGTTCCTCTACCGGGTGGAGGAGAACCCGTTCCTGAAGAACGAGGAGCCCACGGCGCTGCCCGGTAACCCGGGCACCCTCGTACCACCGCCGCTGTCACTCATCCTCTATTACCTGTTGACGCCCTACGCTCCCAATGACGCGGTCAACGGGAACGCGACGGCCCACCAGGTCCTCGGCGAGGCGATGCGGGTCTTCTACGAGAACCCGATCATCGGCCCGACTTACCTCGACCCGGGGCTCACCGCAGCCCGGGAGCAGCTCCGGATCATCCATGCCTCTCTCGACCCCGAGGAGCTCGGCCGCCTGTGGACCACGTTCACCCAGCCGTTCCGCCTCTCCGTGCTGTACCAGGTCTCAACCGTGCAGCTGGATATGCTGCCGGCCAGTCAGAGCCCCATCCCCCAGCGGGTGAGGCGCGTCGGCGTGCCCGGCGTCCGGCAGCCCCCGGACCTGCCGGAGGTGCTGGCCATGTCGCCCGGCAGCGGGGCCGCGGGCAGCCCCGTCACCTTTACCGGCGTCCACCTGGCTGGATGGCAGGCCAGCGTGCTGATCTTGGATCAGCTGGCGGTTGACGCCCTGGAGCTGACCGCGGACACGATCGTGGCCGTCGTCCCGGCCGGATTGGGCCTTGGCTTCTATGACGTCACGGTCGACGTGTCCGGCCTTTTCCGCCGCACGTTCCTGTTCGAGGTGACGCCATGAGTGCCACGGCGCAGCCTTATGCAGATCACCTCGAGCACCTGCAGGACGAACTGAGGCGGCTGGACCTGCTGATCAGGCTGCGCGCCACGATGCTGCCCCGCTACGGCGACCCGCAGCCAGACTCCCAGCTCGCGCGGACCGCCTTCATCACCGGCGAGGAGGTTGACTGGCTGCTCCGCCCGACGCACCAGCCGGCCAGCACGCCAGCTACCGCGCCAGATCACCGCGCCCTCGCAGCACTGTCGGCCGAGATCGCCGAGCGGGTCGAGCGTACCCGGCAGGCGGGAGTCGTGCTCCCGCTGCCGCGGCTCGGCCAGCTCTTCGGCCTGTCCCCCTGGGAGCTTCAGGCGATCGTCATCTGCCTAGCCCCGGAACTGCGCCGACGATACGACCGGCTCTACGCCTATCTGCAGGATGACATCACCCGTAAGCGGCCCAGCGTCGATCTCGTCCTTGACCTGCTGTGTGACAGTGAGATTGAGCGCTGGCAGGCACAGCGCCTGCTCGCCGAAGGCTCGAGCCTGATCCGCGCCGGACTGCTCGAGACGCTGGACGACCCGTACAGCCCGTCCGGATCCACGGGACTGGCGCGATTCCTCCGGCTGGACCCGCGGATCCGCGGGTTCGTGCTGGGAGATAACTGGGTGGATCCGCGGCTGGGCGGGCACGCCCGGATCGAACCGGTGCCCGACCCGGCGACCGAGCCGCATCTCGATCCCGCGATCATCGGGGCGGTCGCCGACCTCATCAAGAGCCATCTGGCCCGGGGGCAGCACCAGCGGCGGCCACTGGTCGTGCGCCTGTCCGGGCCAACCGGGTCGGGCCAGCGTGAGCTGGCCGTGCGTGCCTGCAGCCAGTTGCCGATCCCGGTGCTGAGCGCCGACGTGGCCGGGCTAGCCGGAGCGCCCATGGCCGAGAAGCTCGTCCGGTTCGCGTTCCGGGACGGGCTGCTGCTGCAATCGGCTGTTTACCTGCGTCACGCGGAGCTGCTGGCCGGCCCGGGCGGCCGTGAGCTGCGGGCGGCGCTCGACGGCGCGATCGCCGATTTCGGCTGGCTGGTCTTTCTCAGCGGCGATTCGGCCGACCTGGCCGAGACCGGACTGGGCGGCGCCCTGGTCGCCTCGGTCGGCCTACCGGCCCCAAGCGTCCTGGTCCGGATGGCGGCCTGGCAGCAGCACCTGGCCCGGCGCGACCTGGGACCGCCGGACTGGGCGGAGCCGCTGGCCGAGAGGTTCCAGCTGACTCCGGGCCGGATCCGGGCGGCCGCGGAGGAGGCGGACGCCGACCGGATGATGCATCCCGGCCGCGGGAGCCTGACCCTGGAGGACCTGATGGCAGCGTGCCGCCGCCAGTCCAGGCACCGCCTCGGCGAGCTCGCGGTCAAGATCGAGCAGGTTCGTGGCTGGGCTGACCTGGTGCTGCCCGATGCCGCCCTGAGCCAGCTGCACGAGCTGTGCGGCCAGATCCGGTTCCAGCACCTGGTCCACGACACGTGGGGTTTCCGCCGCGCGCTCGGTCAGGGCAGTGGCGTGACCGCGTTGTTCAGCGGCCCGCCGGGCACGGGCAAGACGATGGCGGCCGAGGTGATCGCCGGGGAGGTCGGACTCGACCTGTACGCGGTGGACTTGTCCAGCGCGGTGAGCAAGTACATCGGGGAGACCGAGAAGAACCTCGCCAGGATCTTCGACGAAGCGCAGGCGAGTAACGCGATCCTGCTGTTCGACGAGGCGGACGCATTGTTCGGCAAGCGGACTCAGGTCACCGACTCACATGACCGATACGCGAACATCGAGACCAGCTACCTGCTGCAGCGACTCGACGCGTACACCGGCACCGTCCTCCTGGCCACGAACATGCGGCAGAACCTCGACGACGCCTTCACCCGCCGCCTGCGGTTCCTGATCGACTTCAGCTTCCCGGACGAAGCTCACCGGCTGCGAATCTGGCGGGCGCTCGTCCCGCCGCGAGCACCCCTCTCGCCGGATGTCGATTTCGCCGCGCTCGCCAGGGAATTCCCGCTGGCCGGCGGCAACATCAAGAACGTCGTGCTGAACGCGGCCTTCCTGGCCGCGGCCGATGGCGGCACTATCGGCCTCCGGCACCTGCTGCACGGCACCAGGCGTGAGTTCGACAAGGTCGGCAAGATGTGGACCGGCAGTGACACCGGCGTTACGCCACGAGGCAGGGGAACGTGATATGAGCGACGGTTTTCCCAACAAGCCGCGGATCCTTCGCGGAGCGTTCGTCGAATTCGGTCTGAGCCTGCCGCCGCTGGCTGTGGTGTTCCAGTTCAATCCGCTGCAGCTGACCCGCAACCGGAGCCTGACCTTCGCCGCTCCCAACGCCCAGAACCCGGTGCCCGGGCAGGCCGGCCAGCCCGCCGCGCCGCAGCGGACGCTGCGGGAGTTCCACGGTCAGTTCTCCAACCTGCTCGACCTGCAGAAGGAGCAACTGGTGACCGTGCAGGAGCAGACCATCGGGTTCGATATCAGGCTCGACGCCAGCGACAAGCTCGACGATGGCGACCAGGTCACCGAGCAGTTCGGTATCGCGCCGCAGATCGCCACGCTCGAGCTCATGGTGTATCCGAAGGACGAGAGCGTGCTGGCCGGCGTGCTGAGCACGCTGCTTGGCAAGTCGGCCGGCTTCAGCTTCACGCGCAGCGCGAACCCTCCGCTGATCCTGTTCATCTTCGGCCGCAAGCGGGTGCTGCCGGTGAACATCACGTCGATGAACATCACCGAGACAGAGTTCAGCGCCGACCTGAATCCCATCCGGGCCAGCATCGCCGTCAGCCTCACCGTGATCGAGGGAAAGAGCGTTCCTTACCTGTACTCCAAGGCCATGACCGAGGCGATGTCCACGCTGAACCTGGTCAACATCACCGATATCGGCAACGTCGTGCTCCCGGGGTGACGCCATGTTCAGCAAGACCTCCCGCTACTGGTCCGTGCCGGATATAACCGTGCCGGACTCCCTGGGCCGGGTGCTGCCCGCCAAGGACATCCGGCTGCTGCCCACCGTGACCGGCACCTTCCAGCATCTGGTGAGCCAGGGGGACCGGCTGGACCAGCTCGCCTATACCTACTACGGCCAGCCGCTGGAGTGGTGGCACATCAGCGATGCCAATCCCGGCATCCTGTCGCCGCTGGCCTTGCTCGGCGACGAGCCGGTGACCACCATCCGGCTGCCCGTCACCGTCGCCAGCGGTACCCCGTCCTGGGCCGGCCTGCTCCGCGGGCTGGGCGCCGTGGCCGGGGTTGAGCAGGCCGAGATCGAGGACGAGGTTCAGTATGTGGCACAAGCTCAGCAGGTCGGCGGGCAGGAAGTCACGGTGACCGTCGAGCGCCCGGTGAGCGCGGTCCTGGTGACATTCAACCGGCTGATCACCTCGCCCGGCGCGATCAACGACGCGATCACCGCGGCAGGATTCCAGCCCGGGGCAAGCGAACAAATCGGGCAGCTGGGGCAGCAGATCATCATCCCGCCCGCCCTGACGGGCTGAGAGGCGCGAATGGCCTACGACAGCCTCCAGATAGCTATCGCCGGGACCGAGGCGGCGGACATCTATCCCGATCTGCTCAGCCTCGAGGTGGAACTTGACGAGGAACTGGCCGGCATGTTCCGGCTGACCGTCGCGCTGCAACTGCACGCTGACGGGTCATGGAGCTACCTGGACGACGACCGGCTCGTGCCGTGGCAACGGGTGGTCATCACGGCCGGCCTGGCGTCCGACACCGAGCAGTTGCTGTCCGGCTACATCACCCACCTGCGCCCGTGCTTCACCGACGGGCTCGACCAGTGCCAGCTGGAAATCTGGGGCATGGACGCGAGCGTCCTGATGGACCGCGACGACGTGCTGCGGGACTGGCCCAACAAGAAGGACAGCGACATTGCCCAGGAGGTCTTCCAGTCATACCGCCTGACCCCGCAGGTGACCGACACCGGAGTGATCCACGACGAGGCCGTCTCCACCATCATCCAGCGTGAGACGGACATCCGGTTCCTCCGGCGGCTGGCCCTGCGCAACGGGTACGAGTGCTTCGTCGACGGCGCCACCGGCTACTTCCAGCCGCCCGCCGTGGACGGATCCCCTCAGCCGGTGCTGGCGGTGCAGTTCGGCGACCAGACGACCGTCACCCGGTTCGCCCTGGAGGTCAACGCGCTCGCGCCCTCCAACGTCACCATGTTCCAGGTCGACCGGCTGAACAAGCAGGTACTCGACGCGAGCGCGGACTCGCTCGCGCTACGGCAGCTCGGCGCGAAGCCGATAAGCAGTTTCCTGGCCGGCGACATGACACCCGGGCAGGTCTACCTCGGGCAGGCGGTGACCACCGGCCTGCCGGAGATGACCGCGCTCTGCCAGGAACTGTACGACCGGAGCAACTGGTTCGTCACCGGCGAGGGTGAGGTAGACGCCAACGGCTACGGCAACGTCCTCAAACCGCGCGGCATCGTGCTGATCAAGGGCGTCGGCGAGACCCACAGCGGGATGTACTACATCTCACACGTCACCCATTCCTTCACCGCCGACGGCTACACCCAGCGGTTCACGGTGAAACGGAACGCCCTGGCCCCCACCGGATCGGAAAACTTCGCCGCCGGCACCGGGCTGCTGCCCGGGAGCCCGGTATAGAAGGGAGTGCTGATGACGCTGGAGCGTGTCGTGGCCAGGCTCGCCGAGCGGATAGAGCAGCGGTACTACGGCAAGTACCGCGGTTTCGTGGTGGACAACAAGGATCCAGCCCAGCTTGGGCGGCTGAGGCTGCGGGTGCCCAGCGTGCTCGGCAACGAGGTGGTAACGGGCTGGGCTAGCGCGTGCGTGCCGTTCGGTGGTGCAGCGGACCAGGGATTCCTGTTCATCCCCGATCCCGGCGCCGGCGTCTGGGTCGAGTTCGAAGAGGGCGACCTGGAGTTTCCCATCTGGGTCGGCACCTTCTGGAGCAAGCCGGACGCCGGGACTGAGCTTCCCAAACCGAACGGTCCCGACGGGGCGGAACTGTCCCAGCCGCAAGACCCGCCCACCTGCAAGATCATCAAGACGAGCAAGGGACACACCGTGCAGCTCGAGGACGCTGACGGCCAGGAATCCGTACTCGTCTACAACGCCACGGGAGAACTGCTGCTGGTGATGGACGGTGCCGGGGTCCGGGTCACGGACGGCAAGCGGGGGCACAAGATCACCCTGGACGACTCGGGGGTGACGCTGACCGACGGCGTGAATGCCGGCAACAAGCTGGTGATGGACTCCTCCGGGATCACCGTCAACGGCCCCGGCGGCGCGGTGGTCATCGGGACCGTGGGGGTCAGCATCGGCAGCGCCAGCGCGACCGAGCCGCTCGTGCTGGGCCAAAGCCTCGTACTCGCGCTGAATACGCATACCCATGTGGGGAACCTCGGCGCGCCGACCAGCCCGCCCGTCGTCCCCTTCACCCCCGCACTGCTGTCGGCCAAGAACATGGTGGAGTAGGAGGGAATCGAGGTCATGACGGGTACCGGGTCAGGATTTCCGTTCGGGGTCTCGTCGGCCGGAGGGATCGAGCTGGCCCCCGACCAGGACACCGACCTCAGCGGGAAGATCATCCAGGTCCTGTTCACCGCGCCCGGGGAACGGGTCAACGTACCTGACTTCGGCTGCGGCCTGTTCAGCCTGGTCTTCGACCCGAACAATACGGTGCTCGCCGCCGCGGTCGAGTTCACCATGGGCCAGGCGCTGACCCGCTGGCTCGGTGATCAGATCGCCGTGACCAGCGTAGACGTTGCCGCGGAAGGGGAACAGCTGACCGTCGAGGTGGTCTACCAGCGGCGCAGCGACCTTACCCGCCAGTCCCTGCAAGTCCACTTCTCCTAAAGAGCCCGCCATGACCGAGCTGACGCAGCAAGACGGCAACCCAGTGATCGACTATCAGGCCCGGGACTACCAGAGCCTGCTCCAGGCGATGCGTCAGCTGATCCCGCAGAAGATGCCCGAATGGCTCGACTACGCCAACGAGGCCGACCTCGGCAACGTCCTGCTCGAGCTCTTCGCGCAGATGGGCGACATCCTCAGCTACTACCAGGACCGGGTGGCTAACGAAAGCTTCCTCGGCACGGCCCAAAGCCGCCGCAGCGTGATCCAGCATCTGCGGCTGATCGGCTACCAGCTCGGCACGGCCGCCCCCGCGGCCGCCAGCCTCAGCCTGACCGTCCCGGGAACGGTAACCGACACGGTCACCGTCAACCAGGGCGACGCCTTCGCGACCAAGAGCAGCAAGACCCTGCCGAGCGTGCGGTTCGAGTACACCAGCGCTACCCCGCTGGTCATCAACTTCGGCTCCATCACGGCCGATCCAGGGACCGGAAAAAAGACGTTCGGCGACGCGCTGACCGGCATCGGTGTTCAGGAAGGCAGGCTGTTCCAGGCTGAACCCGTCGGCACCGGCGATGGGTCGGCCAATCAGCGCTATCCGCTGGCCCACCCCGGCCTGATCCTGCGGCCACCAGGATCGGCCGTGCCAGGCGCGGACGTGCTGCTCACCACCACTCTCGGCGCGGCCGTCCAGGCCTGGACCCTGCGCGACACGCTGGCGTTCAGCCAGGGCGGACAGTATGACTTCGTGATCGAGATTGACGAGAACGACCAGGCGACCGTCGTCTTCGGGGACGGCGACTTCGGCGCGGCCCCGGCCAGCGGGGCCCAGATCGCCGCCACCTACCGGACCGGCGGCGGCGCGGCAGGCAACGTCCCCGCCGGGACGATCCAGACCATCGTCGGCGCGCCGCAACTGGCGCTGCTCGGCGCCACCATCACCAATCCCGCTGCCGCCACCGGGGGCGCGGAACGAGAGAGCATCGCGCACGCCGTCCAGCAGGCCCCGGCCGTCTTCCGGTCGCTGAGCCGGGCGGTCACCGCGGACGACTACGAGGCGCTCGCCCTGAGCTTCCAGGGTGTCGGCAAGGTTCGCGCGGTGCCTGGCGGCTGGAACCAGGTCAGCCTGCTGGTCGCCCCGGCCGGCGGGGGCAAGGTCAGCGACGTTCTCGAGGCGGGCCTGAAGGCCTACCTGGAGGACAAGCGGATGCTCAGCCAGGTGATCGAGATCCAGGACGTGGACTACATCCCGATCCAGGTCACGGCGCAGATCGCGATCCAGAGCTACTACCTCCCGCCCGACGTCAGCGCCGCCGTCCTGGCGGTGGCGGCAGCGATGCTGGACTTCGATCAGGTGGACTTCGGCCAGACGATCTACCTCAGCAAGTACTACGAGCAGCTACAGGAAGTCCCCGGCGTGACGTTCGTCAACATCACCGAGTTCCGGCGGGCCGACGACCTGACCGGGCCGCCGGTGGCGCCGACCGGGCTGATCCAGCTCGGCACCAACGAAATCCCGGTGATTCCCTCGGACGCCGCGTACTCCAGCGGGCTGAACCTCGTGATCACCGGCGCGGGAGGTAGCTGACCTTGGCACTGCTCGACATCACGGCCCGGGCTCATCCTGCCGGGAACCGGATCGACCTCACCTGGAGCAACCCGCAGTCGGCGCTGTTCCCGGGGATCCGGGTGGTCCGCCGCGAAGGCGCCTATCCGGTCGGCCCGCAGGACGGCGAACTGGTGCTCGAGCAGCTCGGCGTGACGGCCGCCAGCGACACCGGGCTGCGGGCCGAGACCGTCTACTACTACGCGCTGTTCCCGTACGCCGGCAACCCGCCGCAGTACGACGACGACCCGCACAACCGCGTCAGCGCCCTGGCCACCGGCCAGTACGGCTTCGCCGAGCGGATGTACCAGCTGCTGCCGTCCATCTACCGGCGCTACGACGCGCAGCAACTGCCGCTCCCCGACAGCGGGGTGGCGGCGCAGGACCTGAGCAGCGGGGTGCTGCGGCGGTATCTCGATCTGCCCGGCGGCCAGCTCGACCAGTTCTACAGCCTGGCCCGCGCGGCGCTGGCGGTGCACGACGTGAACACGCTGGACGGTGCCCTGCTGCCCCTGCTGGCGCAGTGGATCGGCTGGCGCACCAACTACGCCCTGCCGCTGGATGCGCAGCGTAACGAGATCAGGTTCGCGCCGGAGCTTTACGGGACGACCGGGTCCATCACGGCGGTGGACGCGACCGTGCACCGGATCACCGGATGGCCCGTCCAGACCAAGGAATACGTGCACAACGTCGCCCGCACCAACCAGCCGGAGCGGCTCAACTTGTGGGCGGTGTCCCGCGACGCGACCGGCGCCTGGGGCCAGCCCGCGGTGGCGTCGGTGAACTTCGTCTACGACGGGCGGCCCTCGCACGTGACCGATCAGGATGGCTCGGAGCTCTTCCTGTTCCACACCTACCGGCCGCACGGCTGGGACATCTGGGCCAAGCGCTTCGTGGGCGGGCAGTGGCAGCCGAGCGAGCCGGTGGTGGACCGGCCCGGCACCGACAAGTACCCGTCCGCCGCCCTGCAGGGCAGTACCCTGTGGCTGTTCTGGGGCAGCTACGACGCCACCGCGCGGCAATGGCGGATCTCCTACCAGATGAGGGCGGCCGGCGTATGGACCGCTGCCCAGGTGTACGGAGACACCACGACCGAGCGGCGCAATCCCGCGGTGGTCGCCGATGGCACCGGCGGGATCTGGCTGTTCTGGCGCGAATGGGCCGACGGGCGGTGGCAGGTAAGGTTCAACCGGAACGACGGCACGAACTGGCAGCTCAATCCGGACGGCACCATGCCGCAGGACGGCGCGCAGCCGGTCGATGTCGACGATGACCTAATCGCGGTCATCAATCCCTCACCCGCGGGGACCTTGTGGCTGTTCTGGTCGCGGCATGACCCCGCCTCAGCCGGCCAGACCCGGTGGAGCGTCGCCTGGCGGGTCAAGCAGGGGCTCGACCCCACCGCGGCGGACTGGTCGGGTGTCCAGGTCCTGCCCAAGAGCAGTCCCGACGTCCACGACCGGGAGCCGGCGCCGCTGCCCGCGGCCAACGGCAACCTCGAATTGTTCTGGGCCTCGACCCGGGGCGGCGGCTGGTCGATCAGTCACGCCGAGCTGAACACCGGGACCCTGGCCTGGAGCACGCCGGACTTCATCGCACCAGGACCATATGCACAGCGGGCCCCGCTCGCCATCGTCACCGGCAGCGGCGCGCTTGTGACCTACCGGTCCAACCAGAGCCTGGCTTACCAGAGCCCGGTGTCCGGCGCCCAGCAGACGCTGGACGACAGGTACGCCGGGACCACCACCGTGCGCGCCACGGATACGGCGAAACTCGCCCTGCGCGGAGCGTTCGAGGACTTCCAGACCTACACCTACCAGGGCGGCGTGCTCACCGACGCGGACCGCATCACGCGGGGCACCATCGGCCTGTTCGTGACGCCGGACACCAGCGACGCGACGGCCATCGGGGCCGCCGTCTCCCAGCTGACGGCGGTGCTGCCCGAATTCATGCCGATCACCGCCCGGGCCGTGGTGATCACGCCGTGATGACCGCGCGGTCCCGCCCCGACAGCACACCGGAAGGAGGATGATGAGCGACTTCTCCGCCTCGCCACTCGACTTTCTGCTGGCTAACCAGCAGAAAGGTTACACCGGGCTGCACATCGAGCAGGGCGTGCCGGTGCTCGACCGCGACCTCAACCTGCTGTACGACCTGGTGACGGCCGGCATCCGCGCGCTGTTCACCCGCTACGTCGGCGACGGGCTGGCCGCCGGAACGGACGGGTTCGGGATCCAAGCGCTGCCCGCCGGGCAGAATACGCAGGATTTCCAGATCACCGCCCCCGCCACCGGTTCCGGATCGATTCTTGTCGGCGGCCTGGAGGTGACCATCGCCGCAGCGGTGGACTACGCCAGCCAGGCCGGGGTGGCCCCGTTGACCACTCCGGCACCGACACAGCCGGATCCGCGGCTGGACACCGTGTACCTCGACGTGTTCCTGGTCGAGGTGGACGGCACCACGGATCCGGACCTGAACAACAGCCAGGACGTCGGCATGGAGACCTCGGTGCGGCTCAAGCCCGCGTGGCTGGTCCAGGTGGCCGAGGGCGTGCCGGTGCCACCACCGCCCGACGGGCACGCCTTCTGTCCGCTGGCCGGGCTGAGCCGGCCGACCGGTGTCGCCACCATCGACCAGACGATGCTCACCGACCTGCGGCAGCGCCGCCTGACCGTGTCGGACCTGGAGCAGCGGCTGAGCCTGCTGGAACGGGTCCTGCTGCTGCCTGCGTTCGTCGCGCCGCCAGCCGCGCAGTTCGTGCCGAAGAGCGGGGTCATAGGCGAAGCGATCACCCTGAACGGCACTAACCTGAACGTCGGCTCACCGCAAGTACAGTTCGGAAACCTGGCCGCGGTGATCGTGGGCACACCATCGTCCAACCAGCTGGTTGTCCAGATACCGGCCGGACTGACCCCAGACGGCACCGCCGCACAGGTAAACATCACGGTCAGCAACATAGGCGGCTCGGTGGTCAGCGATGAGCTCTTCCTGGTACGCCCGGCGCCGGCCTTCGCCACCCCGGGCAGCCAGTTCACCCCGGTGCACGGGACCGCCGGTTCCCAGGTCACCCTCTCCGGCTTCAACTTCAACGTCGGCACGCCGCAGGTCCTGTTCGGCACGGTCGCTGCGTCGATCGTCGGCTCGCCGACGGCTACCAGCCTCACCGTGCAGGTGCCGACCGGAGTGGTGCCAACGGGACAGCTTAACGCCGATGTGAACATCACCGTCACCACGACCGAGGGCAGCGTCGTCAGCGACGATGTCTTCCAGGCCGAGGTGAGCACCCCGGCCCCGGCGTTTGTCCAGCCGCCTAATGCCCAGTTCACCCCGAAGAGCGGCACACTCGGGCAGAACATCACGCTGAACGGCTCGAACTTCAGCTTCCCGCCCGTCAGCGTGCAATTCACCACCGTCGGCGCCGGGGCCGTCACGATCAGCGCCACCATCGTGGGAACTCCGTCGGCGACCGCGATCGCGGTCACGGTACCGACGGCGCTCCCGTCGAGCGGCAGCGCAACCATCACCGTGACCACGGCCGGCGGCAGCGTCACAACGACCGAGGAATTTCTCATTACCGGCTAGGAGGGCCGTGCGATGGCATTTGACGTATACCCGAAGAATCAGCCCGCCCCGCTCAAAGTGGTCAAGGCGCCCTCGCCCGGCGTTCCCACCAGCAGCCCACCTCAGCCCATCACCCAGCGGGCCGCCGTGTACGCGCCGTATCAGGGGACCTACGCGCAGATGATGTTCATCGGGGTCGCCATGACCGGCCCGGCGGCCACACCGGCCTTCCAGCTCCAGGCGGGTACCGGGGCCGCGATGCCGCTCGGGACCCGGAGCGTGCAGATTAACAGCGACGCCGCCGGCACGAGGCTCGGCGACGCGTGGGTGACGCCGTCGTCGGCGAACGTCTTCGATATCTTCATGGGCTTCGATCAGACGCCCAGCGTGACCTGGAATCTCACCATCCAGAACAACGACACAACGACGGACGGCCAGTTCACCTGGGTGGTCGCCGACAATCCCGCCGACACGGTCCAGCCGTGGATCGACGTCGAACCGGTCACGCTGGCCTTCGACGCGCTCATCGGCGAGGTGGAATCATCCGCCGACGACGCCGACAGCGTCCAGGTGTCGAACTACGGCACGGGCCCCTTCACCGTCACGGCCCTGAGCCCGGCACTCCCCGCCAACCTCACGCTCGCCACCACGCTGCCGCTGACTTTGCAGCCTGGAGCCACCGTCCCGCTGACGGTGACCTTCACCGCCCCGGGTACGTCAGGTCCCACTAACGCCACGGTGACGCTCACCATCAACCCGGCCGACTCGGCTGCCGGAACCACCGCGGGTCATAATGAGCAGCTCACCATCAACGCCCTGGCGCAGCAACTCGAAGTGGTCATGCTGCTCGACGACTCGGGCAGCATGTCCTGGGATGCTAAGGGCAACACGCTGCCGCCGTCGAGGTGGTCGGAACTGGAGAGCGCGGCCAACCAGTTCCTGGACTACCTCGCGCACTTCGGCAACAGCCACGGCGGTTACGGTATCGCCCGCTTTCCTCCCGGGGATCCGAACGTCCCCGCCAGCTTCGACATCGTCCCGTTCACCGCGATCCCGCCGAAGGGCTCTCCCGCCATCGGCGCGGCGCAGAATGCCATCGCGGCCATCACGCCACTTGACAACACGCCGATGGGAGACGGCATGCACCGGGTGATGGACACGGCGACCAGCTACTTCGCCACCGACCAGCCCAGCATCGACAACAACCTGCGCTGGCTGATCCTGATGAGCGACGGCGCGCAAAACCAAGGCAGCAGTCCGACGGACTTCACCAACCCACCTGGCATGCCGCTGCAGGATCTCCTGAACCACAACAAGATTGCCGTGTTCACGGTCGGCTACGGAATCAAAGGCTCCTCCAACGTCGACCTTGATATGCTGGCCTCCATTGCCAACGCCTCGTATGGCGGTGGCGGGTTCCGCGCCGTGGACATGGAAAACATCATGGCGCAAACTCTCGCGCAGGCGCTCCGGGACACCATCAAGTCCAGCCTGACGCCACTTGCGTCGTCGCGCGACCCGTCGGCCGTGTTCCTGACCGGGCAGGACGAGGCCCGCCACGACGTGCTGCTCACGCCGTACGACGGCAAGGCCGCGTTCTCGCTGAACTGGGACACGCCGGACGCCAGCCGGCTCCGGCTTGAGCTCCTCTCGCCGGGCTGCGAGGTGATCACCCCGGACAACGCGGGCCAGGGACCGCTGTCCCAGGTGACCTTCCGCGGCGGGACCCGCTACCAGTCCTACTATTTCGACTCGGACTTCCTGGCCAATCCGGACGGTCAGCCGCGCTACGGCACGTGGACCATGGTGGTCACGCGCCCGATCGAGTACCAGGCCGCGCCAGCCGACCCGGCACAGATCTATGAGTACTACTGCTACGACGTCTCCACCGAGTCGTCCCTGCGCATGCGGCTCACGCTCGACCACAGCGGGTACTACGCCGGCGATCCGGTCGGGGTCTCGGCCAGGCTCACCGCGGCGGGTCTGCCCGTCACCGGAGCGTCCGTGGTCCTGTCCACCACCTCCCCGGCGCAGTCCCTGGCCAACTGGCTGGCGGGCCTTACCGTCCCGGCGGACGCCATGGCCCAGGCGGCCCAGCAACTGCAGGGCCAGGACGCCACGCCCATCCTGATCAAGGTGCTCGCGGCCCAGATCGCCGGGCTGCGGTTCGATCCGAGCACGCAACCGGGCAGCCTGGTCATGACCGATTCCCGGGGCATCGGGACCTATCAGGCCACCTACACCGACACGGCCGTTCCCGAGCAGCGCACGCTCTACGTCACCGCGATCGGGGAAACCTCCGACGGCACCAGCTTCCGCCGGGAAGGAAAGCTCGGCGTGTTCGTGCAGGTGCGGCCCGACCCGGTCGCTACCATCCTCACGCTGCAGTTCGGGTCCGGAGGAGCCGTGAACGCGACCGTCTTCCCACGGGACAAGTTCGGCAACGTCCTGTTCACCGAGCCGCGGCCGGCGGGCAGCTTGCAACTGGTGGCCAGCGGAGCCGAGTTCACCGGCCCGATGGTGAACAACCTGGATGGCTCCTACACCCGCCCGCTGCGCATCACGGGCCCATCCCCGGCCGTGGGAGTGCAGTTCAACGGGCAGGGCGTGATCCCGGCTCGGCCGGTGCCTCCGCTGGCCGACCTGCACTACGTCGACGAGGTCATCGGGTTCGACGCCGGCGCGATCGCCTCGGCGAACCAGCACAGCGACCCGCAGGCCGCGCTGGGGAGCATCGCCGGCAAGCCCGCGGACCAGTTCGTCGCCCTAGGCGCCGGCGGGCGGCTGGGAGTCGCGATCCGCGAATCGGTCATCGTCGCGGCGGGCGGAGACGACGACATCACCGTCTTCGTGCATCCCGAGGATGACTTGCGCTCCTACCGGGTCGACGTCTTCGACGTGTGGCGTCACAAGTGGGTGCACCTCGGCGACTCGATCGGCGTCACCCAGGCCTTCGGCCTGCGGGCGGCCAAACTACGCGGCATCAGGGGCATCCGGATAACCGACACCAGCGGGCGCGCCCGGGCGGCTGACTTGTCACCGCTACCGGAGCCCGGCGCCTGCATCGCCGCCGTCGGCGTACGGAAGACCGAACCGTGGCGGGAGGACGACCTGTTCTGCTTGTGCCTGCGGTTCCTGCGCCGCCTGTGGTCAGAACTGGGCGGCTGAGGTGGCTCCGGCGCGGGCACGTGATACGCGGAGGTGTTGCCGTGGGTTACGCATCGGCGGACAGGATCTATATCCAGAGCGATGATGACTGGTCCCGCATGCGCAGCCAAGGCCTGACCACGGTGGTGGACCCGATGGTCTTCCGCACGGGTGATGTCTTCCTCCGCGGCCGAAAGCGGATTACCGCCATCGACCCGGAAAAAGACACCGAAGCGCTCTGGAGAGCGCTCGAGGCCAATATCGGCTCCCTAGCCACATTCTTCGATCTGCTCGTCCTGCAACCTCAGCTGCCGATCTTCGACTACGAGTCGACGTTCCCCTTCTGGAACATGGAGAACTGGCAGGGACGTACCGAGCTGATCGACATGTGCAACCAAGGCGACGAACCGGTACTGGTCCCGGTCAGCGTGGCTCATGACATCTACCTGACCGTCAAGCAGGCCGCAGTGCGTGACCTGGCGATTGCGGCTCCGGCCCGCGGGGATGCCGGCGCCCCGCCCGAGCCTCAGGCAGCAAGCAGACTGCCCGATCCGGCGAGTGAACTCGGGCGGGCGATCGTGGCGGAACTATCGGCATTCGACTACGAGTGGCGGCCCGAGCTTCCCGGCGTCGAACAAGAGCCGCCGGATTCGGCCCGGCGCGCGCTGACGACGTTCATGTTCGGGGGCTCGCTCTTCGGCGGGTACGCCCAGCTGCTCGGCGGGGATCATGTGCTGCAGCCTGGCCGATCGAAGCTCTTCCTGGCCATGGCCCTCCGCCAGGCCCAGCTGCTGAGCGAGGATCGTATCTTCGAGCGAGCCTTCCCGATCGCGAGGGAATCACCCTTTGATCTGGAGCGCGTGACGGAACTTCCGCGGGCTCCCTCTGTCCTGCCGTATCTGCTCACATTCGGCGACGACACGCCTGCTCAGCTGCTGAAGCGCGCGCTGAATCTCCGGAAACACGATGCCGTCAGGCAGCTCCGTGACCGGCTCGCTCAGATTCGCGAGGAGCGCAGTAAAGGCTTCATCAGCCCGGAGACCGAAAGGGAGCTGGGAGAACTCGAAGCTGCCGCCAGAAAGAGCCTGCGGCCAAGGGGCGACCTGGAGTTCGATCTCGAGCTGAAGCTGGATGCGGCGGTGATACCGGCGGTGGGCGTGGGCATGAAGGTCAGCCCTGCGCGCCTATGGGCCTGGGCGCTGTCCCAGCTGCCGAGCCGCCGGTACCGGAAACTGCTTGTCCGGATGCTGGTCGCGCAGCGATCTTACGATGACATCAGCAGGCACCTCAGCACGCTCTGGAATGAGTAAAAGCCGCAGACTTATCACTCCGGCTTGGCTCAGCGCTCCCGGGACCTATGACTGAGGTGGGTGGCCAAGTCCAGGTCGCCGAGGCTGAACCACGTGTCGCCGCCCAGGCCGGCGAGGGTGGTCATGCAGCGGGCGGCGGCCGTTGGCAATGAAGAAGGCCCGGATGATGGTGCTGCGCTGCAGCTGGGCGTTCCGCGGCTCGTCGTGGGTGGCGGCGAACTCCTTGGCCTTGTCGGTATAGAACCCGCGTTTGCGGTACTTACGGGTCTCCTCTGGTGGCAATTCCGGCCAGAGGCCAAAGTCGATTAAATTAGTCGGAAATATTGACTTTCCCCAGGCCTGGTGTTATACTGCGGAGGTAGGTGCCTGCCCGCACGGCTCGGCGCCATGTTGACTTGGACCGGGTGAAGAGCGGGCTCGGTCAGGTCGGCCGCTCTGGGGTGGGTGCTCAGCGCAGCATTGACGGTACACCTGTGCCCGCAGGCGCCGA
>Ga0182030_10002493_pt1 | contig 39038 bp, 33 predicted proteins | sample 812S3MmetaG_FD_121299 | JGI IMG/M metagenome (GOLD analysis project Ga0182030, IMG submission 121299) | Permafrost microbial communities from Stordalen Mire, Sweden - 812S3M metaG (Illumina Assembly) | ecosystem: Environmental > Terrestrial > Soil > Wetlands > Permafrost | place: Sweden...
CAACGAGGCGCTGACCGGGCCGCTGTCCCGGCACACCGGCGCCGACTGGCGGCACCTGGCCGTCCTGGCGGCCTGGGGCGTGATCGGCGCGACCGTGGCGGTCCGGCGGTTCCGCTGGGACCCAAGGCCAGAGTGAACCGGGCCGCCCGAGCCAGGCCCTGGCCGCCGCAGCGACGGTGGCCCGGGCTCGCGGCTGGCTGGCCGGACGGCCGGGCCGGACCAGCAGCCCCAGACTCAAACCGGACCACTCAGGATTCTCTCAGGCCTGCGCCGGCCGCCAGCGCCGGTGACGCGGCCACCGTGCGCTGGTGGCGGAGGCGGACGGGAATCGAACCCGCCAGCGCCGCAGTGCAGCGCTCACCAGTTTTGAAGACCGGGGGGGCCACCAGGCACCCAGACGCCTCCGCGTCGACCTTACTGCGCCGCGGGATCGTTCTCTGCGTCCAGCGGAGCGTTCCGCGGTCGCTTGGGGCGGGGAGGGTAGAGCTTGGGCGCGGCTTGGCGGGGCCGCGCCGGTGAAACGCTTGCTTTGCAACGCCGGAACAGGAATCGTAAGCCGCGTCATCTAACGCAACATTAGGCACAACGATCAAACGGGGCCCCAGACACGGGGCGGCGCCGGACGGTGGTGGCCGGACGGTGGTGGCCGGACGGTGGTGGCCGGACGGTGGTGGCCGGACGGTGGTGGCCGGACGCGCGACCCGGCCGGGACGGACAGTAAGCGAATCGGAGAGGGAACATGAAGGGCTTCAAGAACTTTCTTATGCGCGGCGACGTGATCGTCGTCGCGGTGGGGCTGGTCATAGCCCTCGCGTTCAGCAGCCTGATTACCGCTTTCACCACCGACATCATCAACCCGATCGTGGCCAGGTTCCAGGGCGCCAAATCGATGGGCCTGGGCGTACAGCTTGGACAGGCCGGCAACGCGAAGACCTTCGTGGATTTCGGCACCTTCATTTCCGCGATCATCTACTTCGTCATCTTCATCGCCGTCGTGTACTTCCTGATCGTGACGCCCTACAAGCACGTGCAGGCGCGGCGCGGCCAGGTGGTGTTCGGCGACCCGCCGCCGGTTAAGACCTGTCCCGCCTGCCTATCCAGCGACCTCCCGGTCGCCGCCGCCAAGTGCAAGTACTGCGGCACGGATCAGCCGGCCGCTGCCGCCGCCGCCTGACAGCACACTGCGGCTCTCCGCCTGACGCCCCTGCGCACGTAACGGTTGCGGCGTCTGGCCATGTCCCGTGCCGCTAACCTAGAGGCCATGCCGAAAGTGAAGGTGCCGCGCAAGAACGTCACGCCCGGCGAGGTCGTCGCGGTCCTCAGCCGTCGGCTAGGACCCGGCTACCAGGTCGAAGGCGACGGCGATCACCGGGTCACCGTGCGCAAGAACAGCCTGATGTACGCGCGCATCTCGATCACCGACCGGCCAGGCGCGTCCGTCTTCCGCGTCAGCGGAGGTGGTTTGCTGCTGCTCCGCATCGTTAACACTGTCAGTACCGCCCGCCGCGTGGCCGACGCTCTCCGGCGCTCGCCCGAGTTCCGCAGCCTCTGACCGCCGCGATCCCGCCGCTGACCGCGCGAGGACCTTTATTCACTGACCGCGACCGCGCTGTTTCACCCGCCGTGCGCCGGGTAGCCACAAAATGGTCCCGGTTTCTGGGACCGCGCTTGAGAGGAGAGCGGAAGTGGCTTATCTTCCTCCGATCCCGAATGAAAAGACGTTCTCCAGGCCTCGGTGCGTCCGGTGCGGACATACCTCCGGGTCTCACCACGTCGAGAAGGGCTGCACGGTCCGGCTGGGTGTGACGCATTTGTGGCGGCGCTGCCCGTGCGAGGTTTATGTGTCGCCAGACGCCCCGGCAGAGATGACCGACCAGGATCCGCATCTCCGGCCCGCTTAGCATCCGGTCTGCGCGAATCCACCGGCCTCTGACCGCCGCGATCCCGCCGCCTAGACCTCGTTTGGACCCGGACCGGTTTCGGCCGCCTCGGACCCCGACCCCCTGGACGCACCGCCCTGCACGACGAGCAACTCATCCACGCCCATGAGCTCCAGCACCCTGGCCACCGCCCGCTGGGGACGGGCAAGGATGAGCACGCCGCCCCGCTCCCGCAGGGTCTTACCCGCTAGCAACAGCGCCCGCACCGACGCCGAGCCCGCGAAACGCAGGCCCGACAGGTCCACCATGAGCCGTTGCACGCCCCCGGCCAGCTGCGCCCTCAGCAGGTCGCTCAGCTGCCCGGCCGAAGCCAGATCCGCCTCGCCCGACAGCATCACGACCGGCCCCGACTCTCCCGCCGCCACCGATGCCTTCAACGTGCTCACAATCGCAAGCATAATCGCCGCACGCCCCGGGGCGCCTTGGCCGGACCGCCTTGGCCGTCCCGCCAGCCCGCCGCCGGTCAGTCGGGCGAAGAGGCGGACGAGTCTTCGGGAGAAAGGGTAAAGACGACCGTAGCCCGGGTGCCGTCAGGACCGGAAGACACGGTTATCTGATCAGACACCAGCCGTACCAGCCACAGGCCATGACCCGGCAGGAAAGGCCAGTGATCCGCCACATTCCCGCCGGACTCAGGGCCCTCGTCCGCTGCCTTGGCGTTCTCGCGGCCAGCCTCGGGCCCGGCTTCTTCGCCGCCACAGGCGGCTTGCCCGGCGGTGGCGCGCGAGCCGCCGTCTTCCACCTGGAAGTGCAGCGCTCCGGCGCGCTTCCACATCCGCAGCCGCCCCCGGCCGGCACCATGCCGGACGGCATTCGCGGCCAGCTCATGAACCGAGATCACCAAGTCATCGGTGCGATCCTCGGCCAAGCCCGCCTCAATGGCGTGAGCCTGCGCCGCCGCCCGCAACGCGTAGAGCGTGCCTGAATCGAAGTCCTGATCCAGGAGCAGGGGCACCGCGCCGGCCATTGCGTAAGCCTGCTCGCCCGCCAGGACCGCGCCATCGCCGGGACCGGCCGGAACCGGCCGCCGTTCGTCACTGCTCATCGACGCCAGCCAGGCTAACATGCGGCAGGCGGTCCGCGCCGAGCTGCACGAACCTCGCCTCGACCGACGGGGGACAACGCAGGACCACAGTACGAGAGGGGTCCAGGCTGGTGACGGCCTCCATGATCATCCGGACGCTTGAGGCATCGATGAAACTGAGGTTGGCCATATTGATGGCGATGTCACCGTCGATGCGGATCGCCTCCCCCAGCGCCAGCGCGAGCGCGTCCGCGGCCAGGAAATCCATTTCGCCTGCCAGCCGGATGCCCGGCGGCACGTACTGACGGCATATCCGCAGGACAGGATCATCATGATAAGTGGCCGCCGCCACCGAGTGAGAGTGAAAGGGGGCAATCAGCGCCAATGTGACCGGGTCGAATCGCTCCCTGTCATACCCGCACAGCACCGACATGCCCGCGCCGCCAACCGCGGAGGCGATCTCCTCCTCAAGCGCCGGCAGCTCCTCGATCCCGGTCATCGGCCGCAAGGCCCAGCTCATGTCCAGGGCGACCCGTATGCCGGCGTACCCCTGCCGCCGCGACTCGGCCAGCTGAGCACGCAGCCACCCAATCGCCTGCTCGGCCGAGAATCCTTGCGGTCCTATCAGAGCATCCTGGCTGGCCACCATCACCATCTGCCCGGCCGCGACCGCCGACTCCGTGACGATCTCGCGCCAGCCCAGCTTGGCCACAGCCAGTTGCGGCGTGTCACTCAGCACTACCACCCGGAAGCCGCTGTCCAGCCCGTCACGGACAAACGCCGCCGTCAGGTCGAGCAGTTCCTCCTGCTCACCGAAGGTCAGGCAGGCATGGTCATCTACCGATAGGTCAGTGACCTGCGTGTGCGCGCTGACCGGCACCGGGCTGCCCCCCTCAATGCTCACCACGACACGGTACTCGGGCACGGCCCTAACCGCACCCGGCGGCGGTCATCAGGAAGGCGCTGGGTAGCCCCGGCCCGGTCCAGGTATTCCAGCAGCGGGATCGCCACCCGCCGGGTAGTGCGGAGTGCTTGCCGCGCTTCGGCGGTGGTAAAGGGCTGAGGCAACCGGGCGAGCACCCGCGCCGCCTCAGCGTCCGCGCCGGGTGCCAGCACGATCTGCTCGTTCACCCGCAACAGCAAGCCTGCGCGCGCGGCCGCCGCGATAGCCCGCGGGTCAAGGCCGAGGTCTCGCAGCCGTCCCGCCTCGGGCGCCAGGAACGGCGCCCTGGCCAGATCCGCGAGAACGGCATGGACCCCGGCGACCACGCGCGACGGCAGCGACGGCGCGGGGTCCCGCGCCTTCGGCGGCTCCTGGGGTTGCGGTCCTTCGTGGGGTGGCGGTCCTTCCTGGGGTGGCACCAGCCGGAGATAGCCGCCGGTCAGCTGCACCCAGGCCTGCGCACCGGGGTCGGCGGGAAGGCCGGGAGGAGGTTGGGCCAGCGCCTCCACGAGGGCGCGGTCGGGCAGGCCCAGGGCGGCGCGGGCGGCCTCGGGCGGCATGCCGATCGCCAGCGGGTCGTGCCGGGCGTGCGCGGCGACCGCTTCGGCGAGCTGGCGCCGCAGTTGGGTCCAGCGGGCTGGGTCGGCGAGCCACTCGCCGGCCACCGGCGGCGGACCGCCGGCCACGCCCATCGCGGCCAGTGCGCTGGCCCGCAGCAGCCCGTGGCGCCGGAGCAGGTCGGCTGCCGCCGGCCGCTCCGGCCAGCCGGCCAGCTCCCGCCTGGCCGCCGCGGCCGCCCCCCGCCGGGCCAGCGCGGGCGGCGCGACGTCGAGCACCGTCGCCCCGAGGATCCTGGCGTCCGCGCGGCCCGGGTCGCGGAGCAGGACACGGTCGCCGACGTGCAGCGGCAGCGCATCCTTCAGCGTCAGGCGCGCTATGGCGGCACCGGCGGCGGCACCAGCGCGCTCGGCGGACCCTGACGGCCCGGACGGGCCGGACGGGCCGGACGGGCCGGACGGGCCGGACGGGCCGAAGAACCGGACGCGGGCCAGTGTGCGGGCGGAGCCGATGTGCAGGGCCAGCTCGGCCGGGAAACGCGCCTCGCCGGGCGACGGCGATGCGGTTCCCGGCGATGCGGTTCCCGGCGACGAGGTTCCCGGCGACAGCCTGACGTCTATCAGCTTGGTCAGGGTCCAGCGGCCGGCATCGACCAGGGCCATCCCCCGCGCCGGGACATCCGCCGGGATACCGCGGAGGTTAAGGGCGACTCGCGCGACGCCGGTGACCGAGGCGGCGGGCTCGTTCAGCGACTCCAGGCCTCGTATCCGGGCAGGCCGCATGGACGGGGTGAGCAGGAGCTCCTGGCCGGTCACGATGGTCCCGGCCGGCAGCGTGCCGGTGACGACGGTGCCGCTCCCCCGGATGCTGAACGACCGGTCGACCCACAGCCGCACCGGGCCCGCGGCATCGGGCACCGGCAGCGACGCCACCAGCCGTACCAGCGCCGCCCGTAGTTCGGGCAGGCCCTCGCCGGTCACCGCGCTGACGGCCACGGCTTCCACCGGGCCCAGGGTGGAACCGGCCAGCCGGTCAAGCGCCTGCCGCATCGCCGGGCCCGGGTCAGCCAGGTCGGCCCGGGTGACCGCGAGCAGGCCATGGCGGATGCCGACCGCGTCGATGGCGGCCAGATGCTCAGCGGACTGGGGCATCCAGCCGCCGTCCGCGGCCACCACGACCAGCACCGCGGGCACCGGACCGACACCGGCCAGCATGTTCGGCACGAAACGCTCGTGGCCGGGCACGTCGACGAAGGCCAGCCGCTCGCCGCCGGGCAGCGTCAGCCAGGCGAACCCCAGGTCGATCGTCAGCCCCCGGCGTCTTTCCTCGGCCCACCGGTCGGGCTCCATCCCGGTCAGCGCCCGCACCAGCGCCGACTTGCCGTGATCCACGTGCCCCGCGGTGGCGATCACCTGCACGGGTGCACCTGGCGCCCATGATCGTGGACAGCTACCCGTGTTATCGCAAGGTACGTGTCCACAATGATGAAACTAGCCCCGGGCAGCGGCGGCGATGGCCGCCGCCAGGCGATCATCGTCGGCTGGGGAGACTGAGCGCAGGTCGAGGAGCAGCCGGCCACCTTCTAGCCGGCCGACCACGGCGGGGAACTCACCGCGGGCCACCGGCGCGCCGCACCGCAGCGGGACCGCCAGGGACTCGGGCAGGCTGACCGCCGCGCTGGGCAGGAGCACCCCGGGGGCTCCGCCGCCGCCGACCGCGGCCTGGCACTGCACCACGCGGGCGTCCAGTCCAGTGTCGTGCAGGCCGGTGTCGTGCAGCAGCACCACGGCCCGTTCGGCCCGGTGAAAGAGGGACGCCGGGTCGGCGGCCAGCGCCTGGGCCACCGGCGGTACCGGTCCGGCCAGGGTGGCCTCGAGCGCGGCGAGCGTCAGCTTGTCCACCCGCAGCGCGCGGGCGAGGGGATGCCGGGTCAGCCGGCGTACCAGCTCGGCCCGGCCGAGCAGCAGCCCGGCCTGCGGGCCGCCGAGCAGCTTGTCGCCGCTCGCGGTGACCAGCGCCGCGCCGTCGCGCAGGGCGGCGCCCGCGCTCGGCTCGTCGGGCAGCTGGGGGTGCGGGGCGAGCAGCCCGGAACCGATGTCGAACACCACCGGAACGCCGTGGGCCTCCCCCAGCCCGGCCAGTTCGGGCGCGGCCACGGCAGCGGTGAAACCTTCGATACGGAAGTTGGACGGGTGCACCTTGAGGATGAACGCGGTCCGCGGTCCGGTCGCGTCGGCGTAATCCGCAATCGTCGTCCGGTTGGTCGTGCCCACCTCACGCAGCCTCGCCCCGGTGCAGGCCAGCAGGTCGGGCAGCCGGAAACGGTCGCCGATCTCGATGAGCTCGCCCCGGCTGACCACGATCTCGGCGGCTTGCGGGCTGGCCAGCGCGGTCGCCGCCAGGACCAGGGCGGCGGCGTTGTTGTTGACCACGGCCACCGCCTCGGCGGCAGGCACGGCGCGGGCCAGGGCGTCGAGCGCGCCGGCGCCGCGGCGGGCCCGCGCGCCGGAGGCCAGGTCGAATTCGACGTCGCAGTTGCCCGCGGCCGCGGCGATCGCGTCCACGGCGGCCGCCGACAGCGGCGCCCGGCCCAGGTTGGTGTGCACGAGCACGCCGGTCGCGTTGATCACCGGGGTCAGCGCGGCGGCGTGGGCGGGCAGCTCGGCGACCGCCGCGTCCGCGACCTCCTCCGGGTTGATCTGCCCGTCCCTGGCCCGCTGCTGCGCGCGGCCGACGGCCGCCTTGACCAGCGCCCGGCCCAGCCTGCGCTCCGCCGCCGCCAGCCGCGGATCGGCCAGCAGCAGGTCGGTGCGCGGCACGAGCCGCCTGGTATCCACGTCGCGAACGATACTCCCGCGGTCCCGGAATACCGCGTCCTGCCGAGGGTAGGAGATCGGGTAGTTAGGCACGCATAAGCAAAAATCGTGACTCTTCCGGGATGTGATACGCATGGCTGGGATGCTGCAGATGCGCCGCAGCCGAGGAGCTTTCAGCGGGTTCCTGCTGATGCTGCTCGGACTGTGGGGCGCACTCATCCCCTTCGTCGGACCCTACTTCCACTACGCCTACACGCCCGACAAAGCCTGGACCTATAACACGGCCCGGCTGTGGCTGGAGATCCTGCCCGGCGCGGCGGTCTTCCTCGGCGGCTTCTTGCTCATGATCGCCGCCCGCAGGCACAGCGCGCTGTTCGGCGCGGTGCTGGCGGTGGCGGCCGGAGCCTGGTTCAGTCTTGGCACCATGCTGAGCCCGCTGTGGAACCACCACGTCACCTTGGGCGGCTCGCCGGCCGCCGCCACCCAGTACACGCGGATCATGGAGCAGCTTGGCTTCTTCTCCGCCCTCGGCGTCGTCGTCGTGTTGATCGCGGCCACCGCCTTCGGGCGGATCCTGTCCGTGCCAGCCGGGATCAAGGCCGCCGAGCCGGTAACCGACACCGCCCCGGCGGACACCGCCGACAACGAGGAGACCCGGACGCTGCCCACCCGGACTCCCGCCGCCACCACCCCCACAACCTTCACCCCTACCGCCACCGCCACGACCGAGGACACGTAGCAGACCACCTGGTAAGTCCGTCCCCGGGTTGATCCGCACCTGTGCCACTATCATCGGCACGACACACTTCTTGCCAGCCGATGATGGTGGTGCCGGACGAAGGGACGTTCTCGGTGCGGGCAGAGCCAGCGGCGGCGGCCAAGACGACAGCAGCCACCGGGCCCCCACGGGATGGGACCCGGTGGCTGCTGCCTGCCGGAGCGCTGCTGCTGCTGGCGGTGCTGGCCCTCTACGTCGCGGACCTGCTGACCCATCTGTCCTATCTGACCGCCATGCGCGACCTGGTGGTGTACCGGGACGGCGGGCTGATCGCCAGGCACGTCGCTCCCGCCTACAACGGCCACCGGGCATCGCCGCTTTATGACTGGACGGGACCCAACGGAGTCCAGTTCACCTATCCCCCGTTCGCCGCGGCGGTCTTCGCCGTCGCCTCCGTGCTGCCGTGGACGGTGCTGCGCTGGGCCATGACGCTGGCCAGCCTGACTGCCCTGGGCCTGTCGGCCTGGCTGACGTTCGGCGCCCTCGGCTATCGCGACCGGCCTAAGGTCAGGCTCGGCGCGACCTTCGGCGTATCCGCGCTGGCGCTGCTCACCGAGCCCGTGCAGCAGACGCTGAGCCTGGGCCAGGTCAACCTGCTGCTGATGCTGCTCGTCGTCGCGGATCTGCTGACTCATCAGGGCGGGACGCCGCTATTCCCGGGCGCGAAGACGAGCTGGTGGCACGGCATCGGGATCGGGATCGCGGCCGGGATCAAGCTGACCCCGCTGATCTTCATTCCCTATCTGCTGCTCGTCCGCAAGTTCCGCCAGGCCGCCACGGCCACGGCGGTGTTCGCGGCCACGGTGGTACTCGGCTACGCGATCCTGCCCCGGGACTCCAGCCACTACTGGGGCGGCCGACTGTTCCTGAACGCGAACCGGATCGTGTTCCTGGGCACCCGGGGCAATCAGTCGCTGCGCGGCGCCGTGATCAGGCTGGCCGGCAGCGTGACCGCCGGCACCACGCCGTGGATCGCGGCGGCCGCCCTGGTCGTGATCGTCGGCCTGATCACCGCCGCCGTCCTGTACCGGGCCGGCCAGCCGGTGCCCGCGATGCTGGCATGCGCGCTGACCGGCCTGCTGGTTTCCCCGCTGACCTGGGATCATCACTGGGTCTGGGTGGCGCTGGGGATCGCGCTGCTCGCTCATCTGGGGGCCCAGGCTCGCGGCCGTGTCCGGGCCGCGTGGTGGGTGGCCGCGGCCGGGCTGCTGGCGGTGTTCGGCGCATGGCCGCAGTTCTGGGACGCCCAGGCCGGACTGACCCCGGCCGGCCTTTTCTGGTACGGGCCGGCCACCTACTTCGCCACCGGCGACAAGCCCTGGTACCACGAATTCCACTGGCACGGCCTGCAGTTGATCGCCGGGAACATCTTCGTGCTGGCCGGCCTGATCGCCCTCGCCGCCCTCGCCGTCAGCGCGCTGCGGCTGTGGCTCCGGGCCAGGAACGCAGGGACCCGGCCGGCCCCAGGGACCTCTGGGGGCCGGCCTGCCGCAGCGCCCCGGCCTGCCCCAGGGACGTCCGGGGGCCGGCCGTGAGCGATGAGAGCTCGCTGGCGCGGATACGGGAACGTCTCGCCGCGCGGGTGATGACCGCCACCGGTATCAGCAGCGCCCGTATTGCCGCGGCGCTGCGGGAGGTGCCGCGGCACCTGTTCCTACCCCAGCTGCCGCCGGAGGCGGCGTACCGCGATGACGCCATCGTGACCAAGCGCGATGCCGACGGGCAGCCGATCAGCTCCTCGTCCCAGCCCGCCATCATGGCCATCATGGCGGACCAGCTCGACCTGGCCCCCGGCCAGCGGGTGCTCGAGATCGGCGCGGGGACCGGCTACAACGCCGCGCTGATGAGGCACATCGTGGGACCCGCCGGCACGGTGGTCAGCGTCGACATCGACGCCGAAGTCGCCGCCCAGGCCCGCGAGCACCTCGCCAGCGCCGGGTACCCGGACGTGACCGTCGTGGCCGCGGACGGCGCCGAGGGCTATCCCCCGGCCGCGCCCTATGACCGCGTGATCGCCACCGTGGGCGTCAGCGACCTGGCGCCCGCATGGCTGGACCAGCTGGGTCCCGGCGGCCGGATCGTGGTGCCGCTTGACCTGCGCGGGACTCAGCTCGCGGTGGCGTTCGAGCGCGCGCCTACCGCAGGCCCGCAGGATCCGGCTGGTCCCTGGCGGAGTGTGTCGCTCGCGCCCTGCGGGTTCATGCGGATGCGCGGCCCGCACGCCGGGCCCGAACGCACCGTGCTCCTGCAGCCTGGCCTTTCGGTCATGCTTCCGGACGGGCTGAGGCTGGCCGACGGGAAACCGGTCGACGTCGAGGCGCTCGGCGGCTACCTGGCCGGACCGCCAGTGGAGCTTGCGACCGGGGTAAGAGCCGGGTCCGCGCAGGTTGTCTGGAACCTTGGCCTGTGGCTGGCGGCCAGGGACCCCCGGTCGTGTGCGGTGACAGAAGAGCGACCCGCACGTCCGCGGGATGCGCGGGCGTCCCGGCCGGGCGCCTTCCGGCTCGGGCGGGCGCCGTTCCGCCGCCGCGGGCTGCGGTTCACGGCCGGGATCGTGGATTCCGGCGGCATCGCGGTGCTCACCGGCATCCCCGCGTCGTCCCGCGGATCCGCGGCGGGAGCCGCACCGGGACTGCTCACGGTGGAGGTGGCCGGGTTCGGCCCGCACGCGTCCGAACTGGCGGGCGGGCTCGCGGCGCAGGTCCAGGCCTGGGATCAGGCGGGCCAGCCCGGGGAGGCCGGACTGCACGTCGACGCTTACCCGCGCTCATCGGCGGCGGAGCCCGGCCCGGCTCGTGATGCGCTGCTGATTGAGCGGTCCAGCACGCGATTCGTCGTGTACCCGTCGTAATCTTAGATTCGTGACGAATAGCCATGGCGATCACCTGGAGACCGAGCAGAAGTACGACGCGGATGACGGCTTTGCCCTGCCCGGTTTCACAGGGCCCGGTTTCGGCGGCCTGACCGGCCGGCGGCCGGCGCGCAAACGCTACTACCTGAGTGCCACCTACTTCGACACCGAGGACCTGGACCTGCACCGCAACCGGGTCACGCTGCGGCGTCGCGTCGGAGGCACCGACGAGGGCTGGCATCTCAAGCTGCCGGTACGCAAAAACACCCGGCAAGAACTGCACGCGCCGCTCGATGAGGGTGGCCCCGGATCCATCCCGGCCCGGCTGGCCGCTCAGGTCGAGGACTTCACCAAAGCCCAGCGCCTACGTCCCATCGCCATTCTCGATACCGAACGGACCGTGGTGACCCTGCCGGGGCCAAAGGGCAAGCCGGCCGTGGAGATCGCCGATGACCGGGTGACGGCCACCCGGTTCGGCGAAGGCGAAGAAGAGCCGGTCACCTGGCGTGAGATCGAAGTCGAGGTTCTTTCCGACGGACCGGAAGCGTCCGGCCTGGTTGAGGCGGTCGGCCAGGAGCTGCGGAAGGCGGGCGCGAGACCGTCAGCTTCGGAGTCCAAGCTGGGCCGCTTGCTTCAGAGCTGATTCATAGCTAATTCTGACCGGCCGGACACGTTGGTGGCGTGAGCTGAGCTGAGAACGTGGGCAGAGGATCTGGCATGGCTTGCCGCCGGGAGGGCAGACTGCCTGCGATTGAGCGGTACGACGGGACTATGCGGTCCCTGAGATGAGAACGAGCGAGCCTGAGGATTATGGACAACAACAGCCCGGTGGTGGCATCGGCCAGCACTCGTAATGCTGGCATCGAGCGGGCTGACGGCACGCCGGTCCGCGTGCTCGTCGTCGACGACGAGCCCAGCCTGGCCGAGCTGCTCTCGAGCGTGCTGCGGTACGAAGGCTGGAACGTCCGCACCGCGGGCGACGGCGCCGATGCCGTCCGGACCGCCCGCGAGTTCCGTCCCGACGCGGTGGTGCTGGACATCATGCTCCCCGATTTCAACGGCATCGAGGTCATGCGACGGCTTCGGGCGGAGATACCGCAGGTGTGCGTCCTGTTCCTGACCGCCAGGGACGCGGTGGAGGACCGGGTGGCGGGCATCACCGCCGGCGGCGATGACTACGTGACCAAGCCGTTCAGCCTGGAGGAGGTCCTGGCCCGGCTGCGCGGGCTGCTGCGCCGGGCCAACCTGACCCGCGCCCACGCCGAGGGATCGCTGGCCGTCGGGGACCTGACCATGGACGAGGACGCGCGCGAGGTCCGCCGGGACGGTGAACTGATCGACCTGACCGCGACCGAATTCGAGCTGCTCAGGTTTCTCATGCGCAATCCCAGGCGGGTGCTGTCCAAGGCGCAGATCCTGGACCGGGTGTGGAACTACGACTTCGGCGGCCAGGCGCACGTGGTCGAGCTGTACATCAGCTACCTGCGCAAGAAGATCGACGCGGGCCGGGTGCCGCTCATCCACACCGTCCGCGGCGTCGGCTACGTGCTGAAACCAGCTGGCTAATGCCGGGCGGCCTGAGGTCGGACCGGCCGCGCCGGCTGTCGCGGGCAGCGGCCCTGCTGTCCTTCCGCACCATCAGCGGCAGGCTCATCATCGGCCTGGTGGTGCTGATCGCGGCGGCCAGCGTCGCCGTCAGCATCGTGACCGACGACTCGCTCAACCGCTCGCTGATGTCCTCGCTGGACACCGAGCTGCAATCCGCCACCGATTCCTGGTACCAGTGCGTTCAGCACACCTCGCTGAACAACTCGGACCCTGACGACGACTCCGGCCAGACCGACGCCTTCCAGGCCGGCCCGGGCTACGGCGTGTGCAGTCAGGACGGCCAGGCGCCCGGCACGTTCGAGGTCATGCTGACCGGCACCTCGGTCAGCTACCAGACCGCCGTGAGCGCGGTCTGCGACCTATCGGCGGCAGACAAGGCCACGCTGGCGAAGCTGCCGGCTCCTAGCCCGCCCCCGTCCATTACCTCCGGTCCCGGCACCTCCAGTTCGGTCGACAGCTCGCCGCCACCCGCCGCGCCGCCCGTGCCGTACTACATCAGGACGCTGAACTCGATCGGTGGCGAGTACATGCTCACCAAGGTGGCGGGTCCCGAGAAGGGAACCGTCCTCATCACCGGGTTGCCGCTGGCCACGGTCGATGGCACGCTGCGTCACGTCGAGAACCGCGAGCACCTGGTCTTCGCGGCCGTGCTCCTGCTGGCCCTGATCATGGGCACCGCGATCGTGGAGCTTTCACTCCGGCCGCTGCGCCGGGTCGCCTCCACCGCGACCCGGGTCACCGAGCTGCCGCTAGATGCCGGCGAGGTAACGCTGCCGGCCGGGGTGCCCGACACCGACCCGCGGACCGAGGTGGGCCGGGTCGGAGCCGCGTTCAACCGGATGCTTTTCCACGTGGAACGGGCGCTGGGCCGCCGCGCGGAAAGTGAAGCCCGGCTCCGCCGGTTCGCCGCCGACGCGAGCCACGAGCTGCGCACTCCCCTATCCGCGATCCGCGGCTACGCCGAGCTGGCCTTGCGCCACCCGGGCCCGGTGCCGGAGGATGTGACGCACGCGCTGACCCGGGTCCAGTCGGAGTCGGCCCGGATGAGCGTCCTGGTCGACGACCTGCTGCTGCTGGCCCGGCTGGACGCGGGGCGCCCGCTGGAACGCGAGGCCGTGGACCTGTCCCGGCTGGCCATCGAGACGACAAGCGACGCGCGGGTCGCGCGCGTTGATCATCGCTGGCGGCTGGATCTTCCCGACGAGCCGATCCAGGTGCCGGGTGATCAGCACCGGCTGCACCAGGTCATGGCCAACCTGCTGAGCAACGCGGGCAAGCACACCCCGGCGGGTTCGACGGTCAGCGTCGCGCTCACCGAGAATCCCCCGCCGGTCCGGGAGGCCGCAGCCGACCGGGAGATCGCCACGGTGCATCGCGGCGTCCCGCCGGAGGGTCCTAGGGTCGAACTGAGCGTGACCGATGACGGTCCCGGCATCCCGCCGGAGCTGCTACCGGAACTGTTCGAACGGTTTACCCGGGCCGACACCTCGCGGGCACGAGACGCCAGCGCGGCCGGGAAGAGCACTGGCCTCGGCCTGGCTATCGTGGACGCCGTGGTCGCCGCACACGGGGGTTGCATCACCGTGACCAGCCGGCCTGGGATGACGCGGTTCGCCATCATCCTGCCGGTGCTGCGCGACCCCGCCGATCAGCCTCAGCCATCCCCGGTCTGACCCGGCCGCTTGCTTTCCCTGGGCGATCGGCGCTCAGGACCAGGCGATCCCGGCGTCTGGTGCGTCGTCGGCGAGCACCGTCCCTTCGATGAGGCCGTACGGCCGGTCGGCCGCGTAGTAGACCTCGTTCTCGTTCGCCATGCTGAATGGGCTCAGGTCCACGACGAAGTGATGCTTGTTCGGCAGGGCCAGCCGTACTTCGCAGACCTGCGGGACCGCGGCCAGGATCGCGCTGCCCATCGCGAACAGGGTCTGCTGCAGCGAATAGCTCTCGGTCTGGGCGAAGGCGCCGATCAGCGCGTCGAGCGCCGCCGGGAAGACGGCCCCCCAGTCCGCGTCCGCCTGCCGGAACCGCCACTGGGCACTGACCACCGTGGCGAGCATCCGGTCGTAGGCGTCTTCAAGCGTGGTGTACTCATCGCGCGGAAAGCCCCAGAACTGCGAGCCGGTGGTGTTCAGGACGATGAGGTCACCGACGCCGCCGACCACGCTGCGGCCCAGCCCGGCGTCGTCGATCACGGTGACGGTCCTGGTGTACTGCCCGGACCGGGCGAACGAGTGACCGGTGCCGGAAACCGGGATCCAGGGGTACTCATGGATCGCGATGCGCGCCCGCGAGATGGCCTCGGCGCTCCCGGTGTAGTGCGCGGCTAGCTCGAGGGCGAAGGCCTCGGGCTCGATGCCGCCGAGCTTCTTGGCCATCGCGTACACGGTGTTCTTCTGCGTGTCCGTGGCCAGCACCTTGGAGTTATCGCCGGTCAGGTGGGTGGCGGCGAGGTCTCCGGACAGGGCGGAAGAGACGTTCCAGTCGCGGATCAGGTCAGTTCCGCCCGGGCCGGCGCCCCGGCCGACGTGCACCACTCGTACCTCAGCCTTGCCGTACCGGTTGGCGCCAAGTGTGACCATAGCCGCCTCGTTTCTCTTAGTCAGCTTCTGCCGTATTTAGCTGTGCCGTATTTAGCTGGGCCGTATTCAGCTGGGCCGTATTCAGCTGGGCCTTATTCAGCTGGGCCTTATTCAGCTGGGCCTTATTCAGCTGGGCGAAGACCCGGTCGCGGGTCAGCGGGAGGTCGGTGAGCCGCCGGCCGGTCGCATCACGGACCGCGTTCGCGAGAGCCGGAGCCACCGGGTTGAACGGCGCCTCGCTCATCGGCTTGGCCCCGGCCGGGCCGAACGGGTCGTGTGACGTGGCGAACAGGACCTCGGTGCGCGGAACGTCGCCGAATTGCGGCAGGTGATAGCTGCGGAATACGCGCGTGCTGACCCGGCCCGCGGTGTCGATGTCGAGATGCTCGTACAGCGCGGCGCCCAGGGCCTGAGCCACGCCGCCCTCGACCTGCCCCCGGCACTGCCGGGGATTGATCACCGTGCCCGCGTCCGCCGCCTGCACGCTGTGCAGGATGCGGATCTCTCCCGTCGCCGGGCGTACCGCGACCCGGAAACCCTGCACGTTGAACGAGACGGACCTGGGCGTGCCGTCACTGGTCGCCTCGGCGCAGAGCAGCGCCTTTGTCCCTGGGGAAGCAACGATCAGGCCGGCCAGCTTATCTGCCGCGCGCATCGTGGCCAGGCCCGCCACCACCGTGCCGGTCGAGCCGTACGCGCCGGTGTCGTAGCGGACCAGGTCGGTGTCGGATTGGCGTAGCTCGATCTGCTCCACCCTGACACCGAGGGCGTGCGCCGCCAGCTGACGGTGCACGGTGGAGGTGCCGTTGCCGAATTCCGGCGTGCCCACCCAAAGGGTGTAGCCGCCGTCGGCCCGCTGGGCAATGCGGGCATGAGCGTAATGGCCGCCCGGCGGCACGGTGTCGAGCATCGACACCGCCATCCCGGTGCCGGTCAGCCACCCCGGTCCGGCCGGAACCGGATCCCCGCGGCCGCTCGACAGCGCGGCGGCGACCAGGTCCAGGCACTGCGCCAGCCCGTAGCTCGCGACCGATACGTCGTCCGCCTCGTCCCGGCCGGAGATCAGCGGGTCACCGGGCCGGATGACGTTCCGGCGGCGGAATTCGACCGGGTCGATGGCCAGCTTGCGGGCGAGCTCGTCCAGCGCGGATTCCACCGCGAACGCCGCCTGGGACAGCCCGTAGCCGCGGAAGGCGCCGGCCGGCACGGTGTTGGTGTACACCGACCAGCCGTCAACTTTCTTGTTCGGGCACCGGTACAGGCTGATCGCCTCGCCGCAGCTGTGCATCAGCACGCCGCCCGCGTGGTTGCCGTAGGCACCGGTGTTGGCCACGGTCTGGATCGCCAGCGCGGTCAGCGTGCCGTCGCTGCGGGCACCGGCCTGAACGGCGATCCGCATCGGATGGCGGGTGGTCGCGGCGGCGAATTGTTCCTCCCGGGTGAACTCCAGCTGCACGGGCCGGCCCAGGCGCAACACGGCCAGCGCGACGACATCCTCGGTCAGCATTTCCTGCTTGCCGCCGAAACCGCCGCCGACCCGGGCGGCCAGCACGCGCACCCGGTCAGCGGGCAGGCCGAAGAGGCGGCAGATCGCATCCCGGGTCAGGAACGGCGTCTGGGTGCTGCTGCGCAGGACCAGCCGGTCACCGTCGAGCCAGCCGACCGCGGCGTGCGTCTCCAGGTGCGCGTGCTGGATCCGGTGGATGCCGAAGCTCTGGCTGACGACCGCGGCCGCGCTGGCCAGGCCGGCCGCCACGTCTCCGATATCGCCGTGCACCTCCGCGGCGACATTGCGCCGCGGGTCGGCGATCCCGGCCTGCGTCGTCTTATCGCCGTGCACGAGCGGAGCTCCGGCAGCCATGGCCTCCTCAGGGTCGAACACGGCAGGCAGCACCCGGTACCTGACGGCCACCAGGGCGGCGCCCCGCTGGGCCGCGGCCAGCGTCTGCGCCACCACGGCGGCCACGCGCTGGCCGGTGAAGCGGACGACCCGGTCGAAGAGCACGGTGTCGAAAGGGTCGTCGGTGACCTTCTCGTGGCGGGCGGTGGAGTAGCTCACCGCAGGTGCATCGTGATGGCTGAAGACTGCCAGCACGCCGGGCACGGCCAGCGCCGCGGCGGCGTCGATGTCCTCGATCTCGGCGTGCGGATACGGCGAGCGGACCAGCGCCATGTGCGCCAGCCCGGGAACGGCCAGGTCGAGGGCGTAAGGCTCGCGGCCGGTGACTATTCGCCGGCCGGCCGGCGCGGGCAGGCTGGCGCCGACCGGCGATTCTGACAGTGCCTCCTCGGTGCCTTCGCCCGCGAGGCGGCCGAGCGCATCGGCCACGGCTGCGTAGCCGGTGCAGCGGCACAGGTTTCCCTTCAGGGCGCGGCCAGGATCGGCGAGCTGCGTCTCGTCCAGGGCCGCCACCGTCATGATCATCCCGGCCGTGCAGAAGCCGCACTGGAATGCCTGCTCGGCCAGGAAGGCCTGCTGCGCCGGATGCAGGTCATCGTGCCCGGCCGCGAGCCCCTCGATCGTGGTGACGGGCTGGCCGGCCGCCCGGACCGCGGGATAGATGCAGCTGTGTACCGGCAGGCCGGCCACGTGCACGGTACACGCGCCGCAGTCTCCCGCGTCGCAGCCCTTCTTCACCCCGAACCAGCCCTGCTCGCGCAGGTACGTACGCAGGCACTGGCCGGGGGCGGGTTCGGTGGCCGCCGGGACGCCGTTGATGATCAAAGCTGAGCCATTTCGTCGAGGATCTCCAGGGCCAGGTGCCGGGTGATCGCCTCGCGCCACTCCGCGGAGCCGTGCACGTCCTCGTGGTAGACGCACCCGGCGTCAGCCAGGCCGGCCAGCAGAACGTCTGGTTCGGGGGGCGCGGGGAACCGGAGCTGGACCGGCCGGGTCGTCGCGGCGGTCACGGTGATCACCAGCGGGCCGCCCCCGTCGACCGCCGCCGGCCGGCGGCCGATGACCACCGAGGCCGAACGGCCCAGCGGTGACAGCGAGAACTGCCGGAACGCGGTCACCTCGTCCAGCGCGCTGGCCGGCAGGTGCACGGACCGCAGCAGCTCACCCGGCCGCAAGATGCACTCACCGGGGCCGGTGACGAAATCCGCGACCGGAACGCGGCGCGCGGTACCATCCGGACGCCAGATCGTGCACTCGCCCTCCAGGGCACAGGTCAGGGAGATCATCGGCCCGGCGGGCAGCGCCAGGCAGAGGTTCCCGCCGACTGTGGCCGCGTTCCATACCTTGAACGAGCCGAGCAGCGCGGCACAGCACTGGCCGATGAGAGGGGCGGCCCGCCAGTACGGTGCCCGCAGCCGGGCCAGCTCAGCCAGCGTGCAGGTGGCGGCGATCTCAAGGCCGTCCTGGCTCTGCCGCAGGGACGGCCAGCCGAAGGCGCGCAGGTCGAGCAGCCGGGTCAGGTCCGGCTGCGGCTCGGAGAACAGCCAGGTGCCGCCGGCCAGCCAGGCGTCGCCGGACCGCCAGGCACCCAGCCGGGCGTCGGTCACTTCGGTGATACCGGGCAGGTCCATCGTCAGGTCCCGGCGCGCACGTGCCCGCTGATCCGCGCGCTGGCGGCGGCGGCGGCGGCCGCCAGGTCGGCGGCATCCGCGGTCACCAGCTCGCCCGCGGTCACCACCGGGCGGCCGCCGACCCAGAGCCGGTCCAGGGCCGGGGCGCCGAAGACCAGCGTGCACAGCGGGTCGGCGAGGCCGGCCCCGGCCAGGCCGTCTACCCGCCACAGCGCCACGTCGGCGAGCTTGCCCGTTTCCAGCGAGCCCAGCTCATCGTCGCGGCCCAGGCAGCGGGCGCCGCCCATCGTCGCCAGCTGCAGGGACGCCCGGGCGGACAGCGCCAGCGGGCCGCCCCGGAACCGGGCGGCCAGCAGCGCCTGGTGCAGTTCGTCGATCATCCGGCCGGACTCGTTGGACGCCGAGCCGTCCACACCGAGGCCGACCGGTGCGCCGGCGTCGAGCAGCGCCCGCACCGGTGCGATGCCGGACCCGAGGCGGCCGTTCGATGTCGGGCAGTGTGCCACGCCGGTGCCGGTGGCCGCGAACCGGCCGATGGCCTCACCGGACAGGTGCACGCAGTGAGCCAGCCAGACATCGCGGCCCAGCCAGCCGAGATCCTCGGCATACTGCGCCGGGGTCCGGCCGTAGGTCGCGAGGCAGAATTCCTCCTCGTCCAGGGTCTCCGCAAGGTGAGTATGCATCCGCACGCCGGCCCGCCGGGCCAGCTCGGCGCTGTCGCGCATGAGCTCGGCGGTGACGGAGAAGGGCGAGCACGGCGCGACCGCGATCCGGGTCATCGCCCCGGGTGACGGGTCATGCCAGCGGTCGATCGCCGCCTGCGTAGCCGCCAGGATGTCGTCATGGGATTCCACGACCGAGTCCGGCGGCAGCCCGCCCGCGGACTGCCCGAGGTTCATCGACCCCCGGGCCGGGTGGAAGCGGAGGCCGATCTGCCGGGCGGCGAGGATCTCCGCCTCGAGCAGGTCGCCCCGCCCGGCGGGAAACACGTAGTGGTGATCGGTGCTGGTGCTGCAGCCGGTCAGGGCCAGCCAGCCCAGGTTCGCGGCGGCGGCGGCGTGTACGAGGTCGGCATCGAGGCGGGCCCAGACCGGGTACAGCGTGGTCAGCCAGCCGAACAGGGTGTCGTCGGTCGCGTATCCGCGGGTAATCCACTGGTACAGATGGTGATGGGTATTGACCAGGCCGGGAGTGGCCAGCCGCCCGGAGCCGTCGATGCGCTGCGCGTCGGCGTAGCGGGCCGGCAGCGGGCCCGGCCCGACCGCGGTGATCCGGTCGCCCTGCATGACCAGATAGCCGGCCGGGTGTTCCGTCCCGGCCCCGTCCACCGTCGCGATGTGGCAGCCGTCAATCGCCAGCACGCCCGCAGCCTCCTCCAGATCGTGGTACTCCAGTGTGGGCAGCGGTTATTACAGCGGTATTTCGAGGTCAAGCCTGCTACTGCCCGCGGGAGTGCTTCTCATTCCGCAAGTAGATCATCCGTGCCCCCGCGATGAACAAGAAGCTCGGCACGCATAGCCGACGGCCGGTGTGCTAGTCCTAAAGCATGGACACCGGCCAGCGGCGGCTCGTGGCGACGATGCCGCTGCACGCGATCACCTCGACCTACGGCGAGGAGGGATTGCGGGAGCGATTCGCCGTGGAGACCGAGTCCTGGCCGGCCGAGGACCGGCGGCGGCTGAACAAAGCCCTGGACCTCGCGTCCCGGCTGCACGCGAACGACCGCAGGGAGCGCGAACCCTACGTCAACCACCTGCTGCGGGTGGCGATCCGGATCATGTCTCACTACGGCGTGCACGACCCCGACGTGATCTGCGCCGCCCTGCTGCACGACGCGGTGGAAGATCACGCCGCCGAGCTGGCCGGCGGCGTCGATGACCAGGGGGCCGCGCTCGCGGTGCTGGCGGCGGAGTTCGGGCCGCGGGTAGCCGAGCTTGTCGGTGCCGTCACCAACCCGCAGTACGCGCCGGACCGGGACGCGCACGAGCAGTACCGGGAGCATGTCGAGGAAAGCCTGCGGGCCCACCCGTGGGCGCGGGTCATCAAAGCCTCCGACTTCACCGATAACGGCGTCGGCCTGATCCATACCACCGGCCCCCGGCTGCGCACGCTGGCCGGCAAGTACGCTCCGCTGGTCCCGATCCTGCGGGAGCTGATCGGCCGCCCGGACACTCCCCTGGATGCCGCGGCCCGGCAGCATATCCTGGCTCAGCTCGACCGGGCCGCGGACCGGTTCGCGGCCGTGCTGCCGTCACTGGGCGAGCGGAACGAATAGGTGCCGGAACTTCCCGAGGTCGAGACCGCTCGCAGCCTGATCGCCGCCCGCGCCCTGCATCGCCGCATCGCCGGTGTCGACGACACCGACACGTTCGTGTGCCGGCCGCACTCCCCCGGCGAGCTGCGTGACGCGCTGACCGGACGCATGCTCACCGCGGCTCACCGGCGCGGCAAGACGATGTGGTGCGAGACCTCCGGCGTAGGCCGCTCGACGCAGCCCGGCCCTGACCTGGGCATCCACCTCGGCATGGGCGGCCGCATCGTGGTCACGTCCCCCGGCGGCGAGGCGATCCAAGGCGGCGGTCCCGCCCGCCGCGACGGGCAGCCGCGCAAGCCCGAGTGGAACCGCTTCACCCTGGCGTTCGAGGACGGCGGCAGCCTCGTGCTGTTCGACAAACGCCGACTGGGGCGAGTCCGGCTCAGCCCCGATATCGACGCTCTCGGCCCGGACGCCGCGGAGGTCACGCCCGCGCAGTTCCGCGACCTGATCACCAAGGGGTCAATCGCGGTCAAGGCCCGCCTGCTCGATCAGGGCAAGATCGCCGGCGTCGGGAACCTGCTGGCCGATGAGGTGCTGTGGAAGGCGAAGATGTCGCCCGCCGCCCGTACCGGCAGCCTGCAGCGCAAGGACGCTGACCGCGTGTACCGGGCGCTGGAATCCGCCGTGCGGTCGGCCATCGCCAACGGCGGCGTGCACACCGGCGACGTCATCGCCGCGCGGCACCCCGGCGGCACCTGCCCGCGGTGCGGGGCGGAGATGAAGCACGGCACGGTCGGCGGCCGCTCGACCTGGTGGTGTTCCCGTGAACAGGCGGGTTCCTAGGCACCCGGCACGTCAGCCGGATCCGAAGCAGACGAACGGGCTCAACGGCTCGCTCAGAACCGCATCGGCGAGCGCCCGGGCGGGCCTGGCCCCGGCCGCGAGTTCGCGGTGATACGCCGTCATGACACCGACCGCGGCCTCGTCGGCCACCCGGGCGACGCTGGAGATCACCGTCGCGGTGCCGATGTAGAGCAGCGCCGCGGTGAAGCCCAGCAGCTCCTCGCCCGGGCGCACGGCCGACCGCCCGACATCGCAGGCGGACAGGATCACCTGACGGGGAGCGGCGGCGAGCTGCTGGACGTCGTAAGCCATCAACGGCCCGTCGGCCAGGTCGAGCCGGGAAAAAAGGAAGTTCTCCCGGTCATCGTGCCCGTGCGCGGCCAGGTGAGCCAGGGAGGTCCCGTCAAGACCGCGCAAGGTGGCACTCACCGTGGCCGCTTCCGCGAGCAGCGGGCGGCTGCCCGGGTAGATCTTCGCGATCGCGGTGACTTCCGGGGTCGCGTGGTCCAGATCCGGCCCCGCGACCAACAGTGGCGCCTCGGCCTGCGCTGCGGGCGACGGCGGGCCGCGACGCCATGCGGTCAGCCACGACGACGCCGACGGGCACACCGTAACGGGGCGCCCGCGCAGGTCCGGGAGCATGTGCCATGGAATGGCGGCCAGCGCCCCGGTAGGCACGATGACCAGGCCGCCGTCGCCGATCGAAGCCCGCAGCGGCGCGATGATCTCCTCCGTAAGCAGCCGGATCTGGTGCCGGACGGAGTTCCTGATGACGGTCTCCAGCCGGGCCGGCAGCCGCCGCCCGGCTAGCGTGTCGAGGTCGGCGACCAGGCGCAGCGCAGCCTCGGCGACCGCGTTGTAGTCACCGAGCGGGGTGAGCTGCGCGGTCCCCCGGGTCAGCACGACCGCGTGCATCCTGCCGTCCCGGGCCAGGATGGCGACCAGGCTCTGCCCGCTGGCGTGCAGGGCCGCGTTCGTCTCGCCGAGGCTGATCGGGCCGGCCGCCGCACCGAGGCCGCTGGCCTGCCAGCTGTGCTCCCTGAGCTCGCGCTGCAGCGCGGCGCGCCTACTGATCGCGGCGGGATCACGCAGGCCGTTCAGCTCGGCCGTCCGGATCAGGTAGCTCAGCTGGCGAAGCTCCGCGAGGATCTCCGCCGTGTGCGGGTCGGCGGGCGGCCGCACCGGTCTGGCCAGGAACGCCTGCGCCCGGGAACGTTCCAGCCAGGCGAACACCAGGGACGCCGACCCGCGATCCAGCGCCTGCCGCAGGCCAGCCGCAGCCAGGTCAGCGCCGAGGGCCGCCGCGCCGGTCTGCAGGTCGATGCTGCCCAGCTGGCCGCGACGGGCCTGCACCATGGCCAGGCCGGCCCGGAGTTCGGCCAGCATCCGGGCAGGCCGCCCGTCCAGCTCGGCCAGCTCGGCCCGGGCGAGCCGGCGAAGCAGCCTGACCTCAAGGGAGGCAGCCGATCCCCCGCGCCGGGGGCCCGCGAGCAGCTGCCTCGCCTCACCGGCACGCCCGGCGGCGGTCAGCGCGCGAGCCGCGAGGACCTCGGCCAGGTTCGCGTCGTTGCCCAGCCTGCAACCGCGTAGCTGGCCGGCCAGCCGCACGGCCTCGCCCGCGATAGGTCCAGGGCGGTGTCGCGCCGCGGCAAACCGGGCGCGGAGCCGGAGGAGCTCGGCCAGGTAGGCGCACGCGTCGTTGCCCTGACGGCGGAAACGCTTCTGCGCCGCGGCCGCCCGCCGCCGGGCAACCGCCAGCGCACCCGCGGTCAGCGCGGCCTGCGCCAGGGCCAGCTCGGCTTGAGCCAGATCCTGATCGAGCCGTTGTTTTCGGAATGCGGCTATCGCGGTGCCCAGCTCGGCGACCGCGTCCTCGCTCAGGCCGACCGCGAGCAGGGCACGGGCTTTGTCCGTCGCCAGGACGGGCAGCCACCCGGGCGCAGTCAGCCGGAAGCCGTCGGCGGCCACGGTGAAAAGCTTCAGCGCAGCCGGGATGTCGCCGCTCAGCAGCTCGCAGCACCCCAGGTTGTGCGCCGCCTTGGCCGCCAGCGAGTCATACCGGTCGTTCATCGCGATGCGCTGGCACCACGCGAAGTCCGCGCGAGCCCGCCTGACCGCTCCGACGTTGAGGTGCAGGACGCCGCGGTTCAACAGCACCCGGGCCAGGACCGCGGTGTCCGGGTACCCGTCGAGCTGCGGTACCGCTTCGTCAAAGAACCTCAGCGCTTCGCTGACCCGCCATGTCCGCAGCAGCAGCAAGGCACGCTGAGAGAGCAGGATCCCCCGGTCCGCGGCCGCCGTCATGTCCTCGGCGCGGTCGAGGAGGCGAAGCCCGTATTCGGTGCGGCCCTGTTCCGCCTCCAGGTGAGCCAGGCTTATCAGCAGCCTGGCGGCAAAGGGCCGGTCAGCCTCGCGCACCTGGCTGTCCTGGTTTTCGGCCCAGCCCAGCCACAGCAGCCCGGCTCGCAGGTGGCGAGCGCCGATGGCAGGACGCCCGGTCGCTCCCGCGCGAAGGCCGCGCTGATGCGCCTCGCGGGCCCGGCTGACGGCGCGATCAGCCCAGCGGACACCGCGCTCGGCACTGGGCACTAGGCACCCGCTTTCAGGTTTCCGGGTCAGAGGATCAGCGCCGGGGTTACCACGGACCGCCCGGGCCGGCCTTGATCGTGCTCAGCGGCCCGGACGACCAGCCGGGCGGTCCCCTCGGGCACGCTGGGAAAGGCAAAACGGCCCTGCTCGTCACTGGAGACGCGGAGCGGGTCCGCTGCGGTCTGCATCTCGATCTCGCGTCGCTGCGGTGGCGCCAGCCAGCCGTCGATTCGCACCGTGCCGTTCCTGTTCGGGTCGATCCGGATCATGATGGTCAGGCTTTCGCTGTCGAAGGTGATCGTCCGGCTCTGCTCCACGCCGCGTGCGGTGGTCAGCCGCGAGTCCTCCTCGTCTGCCAGCCGGGCCACCTCGGCCTCGAGATCCCGCATCGCGAGAGAGAACCTGATTCGCTCCGGGAGGTCGGCCGGCATGGGATCGGCCTGGGCGAAGAACTCGCGGATCCCGTCCAGGATGGCGAAATCGAAGTCGTCCATCGGCTCGTACGGCGCTGCGTCCGAGGACTTCATCGTCGACTCCTCATGAGGTCATCCGGTGAGCAGGGCACGGAGCTTGGCCAGGCACCGGCCGCGGGTCGGGCCGATGCTCCCGGCGGGCATGCCGAGTTCGGCCGCTACCGCCTGGTAGTCCGGACGCGGCACGAAAGCGAGGATCCGGAGCAGTTCCTGGCATCGCCCGGAGAGCTGGCCGAAGGCCGCCCATAGCGTACGGCGCTGGTCGTCGATGATCACCTGCTCCTCAGCGCCAGGACCCTGATCGGGCAGCTCGGAAAACCATTCCTCGTCGGCCGGCAGTTGCCTACGGCCTGAAGCACGCACCCGCCACGCCTCCCGCCTCGTGGTCACGACGAGCCAGCTGATCAGGGCCATGGGGGCACGGATGCCGTCGAGGTGAGAGAGCAGGCGCAGCCAGACGGTCTGCAGGACGTCCTCCGCATCACCGGAACTCAGCCCGGTGGCCCGCGCGACCTGCCACAGCATCGGGCTGAGCTCGGTCACGATCTGGCCGAGCGCATCATCGCTGCCGTCCCTGGCCGCGTCCAGCAGGGCGCCGATGCGGGCGCGGCGATCAGCGCGGCCCTGCGACGCGGTGGCGGACCTGGGATCATCCACTGCGGTCAGCCCTGCCAGTGGATTTTTTCCAGGGCGGCGACCGTCCGGTCCGCCGCCGCGTGCGCTCCTGTCTTGCCGAGCCCGGTTACCGGAGCGGGCTCGTCCGCAGGCGGCAGGAGCTGTCGTGCGATCCGCGCCGCCAGCAGCGGAGCCGAGAACGACGTGCCGCTCCACATCGCGAAGCCGCCCCGGTAATTGTCCGGATCGAGCGCCTGGCGGTCGGCGGGGAGCTGGACCCCGGGCGGCATCTCGTTGGCGGGATGCGCGCGCACCCTGAGCTCGGGGCAGCGGCTGCCGTTGATATCCGTCGGGAACGTGCTGAGGACGGCGGCACCCGCGGCCCAGGCCCACACCCAGCCTCCCCCGTCGCTGAAGATCGCCTTGGAGCCGTTCGGGTTGAGCGCACCCACGCTGATCAGCGGTACCGGACCCGGCGGCGGCTGCAGGGTAAACGCCGCCGGGTAGAACCTGCGGCTGGTCGAGTAGTTCCCGGCGGCAGCCACGACGGCGACGCCCATATCGAGCAGCAGCTTGATGACCTGCCAGAGTCCCGAGCTGTAGTGCACGTCGGCCGAGGACTCGTCAAAGTAGCCAAGCGACAGCGAGACCACGTCGACCATTCCCGTCATGTCGCCCGCCTCGGCGACCGCGATCCGCTCCGCGAGCAGGGCGAGAGCGCACAGGAGGTCTCCTTCGTAGACGATGTCGTCGCTGTGCATGATCCGGATAGCCAGGACCTGGGCATCGGGCGCGATCTGGCGCACGATCCCGGCGATGAAGGTGCCGTGGCCCGAGGCGTCGTTCAGCTCCCCGAGCAGCGGATCGTCTGAGATCGGTGTGTCCCAGGGGTTCTTGATCGGCTGGCGGGGCCAGTCGCCCTGCGAGGCGGCCCAGTCGCTCTCCAGGTAGATGGCATCCTGGAGGACCTGATCGACCGCCACGAAAGGATCGCTGCCCTCCATGGCGTATCCCGGCGGTTCCGGCCGCACGTCCAGCCACGGGTGGGCACGCAGGCCGGTGTCCAGGACCGCGACCACCGGCCGGCGGGATCCGCAGTCCTGGAGCGCCCTGCGGGCGGGTGCGGGGAGAGAAAGAGAAACCGGGGACCGGGTGTCGCCGCCGTTGTAGACGTAGGAGTCCGTGGCGCCCGGGCCGGCCAGGCCGTTGCCTTCGGTGGACGGACTCCCTGAGATGCCGTTGCCCTCCGTCGAGGGGCTCCCGCTGATAGCCGAGCCGACCAGCAGGTGCTCCAGCGCGATCCGGCGGACGAGCTGCCTGGTCAGAACAACCCGGCCGGCCGCGTCATCGTCCGCCCTGCCGTCCGCTTTGCCGTCGCCCCCGCCGTCTTCGGCATCGGCTGCCGCCCGCAGCGCCTGCAGCGCCGTCCACGCATCGACCACCACGGGCCGTGCGGGCCGGCCGCGCTCCGGCGCGGCCGGCCCTAGCACCACCGGGCGGGGCAGTCGCCGCAGCACCTCGCCGGCCGGCCCGCTGCTGCGCACCTGGCGGCCGTTCAGCGCGGGCGGGACGATGCTCATCCCGACCACGGCGAGCGCATCGTCGATGGCGCGGACCACGCCTGGGTCCTGGATCAGGTCAGCCGGAATCAGCAGCGTCCTGGCCCGGTACACGGTCGACCTCGGCGTCGCGGGATGATGTCCGGCCTGCTGCGGCTGCCGCGGGCGGAACACCGCCGCGTCACCGGGGTTGAGCACCCGCGCGCCATGCCGCTGCAGCAGCGCGGCCGGAACGCAGATCAGGCCGGGCGCAGTGTCGTCGTCACGGTCGGCGTGCTCGGCCTCTTCCCTGGCGGGGCGAGGCTCGAAATACCAATTCCTGGTCAATTGCGGCATCTGGGACGCCCCTTTTGTTCTGGGTCCGCGACTGTGCTGGCTCGGACTGGCGTGACAGCTGCGGCCTAACCGGCTTTGCGCCGTCACTAGCCCAGAGCAACAGCGGCGCCGCAAAATACGCGAAATCAGGAACAAATGAACGTGGCCAGGTGCGAGGGTTCGTGCGTTCGTCGTTCTGCCCGGGGAGGTACCGGTTTCGTTCATAGCGCGCGCATAACATTGCTTCAGCCGCCGCCGAGCATGGTCGCCGATGCTCAGTGGCATGAAAGTTCTGCAGGTGGACGTGGTGGTGCCCGTCCGCAACGAAGAGCGCGACCTGGCACCGAGCATCCGGCGCCTGGTCGCCTATCTGCGGGAGAGCTTCCCGTTCACCGCCCGGGTCACGATCGCGGACAACGGCAGCACCGATGCCACCTGGGCGATCGCCACCGGGCTGGCCGGTGAGCTGGCCGAGGTGCGGGCCGTGCATATGGACCTGCCCGGACGCGGCCGGGCCCTGCGCGCCATCTGGTCGCAAAGCGACGCCGAGGTTCTCGCGTACATGGATGTCGATTTGTCGACGGACCTCAATGCCCTGCTGCCACTGGTGGCGCCGCTGCTGTCCGGGCATAGCGACCTTGCCATCGGCACCCGGCTGGCCCGGGGATCCAGGGTCATCCGCGGGCCCAAGCGCGAGATCATCTCGCGCTGCTACAACGTACTGCTGCGCGCTTGCATGGGGGCGCGCTTCTCGGACGCGCAGTGCGGCTTCAAGGCGATCAGACGCGATCAGGCGCGAGCGCTGCTGCCGCTGACCCAGGACACCGGCTGGTTCTTCGACACCGAGCTGCTGGTGCTGGCGGAGCGGGCCGGGCTACGCATCCACGAGATCCCGGTGGACTGGATCGACGACCTCGACTCCCGAGTCGACGTCACCGCCACCGCCCTGGCTGACCTGCGGGGAATGGCCCGGCTCGGCGTCGGCTTCGCCCGCGGCACCATCGCCGTCCCTGAGCTGCGCGGATCCTCGCTCGCCGACCCGCGTTCGGGCGCCCGGCGTCCCGCGTCCCGCGAGCTTGCGCTGCAGATCGCCAGGTTCACCGTCATCGGCGTGGCCAGCACGATCGCGTACGTCGTGCTGTACTTGCTGCTCCGCGGGTTCATGTCGGCCCAGGCCGCGAACGTGATCAGCCTGCTGGTGACCGCGGTGGCCAATACCGCCGCCAACCGGCGGGTGACGTTCGGTATCAGCGGCCGGTCCAACGCGGCCAGGCACCAGTTCAAGGGCCTGATCGCGTTCGGCATCGGGCTGGCCCTGACCTCCGGCGCGCTGGCCGCCCTGCAATCGGGCTCGGTCCGGCCCGGGCGCGGAGCCGAGGTCGCGGTCCTGATCGCCGCCAACCTGGTGGCGACCGTGATCAGGTTCGTGCTGTACCGGCACTGGGTTTTCGGCCAGCACTGGGTTTTCGGCCAGCACTGGGTTTTCGGCGGCGCGAAGCATACCGCCGGGCACCCGCAGGCCGGCCTGGACGACGCCACCAGAACCGAGCCCGCGCGGCCTGGTCCGGTGGAGCCGTTCGCGCCGACGGTCAGGTAGATCAGCTATCCAGGTAAAGCGTCAAAAGCAAGACAGCTCAGAGGGAGAGAAATTAGTTGAGCGCGACCACTTCAATTGCGCGGCACGGGACCGGCAGCCGCCCCCTACCGGCGGGAAGCCGGGTCCGGCGGCTGGTCCGCGGGCCCGACGCAGATCCGCGGTGGGCTCGCCCCGCGCTGTCCGGGCTGCTTGCGCTCACCGCCGTGCTGTACCTGTGGAATGTCACCAGGAACGGCTGGGCGAACGATTTCTACGCGGCGGCGGTACAGGCAGGCACCAAGAGCTGGAAGGCCTTCTTCTTCGGCTCGTTTGACTCCGCCAACTTCATCACCGTGGATAAGACCCCGGCCTCGTTGTGGGTGATGGAGATATCGGGCCGGATCTTCGGTTTCAACCAGTGGTCCATGCTGGTCCCGCAGGCGCTGGAAGGCGTGGGTTCGGTCGCGCTGCTCTACGCCGCGGTCCGGCGCTGGTTCGGGGCGCCGGCCGGCCTCATCGCCGGGCTGGTGCTCGCGCTCACCCCGGTCGCGGCCCTGATGTTCAGGTTCAACAACCCCGACGCACTGCTGGTGCTGCTCATGACCGCGGCCGCGTACACGCTGATCCGCGCGGTGGAGAACGGGCGGACCAAGTGGCTGGTGTTCGGCGGCCTGCTGCTCGGGTTCGCGTTCCTGGCCAAGATGCTGCAGGCGTTCTTGGTCGTGCCGGGCTTCGCGGTCGCCTACCTGGTGGCCGGGCCGCCCAGGCTCGGCAAGCGCATCTGGCAGACGGTGCTGATGGGCGTCGGCATCATCGTCGGGGCCGGCTGGTGGGTTCTCGCCGCGCAGCTCACGCCCGCGGCCGACCGGCCCTACTTCGGCGGCTCTACCGACAACAACATCCTGCAGCTCGCCATCGGGTACAACGGACTGGGCCGGCTTGACGGCAGCGAAACCGGTTCCATCGGCGGCGGCGGTGCCGGGGGCACCTCGTTCGGCGGCGCCACCGGGATACTGCGGCTGTTCCACGACGAGTTCGGCGGGCAGATCAGCTGGCTGCTGCCCGCGGCGCTCATCTCGCTGGGCGCCATGGTGTGGGTGTCCCGGCGGGCCGTGCGGACCGACCGGACGCGGGCCGCGGCGCTGTTGTGGGGCGGCTGGGTGCTCATCACCGGCCTGGTGTTCAGCTACATGAGCGGCATCATCCACCCGTACTACATGGTCGCCCTCGCGCCGGGCATCGGCGCCCTGGTCGGCATCGGCGCGACGGCCCTGTGGCAGGCGCGGCTGAACCTGGCCGGGCGCATCACGGCCGCGGTCGCCGTCCTGGGCACCGCCGTCTTGGCCTACGTGCTGCTCGACCGAACGCCGGACTGGCTGCCCTGGCTGCGCTGGGTGATCGTGATCGCGGGCGTGGCCGGCGCGGGCGCGGTGCTCGCGGGTCCGTATCTCGCGGGGCACCTGAGCTCGCGTCGCGGATGGCGTGCGCTGGTGCTGGTGCCGGCCGGGCTCGCCATGATCGCGGCACTGGCCGGGCCGACCGCCTACGCGCTCGATACGGTGAACTCCACCCACACCGGCTCGATCCCGAGCGCCGGACCGCAGACCGTAGGGTTCGGCGGCGGTCCTGGCGGCGGGCGCGGCTTCGCCGGCGGGCGGGGCGGCCAGTTCAGGCCCGGCGCGGGTACGGGCGCGCCGCGCGGCGGCAGCGGGTTCAGTCCGCCGGGAGGCGCCAGCGGGACCGGCGCTGCGGGCGGGTCCGGGACGTTCGGGACCAGCGGCGGCGCGGGTGCCGGGACTCCTGGCGGATCCGCTGGGTCAGCTGGGACGCGGCCCGGTAGCAGCGGGACGTCGGGCACACCTGGCCGCGCGGGCGGCTTCGGCGGGGCCGGCGGCCTCGGCGGCAACACGACCGTGAGCAGCGCCCTGAAGAAACTGCTCGAGCAGGACGCGTCCAGCTATAAGTGGGTGGCCGCAACCGAAGGGTCCGAGGCCGCGGCGCCGATCGAGCTGGCCACCGGCGACGCGGTGATGGCCATCGGCGGGTTCAACGGGACCGACCCGTGGCCCACGCTGGCCGTGTTCAAGGAGTTGGTGGCCAAGCACCAGGTCCACTACTACGTGGGCCAGGGCAGCGAGAGCTTCGGCGGCGGGCAGGGGTCCTCGGCCATCGCGAAATGGGTTGCGGCCAACTTCAAGAAGGAGACCGTCGGCGGCGAGACCGTCTACAACCTCACCGAACCCACGTCGTAAACGCTCCGCGCCGGCACCCGCCGGACCGGCAGGACACGGTCCGGCGGATGCCGGCGAGTAGCCTCCCTTGACCCGCATCAGTCCTGAGTGACGCGCTGGATGACGGCCAGCCAGGCCTGCGCGGACGCGATGCCGAGCCAGGACTGGTTGAGCTCGAACGTGTCCGCCTCGATGCTGGTGATCCGCCATCCCTGGCGGAAGGCGGCACGCAGTTCCTCCTGGCTGACCCGCCGGGGGCCGTAGCTCCCGGGCTGGCGGTCGCTGAAGCACATCAGATAGCAGTAACCGCCATCGCGCAGCACCGACGCGAGGCTGGCGACGTACCTGACGCGGTCTTCATCTTCGAAAATGTGGAAGACCCCGCAGTCGATGACCGTGTCGAACATCAGGCCGAGCTCCGCTAGGCGAAGCGCATCGGCGACTTCGAAGCGGACGGCCAGGTCTCGTTCGGAGGCCTTGTCGCGGGCCCGTTCGATGGCATGGGAAGACACGTCGATGCCCATGACCTCCCCGCCGTGTGAGGCGACCAGCAGGGCCTGCTCCCCCGTGCCGCAGCCGCAGTCCAGCAGCCGCCCGCCGAGCAGGCCTTTTTCTGCCAGCCGCACGAAGGCGGCCTGCGGTCGGCCGATGTCCCATGCCGCGGGCCTGCTCATCGTGTAAGACCCGTCCCAGTTGGGTGTGGTCACCGCGCGCCTCCATGACATCAGTATCAGGCTTTTGACCCGGTCGGCGGCTAAGCCAATCCTGATCCGGATATGATCTGTTGGCAGATGATCTGTGCGTAGTTAATTGGTCCCATAGTTCACGTAAGCACAGGAGTAACCATGTGGGAGTACGAGCATAGCGTCGAGACCACCGCCGCCCCTGAGGCGCTCTGGCGGCACTGGTCGGACATGGCGACGTGGCCGCAATGGAACGGCGGCATCGAGACGATTGACGTCGAGGGCCCGTTCGCGGTCGGCACCGCCTTCACGATGACCCCGCCCGGGGACGAGCCGATCAGAATGCGCCTGGTGGAAATCAGGCCAGACGAATCCTTCACCGACGAGATGGACGCGGGCGATTTCGTCGTGCGGACGCAGCACCGCCTCGAGCCCACGGCTACGGGCCTGACCAGGATCGTCTACCGGACGGAGATCACCGGCGAGGCCGCCGGCCATGTCGGCCCGGAGCTCGGCCCGCAGATCACGGCGGACTTTCCCGAGGTGCTCGCGGCACTGGTGAAGCTGGCCGAAGGCTAGGCCGTGCCGCTCGACCCTGAGCAGAGCCCGGGATTCCTGCTCTGGCACGTCACGTTGCGCTGGCAGCGCGAGATCGCCGCGGCGCTGGCACCGCTCAACCTGACCCACGTGCAGTTCGTTCTGCTCGCCGCAGCCTGGTGGCTGAACGCACGAGGCGAGGACCCGAATCAGCTCGGGCTGGCCCGGCAGTCGGGCACCGACGTGAAGATGACCTCGGAGGTCTTGCGGAAGCTGGAAGCCAAGGGCTTGATCGTGCGCACCGTGGATGCCGCCGATACCCGGGCCAGGAGACTGCGGGTCACCAGCGACGGCGCCGACCTGGCCGTCCGGGCCATCGCCGTGGTGGAGGCCGTTGACGCCGCGTTCTTTCAGGCCGCGGCCGACCCTGCCGCCCTGCTGGCGATGCTGCGGTCACTCGCCACCTAGGTCCGCTTCCGGACCGGTCACGCTCTCGAGGCTGGCCGGGCATCCTGATATACCGGGAAGATGACCGCCGATACCCTGCCCGGCCAGATGCGTTCGACCGCGCTCACGCTGCTGAGCACCCTGGACGAGGAGCAGCAGAGACTAACCGCCCGGCCCTTCACGGACGACGCCGCCCGGCGCTGGCTGGAGTACCGGCCGCGGCACCGCCCGGGCGCCTGCATCGCTGAGCTCAGCGTGACCAGCCGGAAGGCCGCGCACCGGCTGCTGGCCACCGGGCTGAGCGAGCACGCGTACGCGCAGGCGATGGGCATCATCGCCCTGGAGGAAGTACTGGACCGGCGGGAACAGTGGCAGCGAGGCCGTCACAGCGGGGACTACTGGGTGAATGTGTTCGGCGATCCGGCGGGCGACCAGCCATGGTCCTGGCGCTTTGAGGGGCATCATCTGTCCGTGACAATGACCGTGGCCGACGATGAGGTCTCTCCCGCCCCGGTCTTCCTCGGCGCGAACCCCGCCTGCGTCAGCTATGCCGGGCGCCCGGTGTCCCGGCCGCTGGCTCCGGAGGAAGACCTAGTGCGCGCGCTGCTTGACGCGATGGGTCCGGCCGGCCGGTCAGCCGCGGTCGTGGCCAGCCAGGCGCCCGAGGACGTCCACACCGGCACGAATCCCCGGGCTCAGGAAGACATCGAGCCGCTCGGCATACCCGCCACCCGGCTCGGGTCCAGCGCGCGGGCGGTGCTGGCCCAGCTCGTCGCGCTCTACCTGGACCGGCTGCCCGCCGAGCTCGCGGCGCGCGAAGCTTCGCGTACCGCTGGCGCGGATCTGCACTTCGCCTGGGAGGGGCCGCTGACTCCGGGCGCACGGCACTACTACCGGGTGCAGGGTGATGACCTGCTCATCGAGTACGACACCACCGAGGACGGCAACCACGCACATACCGTGCTGCGCCGCCCCCGCAGCGACTTCGGCAATGACGTGCTCACGGCGCACTACGAGCGAGCACACACCCGGCCCGCGGGAACAGCCGCGGAGGTGGACGCGCGGGGGGACGTTAGCCCGGCCGGCGCCGTGGCGCCCGGCGGGTTATCCTGGCCAGTGGAGAGCTAAGGACCTGGAGAAATGAACGCCGCGGCGCAGACGCACGAGATGATCCTCAGCGGCCGGGTAGAGCCGGACGCCGAAGAGTGGACCTGCCCGCGCTGCGGGCGGCGCCTGCGGCTGCGCTGGCCGCCGCGGCTAGAGAAGCTCGTGCTCGAGCCGGGGGACGTGACCGCCGTCCACACCGGCGCGAAGGGCGGAATCCGGGCGAGCGCCATCGCGGCCGCTCCGCTGCCGGCCAGCACCGAACGGCAGTGGCTGCGGGATCATGGCATCGGCTGGGACGAGACGTCAGGCTGACCGCTCGGCGGAGGGCCGGTGACCCCGGGGGCCGGCCGTAACGGCCGCCCCCGGGCTCAGCTCACGCGTCGTAGACGTCGAGAACCGGGATCTCGATGTAGGCGGACATGGGCGGGTTGCCGGCGAAGGTCACCGCGGCCAGGACCTCGTACTTGCCGACTGGCAGCGAGTTCGCGGGCACAGTCACGGTCGTTTCCGGCGGTCCGTAGGTGGTCTGCGAGGCCACCGTGGGCTTGGTCACGGTCTTGGTCACGCCGTTGGCGTTGCCCAGCCCGGCGAAGGTGTAGGTGACCGTGTAGGTGAGAGGCAGACCGACTAGAAAGTGGGCGAAATGGCCGGTCAGTTCCCAGCTCATGGCCACGGTGAACGCGTCGCTCACCGGGATGACCCAGCTGTCCGGCCCGTTCGGGCTGGTGATGGTCAGGCCCGTTCCGTCGATCCCGATCCAGAAGTTGGTACCGGCCTCAGGGTTGCCGCCATGGCTCATAACATTTCTCCTTAGCAGTCGAGTTGGCGTTTCACCACTAGAGAGCCGGAACCGGTCATCTAGATACAAAGAACTCGCCCGGACCTCACTCCCCGGCGTCGCCGGACGGCAGCGATATGGCTGGCCGGGCTGATCCCGAGCCGGGCCGCCCTATGAAGTGGAGCAGACCAGAGGGATGGTGACGGACTTGCTCTGGGCGCCCGCGTTGTAATTGACCCAGACCTTGACGTGGTTCGAGCGCGGATGAAGGGTCCCGCATCCCTGGTTAATCGGATAGGCAATGCTGCCTACCTCGATAATGCCATCGGCGGGGCTGGAGAACGAATAGTTCTGTTCGCCCACGGAGGATCCCTCAACGCCCACGAATCCGAAGCCATCAGCGTTTTTGCCTGGATTAGCGTAGTAGATCTCGAAGAACATCTGGGTGCCTTGTTGATAGGTGTAGTGGCTGGTGATAACCGGAACCGTAGATCCGCCAGACACCCCGGCCGGGGACGAAGGCGTACGCCCAGGTGCCGACCCGGTCGCCGAGGAGGTCCCCATGGCCGCGGTCGCGGAACCTGGCGAGTGCCGGGTAGCGCCAAGCAGGGCATAACCGACCGCGCCAGATGCCGCTAGGAGCCCCACGATGACACACGCGGCCGCCAGCGGCCGCCACGAGCGGCTCCGCGGCTTGCCAGCGCTGTCGTCTCCCTGCGGCTGATAACCCGGTTCTGGCTGATAACCCGGATCGAGCAGGCCGTCCGGGGCATCCGGGCTCTGCCGGTCACCCGGAGCTACCGGGTCATCTGCCCGCGGCTCAGGTCCAGGCGGCGGCTGGCCCGCTGTCTTGAGCCGATCATCTGGCTGCCGCTGGTCACCGGTCTGGGTCAGCTCAGCCGGCCGCCGCTGGTCGCCTGTAAGCGGCTGGTCGTCTGTAAGCGGCTGGTCGGCCGGCCGTGCCTGCTCAGCTGGCCGCCGCCCGTTGCCCGTACGCGGCCGATCGTCTGGCGGTGCCAGATACCCGGCTCGCGGCTGACTCGTCACCGGCGGCTGGCCAGCTGGCTTGAGCCGATCATCTGGCTGCCGCTGGCTGGCCGGCCGTGTCTGCTCAGCCGGCCGTGTCTGCTCAGCCGGCCGCCGCCCGTTGCCCGTACGCGGCTGATCCTCTGGCGGTGCCAGATAACCGGCCCGCGGCTGACTCGTCACCGGCGGCTGGCCAGCTGGCTTCGTCTGATTACCCGGCTGCGCCTGCCTGGGCAATTGCACGGCATCGTGTGCCGCGCTTCCCATGGTGACCGTCAAGGTGCTGCTGCCTACGCCGGGGCCGCCCTTCGGGTCGTCTTCGCCCATGGACGGGAAATCCCTGGGGAACATGCGCATGATCGATTCGGGCAGCCAGTCCGTCGCGGCCTGCACCGCGCCCATCTCGGCCAGCAAGCCGGCCGCGGTAGGACGGTCGTCCGGATTCTTGGCCAGGCAACGTTCGACCAGCGGCCGGAGTTCGGCCGGCACCTTGTCAAGGTTCGGCGTGCCATGGATCACGCGATCGAGCAGCACGACGGGTGTCCCGGTACCGAACGGCCGCTCTGCTGTAGAAGCGAAGGCGAGCACTGTACCCAGGCTGAACACGTCGCTGCGCGGCCCGACGTTCTTACCCATGGCCTGCTCGGGTGACATGAAGCCGGGAGAGCCCATCACCAGATTCGGGTGCGTCAGCGGCGCGGCCTCCGCGGCATGAGAGATCCCGAAGTCGATCACCCGCGGCCCGTCTTCGGCCAGTAGCACGTTAGAGGGCTTGAGGTCACCATGCACCACGCCCGCGGCATGGATCGCGCTCAGGCCCTCGGCCAGACCCGCGGCTAGCGCCAGCACCGACTTGGCCGATAGCGGCCCGTGCTCCCGCACCGTCTCGGCCAGCGACGGACCGGCCACGTAGGCGGTGGCTAGCCAGGGCACCTGGGCATCCACATCCGCGTCCACGACCAGGGCGGTGAACAGACCGTTCACCCTCCGCGCCGCGGCGACCTCCCGGCTGAACCGGGATCGGAAATCAGGATCCGCGGCCAGCTCAGCGCGAATCATTTTCACCGCCACCGGGCGCCCGCCGGCCGACATGGCTAGGAATACCCGTCCCATGCCGCCGGAGCCAAGCTGCCCTACCAGCCGGTAAGGACCGATCAGCCGCGGATCCGCAGGCTGCAGAGCCCTCACCACGCTACATCTCACCCCAACGTCAGTAATGACGCTCTAGATGTCATATCAGCCAGGGCAATAATAGTGGCCGGGCACGGACCTGCATGTGCACAAAGGCACTATTGGGTAAATCGTCCTGTGTGTGCAGACGCGGCTTCACCCCAGGTGCCGGCCCCCGCTGTCGCAACGGGACCGTGGCTGTGGCTGCCGCCGCCGTCAATCCGACGTCAGGTTCTTCGGTGAAGCGCGGCAAGCGAGATGGATTACGACCGGCTGGCTGCTGGTGCCCGCCGCGTTGCCGTCAGAGGCCGTGAAGCCAAACCCCCGGCCGTCCTGGCCCGGATCGGCGCATTGCCGGTCAAAGTAGATCCATACGCCTTGCTGGTAGGTTGCCACGCTCATAATCTGCGGCACGGGCGGCGCCGGTGACGTCGAGATCGACGGTGACGGGCCCGGCGTCGGGGGCGGGCTCGAGGACGGGGAGATAGCGGGAGACGCAGACGCGGACGCGGACGGCGACTTAGCGGGGGACGGCGCCCTATGCGTGGACGTCCCGGGCGAGGTGCGGGTTTCTACCACCGGGAGGATGTCCGCTGGAGCCGGGCCGGGGAAAGCGCTCGGAGACGAGGCCGCTCTGGAGGATGATCCGGGCGGCGAAGCGGAGGGAGCGGACGCCGGCTCAGCTGGCGAGGAGGTCGAGGCCTTCGGCTGGAGCCGGGCGGCGGACGGATGCCGGACCGCTCCGGATAGGGCGAAGCTGACCGCGGCCGATGCCGCCAGGACACTAGCTGTGACTCCGGCCACCGCCAGCGGCCGCCACCATCGACGCCACGGCGCCTGATCCCGGCCGACGGACACCGGGCTCGGCGTGAGGTACCCGGCGAAGGCCCCGAAGGCCGCGCCGGGCGCCCACTCCGTCGTGGGTCGCATGGCCGCTACTTCGGCCAGCAGCTCGTCGGCGGTAGGTCGTTCGCCAGGCTCCTTAGCCAGGCAATGCCGGATCAGTGGCCGTAGCCCGGCGGGCACCCGATCCAGGCTCGGCTCTCCGTAGACGAGCCGGTAGGCCAGCTCGGGGCCGGACCCTTCGCCGAACGGCCCCCGGCCCGTGGCGGCGAAAGCGAGCACCGCACCCAGGCTGAACACGTCGCTAGGCGGTCCGACCTCCTCCCCCATGGCCTGCTCAGGCGACATGAACCCAGGCGAGCCGGCCACCAGGCCCGCTGCCGTCACCGAGATCGCCTCCGCGGCGCGGGAGATGCCGAAGTCAATCACCCGCGGTCCGTCCCGGGACAGCAGCACGTTGGAGGGCTTCAGGTCGCAGTGCACCACGGCTGCGGCGTGAATCGCGCTCAGGCCTTCCGCCAGGCCGGCCGCGAGTGCCAGGGCTGACCGGGCTGGCATCGGCCCGTAACGGGTTACCGCGCCGGACAGCGAAGGCCCGCTGACGTAAGCCGTGGCCAGCCAGGGCACCGGACCGTCCACATCAGCATCGATCACCAGCGCGGTGAACAGGCCGCTCACCCGCCGGGCCGCGGTGACCTCCCGGCTGAACCTGACCCGGAATTCCTGGTCCGCGGCCAGCTCGGCCCGGATAACCTTCACCGCGACCGGCCGCCCGCCCGCCGACAGGCCCAGGAACACCCGTCCCATGCCACCGCAGCCGAGCTGTCCGACCAGACGGTACGGGCCGATCAGCGGCGGATCACCTGGCTGCAAGCCCCGTACCACTTTGCGCCACCTAACGTCAGTCAAGGCCCCTTTGACGACATACGCACAATGGACAGCATAATGGACTGGCGCAAAGATGCCCGCAGGGAAGATGTATCTATTCGGACACGTAATTCTTAGGTTCAGGTACCTTCGCTCCTGCTGTCACATCCGTCACGCTAGCATCATTTCTTACATCACTAGAGAATGGCATATCACCATTTGACCGCTTAACATTGAATTAAGAACTGATAAATTTTGGGAGTTCGGTGTCTGGGCTGCGGACCGGCGAGCCGCGCTCACCGGGACGCAGGACCCGGCGGCAGGGTACCGGAGCCGCCCCGGCATCGCCACGATGGTGGACAGATTGGCTGCGGTCTATTGCGTATGGGGCCGGTTTGATCGCATTTGCAGGTGCATGTGCAGAACTACGAGTTGTTACGTCAACAGGTCATGAGGCGAACACGCGGGCACACGGCGTGTCGATGCGCGACATG
>Ga0182030_10002494_pt1 | contig 39035 bp, 35 predicted proteins | sample 812S3MmetaG_FD_121299 | JGI IMG/M metagenome (GOLD analysis project Ga0182030, IMG submission 121299) | Permafrost microbial communities from Stordalen Mire, Sweden - 812S3M metaG (Illumina Assembly) | ecosystem: Environmental > Terrestrial > Soil > Wetlands > Permafrost | place: Sweden...
CGCTTTATCTTTCAATGCTGCGCAAATTCGTTGCAGGACAAAAATTTATAACTTCAAAGATTTTCAAAGAACTGGAAAATAACAATTGGGACGTGGCAATGCGGCTTGCCCATACCCTGAAAGGCGTTTCTGGAAATATTGGAGCCACCGATCTGCAACTTATGGCTGAAAAACTGGAAATAGCAATCAAGGAACGTGATCCACGGGAAGAAGTCAATGGTCTGCTAGACGTGCTGACCGAGCCACTGGAAAATCTCATCGCTCAACTGGAACAGCAGTTGCCGGAAGAACAGATCAAGACACCAGTCGTCCCCCATCAGGAAAAGCTCAAAAACATTTGCTTCCGTCTGGAAAAGCTACTGGCGGACGACGACGCCGAAGCGTCAGAAGTGTGGGAGTCCAATACAGATATATTTAATGCTGCATTTCCCGACCAATTTCGCAAAATCGACGAAGCGATCCGCTCTTTCAACTTTGAAGCCGCGCTTGCAATTTTAAAAACCACAAACGAAATAAAGGTCTAGCCAGGAGCCACCATGAACGATTTCGACTTCACTGACAAACCAACGATTCTGGTGGTTGACGACACCCCGGATAACCTTATCCTGATGAGTAGCCTGCTTAAAAATGACTACAAGGTAAAAATAGCCAACGGGGGAGAAAAGGCGTTGCGAATCGCGTCATCGGAGTCTCCGCCAGATCTGATCCTGCTCGACATCATGATGCCGGATATGGACGGGTATGAGGTATGCAACCGACTGAAGCACGAACCAAAAACAATCAATATTCCGGTAATTTTTCTCACCGCCAAGAATGAAATGGAAGATGAGAAAAAAGGACTGGAACTCGGTGCAGTCGATTACATTACCAAGCCCATCAGCCCCCCTATTGTGATGGCTCGCGTAAAAAATCATTTGGCTCTGAAAGCGATGGATGAATTTCTGCGCGATCAAAACGAATTTCTGGAGCTCGAAGTAGCCAAACGAACGCGCGAAGTCATCGCCATCCAGGACGTGACAATACTCGCCATGGCTTCACTGGCTGAAACGCGCGACTCGGACACCGGCAATCACATCCGTCGCACGCAATACTACGTAAAGGCGCTGGCAGAGAAATTGCGCAATCATCCGCGTTTCGCCTGTTTTCTAACAGAGTCCAACATCAGCATGCTGTTCAAATCTGCCCCTCTGCACGATATCGGCAAGGTGGGCATACCCGACCGTATCCTGCTAAAGCCGGGAAAGTTTGAAGCAAGCGAGTTCGAGATCATGAAGACACATACTACGCTGGGACGTGATGCCATCGTGCATGCAGAGAATGCGTTGGGTATCAGCGTCGACTTTCTTATTTTCGCCAAAGCCATTGCTCTATCCCATCAGGAAAAATGGAATGGCAGTGGCTATCCGGAGGGACTGTCGGGTGATGATATTCCCATTGCCGCGCGACTGATGGCCGTTGCGGATGTCTACGACGCGCTAATCAGCCGCCGCGTGTACAAGGAGGGCATGCCACATGAAAAGGCGGTGCAAATCATGATTGAAGGCCGTGCCTCTCACTTTGATCCCGACATGCTCGATGCCTTCCTGGAAATTCAAGAAGAGTTCCGTGGCATTGCACAACGGTTTACCGATTCCGACGCCGACTTAAAAAAGAAGAAAGACTATCAGGAACAGGCAATCACTGTAGTTGCCTGAAAATAAAAAAATGATCAACAAGCAGACTATTTTTCTTGTCGTTGACGACTTTGAACCCATGCGCAAAGTTACGTCGAGTCAATTACGCTCGATGGGAGCCAGCACGATTGTAACGGCAAACAACGGGGCTGAAGCTTTGCGCATGTTAAAAAATAGACGGGTCGATATCGTTCTTTCAGATTGGAACATGCCTGTCATGACGGGTCTCGAATTGCTTAAAGCAGTTCGTTCCGATGATAAATTATCTCATCTGCCATTCATCATGATTACTGCGGAAGCCGAGCGTGAACGTATCACCGAGGCCATCGCCAACGGCGTCAGTGACCTGCTGGTCAAACCCTATACTTCCGAGCGTCTGGGCACCCGCGTTGAAAAAGCTTTATCCTTACCCGTGCGAACAGGCATACCAAACCGGATCGCTCATGTTTTAAAGCACCAAGCTGCAACTTTGCCGGCTGCAACGATTACACCTATAAAAAAGGAATTGACACGCCCCACTATTCTGGTTGTCGACGACACTGTCGATAATCTGTTGCTGCTTTCGCACCTGTTTAAGGACGAATACCGGGTGCGCATTTCGCACACGGGTGAAAAAGCACTCGCCATATGTCAATCGAACGACCCGCCGGATCTGGTACTCCTTGACATCATGATGCCCGGCTTGGACGGCTTTGAAGTGGCCGGACGGATGCGCGAGCATCCAACTTCGGGAACCATTCCGATAATCTTCGTAACCGCTATCACCGACGAGGAAACACGCCTTAAAGGACTGGGACTGGGAGCCATAGACTTCGTTACAAAACCTATTGATCCCAACGTGCTCAAGCCGCGTGTACGCAATTTTATGCGCTACGTCGAACTGCACAAGCAATTGCAGGCCAATTACGATGACATGCTCGAACTGGCCCGCCTGCGCGAAAATGTTGAACTCATTACCCGCCACGATATGAAGGGCACGCTGGCAGGTGTTATCGGTTTGGTGCAGTGCCTGGCTGACGATGACTCGATGAACCAAAATCAGATCGGGCAGTTGCGTATGGCCGAGACTAGCGCGTTACAGGTACTCGATATGATTAACCTGTCCTCGGAACTGTTGAAGATCGAAACAGGGCACTTTACGCTTGAACCTGAACGGGTTGATGTCAAAGATATCCTGCGCCGTATCGTGGAGATTTCCCGCACAACTTTCGCGGTAAAACAGTTGATTATCTCGATTGATACGGACATGTCAGCCGGAGAAGAACCCAATGCACTGGGTGACTCCATGTTCTGCTATTCCCTGTTCCAAAATCTGATCAAGAACGCCTGCGAGGCGGCTCCCGAAAAAAGCCTGGTAACCGTGTTCCTTTTCGGGGAGACCCCGCTGCGCATCATGATACAAAACAAAAGCGTGGTTCCCGACAAAATTCGAAAGCGATTCTTTGACAAATTTGTGACTTTCGGCAAGCAAGGCGGGACAGGTCTCGGAACCTATTCGGCAAAGCTGCTGACCGAAGCGCAAAACGGAACAATTTCGATGGAAGTATCAGATCTGGCAAACCAGACCACGATTTCTGTGACACTTCCACGCTACCCGGATACCCCGTCATGAATTCCGCCGTGACGTACCAGACTCAACAGGGCTCCCCGGCTATTGTTAAATCAACGATTTTAGTAGTCGATGACACCCCGGACAATCTGTCCCTGATGAGCAACCTGCTCAATGGTAATTATCAGGTTAAAATTGCCAATGGGGGTGCGCGGGCGCTAAAGATCGCGGCATCAGAGTTCCCGCCGGATCTGATACTGCTCGACATCATGATGCCCGGCATGGACGGATACGAGGTGTGCCGTCAACTCAAACTCAATCCCATAACGATGAATATCCCGGTGATATTTCTCACGGCAAAAAATGAAATCGCGGACGAGGAAAAAGGACTCGCTCTCGGTGCAATTGATTACATCACAAAACCCATCAGCCCCCCTATCGTCCTGGCGCGTGTAAAAAATCATCTCGCGCTACAGAAACAAAACAACGCGTTAAAAAATGCCCTCCTGATAGCCGAGAAAGCCAACCTTGCCAAATCAGAATTTCTTTCCAGCATGAGTCATGAATTGCGCAGCCCGCTCAATGCCATTCTCGGATTTGCGCAACTACTGGAATCCTCCCATTCGCCGCCAACACAGGCACAACAACAATGCATCACCCATATTCTTCAAGCAGGATGGCATCTGCTTAAGTTGATCAATGAAATACTCGATCTGGCAAAAATCGAGCACAGGCAAGTATCTCTTTCAGAAGAATCTGTTTCTCTGGACGAGATCATGCACGAATGCCGGTCAATAATCGAAAAGCAAGCGCAACAACGGGACATCGCGCTGATCTTTCCCCAATCCAGTATCCATTTATATGTGCGCTCTGATCGAACCAGATTGAAGCAAATTCTGATCAACCTGCTTTCCAATGCAATCAAATACAACTCAAAACAAGGTGCAGTCAAGGTGCAATGTACCGAAAACACGCCTGGGCGCATACGCGTAAGCATCACTGACTCCGGCCCCGGGCTACTTCCGGAACAGTTGGCACAACTATTTCAGCCGTTCAATCGTCTCGGGCAGGAAAGCAGCACCGAGGAAGGAACTGGTATCGGTCTTGTGGTAACAAAACGCTTGGTCGAACTAATGGGGGGAACCATTGGCGTGGACAGCAGTATCGGAAAGGGAAGCGTATTTTGGTTCGAATTAAACTCGGCTGCCGCCCCTCCATCCAGTAATATAGAAAAAGAAATGGCATTAAGCGAAGATACTATATTTTGCGAAAACCAGAAACATACGGTGCTATACGTCGAAGATGATCCCGCCAATATGCAATTGGTTGAGCAAATCATCGCGCGCGATTCCGACATAATTCTGCTAACTGCGATGAACGGAAAAAATGGCAGTGATATAGCGCGTTCGTCACTGCCGGATTTGATCCTGCTGGATATTAATTTGCAGGACATTAACGGTTTTGAAGTCATGAACCGGCTTCAATCAGAGCCATCCACCGCCAATATTCCTGTCATCGCAGTCAGCGCTAACGCAATGCCGGGCGATGTAAAGAAAGGGTTGGAGGCGGGTTTCTTCAGATATATAACCAAACCTATCAAGATCAATGAACTTGTGGATGCGATTGATGAGGCTCTGAAATTGGAAGCAATAAAATCCAAAACCAACCATTAACCTTCGACGAAAATCATGATTACTTCTTCTGATATTCTTCACGGAAAAATCCTGATCGTTGATGATCAGGAGACCAATATCGTCCTGATTGAACGAATGCTTCACAATGCCGGTTACACTTCCGTCACCTCAACCATGAACCCGCAAAAAGTCATCGAGCTGCATCATGCCAATCCCTACGATCTCATCCTGCTCGACATACAAATGCCGGGCATGGACGGATTCCAAGTAATGGAACGACTAAAAGGACGCGCCGAGGACAAATATCCCCCCATACTGGTTATCACCGCCGACCCGGATCACAAACAGCGCGCGTTGCAAGCCGGCGCAAGGGATTTTGTCAGCAAACCATTTGAGCTCATTGAGGTATTGACTCGTGTCCATAACATGCTCGAAGTGCATTTGTTGCAAAAAGAAATAGCGGATCACAAAGACGACAATCCGGCTATTTCGAATATCATCCAGAATAACATTCGCAAGGTCATTCAGGTACGCCTGAAATCTGCCAGAAATAAAAGCAGGCAAGACCGTATTGCGACCGGCATGACATCATTTTCAGGAAGCATGCTGTTCTTCTATATTCATGTCGTATGGTTTTGTATATGGTTTCTGCTTAATACCGGTCACCTTGGTATCACACCTTTCGACCCTTACCCCTACGGATTTCTGACGGTGGTAGTTTCACTCGAGGCTATTTTTCTGGCAACGTTTGTTCTTATCAGCCAGAACCTTATGTCCAAAGAGGCCGAGCGACTTACCGATTTGGGCTTGCAGACTGGTCTACTCACAGAGCACGAGCTTACCCGTGTGTTGCAAATGCTCCGTGTCATTCAGAACAAAATTGGTATTACCAACGATGAAGATAGCGACCTTGCCGATGCCGACCTCGAAAAAGAAACCAGACTCGAAGACGTACTGGCCGAAATCGAACGCCTGCAACGCCGCTCTGAAAGCCCCCCCTTTAGTTAATCAAAAAATATTGCACAACAAGGTTAGTCTTGGACATAATGCCGGAATAATTTATTTGTTCCAATAAACTTGGAAAGATTTCATAATTGCGGTAGCCACAACTTAATTTAGGAACTGACGATATGACGAATCTGCTTGAACAATTAAAATCGATGACCGCCATCGTTGCCGATACCGGCGATATTGAGGCGATACGCAGCCATCTTCCCGAAGATGCGACTACCAATCCTTCTCTGCTTTTAAAAGCTGCCGCTTTACCCCAGTACGCGCCGTTGATCGCCGACTCTATCGCGTGGGCTAAATTGCAAAGTAGTGATCGTGAAAAGCAAGCACTTGATGCGATGGATAAGCTCGCTGTCAATGCGGGTCTGGAAATTTTGAAGATTGTTCCCGGTCGAGTTTCAACCGAAGTCGATGCTCGCCTGTCATTCGACACCCTGGCCACGCTCGCAAAAGCCCGCAAGCTGATACGTCTGTACAATGAAGCAGGCATACCCAATGAGCGCGTATTAATCAAGATTGCTTCCACTTGGGAAGGTATTCGTGCCGGTGAAATTCTCGAGCACGAAGGAATCCACTGCAATCTCACCCTGATGTTCGGTTTTGCGCAAGCGCGCGGATGCGCCGAGGCGGGTGTCACGCTCATCTCACCTTTTGTCGGGCGCATATTTGATTGGCAAAAAGCCAAGGAAGGCCGCACCGATATTCCGGTTGAAGAAGATATGGGCGTATTGTCCGTACGAAAAATCTACCAGTATTACAAAGAACATGGCTACCGCACTACCGTAATGGGAGCTTCATTCCGTAACAGCGGAGAGATTCTGGCCCTGGCCGGCTGCGATCGTCTCACCATCAGCCCGGCATTACTTCAGGAACTGCAAAATACCAACGGGGTCTTGCAACGTCGCCTGAGTTATTCAGGCGTTATCAAATCACGCCCGGCATCATTGACTGAGGCAGAATTCCGCTGGGAGATGAATCAGGATGCCATGGCAACAGAAAAGCTGGCCGAGGGAATTCGCGGTTTCACCGTGGATCAAATCAAGCTGGAAAAAACACTCGCGGAGAAGCTGTAAACCATTTAGGAATAGGTATCAATGTCAATGTTAAATTCAAACTGGCAAGCGTTCCTCGAAAATCAGGGTGCTCAAATCGAGAACGAAATAGTCCAAAATTTTGGTTCTGCACCGACTGAACTTATCGCCACAAGAGATAGCACAGTACTCTGCGACTTAAGTCAGTTCGGCATCTTGAAAGTCAGCGGGGAAGATGCGCTGACTTTCTTGCACAGTTTGTGCAGTAACGACATTAAAGCAATCACCCCCGCCATCGCTCAACTCAACACGCTAAACACCGCCAAAGGACGAGTGTTGGCAAGCTTCCTAGTTTGGAAAAGTGGCACGGATTATTTTCTGTATCTACCCCTCTCGATACTCGTACCGACCCAGAAAAAATTGTCAATGTTCATACTACGGGCAAAAGTTAAAATCGAAGATGTGAGTTCGCAACATGTTTGCCTCGGGCTGTCCGGAAAAGAGGCCGGGGCATTGTTAAAATCAAGCTTGGGTACTCTTCCCCAAACTGCACTTGCCGTTGAAAGTAATGCAACAAGCAGCATCATTCGTATCGAAAATGAGCGCTTCACCATAATTACCACTCCCGAGCATGCTGCCGTATTGTGGCAACAACTAGTCACCCACGCGAAGCCGGTCGGTTCACCTTGCTGGGATTGGCTCAATATTATCGCAGGAATTCCGGTCATCTTGCCGCCGATACAAGAGCAGTTCGTTTTACAAATGCTAAATCTTGATTTGCTCGATGGCGTGAGCTTCAAAAAAGGCTGCTATCCCGGACAAGAAATCGTCGCTCGAATTCGCTATCTGGGAAAAGTGAAACAGCGCACTTTCCTTGCGCATTTGGTGAGTGAGTTTGCTCCGCTGCCCAATGATCCGCTTTATAGCAAAGACTTTGCCGGGCAAACCAGTGGCAACATTCTCAATGCAGCCCCCTCGCCACAGGGTGGCTACGATGTACTGGCAACGTTACATATCAGTAGCGTAACTGACGCGCAACTTGTTCATTGGAAAACACCGGAAGGCGCAGTGCTTGGTTTTCATGATTTGCCCTATACCTTCCCGCTTGAGAAAGCAGCATAAACCCCGGCGATTAACTTTCAACGCCCCAACCGATAAACGCGAATTAAAGTTTCAAGCGTAATTTGCGGTGCGGAATATTGGCATCCAGGAACTCATCTCCTTCTGCCACAAATCCAAAACGCTGATAAAAAGGCAGCACCTGCACTTGGGCATTGAGTTCGACCTCCGGGTAACCACGGCTACTGGCATAGGCCAACAGAGCTTCAATTATTGCCGTCCCGACTTTTTTTCCGCGCCAGTCATGCACAACAGCAATTCGCCCGATATGCGCATTGGGTAAAATACGACCGCAGCCGATCGCTTGTCCCGCATTACTCAAAGCCAAAACATGATGACTGTCCTCATCCAGCCCATCCCATTCCAACTCGGCTGACACCCCTTGTTCGCGTATAAAAACTGCTTCTCTTACCGCACGCAGCAAGGGTTCTGCATCATGCCAAGTTACTGTATGTATCGTGAACTCCATGCAATCTCCCAAGTTTAATTACGCTACTCCGCACTGACTACCTTAAATACCAACTATACTTTGTCATTCAGGGTCGGATATCAACTTCTGTTCCCGCCGCCACCAGATCGAACAATTGCAGCAACTCGGCGTTGCGCATCCGAACACACCCATGAGAGCCGGGCTTGCCTAATACTGTACTGTCCGGCGTGCCGTGAATATAAACATAGCGGCGCATCGTATCGCACGAACCCAAGCGGTTATAGCCGGGCCCTTTTCCGCACAACCACAAAATGCGCGTCAAAATCCAATCTCTCTGCAAATATGACGCCCCCAATTCCGGAGAATAAATTTCACCGGTCGGACGACGTTTTACAAATACAGAATTCTCCGGCTGCCCTGCCCCGATTTTAGCGCGGACATAATGTTTGCCGCGCGGCGTGCAAAAGCTGCCGTTCTCTTCGCCAACTCCGTTAGCACCTGTTGAAACATCATAGCGGTGCAGCAACCTTTCATTATCGTCGAGCAGCGCCAGTTCCTGTTCCGGGATACGGATGATGATTTTCATCATTCAGCCCCCGAATGAAGTTGCTGTTCATTGCGCAGTTGTGCTCTCCTTGCCGCAAAAAAATTACTCAGCATTTTGCCACACTCGCCCGACAAAACACCGCCTTCAATACGCGCGTGATGATTCAATCTAAATATTGCACCGTCTGTGCCCGTGGAAGGCAACTCGTCAAAAAGATTGATCACGCTTCCTGCTGCCCCCGTTTTCGGATCGCTCGCACCAAACACCACTCTGGCAATGCGGGCATGAAACATCGCACCGACACACATCACGCAAGGCTCCAATGTTACAAAAAGCTCGCAGCCGACCAAGCGGTAATTACCGATCCGTAGCGCAGCATCACGCAAGGCAACTATTTCCGCATGGGCAGTCGGGTCATGTCGGGAAATGGGCGCATTACTTCCCCGCCCAACTATCTCGCCCTCCTTGACCACCACGGCACCAACAGGAACCTCGCCTGTCCGGGCAGCCTGCTCCGCCAACAACAGTGCCTCGCGCATGTAATATTCGTCATTCAAGCCGTGCTGTATTTCGGTCATATTGCAAAAATATGTTCTGACTGCAAAAAGAAGTCAACCGTAGCACAAGTGGCATATTTTGGCGAGACAAGGAATTGCTTGCCATAGCCGGTTATTTTGTCAACAATGGCGATACCTTGGTTGTTGTGACCAAAAAATTACAAGATGACGTTTACCCGTGTTTCATGACATTTATATTAAATGGAGTTCATTTGATGTCGACTCAGGCTGTACCAAATTTCAACTTACCTGCCACCGGCAATCAGTCTTTTAAGCTTTCTTCTGTACTCGGCAAACCGTTAGTGATCTTTTTCTATCCAAAAGACAATACACCGGGATGCACTACCGAAGTACAGCAGTTCCGGGATCTTTATTCCGATTTCCAAAAATCGGGTTGCGAGGTTGTAGGCATTTCGCGCGACAGTATCAAGTCTCATGAAAATTTCAAAGCCAAGTTCACGCTGCCATTTGCATTGCTGTCGGATGCCGAGGAGACAGTATGTAATATTTTCGGCGTGATAAAACAAAAAAACCTGTACGGAAAGCAAGTGCGCGGGATAGAACGCAGCACTTTCGTCATTAACTCAAAAGGCATCATAAGCAAAGAATGGCGCGGACTAAAAGCCGATGGACACGCCCAGGAAGTTCTCTCATATGTACAAACCCTTTAAGGAGCAACATGGCAACTCGTAAAGCAGTCACTGGCAAAAATAAAATTGACACAAAATTATTCGTGTTGGATACCAACGTATTGATGCACGACCCGACCAGTCTGTTTCGTTTTGAAGAACATGATGTCTACTTGCCCATGTTCGTCCTCGAGGAATTGGACAACAATAAAAAAGGCATGACCGAGGTTGCCAGAAACGCGCGCCAGGCCAGCCGTTATATGGACGGTCTGATCGCTGAAGGGGTCAGCATCGAGGAGGGTGTATCGCTGCAATCTCTGGGCAACAAGAACGCGACAGGCCGGTTATTCCTGCAAACGCAATTCATCGACCATCAATTACCGGAAAATCTTGCCAACGGCAAAGCAGATAATGCCATTCTGGGCGTGGTGATGTTCCTGCACAAGCAGCAGCCCAAGCGCGAAGTAACGCTGGTCAGCAAAGACATCAACATGCGCATCAAAGCGCGAGCGCTCGGTCTGAACGCGCAAGACTATTTCAATGACAAGGTGCTGGAAGACACCGATCTGCTCTACACCGGCATGAAAGCACTACCCGCTGATTTTTGGGACAAGCACGGCAAAGACATGCAGTCCGGACTGCAAGGCGGGCACACGTTTTATCACCTAAGCGGCCCTCTATGCCGCGATTTGCTGGTGAACGAATTTGTGTACCAGGAAAATGGTGATTCTCCTTTTTATGCCGTGGTTGCCGCGCAGGAAAATAATGCCGCCACCTTGCGCACGCTCACCGACTATACTCATACAAAAAATGCCATCTGGGGAATTACCGCGCGTAACCGTGAACAAAATTTCGTGCTCAATTTGCTGATGAATCCCGAGATCGATTTCGTCACCCTGCTCGGACAAGCAGGTACCGGCAAGACCCTGCTCACGCTGGCTGCCGGCTTGATGCAGACTCTGGAAAGCAAACTCTATTCAGAGATCATCATGACGCGCGTAACCGTCCCCGTGGGTGAAGACATTGGTTTCCTTCCCGGCACGGAAGAAGAAAAAATGTCACCCTGGATGGGCGCGCTTGACGACAATCTGGATGTGCTTAACAAAGCCGATGAAGAAGGCGGCGACTGGGGACGTGCTGCAACACGCGACCTGATTCGTTCGCGCATCAAGATCAAGTCGCTCAATTTTATGCGCGGCCGCACTTTCCTGAATAAATATCTCATTATCGACGAAGCGCAGAACCTTACGCCGAAGCAGATGAAAACGCTGATCACCCGCGCCGGTCCCGGCACCAAGGTAGTCTGCATGGGCAACATCGCGCAAATCGATACGCCTTACCTCACCGAGGGCAGTTCCGGTCTGACTTATGTGGTGGATCGCTTCAAAGGCTGGGCACATAGCGGTCACGTTACCCTGCAACGCGGCGAACGTTCACGCCTCGCCGACCACGCAGCCGAGGTTTTATGACCGACCCACTCGACAAAACGAACGATCAGTGGCGCGAAGAACTGACACCGGATCAGTATGAAATTTGCCGCGCATGCGGCACTGAGCCGGCCTTTTCCGGTGAATACTGGGACTGCCACGATATCGGCATCTATCGTTGTGTGTGTTGTGGCACGCCCCTGTTCAATTCCGAAACCAAGTACGAATCCGGTACCGGCTGGCCGAGTTTTTGGCAACCCGTTGCCGAAGAAGCTATCACCTATAAAGAGGATGATCCGCTAGGGATGGATCGGGTCGAAGTTTGTTGCACTGCTTGCGATGCACATCTGGGACATGTATTTGAGGATGGCCCGGAGCCAACCGGATTGCGTTATTGTATCAACTCTGCCTCGTTGGCACTCGACAGAAATTAGACATCCATAAACCAATATGGATAATAGCCCCCCATGAAAATATTATTTGATATCTTTCCCGTCATCTTGTTCTTCGTTGTGTTCAAGCTGTTCGGTGTTTATCCTGCTACGGCTGCCGCTATTGCCGCAACAATTATTCAGGTCGTCTGGGTTAAGTGGAAACACGGAAAAGTAGATACTACCCTGTGGGTAAGCCTTGGCATTATCGTAGTCTTCGGTGGCGCCACCTTGCTACTGCACAACGAGAATTTCATTAAATGGAAGCCCACCGCCCTGTATTGGTTTTTTGCTATCGCGATATTGTTTTCCCGCGCTTTTTTGGACAAAAATGTAATGCGCATGTTATTGACCGGAAAAATCGAACTGCCGGACAAAATATGGCATTACCTCAACTATACATGGAGCGGATTCTTCACCATGCTGGGATGCCTTAATCTTTACGTGGCATTCAACTTCAGTATGGATACATGGGTAGATTTCAAACTATTTGGCACGACAGGACTGATGCTGCTTTTTATTTTATTGCAAGCCGTGTACCTATCGAAACACATCAAAGCAGATCATCAGGACAAGCCTGATTAATTTAAATATACTTCCAAGGGTAAAGTCAACTTGCTGTACGCCATCATCGGACAAGATGCACCGGAAAGTCTGGAATTACGACTAGCCTCGCGCCCTGCGCACGTGGCACGCCTGCAAGCATTGCAAAGTGAAGGTCGCTTGCTATTGGCAGGCCCTTTTCCCGCCGAGGATGCAAATGACCCGGGAAAGGCCGGCTTTACAGGCAGCTTGATCGTGGCTGAATTTCCCACTCTGGACCAGGCACAAACTTGGGCAACTGACGATCCCTATGTGCAAGCCGGAGTTTATCAGCACGTCACCGTAAAACCCTTTAGAAAAACCTTCCCTTCATAATTTAGTAACGTTGTTTACATGGTTTAACATCGGCTCAACTCGGCGTTCACAACTCAATTGCGCAACGTGTGATATATTTCGGATTCTGGCAGACTATGCAGTCGCACTGAGGTTCATGCGCAGAACAACATGCTTTGATGCTGATAATGATTTTAATTTTAATTTTTACAAGGACAAAACGATGCTTAAACCATCTAACATTGCAGCACTTGCCATATTAGCGGCAATCACTGCCAACACAGTCAATGCTGTGGAAAATACCGCCGCATCAAAAGTTCCGGCTACAGACGACAACGCCGTAACCACAGTTAACAAAACGCCTATTCCCCAGGCTCGTATTGAATTGCGCGTCAAAGCAGCAGCTCAACAAGGCCAACAAGACAGCCCTGATCTGCGCAAGGCAGTTCGTGACGACCTGATTAACCTTGAAGTTATCTCGCAAGAAGCAACGAAAAAGGGCTTGGGTTCTCAGCCGGAATTCGTTCAGCAAATTGAGTTGGCAAGACAAAGTACCCTGGCTGGTGCCTATGTACAAGACTTTGTAAAGACCCACCCAATTGCAGAAGAAGCAATCAAGAAAGAGTACGACAATCTGAAAGCTCATCTTGGCAGCAAAGAATATAAGGTTGAACATATTCTGGTCGATAGCGAAAAAGAAGCTCAGGCCATCATTGCCGAGTTGAAAAAGAAAGGCAGCAAATTTGACAAGATCGCCCAAAAATCTTCCAAAGATCCCGGCTCCAAAGATAAGGGTGGTGATCTGGGCTGGACAGTTCCTTCCAACTTCGTGCAACCTTTCGGCGATGCAATTCTTAAACTTGCAAAAGGCGAAACCAGCGCCCCGGTACAAACTCAATTTGGCTGGCATATCATTAAGCTTGAAGACATTCGCGACTTGAAAGCCCCGGCATTTGATGAAGTAAAAGCCAATCTTGAACGTCGTCTGCAACAACAGTCAATTCAAGATGAAATCAAGAAGTTGCGTGCAAACGCCGACATCAAGTAATCGAATTTTAAACGTGTAATAAAAGCGAGCCTTCGGGCAAGCGGCTTTTAATAAGAGTTGAAATAATTAGGCCCTGCCGGGAAACTTGCAGGGCCTTTTTCAAACATTAGCTCACAAGCAAGAACCGAAATTCAGCTTTGCTTTAAAAACAATTCAAATTGCTCTATTGAAACAGGCTTGCCGAACAAATAGCCTTGATAGTGATGGCAACCCGCACTATCGAGGAATTGCCGTTGTGCATCGGTCTCCACACCTTCGGCAATAACGTTTAACTTCAAGCCATGCGCCAAAGCAATGATGGTACGCACGATAGCCTTATCACTTTCATCAAGAACTACTTCACGCACAAATGACTGATCAATCTTGAGCTGGGTAAGTGGTAGCCGTTTGAGGTACTGCAGGGATGAATATCCGGTGCCGAAATCATCCAGGGATATACGCACACCAATTGCTTTCAATGCATTCATAGTCGCAATGGTTTCTTCAACTTTTTCCAGCAACATGCTTTCGGTAAGTTCCAGTTTAAGTAGCTGGGGATTAATATCATGGCGTTGCATGGCTACTTGCACTTCGGTGACAAAATTCGTCTGATGGAATTGTCTTGCACTGACGTTGATTGACAGAACTAAATTGCGAGTGGCTTCATGCCGCTGCCATACCTTAATCTGTTCGCAAGCAGTTTCAAGCACCCATTGTCCGATGGGCAAAATGAGTCCGCTTTCTTCAGCCAACGGAATAAACTGGACAGGGGGCACAAGACCACGCTCGGGGTGTATCCAGCGAATTAAAGCCTCTGCTCCAAATGGTCGGCCTGCGCTATCGACCTGAACCTGGTAGTACAGATGGAATTCCTGCTTCTTGATCGCTTTGTGCAATTCAGCTTCTAGTGAGGAACGGGCGTTGATGGATTCCTGCATCTGCGGATCGAAGAAACTAAGCGAGTTGCGTCCTGCCTTTTTGGCCTGATACATCGCCAGATCAGCTTGCTTGAACAGTTCTTCACAAGCTTGTTGCTGATTGTTGAACAAGGTAACCCCGATACTGGGCGTATTGCGATATTCAAAAGTGCCGAGGTAGTAAAGTTGATTGAGCGTGAAGAGAATTTTTTCGCCGATTCCTTCCGCTTGCGCCGCAGCATCCAAAGTTTCTTTGCTCAAGTCTTCAAGCAAAACAACAAATTCGTCACCGCCAAGACGTGCTACGGTATCCCCTTCACGCACGCATGTCTCCAGACGTTGGGCGACCTGCTGCAGCAGCAAGTCTCCAATGTTGTGGCCCAGAGTGTCGTTAAGGGATTTGAAATTGTCCAGATCAATGAACAGCAACGCGCCGTTCCTGCCGCTACGTCCGCTGGATGTCAGCGCCTGGTGCAGTCGGTCTAGCAGAAGTCGCCGGTTAGGGAGGTGAGTAAGGTGATCGTAAAATGCCAGATACTGGATCTGTTCTTCCGCGCGCTTGCGTTCTGTAATATCAAAATGCGAGCCTACATAATGTGTAACGGTGCCGTCAGTATCCTTAACAGCAGAAATAGTGAGCCATTTTGGATAAACCTCCCCATTTTTACGCCTATCCCAGATTTCTCCCTGCCATGTCCCGGTGCGCAGGATGATCTCCCACATTGAACGGTAAAAATCCGCGTCATGGTGGCCTGATTTGAGCATGCTCGGTTTTTGACCAAACGACTCTTCGGCCGAATAGCCGGTTGACTCCGTAAATGCCTTGTTGACCCGCAGGATTACCCCGTTGGGATCAGTAATCATCATGGATTCCTGGGACTCAAAGGCAACGGCAGAAATACGGAGCTCGGCTTCAATCTGCTTGCGCTCGGTAATATTGTGTGCGAAGCCGACAGTGCCCAGCACTTTGCCTTGAGCGTCAATAACAGGTGTCTTAAAAGTTTCCACCCAAAAAACTTCATTGCCGTCGAAAGCCGATTCTTCGACATGTTTTCTCTTGCGTGCTGCCATTACCGCGGCATCGTCGCTACGGTATTTTTCAGCCAGTTCCCTTGGTTGCAAATCAATATCTGTCTTTCCTATCGCCTGATTGGCATCATCCAGACCGAGAAAGTCGGCAAACACCCTGTTGACCATGATGTAACGGCTCTCGGTGTCTTTCAGCCAGGTCAGATAGGGGGAATTATCAAGAATGGCGTGAAGGTTTGCTTCACTTTTTTGCAGCGTCTCCTCTGCCAGTTTGCGCTCTGTAATATTCTGAATCAGTGCAACGAAGTGAATTGGGATACCTTCGCTTGTGCGAACAATCGATACACTCAGCAATATCCAGACAATACTCCCATTTTTGTGGAAGTACCGTTTCTCCATATGGAAGCTCCCAATTTCCCCCTCCAACATTTGGTGCAGGTAATTAAGATCAGCCGGTAAATCTTCCGGATGGGTGATGGTATGAAAGTATGTAGCCAGCAGTTCGGAATTGTCATATCCGAGCATGGCGCACAACGCATTATTTACCTTGACGAACTTCCCATCCAAAGATAATAGAGCCATGCCAAGTGCAGCCGTTTCAAATGCTCCCCTGAAACGCTCCTCACTTTCCGATAGCTTGAGTTCCGCCTGTTTTTGCTCTGTTAAATCGCGAACGATCAGAATAGTCCTGATATTGCCGAATTCATCCGTAAATTGATTAGAACTGCTTTCGCCCGGAAAACGAGTACCTTCGCTGCGTATATAAACAAGTTCGCCGCGAACTTGACCCGCGCTTAATCGCTCTGCAAGTATCCGATCGAATTGGGGGGAGGAACTGTCAACCAACCCTGATCTGCCAAGGAGACATATTTCCTCCTCAGTGCGGCCGAATAATTTACAGGCTGCGGGGTTTGCCGAAAAAATTGTCCCGTCTGGCGCAGTTAGGAAAACTGCCTCCATACTGTATTCAAAAAATGACCGGTAGAAACTATTGGTACGTTCGGCTCTCACAAAAGGTTTCCAGACGTATATTATTGCGCTTTCTCAGCGTAAGGATATTAAAAAACGGCAGTTTTGTGAAGCTGGAAAGTGTTGAGTATGCGCGTTTTTTAAGATTAATAATTTATTTTTGACATGTTGACGGATATATTTCGCATTGGAGCAATTGCTCGTTAATAACTACGCGAACAAATTCACCAGCCCGTTCAGACCGACAAAATTGAATGCAAAACTCGCCTGTGTGCGCACAATAGGCTTGGCGTGATAAGCGATACTCGTCCCTGCTTGCCCCATCATCTTGAGATCGTTCGCGCCGTCACCGATGGCAATGACCTGTTCCGGGTGCAAATCAAATTGTTCGCGCGTGTGGTTCAACCAATCCGCCTTGGCTTGTGCATCCACAATATCGCCAAGAACTTGCCCGGTAAGTTTGCCGTTGATAATTTCCAGCGTATTGGCGTGGGTAAAGTCAAGCCCAACCCTGGCCTTCAGGCGCTCGGTAAAAAAAGTGAAGCCGCCAGACACCAGCAGCGTCTTGATACCATGTTTTTTCAACTCTGCCAGCATGATTTCAGCACCCGGATTCAATTGCAGACGCTCGTCATATACCCGTTGCAAGGCGCCATCTTCCAAACCTTCCAGTAACGACACGCGGCGACGCAAACTCTCGGAAAAATCTATCTCGCCCCGCATTGCCGCTTCGGTGATGGCCGAAACTTTGGGCTTCAATCCCTGCATGTCCGCGATTTCGTCGATACACTCGATGCTGATGAGCGTCGAATCCATATCCATCACCACCAAGCCGAAATCAGAAAGATGCAAACTGGGGCGTACAAAACCGTAATCAAGCTGATGCTCGTAGCAATACATCGCAACGCCGTCATGCGGCTTGGCATCTCGCAAGCGAAAAGCATGTGTGCCCACCTGCTCGATACCCGAAGCCAGAGACAAGCTGACAAGTCGATCCAAATGGGCAGCCGGAATATCGTGTAGTGCTTGGATAATAAGATTCATATTAAAATTTGTTTCCGCGCGCGTAATTCAATCAAAGTCGAAAGCCGTGCATTTTAATTCAAGAAGAGTACGAATTCTTAAAATCTGCACAAGAATAAACTTGCATGCCACGAAGGACGATTTGTAAAGGATAATTCGGATTAATCATCAGGAGCGTTCCTTGGACATAGACTTTGATAATGAAATCCCCCGTCGCGGTAGTAACTCCGTCAAACATGACGGATCTGCCGCCTATTTCGGCACTGCCGACTTGCTACCGTTGTGGGTGGCGGATATGGACTTCGCATCACCGCAAGCGGTGACGCGCGCCCTTGCCGATCGTGCAGCGCACCCGCTTTATGGCTACACTTTCTATCCGGAAAGTGCTTACGAATCACTAATAGCCTGGCTAAAAAAGCGCCATCACTGGGAAGTACAGCGCGAGTGGATATTCATGGCCCCCGGCGTGGTACCCTCGTTATTCGCCAGTGTTCTGGCTTTTGCCAAAGAGGGAGAAGGCGTCATCGTCCAACCCCCGGTCTATTTTCCTTTCTTCTCGGCTGTCACCACCAACCGTCGGCGACTAATCGAAAATCCGCTGCGGCAGACGGGCACGCAATATGAGATCGATTTCGAACATTTGGAAAAATGTGCTGCCGATGGCGCGCGACTGATGCTTTTCTGCTCGCCGCACAACCCGGTGGGGCGGGTTTGGAGCAAGGAAGAACTCACCGAACTGCTGCGTATCGCGCGACGCTACGATATCACCATTATTTCGGACGAAATTCACGCCGATCTGGTTTATCCCGGAGAACTTCACATCGCCCTGGCTACACTGGCTGAACCATCAGATAAAGTCATCACTACCGTCGCACCGAGCAAAACCTTCAACATCCCAGGCCTTGGCCTGTCCTGCATCATTACGTCAAATACAGCCCACCGCCAAGCCATCAAGCAGGCCTTTGAAACTCTTCACGTTAGCAATACCAATCCGTTCAGCATTGCCGCCTTTGAAGCCGCCTATCGCGGCGGTGAAGCATGGTTGGATAGCCTGCTGATCTATCTGCAAGGAAACAGAGACTTCGTCTACAATTTTGTGGCACAGCAATTACCTGCAATTAAAGTCCTTCCATCGCAAGGCACCTACCTGCTCTGGCTTGATTGTCGCAAATTGAATCTGAGCGATGTTAAGTTGCGGGAGTTCTTTGTGCGCAAGGCCAAAGTCGGAATGAATCCCGGCACGGTTTTCGGTAAAAGTGGCAGCGGTTTTATGCGGCTGAACATTGCTTCGCCAAGGCATGTGATAGCTGATGCGTTAGATAGAATCAAGCAAGCGTTAAACTAATCGATAAACGGTTTGCCATGTCGAACCATAGTTGTTACGCTCCTCCTCCCTTTCAGCCGGAACTGTGGTCGCGTGGCTGAAGGATGAAACATAGCGCATGCGAACTTAATCAGCTCCTTCCTCAATCCATAAGCCAATAAACTTGCCATGAACCAAGTTGTAACCAAAACAAATCTGCATCCGCGCAATCTGCATCGTGGCCGCTACGACTTTGCGCAACTTATCGCGAGCAGCCCGGAGTTGGCTGCCTTTGTAGCGCTGAATGAGTACGGCCACGAATCCATCAATTTTGTTGACCCCGCAGCCGTTAAAGCACTCAATCGCGCGCTGTTACTGCACGATTACGGCATCAAAGACTGGGATGTCCCCGCACAGTATCTGTGCCCACCGATTCCGGGCCGCGCCGACTATTTGCACTATCTCGCCGATCTATTGAGCGAGAGCAATGGCGGCAATATTCCACGCGGAAAATCAGTGCGTGTACTCGATATCGGCGTGGGGGCGAATTGCATCTATCCACTTATCGGTCATGCCACATATGGCTGGCAATTTGTCGGAACAGATGTCGATGCAGTGGCACTACAAAATGCACAGTGTGTTTTGCATGCAAATCAACTGAGCGATGCAATTGAATTGCGTTTGCAACCCTCCCCCACCGCGATTTTTGCAGATGTAACCTATGCCGATGAATTTTTCGACCTCACTCTGTGTAACCCTCCGTTTCATGCATCCTTAGCCGAAGCCAGACAAGGCTCGCAGCGCAAATGGAAAAATCTCGGCAAAGAAACCAATAAACACAAAAACCCCGTGCTGAACTTCGGCGGTCAAAGCTTGGAGCTGTGCTGCGAAGGCGGCGAAGAAGCCTTCGTTACCCGCATGATCGAAGAGAGCGTATCGGGCCGAGATAACTGCCTGTGGTTCACCAGCATGATCTCCAAATCATCCAGCCTGCCGCACGTGTATCGTGCTTTGAAATACGCCGGTGCGACAGACAACCGCACCATAGAAATGTCCCAAGGCCAGAAAAAAAGCCGTATTCTGGCTTGGACGTTTATGGATAAGCAACAGCAACGGGATTGGTGGACGCTGGAAAGAAGCTAAAATGCCCAAGGCTGGTGTAAGATAACACCGCAGGAATTTCTTAGGGGATTAAGATAATGAGTGAGCGCATCACAGTTGACCCATTGGTATGCCATGGCAAGCCTTGCATTCGCGGCTTGCGCTATCCCGTGGAAAATGTACTGGAATGGCTAGCTAGCGGCATGACCACTGAAGAGATTCTGGCTGATTACGAAGACCTCGAACGCGAAGACATTCTGGCGGCACTTGCTTACGCAGCACGTCTGACGCACGTAAAACGACTGGATCGTTTGGCAGCATGAAGTTTTTGGTCGATGCGCAACTCCCTCGGCGCTTCGCCAACTGGCTGAACGAAGCGGGACACGATACCCTGCACACCTTTGACCTTCCCCGCAGGAATCTTACAACAGATAGCGAAATCATCGCCCGCGCCAAGCGAGATGGTCGCATTGTGGTCAGCAAAGATGCGGATTTCGTGCAGACCTTTTTGCTTACCGGCGAGCCTCAGCTATTATTAATTTCCACTGGCAACATCAACAACGCGGAATTGGAAAAGTTGCTGCACGCAAACTTATCCGGCATTGAAGCGGCTTTTGCATCTAGCCGCTTTGTCGAAATCACCCGCGATTCGCTGGTGATTCATGAATAAAACTAATGCGATACTGACCCTTTGAATTCATATTGAACTAGATGCTAAAGATATTTTCAGATTCCATATCCGTTTTTTATCTAATCACGCCATTGTGTATTGTTATGTTGGTTCTGTTATTGGCTGGGGGATATAAGCATCGAAATAGCTTAGCTGATAAAAAATTAAATCTTTCGTTGCCGTTAAAACCACCAAAGTACACAGCGAAGCACGCACGCAATTATCGTTTAGGATATATAGTTTTATTACTCGGTTATGTTGGCGTTGGTCTTATACCAAATATTTACGATTGGCTTGCTGAAATACCTTCCTTTGAGAAGTTGCATCTTTCAGTTGGAGAATTGTCTTATAAAGTATCAGGAAAACATGGTGAGGATAGGATAACAGTGATACGAACAAATTCTGGCGAGTTAGAGTTTTCTTGCGGAGCGGGTATGTTTGGCCACCCAGACTGTATTTCCCCTGCCTCGGAATATGACAGACTTTCAGGAAAAGTAGCCGAAGTATGGTGGTATGACCAACCGATCCATCTGTTTACTAAACAGAACAAAGTGGTCAAATTGGTTGTAGATGGCAAGGAAAAACAGAACTACGACAATACGGTACAAATAACAAAACGTGTAGCTAAGTCAGCGCCGTGGCTTATCTTTATTTTGCTAGTCTTTTATACTTTAATTGTTGCTGCCTTAGAGCAAAATTTGCGTAAGGGACTAAAGCCAAGTTACTAGTGCTAAATAATCAAATTAAGAGTGGCTATGTCCGTTGTGGGTGAGTTTTTGCCGGTCGCTACCGGCTGCCTTGGAGACTAAACCTTTGACTGCGTACTACTTCAATTCCCCAAAGAATTTCTTAACCGCCAACACTCTCTGCCCCAAATCCTCGTGCTTGATCTCAATCCTTAACTTATCCGGCCCGTTCATTTTGATGTAGCGCCGACTTTGGATCATGGTGATGATCTTCATCGGGTCGATGGGCGGATTGGGGACGAACTGGATAACGATGGCTTCGCTAGAAGCATCCAGTTTGCTAATGCCGAGCGGTTTGGCGAGGATGCGCAAGCGGTGGCTGTCGAGCAGAGTTTGTGCGGGTTCAGGTAGCAAGCCGAAGCGATCAATGAGTTCCTGATGCATGTCATCCAGATCTTCTTGCGTATTGCAGTTCGCGAGGCGTTTGTAGATGACGAGGCGCTGATGGATATCGCCGCAATATTCGTTCGGCAACAACGCTGGCGTATGCAAGTTGATCTCGGTGGTGACTCCCAGCGGGTGCGCCATATCCGGCTCGTGACCTTGTTTAAGTGAAGCAATTGCGGCTGCGAGCATGTCGTTGTAGAGACTAAAACCAATCTCTTGCATTTCGCCGCTTTGCGACTCTCCCAGCACTTCGCCCGCCCCGCGTATTTCCAGATCATGCATGGCGAGAAAGAAACCGCTGCCTAATTGCTCCATCGCCTGTATCGCTTCGAGGCGTTTTTTTGCCTGTGAGGTAAGTCCTTCCATGTTGTCCACCAGCAGGTAAGCATAAGCTTGATGGTGCGAACGTCCGACACGTCCGCGCAACTGGTGCAACTGCGCCAGACCGAAGCGGTCGGCACGGTTCATGATGATGGTGTTGGCGGTAGGTACGTCGATGCCGGTCTCGATAATGGTGGTGCACAGCAACACGTTAAAGCGCTGGTGGTGGAAATCGCGCATCACCGCTTCCAGATCGCGCTCGCCCATCTGGCCGTGTGCCACACGAATGCGCGCTTCCGGCAGCAGCGTTTCCAATTTTTCCAGCATGTTGTTGATGGTATCAACCTCGTTGTGCAGGAAATATACCTGTCCGCCGCGCTTGAGTTCGCGCAGCACGGCTTCGCGGATAATGCCTTGACTGAAGCTGCTGACAAATGTTTTGATGGAAAGACGGCGTTGTGGCGCGGTGGCGATCACCGAGAAATCGCGCAGCCCTTCCAGCGACATTGCCAGCGTGCGCGGAATCGGTGTGGCGGTGAGCGTGAGCACATCAACTTCGGCGCGCAATGCTTTCAATCGTTCTTTTTGCTGCACACCGAAGCGGTGCTCTTCATCGAGAATGACCAAACCCAAGTTGTGAAACTTTACATCTTTCTGAATCAGCTTGTGCGTGCCGATAACGATATCCAGCTTTCCATCCGCCAAGTCCTTCAGCGATTGCGTCACCTCTTTGGTCGAGCGGAAACGCGACAGTTCAGCGATTTTTACCGGCCAATCGGCGAAGCGGTTGGAGAAGTTTTGAAAATGTTGTTCGGCAAGCAGCGTGGTCGGCACCAATACCGCCACTTGTTTGCCATCCATCACCGCGACAAATGCGGCGCGCAAGGCCACTTCGGTTTTGCCGAAGCCCACGTCACCGCAAATGAGTCTATCCATCGGCTTGCCCGATTGCAGATCAAGCAGCACCGCTTCAATGGCAGCGGCTTGGTCGGCGGTTTCTTCAAAACCGAACCCTTCGGAAAAGGCTTCGTAATCGTGATAAGTGAACTTAAAGGCATGGCCTTTGCGCGTGGCACGCTGCGCATAAATGTTCAGCAACTCGGCCGCAGTATCGCGCACTTGCTGCATGGCGCGGCGCTTGGCTTTGTCCCAGGTGCCACTGCCCAGCTTGTGCAATGGCGCGGCTTCCGGCGCTCCGCCGCTGTAACGGCTGATGACGTGCAGTTGCGACACGGGCACGTACAATTTGTCTTCGCCCGCATACACCAGCAACAAAAATTCATTTTCACCTTCGCCGAGGTCAAGATTCACCAAGCCCTGATAACGCGCGATACCATGCTGTTCGTGTACTACCGGGTCACCCGTCTTGAGTTCGGACAAGTCGCGCAACATGCCTTCGACGCTGCTTTTCTTCGCAGCACGTGCGACTCGACTTCTGGGCTGCGCGGCATACAACTCGGTTTCGGTAACGACAGCAAGTTTGTCATCGGCAAGAATGAAGCCGCTTTGCACCAGCGCCGTGGCAAGCATGAATTTATCTTTGCTGGCGAGGAAGGAGGCGTAGTCTTCGCACACGGTTGGAATAAGACCGTATTCTTTCAGGTAGCCGGAAATAATTTCGCGGCGCCCCAAACTGTCGGCAAGGAGTAGCGTGCGCCCGGCGAAACCCTGCAGGAAGCTTTGAAAAGTATGGGTAGGGGTTTCGGCGCGGCGGTCTACCGCGATATTGGGGATGGGAGTTGTGGGGCAGACAATCAGATTTTTAGATGTGCTACTGCCCTCACCCTCCGCTTTGTCACCATCTGCGGGAGAGAGCAATATATCCACCCGCGCAAACTCTTTTGCGCGAATAAAAAACTGCTCGCCATCCAAAAACAATTCCTTCGTTTCCAGTAACGGATGCTGCGGATCGCCACGCAGCAGGTTATAACGTGAGGCAGTATCTTTGGCAAAAATGGCGATGGCGTCATCTACATCGTGGTGTAAGCAAAGCGTGGCTGTTTTCGGCAGATAATCGAAAATCGTGGCAGTCTTGGCAAAAAACAGCGGCAGGTAATATTCAATCCCCGCCGGCGCAATGCCCTTGCTGACATCTTTGTAGATGCGCGATTTGGACGGGTCGCCTTCGAAGCGGTCGCGAAAGTTCTGGCGGAAGGTCGCCTGCCCTTTTTCATCCATCGGAAACTCGCGTGCGGGAAGCAGGCGAATTTCCGGTACGGGATACAGGGTGCGCTGCGTGTCCACGTCAAAGGTGGAGATGGTTTCTATTTCGTCATCGAATAAATCGATGCGATAGGGTAACAAACTGCCCATCGCGAACAAGTCAATGATGCCGCCGCGCACGCAATATTCTCCGGGGGTCAACACTTGTTGCACATGGTTGTAACCGGCGAAAGTTAGCTGTTCCCGCAGTTGCGCTACATTCAGCTTTTCATTGCGTTTGAGAAAAAATGTGTAAGCTGCAAGATGCTCCACTGGAGGTAAGGGATACAGCGCGGTGGTAATCGGCACTATAACGACATCGCAGGCATTGCTGCGGATATGGTGCAAGGTTGCGAGTCGCTCCGAGACCAGATCCTGATGCGGTGAGAATTGATCGTAAGGCAGCGTTTCCCAGTCCGGCAAAAGATGCACGCGCAAATTTGGCGCGAAGAAAGGAATTTCATCTTTCAGCCGTTGTGCTTCCAGTGCATTCGCGGCAATTACGACGAGCGGCGATCTCTCGGCAGCTAACTGTCCAATTGCCAACGCATCGGATGAGCCATGCAGCCCGGTATAACGCGGACGTGAATGCTTGGACGAGAACAGCATGTCAGGTACTTCGGTTCTTTTTGATCAAGTCGTAAGCCAGTTGGATTTCTTTCGCCTGCTCTGTCGCCATCGCGATCATATCTTCCGGAACGCCCTGCCCCATCAATTTGTCCGGATGGTATTGGCTCATCAATTTGCGATGGGCACGTTTAATTTCTGCGTCGGTGCTATCTTTGGTCACGCCCAATGCTTTGTAGGCTGCTTCCAACGCATCCGCAGAATTGGCCTGCCCGCCTCCAAAATTCGTCTGGTTAAGCACCATTTCGATGAGACGATTATAGGTAGCCTGATCGTAGCCAAGGTAGCCCGCAATGTCGCTGAGCAAGGCTTTTTCAGCAGGATGGAATTGTCCGTCTGCCAGGGCCATAACAATCAGTGACACCAACAGAAACTGCTTCAAATCCCTGGTATTGCCGCACACAGTCATGAATTTGCTGTACGTCGGTCTGATATCGAAAGACTGATCCGTGCCTTGCTTGAATAATGCAATCGCCTGCAAGCGGTGATCCGGCGTCATGCCTAATTTCTGCATGAACATTTCGACATGATCGATCTCATCCTGGGATACATGTCCATCGGCTTTGGCCAATTTTCCCATCGAAATGAAAAGTGTTTCCAGAAACACAGCCTGGCGCAAGGTATTCTGCAGGGGGTTCATTCCGCCAGAACCGTAGACTCTCATCCGGTCAAAGAAGGAGCCTATAAAAAACCCCAAGAGACCGAGCCAAAAGTCGTGAAAAACAAACCCGATTACAATACCGATGAATTTAAACAAGACTACTCCAAACCAAAAATTGCGCGGCATCCAGCCACAAACTGCTACTCATCATTCACTGCAACGTGGCATCTTCGACCAGTACTTTATAAGAATAGCCTGCACCAAAATCCTTATTGGTATGAACAACGCCCTTGGCAGTGATAATATCGCCAACCTTCGCCGGACTTGAACTCGTCACCAGCACATCGTTAGTTTCTTTTTCAACCGAGCCGGTACCGTCGCGCAAATGAATCCAATTCTTCCCCATGATTCCTTCGTTGTATTTCACAACTTTTCCACGCACAAGTACAGTTTTGTCTTTTAGCTCGGCACCTTTGCCCATAATTTCGGCAACGGTCTTAGCATTAGGCCCACTGGCTTTCTTAACATGAATATCGGTGCTTGGCGCTTCGATTTTCTTTGGCATCAGGGACGATGCCATTCCCCCGAGATGGCTGCTTGACGCGCTTGCGGGCGGATTGGCTGCCGGAGGCATTGATGAAACTGCCGCTGATGATGAGCCCGCGCCCGCCAAAGAGCCAAAAATGATTGAGGGGAAAGTTTTCTTCAGGGATTTACTTTCAAAGTTGTTCATGACAAGTGCATTTTCAATGGTCACGGTACTACCTTGCTCTACTTTTGACTGAACGACCGCCGCCCATATTTCTCCATTGGTAGTCTTGAGCCGGAGGTAAGTAAAGTTTGCGACATTGATAACTTCCAGCACTTCGCCTTTAACTGCACTTTTCGGATGACTTGCGGCTGAATTTTCATCAGCCCAGGCGAATGTCGTTACAAGAATTATACAAATTACCAACAGGGTTTTCATTTCAATAATCTCCTTCGTGATGAACGTATAATTTTAACAGGGCAGCGTCATAAATTCAGCATTACTCGAAACGAGCCTATTGGATAATTTATACTGCCGATACGCCAAGTTCTTTGCATAATTTGGCAACCAGTGCCCGCAGCTCGCCTACTTCAGTTTCAAGTTTGGCAACATTTGCCTTGAGCGCGGCAATCTCTCCTACCGAAATGTCGCCCGAGGCGGATACAGGGCTAACTGATAGACGCTCTTCGACAACGGGTGCACCGGAGAGCAGATGCATCCAGCGATTTTCACGTGATCCGGGCTGGCGTGGCAATTCCACCACCAAACCGCCTTCCTCGCGTTCAGACAATTCGACCAAAAAACTTTCTACCGAAGCGATGTCTGCAAACTTGTGCAAACGCTCGCAATTGATACGTAACTCCCCCGCCGTCTGCGGGCCTCGCAGCATCAGCAATGTCAGTATAGCGGTGGATTGCGTTGGAATGTGTAACACGCGTTCAATATTATGCCCAAAACGCGAAGCCCTGCCGCCGCTGGTTTCCACAATCAGCGACAGCGATCTCAAACTATCCAGTGTTGCCTGAACTTCGGATTCAGTGGCCTCGATAACAGGATCACGACTGCTCTTCTGATTGCAGCCGGAAACCAGCGAATTCAGCGTTAACGGATAGCTGTCCGGCACCGTGCGTTGCTTCTCGGCAAGAACACCGAGCACGCGAGTTTCAAGCAGTGAAAGGATAGGAAGCGTATTACTCATAATGGGAGTTTCTCTTTGCTCTGGCAGCCCGCAATTATACAGCCCGGCTCGCAGTATCTCACCTGGCTGCTCTGTAATGACTGCCTGTGCTCATGAAATTAAGCAAATTCACTTCTACCCCACCCACTTTCTTGCATTCTGGAACATGCGCAACCATGCTCCGTTTTCTTGCCAATCGCGCGGATACCATGAGTTTTGCACGGCTCGAAACACCCGCTCCGGATGCGGCATCATGATGCTGAAACGCCCGTCCGGTGTGGTGAGTCCGGTAATGCCTTGGGGTGAACCGTTTGGATTGAGCGGATAAGTTTCGGTTGGCTTGCCGTTGTTATCGACATAGCGTAACGAGACTAAAGGCTGAACTGCTTTCAGTTTTGCTGAATTACCAAAGTCGGCATAGCCTTCACCGTGCGAAACAACGATGGGCATACGGCTACCCGCCATACCCTCAAACAGGATTGACGGTGATTTTTGCACTTCAACCATGACAAAACGTGCTTCAAATTGCTCAGACTGGTTGCGCGCAAAATGTGCCCAATGTTCCGCGCCGGGAATAATCTCATGCAGGTTGCTCATCATCTGACAGCCGTTGCATACACCGAGTGCAAAGATATCGCTGCGTTTGAAAAATGCCTCAAATTCATCTCGCGCTCTGGGATTAAACAAAATGGATTTCGCCCAACCCTCGCCTGCGCCCAGCACATCACCATAAGAAAATCCACCGCATGCTGCCACGCCTTTGAAATCGGCCAGCTTTACACGACCGCTGATAATGTCGCTCATGTGAACATCAACTGCGGCAAATCCGGCTCGGTCAAAAGCAGCGGCCATTTCGACTTGTCCGTTGACACCTTGCTCGCGCAGAATGGCCATTCTGGGACGTGACTTGAGCAATGCCGGAGCAATACTCTCGCTTGGATCATAGGTCAGCGTCACGTGCAATCCGGCATCCTTCGCATCAAGTATACTGTCAAATTCCTGTTGCGCGCACGCGGGGTTGTCCCGCAGCTTTTGTATCTGCCATGTTGTCTCCGACCAGATGCGACGTAACGTAATCGCATTTTCACTAAACAGCTTCTTGCCAGCGCGAGATATCTCGATTAGGCCACTCGTATTGAGTTGTGCCACTTCATGCACGCTGCTCAAACCCGCATCGTCACATTGCACAAAAATACCGGCCAAATCTGCGCGGCGCACTTGCACCAATGCGCCTAACTCTTCGTTAAACAACGCGCCAAGGTCATCACCTTTGCTTTCATCCAAACGTATATCCAGGCCGATGTGTGAGGCAAAAGACATCTCGCACAGTGCTGCCAGCATGCCGCCATCGGAACGGTCATGATAGGCAAGCAATTTTCCTTCATTGTTCAAATGCTGAATCAGATTGAAGAATGCTTTCAATTTGTTCGCGTCATCCACATCCGGTGTGATATCGCCAATTTGTTTATAGACCTGAGCCAGTGCAGAGCCACCCAAACGATTTTTTTCGGCACCCAAATCAAATAGCAGCACCACAGTATCAGTATCCGCAACAAGTTGCGGCGTGAGTGTTTTACGCGCATCACTGCATGGTGCGAAGGCGGTAACAATAAGCGACAAAGGAGCAGTAACGGCTTTGTTCTGCTCGCCGTCTTTCCATGTCGTTTTCATACTCATCGAATCTTTGCCCACAGGAATGCTGATGCCGAGTTGTGGACACAGCTCCATTCCCACGGCCTCGACCGTATCAAATAATGCGGCATCTTCGCCGTGATGACCGGCAGCCGCCATCCAGTTGGCGGAAAGCTTAATGTCGCCGATTCTTGCAATGCGTGCAGCGGCTATGTTTGTAATTGCTTCGCCAATGGCCATACGGCCTGAAGCAGGCGCATTCAGCAGTGCAAGCGGGGTACGCTCGCCCAGTGCAAAAGCTTCGCCCAGATCAGTATTGAATCCCATCAGTGTTACCGCCACATCCGCCACGGGAACCTGCCACGGACCGACCATCTGGTCGCGTGCTGTCATACCACCCACGGTGCGGTCACCAATGCTGATGAGAAAAGTTTTATCTGCCACGGAAGGCAAACTCAGCACGCGGGTAATGGCATCACTCAGCTCAATTTTGCTTGTATCAAACTTCGGCAGTTTCACTTTCTCGCGTTGCACTTTGCGCGTCATCTTGGGAGGCTTGCCCAGAAGAACAGAAAGAGGCATGTTCACCGGATCATTGTTAAATTCAGTATCATGCACCGTCAACTGATCACCGACTATCGCCTTGCCCAATACTGCAAACGGACAGCGTTCGCGTTCACACATCGCTTTGAATTCATCCAGACGCTCCGGCGGAATCGCCAGCACATAACGCTCTTGTGCTTCGTTGCTCCATATCTGCATGGGAGACATACCGCGTTCTTCGCTGGGCACCTCGCGCAATTCAAATTTCGCGCCTTTGCCTCCGCCGTGTACCAGTTCCGGCAGCGCATTTGAAATACCACCGGCTCCGACATCGTGAATAGACAGGATAGGATTATTGTCGCCGAGCTGCCAGCAGCGGTCGATAACCTCCTGTGCGCGGCGTTGCATCTCAGGATTGCCGCGTTGCACCGAATCAAAATCGAGATTCTCTGCGTTTGATCCCGTATCCATGCTGGATGCGGCACCACCACCAAGGCCGATCAACATACCGGGGCCACCAAGCTGAATGAGCAGCGCACCCGCCGGAAGTTCGTGCTTGTGCGTATGTTTTGCGGCAATACTACCGACGCCTCCGGCCAACATGATAGGCTTGTGATAACCGCGCATCTCGCCATTTACCTGCTCTTCGAAAGTGCGGAAATAGCCGGTGAGATTTGGACGACCAAATTCATTGTTGAAGGCAGCGCCACCGAGAGGGCCGTCGATCATGATTTGCAGGGCGGAGGCGATACGGGTTGGTTTTCCATAGTTTTTACCCTCACCCTGCCCTCTCCCGCTTGCGGGAGAGGGTTCATATTGTTCCCACGGTTGTTCAAACCCCGGAATATTCAAATTTGACACCGAGAACCCGGTCAGCCCGGCTTTAGGTTTAGAACCGGAACCGGTAGCACCTTCATCGCGTATCTCGCCGCCCGAGCCTGTTGCTGCGCCCTCAAACGGCGCAATCGCAGTAGGATGGTTATGCGTCTCCACCTTCATCAGGGTATGGGTAAGTTCTTTGCTGAATTCGTAACTACCGTCCGCGCGTGGATAGAAGCGTTCGATTTCCGAGCCTTCGATCACCGAGGAGTTATCGGAATAGGCCACTACGGTCCCTTGGGGATGAAGCTTGTGGGTATTACGAATCATGCCGAATAACGAAATGGCTTGCTGTTCGTCGTCAATAATCCAGTCGGCATTGAAAATCTTGTGACGACAATGCTCAGAGTTGGCCTGCGCGAACATCATCAGTTCGACATCGGTTGGATTGCGATTCAATTTAACGAAGTTTTCGACAAGGTATTCAATCTCGTCAGCCGAAAGCGCCAAGCCCATGTCCCGATTCGCCGACTCAAGAGCCGCTTTTCCACCATCGAGTATATCAACAATGGAAAGTGGCCGAGGAGAACCATGTTGAAAAATTCGGTCTTCGATTCCGGCGATTTGTTCAATCACTGATTCTGTCATGCGGTCATGCAGAAACGGCAGCACCGCTTGTTTTTCCGCCACAGATAGCGAACTTCCGCCCTTGCTCTTCAGGTAATACACCACACCTCGTTCGATACGTGCAACGCTAGGCAACGCGCAATGTTGCGCGATGTCAGTCGCTTTTGACGACCACGGCGAGATTGTGCCAAGGCGAGGGACGATCAGTAATTTTTGCAATGAGGGAGCTGGCAGACTGAGGCCGGAATCCAGATTCAGCAAGCGTTCAAGCAACTTTTCATCTGCGTCATTCAATGGTGCGCCAAGTTCGGTAAAATACCAATGACGGGTATCTTCCAGCGTAACATTCGGTGCAACAGCTTTGAGCGCATTGCGAAGTTTTTCCAGACGAAAGGCAGAAAGTGCAGGATTGCCGACGGAGATTTTGCTGCTTGTAGCGCGGGACATAGTTCGATCTCATTAAAGCGTTTGGGTTAGGATTGCAATTATAATGCACCCAACACCACAAACTCAGGAAAACGACATGTCCGCTGCGCGTCCCGTTACGATCACTGAAAAGCAAGTTTCCGGCTACCTCAAGCCGCGCCCCAAAGACAGCCACAAAGGCATGTTCGGTACGATCACGGTGATTGGAGGCACGAATGGTATGGTCGGGGCTGCGCTTCTGGCCGGGCGCGCGGCACTCAAACTGGGCGCAGGTTGCGTGCATGTGGGCCTATTGGCAGATAACGCCCCTGCCGTAGATGTGCATATGCCGGAACTGATGCTGAATAGTGCAAGAGAAACATTACAATCATCCAAACCGGATGTACTGGTAATGGGCTGCGGTTTGGGACATAGTCTAATAGCTCAAAAACTGCTGTATGACGCGCTTGTGCTTGACGTGCCAACAATATTGGATGCCGATGCTTTGCATATTATCGCCCTGCGCCCCGATTTGCGCTCAGCCCTGCATACACGCAAGTCTCCTGCGGTATTCACGCCCCACCCCGGGGAAGCTGCGCATCTATTGGCTTGCAGCACAGCGAAGATTCAGGCTGATCGCGTGGGGGCTGTCACTAAACTCGCCAAAAAACTAAACGGTAGTGTGGTATTGAAGGGTTCCGGCAGTTTGTGTGCTACCAGTGATGGCAAGTTATATATCAACAAAACCGGCAATCCGGGCATGAGCAGCGCCGGCATGGGTGATGTTTTGAGTGGCATTATTGCCGCTTTCATCGCTCAAGGATTAAACGCCGATGAGGCGTTGTTACTGGCAGTATATCTGCACGGAGCAGCGGGCGATGCTTTGGCACAACAACAGGCAACCCTCGGCATGAGCGCGACGGAAGTGACCGAATGGGCGCGTTGGTTGCTCAACCGCATCGCACCAGGCAAATAATCATATTTCTTAATTAAGCATAGGAGCCCGATTCATCGGGCGATTTCAAAAAATCGCTATCGCCCGATAAATCGGGCTCCTGCATCAGAGAAACAATTATCGTTGTTAACGGATTTAATAACATGACCAGCATTCTCTACCGTTATTTCATTGTAATCGTCGCCTGTATTTCGCTATTGTTCGGGTTGCAGATACCCAACTTCGTCGATCAATATCAAAAACGCATAGATGCGCACCTGCGCGAGGTGACCATCAATCTCCAGCCATTTCAGGAGATAGCCAACAAATATTTCGGTGGCGACATAGGCAAGCTGATCGAGCTGCACAAAACCAGTACTGAAAAACCACTTCAGGATGAAGGTGCTGCAATAGAACAAATGGTGGCGCGTAAATTACGCTTTGAAAATGAAATGGCCGCTTTGAATACCAGCCTGCCGCTGAAATCACTGCATGTTCTATTCCACGGAGACCGCGAGTTGCTAAAAGAAGCACTTGATCAATATAGCTATGCCGTTCCCTTAAATCAGGATGCACTTGTATTTGGTGCAGTTGTCGCTCTTGTTTTCCTTTTTCTTTTAGAGTTATTATTAGCTCTGCTACGCTCAGCCTACAAAAGATTTTTCCGCTCAGACATTCCCCTTCAAGCCCAATGAGTTGTTCCATCGATATCAGCGAAGCATCCGGCGTACGCTATCTGCACTTCGGCTCCACCTGGATACAAGGTGCGATGCGTATCGCGCGCCCGTGGAATTTGGAACTTGAATATACCAAGGAAATGATGGCGAGCCTGTTGTTGCGCGAAGACTCGCATTTTCCACGCAAAGTTTTGCTCATCGGCCTGGGCGCTGCCTCCCTCACAAAGTTTTTGTACCGCAATTACCCGCTGGCAAAACTTACGGTGGTAGAAATTGAACCGGGAGTGGTGGCCGCAGCCCGGCAATTTTTTAAGCTGCCGGAAGATCCTCTGCGTTTGAAAATGGTCATCGGGGATGGTGCAGAATTCGTTCTTAACAGCAAACAAACTTACGACTTGATTCTGGTCGATGGTTTTGATGCCGATGCGCGCGCAGGCGCATTGGACACCACGCCTTTTTATCAAGCCGTGCGGGCACATCTTAACGACAGCGGCATAATGTCTGCCAATCTGTTGGGACGCAGCAAAGGTTTTGGAGCCAGCGTTGAGCGCATCAGCAAAGCATTCGACAATCGCGCTATTGCTTTCCCATCCTGCGATAGCGGCAACACCATTTGCTTCGCAGCGGCTGGCGATGCCATTAATGTCGCGTTGGACGACCTCAAAGATCAGGCACTCGAACTGAAAGAAAAGACCGGACTAAATCTATTGCCTACTTTGACCCGCCTTGAACAGGCACAAACGTGTATGGGCGGGATGTTAGTGCTTTAAGTTTGAAAGCGGATTTATCCTAAAAAAAGCAGTTAGCCACAGAAAACACAGAGGAAAAACAAACGGTTGCAACAAGAACGTAATTAACCTTTTGGGTAGGTTTCAAAAGTGTGATATCCCTTTACTCTCTCTGTGAACTCTGTGGCTCGAACTTCGGTTTTTAGGTTTATCATTCTGAATGCTTGGAGACTATTGAACTTAATCACCCGGGTATATCAAGCCACGCCCGCAGTAACGGGATAACTCACATAACGAATATTCAGTTCATGTGCGCTCAACGTTGCTATAAGCTCTTCCGCCTGACGCTGTTCCAAAATAAACTCAACTTGTATCGGCAACTCTCCGCCTAGTTCGATAAAGGTCTCTGAACGCAAGCTGCCGTGCCGACCGAATCCGGCGATAGATCTGAATACGGAGCCACCCGAAACGCCGATATGTTTCGCCTGATCAAACAACCATTCGTACAGCAGTTGGTTGCCATGCTTTTGCTTTTCGGTGAGATAGAATTTGAGGTAAGTAGATTGCATAAAACCTCCTATTGCTGGATCAACTTGACTGTTTGAATGCCCAACACAGTCATAAATAAAGAGCCGCCCAAATGAGCAATGATAATCGCCACGCCCCAAACATATTGTCCGCGTATGAGCAACGTGACGGTTTCGGCTGAGAAAGTGGAAAAGGTGGTAAGTCCGCCCAAAAATCCGGTGATGATAAGTAAGCGCCATTCCGGTGCCAGCCCGGGATGCTGCATAAAGTAAGCTACAGCAAAGCCAACCAGATAACCGCCAATGAGATTGGCGGCTAGCGTCCCCAGTGGCAGATCAGATAATACCGGGTTAAACCAAAGCCCCAACCCCCATCTCAGCCATGCGCCGATGGCCGCACCTACACCAATAGCGATAAAAGCATTAAACATAGTGCCTGAATGTCAGATTGAACGAAGTACTTAGATTGTAGCAGGTGGAACCAAACCGCGCAGTTTGAAACAACGCCCGTTGGGCGAACCGTCCAATTCATACACGTTAAACTCACGACATGGCGAGGGGCGCTGCTCGTAAATTGAACAAGAAACCTGCTTGCCAATTTCTCCACGCAGTGCGATACAACGGGGTGGATGATTATTGGTGCCTTTCATGCAAAGCAAATGTTGGTGAATTTGCTCGGTATATTCGACCGGGACAATACCTCCAGGGGCTTCGTTGGACTCGCCCCAATAGAACGACACGCGAAAATAGGCGCAACAGGCACCACAGGTTAAACAGGGATTATCTTCGCTCATAGGTAGACCGTTTATTCCAAATCTCAATCAACATGACATTGCCGTAGGGTGGGCACAAATGCGTGCCCACCCTACGTATTGGGAAACTTCGGTATTTGGTTTAAGCCACCTCAGCCCACAAATCATGCTCATCCGAGTCAGTGATGCGCACCGTAACAAACTCGCCCACTTCCAACTCTTCGCCATTGATATAGACCAAACCGTCGATCTCCGGTGCATCGGCAGCACTGCGCGCAACCGAGCCTTCTTCATCCACATCATCGACCAGCACCTGTATGGTCTTGCCGACTTTTTTGGCCAGTTTTGCCGCGCTGATTTCTTCCTGCAGATACATCAACTGTGCGAGGCGATCTTCCTGTACATCGGGATCAATATGATCGGGTAGCGCATTTGCGGCAGCGCCATCCACCGGGGAATATTTAAACGCACCGACACGATCCAATTGCGCCTCTTCGATGAAGTCCAATAACTCCTCAAACTCTTCTTCCGTCTCACCGGGGAAACCGACAATAAAAGTACTGCGCAAGGTAATGTCAGGACAAACACTGCGCCATTGCTGAATGCGCTTGAGCACATTTTCGCTGCTGGCCGGACGCTTCATTAATTTTAGTATGCGTTCGTTGGCATGCTGAAACGGTATATCGAGATAAGGCAGTATTTTTCCTTGCGCCATTAATGGAATCACCTCATCCACGCTGGGATAGGGATAGACATAATGTAAACGCACCCATGCACCAAGCTCACCCATCGCTGCGGCGAGGTCGGTCATGCGCGTTTTCAACGGGCGCCCACCCCAAAATCCGGTGCGGTATTTCACGTCCACGCCATAGGCGCTGGTATCTTGCGAAATCACCAGCAACTCTTTAACTCCGGCATCCACAAGGTTTTGTGCCTCTTGCATCACGTCGCCCACCGCACGACTCACCAAGTCGCCGCGCAAACTGGGAATGATGCAGAAAGTACAGCTATGATTACAGCCCTCAGAAATTTTCACATAGGCAAAATGACTGGGAGTGAGGCGTATGCCTTGCGCCGGCACCAAATCGCTATAGGGATCATGCAGCTTGGGCAAGTATTGATGTACCGCTTCCATCACTTCATCAGTGGCATGCGGGCCGGTCACTGCCAGCACTTTGGGATGAGCTTGCTTAACAATATCCCCCTTTGCGCCAAGACAGCCGGTAACAATAACCTTACCATTCTCTTGCAATGCCTCACCAATTGCCTCTAACGATTCCGCTACGGCACTGTCGATAAATCCGCAAGTATTCACCACCACCAGATCAGCTTCTTTGTAGCTGCTGGAGATGACGTAGCCTTCGGCACGCATGCGCGTGAGGATAAGTTCAGAGTCGGATGTTGCTTTCGGGCAACCGAGTGAAACGAAGCCGATGCTTGGAGACTTTGCCATATATCAATGTCCTACGTAAAAAATGGCGAAGTATACAACCATGTTCACTTTTATAACCCTAAACCAACCACAGAAAAGCTGCATGCCCAGTATTCACTATGAAGTCGCCCCATGTCCCGATGGATAGTCTATCAATTTTCACATTCATCAAAACAACCAAGCGCCGAGCTCATAGTAATCATATCCACCGCTTCTTCCTCCCAAACAATTCGCCAGGAAGTCTTCCGTTTTTCTAAATAGTTTTAAACGGAGTGGCCATCGTATTATTGCATGACCTGTATCCGGAATCAGCCAGAAGTCTACATTTTTGTGATCTTGCTTGAGTTTTGTTACCAGTTCGATGCTCTGATCTTTCTGAACCCTCACATCGTCGGCGCTTTGAATAACCATCAGCGGTTTGGTTATCTGGCCCAACATAGTCAAGGGTGATTTTGCCTGCATAATTGCCCGATCTGCAGCCTTGCCGGGGTCTCCAACATATTGATACAAATGATCCATTCCCAATTTCCAATAAGGTTGATAATTTTCAGCAAGTTTTACCAAGTCGGTCGGGCCGTTAATATCGATCCCACAAGCAAAAGTATCAGGCATCAAACTCAGTCCTACCAAAGCCGCATAACCGCCGTAGCTCCCTCCGTCGATGGCGATTTTAGAAGGATCGGCAATCCCTTTGCCAACCGCCCAGTTGATACCATCAAGCAAGTCATCTTGCATTTTGCCTGCAAACTCACCAATCGCGAGTTCTTGGAAGTGGCGACCGTAACCGGTTGAGCCGCGAAAATTGATTTGCATAACCGCATAACCACGATTGGCGAGAAATTGAATGGGCGAGTTATACAGCCAATAGTCGCGTTCCCATGGTCCGCCATGCACTAGCAGCACCAAAGGTAATTGATGCGGTGGAACCCCCTTGGGTAAAGTCAAATAGCCATGTAAAGGAATATTGTCACGGCTTGCAATCTCGATGGGATTGGTATCGGCCAAAATATCTTGGTTGTTAAGGCTTGGGGACTTTCCCAGCAATTCCAGATGATCGCTCTCTACGTCATAGAGATAGTGTTCACTTCCTTTATCGGTGTTTAAACTTAGCGTCACGCGATGTAGTTGGTTATCGCTGCTATCAATTGTGAAATTTGCCGGAGCCTTATTTTTTATAATGCCGAAAATATTTCCCAGCGATGAATCCAACATCGTCGCTTTGGGGTAGTCTGGATTAGAAAATGCGATTAACGGCTTGCCAGTGACCGGATGATTGTAAACGCCGGAGATGTCGACCACCGGATCAGCATAGATAACTTTTTCTTCGCCGGATGCGCTCAAAAGTTCGACCAAAGCTTGGCGATCCCTGTCCTTGTTAGTGAGGAGATATGTCTTGGCTCCCTGATTTACGATACTGACAAGCTGAACTGAATCGTTCAATGTCCACTGGTAAATTGGCTTGAAACTTGAGTCATCCGATTGGCTAAGCTCCAACGCAAAGGTATTCGAGTTCTTAACGATCCGACCAGCCAATTTGCCTTGTGGTGTTGTAATCCATTGGGTCATATTACCGGGATTTTTCGCAATCAGCGTTTGTTCTTTGGTATTAATGTTAACTCGGAACAAATCGAAAACAGTGTTATCACGCTGATTGTGAGCAATCAGTACATGTTCGGGATCGTCAATAATCTGTTGAATAAGTTCAGCGCGCACTCCGCCAACAGGTGAAATAGCACTCAAATTCAGATTGTCGTCAGACTGTTCGGTATCCAGTGTGACAACGATGGTATTTTCCGTGTCTTGTTGCGTGAAAGCATCGCTAATGAGATGGCGGCTGTCTTGAGCCCACATTACACTTCCATACCAGTTGTCAGCCCGAATGGTTTTAACAATATTGGTCTCAAGATTTTTGATATAGAGATGAAGCGAAACTCCCTTAACCGCGATCCATGCCAGTTTTTTCCCGTCCGGGGAAATAGCATAACCAAAATTACTCCCTCGATTAGCCACGAAGTCCCTTGCCGGAATCAATTTTGGAAGCCCCTCGCTGGCTTTCAGGCTCGGATGGCTAGGCGAAATGGCACAGCCACACAGCACCATAATTATCATCAGCGACAAAAATTGTTTTGGCATGAAGCAAAGGTGAAATATATTATAGGGGATATTATAGGATCTAGAATTTTTGTCGCAATTCAAAAAATAGTTTTTCAACACAATCTTCCGATATGTTTACTGGAGCTAAAATTACAAGCCTCCACTACTTTCAACTTAACTCAATTTATTCCGCGATCAGCGAATTCATCAAGGCAACCGTGCCGACCCCCAACACAATCAGTATCACCTGTTGGAGGGTATCGCTCAATTTTGTGCGTTTGTGCAAACCGGGAATCAAATCCGCTACCGCCACGTAGATCAA
>Ga0182030_10002496_pt1 | contig 39017 bp, 31 predicted proteins | sample 812S3MmetaG_FD_121299 | JGI IMG/M metagenome (GOLD analysis project Ga0182030, IMG submission 121299) | Permafrost microbial communities from Stordalen Mire, Sweden - 812S3M metaG (Illumina Assembly) | ecosystem: Environmental > Terrestrial > Soil > Wetlands > Permafrost | place: Sweden...
ATCGTTCGACACCTTCACGCCGCTCGGCCCGCTGGTGGAGACGATGCTCGATCCCGCCGAACTCAACATCCAGCAGTTTCAAAACGGCCAGCTCCGTCAGAACTCGAACACCAAGCAACTCATCTTCAAGCCGCACGAACTGGTCAGCTTCATCTCCACGAACATGACGCTGCTGCCCGGCGACGTGATTCTCACCGGCACGCCCAGCGGCGTCGGCCCCATCCAAAGCGGCGACAAGCTGGAAGTGCGCATCCAGGGCCTCGCACCGCTGACCAACTCGGTGAAGTGAGCGTAGCGGCGTCTCGGTAGAGCGCCGCATTCTTTGCAAAATATTAGCTGGCGGCTTTCTGCCAAAAGCCGTTACGAGAAATTTTCTTCGTTCCTTTGTTCCTTTGTTGTTAAACTTTCCGTCACATGAAGTGGACACAAACATTGATTCCTACATTGCGCGAAGCCCCGGCTGACGCGGAAATCGTTTCACATAAATTGCTGCTGCGCGCCGGCCTCATCCGCAAGCTCGCGGGCGGCGTTTATACCTTCCTGCCGCTCGGCCTGCGCGCGCTGCGCAAGGTGGAGCAGATCATCCGCGAGGAAATGGACCGTGCCGGCGCGATTGAAGTGCTGATGCCCGCGCTCCAGCCGCCGGAAATCTGGGAGGCCAGCGGCCGCGCGGAAACCGCCAGCAATGTTTTGTTCAAGGTCAAGGACAGCTCCGGCCGCCAATGGTTTTTGAGTCCGACGGCGGAAGAAGTCATTACGACGCTCGCGGCGAATGAGATCAATTCCTACCGCCAGTTGCCGAAGAATTTTTATCAAATCAGCCTGAAGTTCCGCGACGAAATCCGCCCACGTTTCGGCTTGATGCGCGCCAAGGAATTCATCATGAAGGACGCCTACTCGTTCGACACCACGGACGAAGGTGCGATGGCGGCCTACAAAAAAATGTATGACGCCTACACGCGTATCTTTGCCCGCTGCGGCCTGAAGGCGTTTCCGGTGGAGGCCGACACCGGCGTCATCGGCGGCAATTATTCGCACGAGTTCATGGTGCCCGCCGAGACCGGCGAAAACGAGGTGGCGTTCTGCGAAGCCTGCGGCTACGCAGCAAACATCGAGAAGGCCACCAGCGGCATTCCCAAAACCGCCGTGCGCGAAGTCGGCGCGGCCATCGAGAAATTTGCGACGCCAGGTGTCGTGACGATTGAGGCGTTGAGCAAGGAACCTTACAAGGTTCCCGCCAACCGCCAGATCAAGACGTTGGTTTACATCGCCGACAGCAAGCCGATCATCATTTTGATCCGTGGCGACGACCAGTTAAACGAGACGAAATTGTTGGCAAAGACCGGTGCGGTGGCGGCGAGGCCCGCGACGCTGGATGAAATCGTGCCGCTGCTCGGTGCCAAGCCGGGGAGTTTGGGCGCGGTCCTCAATGTTTCCGCCAGCGTCAGCGTGTTCGCCGACGAGCGTTTGCACGGTGCGAATGACATGACCACCGGCGCGAACGAAGACGGTTTCCATTTGAAAAATGTTTCCATCGAGCGCGACATCAAAGTCACCGAATGGTTTGATCTGCGCACCGTTTCTGCCGGCGAGCCGTGCGTGAAGTGCGCCAAGCCGTTGAAAATCCGCCGCGCCATCGAGGTTGGCCACGTCTTCAAGCTCGGCACGAAATACAGCGAGGCGTTGAACGCCACGTTCCTCGACGCGGATGGTTCGCGCAAACCGTCGGTCATGGGCTGCTACGGCATCGGCGTCACGCGGACGTTGCAGGCGATCATCGAGCAGGGCAACGACAAGGACGGCGTCATCTGGCCGTTGAGCGTCGCGCCGTATCAGGTGTGCCTCACGCCGCTGGGCATCGCGCCGGAGAGCGAGACGATGAAGCTGGCGGAGAAAATTTACGCGGAGCTGACCGCAAAAGGCGTGGACGTGATTCTCGACGACCGGGACGAACGGCCCGGCGTGAAATTCAAAGATTCGGAACTGGTTGGTTTTCCCATCCGCCTCGGCATCGGCGAAAAATCCCTGGCCAAAGGCGAGGTGGAATTGAAGCCGCGCGATGGCGCGCTGCAAGCCATCAAAGCCGAAGACGCTGTGGAAGCGGTGATGAAGTTGGTGAATGGGTGATTTGCTGTTGGATTAACTGACGCCATGTCCGACTACTACGTTTATATTGATCCTCACCCTTAACCCCACTCTCCTCCCACCGGGAGCGGGGAGGGAATATTTTGTGGGACGATTCCTGGGGCAGTTCGGTCCGAGCCGGACGGGCAACCTCACATCGCCGGGCTGATTGGACTCGCTCATTCCCATTCGCCCGGCCCTCGCGGGCCTTCGGTTTCACCGAATTCCCTTCGCCGCTTCCCAAGCGCCTCAAGTCCGTTACGCCTTCAGCACATTTGAATTTGTATTCATCCGTGAAATTCGTGTCTAAATTTTTGCGTTGAATGGTGTTCGCGTATTTCGCGGTTCACCCCATTCGTGTTTATCTGTGTCCATTCGTGGTTACCCTTTTTTCCCCCGGCTCCGGCTGGTGGAGGAACTGGAGGAATTGTTTCAGGGCAGGGGGCAGTTTACGAACGTCCAGTAATGCGGGAGGACGGCGCAGGTTGAACTCCGCCTGCCACCCGTTTTTAAAACCGCATGAAGAAATCCCAGGTCTCTTTTGAAATCCAGTTGTCACCCGATCCGGGATCCTGCGCATAATCTGTATGCCCGCCTACGAAGGAGCCAAATACCACGGGATATTCCGCCGGACACCCCTTGAACTCAGTGGTGACATGCGTTGGGGTGGTGGCGACAGGTATTTCGGGCAGTTCAATGACCCCGTTGGCTTCGAGGTGCGTCAGGACGCAATATTTCCCGCCTTGTTTTTGCGCATCCGAGTGGACGAACGTGCAGGTGCCGTCAGTGGTGCCGGTCGTGCTATAAAACGCCAGGCGTTCGAGCTTGTTGGTGGGAAGATAGATGTTCCAGTTGGCCGGAGCATAACAGGCAACGGCGCGCAGATCTTTCTGGAAATCCAATGAGAAGGAGTAGGTGACCATCGCGCCGAAGCTGAAGCCGCAGCAAAATATGCGGGAGGTGTCCACGCTCAGCTTGTCCTTGAACAGTTCGAGCATGTCGGCAAAGAAAACATGGTCCTTGTCATCACGCATCCGCCACGGCCATTGGTCGGTGTATCCCTGGGGTGCGACGAAAATGACGGGAACATGATCCCGTTCCGCATAGGTCTTGAGTCCATAAAATCTTTTATTCACCATTGAGTTCATGCTCCCGCCCATCATGTGCATGGCAAAAATCAACCGGCAGGGCTTGTTCTTGTCGTAATTGGCGGGAATGTCGATGATATATTGGCGGGTGAGACCGGCGCTCGTGATCGTGTTCGTGTGGATGCCGCTTTTGAACTCCACCAGCACTTTGCCGCAACCGGCGCTGGGGATGGGAGCGTTCTTCAATTTACGAGCGGCATCAACGGATGATGAGGATGGGCTTACGGTGCTGCACGAAGTGAATATTGCCAAAGTAATCACTGCGAAAGAAATTGTCTTTAACATTGGGCTGTCTCCGGTTGAATTATTGATTGAATTGATATTGCGCGTCACGCGAACTCAGCGTTGCGCGGGTGAGGGGGAATTTATTTTCGGACTCATCAAGCGGGAATCATGGCCCGATGCTGCCAGAACGCAGTCCGAGGTGTCAATATACGGCTTTTTAACGGTATTGGCCGCTTGCGCCCGGGCTTGCCGGGCAGGGCGCGAGCGGATGGTGCCGCCCATGACCTAAGGCGACCGGTATCAATCATTCTTGAACGATCTGTGCAATGGTGGAGGCGGGCGGCACCAGTGAAGCTGTGCGTGTCCGCCACTTCAAGGAAGAGCCGCGGCGCATTAGGTTGCAAGGCGCGGGCTTGATGGAAAACGGATTTTTCGTCAAGCGGATGCCATGGCGGGGCGCGGGCCGAACCATGAAGTCACGCCTGAACAGCCAGTGACTTCCGGTGTTTAGCGAACACGCCGCGCAGCGACTTCGACAGATCGTCCTGCAATTCCTGCAGCTCGCGATACACCGCCACCGCGGCTTTTTTCGGCGTTGTCGTTTCAGCCTTGTTCAGCGTCACGAATTGGTCCGTGATGTCCTCGATGCAAACTTTTTCACCCTTCTGCAACCGCCAGCACCAGAGCGCCTGCAACGCCGCGCCGTAGGCCGCGCCTTCGCCGACTTTGAGCGTCACAACTTCGGTGTTGAAAACATCCGCCATGATCTGCCGCCAGAGTTTCGAGTTGGCTCCGCCGCCGGTGGCGCGGATTTGTTTGGCGGGCACGCCGAGCTGCGCGAGCCGGCGCAGGCCGTAATTCATTCCGAGCGTCACGCCTTCCATCGAAGCGCGGCAATAATGGCCCGCGCTGAACGTGCGGGTGTTGATGCCGATCATCGCGCCCGTGGCGTCCGGCACATTCGGCGTGCGCTCGCCTTCGAGATACGGCAGCAGCAGCAGCCCGTTGGATCCGGCGGGAACTTTCGCCGCCGCGTCGTCGAACTGTTTGAAATCATAACCGAAATCCAGCCGCACCATTTCGGTGGCGACAGTGACGTTCATGGTGCAGAGCAGGGGTAGCCAGCGGTTCGTGGAATCGCAGAACGCCGCGATCTCGCCGGTTGGATCCACCACCGGTTTGCCGGCGCAGGCGTAAATCGTTCCGCTCGTGCCGAAGCTGGCGGTGACGGTGCCCGGCCGCGTGTTGCCGGTGCCGATGGCGCCCATCATGTTGTCGCCGCCGCCGGCGCTGACAAGAATGCCCGGCTGCAAGCCCAGCTCCCTAGCGGTGGCCGCGCTCAAAACGCCGGCCGGTTCGTCGCTGGAAATCAATTTCGGCAATTTGTTTTCGAGGCCCGCGTCAATCGCCTTGAGCGCGGCGGCGCACCATTTGCGCTTGCGGACGTCGAGCAGCGCCGTGCCGCTGGCGTCGCCGAATTCCATCGTCTTTTCGCCGGTGAGCCAGAAGTTCAGATAGTCGTGCGGCAGCAAAACAGTGGCGAGCTTTGCAAAATTTTTCGGCTCGTGGTTTTTGAGCCAGAGGATTTTTGACGCCGTGAAGCCGGGCAGAACGGCGTTGCCGAGCGCGGCGATGGTTTTCTTCTGGCCGCCCAGTTTCGTGGTGATCTCGTCGCACTCGGCGGCGGTCGCGGTGTCGCACCAGAGCTTGGCCGGGCGGATGACGTCACCGGCCTTGTCGAGCGGCACGAAACCATGCTGTTGTCCGCTGACGCCGATGGCGACGACTTCGCCGGCCCCGGCCCCGGCCTGCTTGAGCGCGGCCTTGATGGCCTTGCGGGTGGCGCCGACCCAGTCGCGCGGGTGCTGTTCCTTCGCGCCGGTCGGCAGGTTCGGGATCAAATCGTAGGCGGCCGTGCCTTTGCCGAGCACGTGGCCGGTCTGGGCGTTTACGACGAGCGCCTTGGTGGATTGTGTGCCGCTGTCAATGCCGATGAGAAGTGTGCGCATAAAATTTTTTGTGAAGGACGCCTTTCAATTACAAAGTTTGTCCGCCGATTTCAACCATATTATATTTTCCACTGGCGCGGTGTTGATTTTCGGTGTCAATCCGCCGCCGGCTGATAAACTTTTTCCCGATGTCACGGATACCCAAGATCGCTTTGCTCGTGGAATCCTCGCGCGCTTCCGGGCGCGCGATCCTCAACGGCGTCGCCAATTATGCCCGCCACCACGGGCCGTGGTCTTTTTTCTGGGAACCGGGCGGACTGGAAAAAGTCGGGCCGATGCTCAAGACGCTCGACCCCGACGGCATCGTCCTGCGCGACGTGGACAAGCTGCGCGAGGCCCGCGCGTTCGGCATTCCCGCCGTGGTCGTGGGCTACAGCCGCAAGGAAATCCCAGGCCTCATCAATGTCGTCACCGACTCGCCAAAGATCGGGCTCATGGCGGCGGAGCATTTGCTGCAATGCGGCTTCAAACATTTTGCCTGCTGCAGCTACCGGCGCACGCCGTGGGCGGAGCAGCGCGTGAAATCATTTGTCGGGATCATCCGCGCCGCCGGATTTTCCGCGGACGAATATCTGGCGCCGCCGCCGGTGCAAATCAACTGGCCCAAGGAGCGCCGCGCGATGGCGAAATGGCTGGAGTCGCTGCCAAAACCAGTGGGCGTGATGGCCTGCAACGACGACATCGGCGTGCAAATCATGGAAGCCTGCCGGCTGGCGGGCCTGGCCGTGCCGGATGCCGTCGGCGTGATTGGCGCGGACAATGACGAGCTTGTCTGCGGTCTCGCCGACCCGGCGATGTCGAGCGTGGCCTTGAATTTCGAACGCGCCGGTTATGAATCGGCGCAGGCCCTCGACTTCCGGATGCGCCGGGTGCGCTCCGCGCCGCGGCAAATCATCGTGCAGGCCACGCACATTGTGGCGCGGCGCTCGACGGACGTGGTTGCCGTGGAAGATGCGGCGGTGGCGCGTGCAATGCGTTTCATCCGCGACCACACGCGCGGACCCGTGGCGGTCGCCGACGTGGCACGGATCGCCGGCCTGTCACGCCGCGTGCTGGAACGCCGTTTCCGCCGCGAGTTCAATTCCTCCATCCAGACCGAGATCCGCCGCGTGCGGACGGATCAAATCGCGCGCCTGCTGGTCGAATCACACCTGCCGGTCAGCGAAATCGCCGCGTCGCTCCAGTTTCCCGACGTGCAGCATTTTGCCCGTTATTTTCGCGCCGGCAAGCAGGTGAGCCCGCTGGTGTTCCGCCGGCGGTTCGGCCCGCGTTCCGCCGCAAACGCCTAGTCGCAAAATGGCGTTTTTATTTCGCAAAATGGCGTTGTGTGTTTTGCGGGGCGGCGGTAGTCTTTCCGCGTTACCCGCACAAAATATATGAAAACAACTTTTACCAACATCGGTAATATTCCATTCGAAGGCCCGCGTTCAAAAAACCCGCTGGCGTTCAAACACTACAACGCCGCCGAAATCGTCGAGGGCAAAACCATGAAGGACCACCTGCGCTTCGCGGTGGTTTACTGGCACACGTTCCGCGGCACCGGCAGCGATCCGTTTGGCGCGGGCACGATGCAGCGCCCGTGGGACGACGGCAGCGCCTCCGTCAGCAACGCCCAGAACCGCGCCCGCGTGGCGTTTGAGTTCATCAGCAAGCTCGGCGCGCCTTATTATTGCTGGCACGACCGCGACGTCGCTCCGGAAGGCAAGACGCTCAAGGAAACCAATAAGAATTTCGATGCGGTGGCGAAAGTGTTGAAGGAAGAACAGAAGCGCACCGGCGTCAAGCTGCTCTGGGGCACAACCAATGCATTTTCGCATCCGCGTTTCGTTCACGGTGCCAGCACGAGCTGCAACGCCGACGTGTTTGCGTTTGCCGCCTGCCAGGTGAAGAAGGCGATGGAAGTCACGCACGAACTCGGCGGCGAAGGCTACACGTTCTGGGGCGGCCGCGAAGGCTACCAGACGCTGCTCAACACCGACATGAAGCGCGAGCAGGAACACTTGGCGAAATTTCTGCATCTCGCCGTGGCGCACAAGAAGGCCATTGGTTTCAAAGGCCAGTTCTACATTGAGCCCAAGCCGAAAGAGCCTACCAAGCATCAGTATGATTCGGACGCGGCGGCGTGCCTGAACTTCCTCCGCGAATATGATTTGCTGAAGGATTTCAAACTCAATATCGAGACCAACCACGCAACGCTCGCCGGCCACTCGATGCAGCACGAACTGGAAACCGCCGGTGCCGCCGGCGCGCTCGGTTCGATTGACGCGAACACCGGCGACGAATTGCTTGGCTGGGACACCGACCAGTTTCCGACGAACATTTATTTGACGACCTACACGATGTTGAGCGTCTTGAAGTATGGCGGTTTCAAGACCGGCGGCGTGAACTTCGACGCGAAGGTTCGCCGCGAAAGCTTCGAGCCGATTGATTTGTTCTACGCACACATCGGCGGCATGGATGCGTTTGCGCGCGGCCTGAAGATTGCCGCCGCCATCCGCAAGGACGGTCGCCTGGCGGACTTTGTCAAGAACCGCTACGCCTCATGGGACAGCGGCATCGGCGCGAAGATCGAGGCGGGCAAGGCCAGCTTCAAGGATCTCGAAGCCTACATGCTCAAGAAGGGCGAGGCCGACGCGAGCACCAGCGGACGTCAGGAGTATCTCGAAAACCTCATCAACGAATTCATTTGAAATAAAGTTTGAGAAGCGGATGGTTCGCCATCCGCTTCTCGCTTTTAGACAAGCAACGGGATTTAATTTATGAATATCAACTTAAAACAATTCGAAGTCTGGTTTGTTACCGGCAGCCAGCATCTTTACGGCCCGGAAACATTGAAGAAAGTGGCCGAACATTCGCAGGAAATCGCCAAGGCGCTCAACCTCGCGCCGGCGATTCCGGTGAAGGTCGTCTTCAAGCCCGTGCTCGTCACGCCGGACATGGTGACGGCACTTTGCCAGGCCGCGAACAACGCGCCGAAGTGCATTGGCCTCATCACCTGGTGCCACACCTTCTCGCCGTCGAAGATGTGGATCAACGGCCTCAAGCAGCTCCGCAAGCCGGTCGCGCACCTGCACACGCAATACAACCGCGACATTCCGTGGGCCACGATTGACATGGATTTCATGAACATGAACCAGGCCGCGCACGGCGACCGCGAACACGGCTTCATCTGGAGCCGGTTGCGTCTGGCCCGCAAGGTCGTCGTCGGTTTCTGGCAGGAAAAAGCCACGCAGGAAAAACTCGGCGCGTGGGCGCGGGCCGCCGCCGCGTGGGCCGACTGGCAGACCGCGAAGTTCTGCCGCTTCGGCGACAACATGCGCGAAGTGGCCGTGACCGAAGGTGACAAGGTTTCCGCACAGATTAAATTTGGTTTCGCCGTCAACGGCTATGGTGTTGGCGATTTGGTGAAAGTCGTCAACGAAGTTTCCGAGAAGGAGATTGACGCCATCGTCAAGGAATACGAGGCCGCCTATGAAATCGCCGTCGATCTGAAAAAGGGCGGCAAGCGCGCCAAATCCGTCCGCGAAGCCGCGCGCATCGAACTCGGCCTGCGCGCGTTTCTCACGAACGGCGGCTTCAAGGGTTTTACCACGACGTTTGAAGATTTGCATGGCCTCGTCCAGTTGCCCGGTCTTGCGCCGCAGCGGTTGATGGCGGACAACTACGGTTTCGCCGGCGAAGGCGACTGGAAGACCGCCGCGCTCGTCCGCGCGATGAAAGTCATGGCCAGCGGCCTCAAAGGCGGCACGTCGTTCATGGAGGATTACACCTATCATTTGCAGCCGCATAACAAGGTCGTCCTCGGCGCGCACATGCTGGAAATCTGCCCGTCCATCGCAGACGGCCGGGCGTCGTTGCAGGTGCATCCGCTGGGCATCGGTGGCAAGGCCGATCCGGCGCGACTGGTTTTCAACACGCCCGCCGGCCCGGCGCTGAACGCGGCGCTGATGGATTTCGGCAACCGTTTTCGTTTGCTCATCAACGAAGTGGATGTCGTCAAACCCGAACAGCCGATGCCGAAGCTTCCCGTGGCGCAGGCCGTTTGGAAATGCCGTCCGAATTTTGAGGACGCGTGCGGCGCGTGGATTTATGCGGGCGGCGCGCATCACACCGGCTTTAGCCAGGCCGTCACCACGGAGATGCTCGAAGATTTCGCGGCCATCGCTGGCCTCGAAACCGTCGTCATTGACGCCGACACGAAGCTGCGCTCGTTCAAGCAGGAATTGATGTGGAACGACTGTGCCTATGGTTTGAAGAGCGGCTGGGTTTCTTGATTCGAAACGACAACACAATCCTCGAAGAACATTTGCCCGCATGAACAAAATGAAATTGTCAGCGTGGCTCGCCGCTGGAGTTCTGGCGGCGGCCATTTCCATCAACGCGCAGCCGGCGAAAATTTCCGTGGACGCGGCGCATCCAGCCCACGCGATTTCGCCGACGTTGTGGGGCATTTTCTTCGAGGATATCAATCTCTCCGCCGACGGTGGCATTTATCCCGAACTGGTGCGCAATCGCTCCTTCGAGGATGCGGACACGCCGGAGAATTGGAAGTTCACCAGCGTTGGTGATGGCAAAAGCGAGGCGTCCGTGATCACAGCGGACGAACATGCCAAACCGGCACCGTTGAATCCCTTTAACCGCAAATCGCTGCGCGTGATGGCGGACGGCGCGTTCACGCTGGAAAACGATGGTTACTGGGGCATGAATATCGTTTCCGGCGACGGCTACACGCTCAAGCTTGCGGTGCGCGGTGAAAGTTTTAACGGCAAGCTCACGGCAAAAATTTTGAGCAGCACCGGCGACGTGCTGGCGAGCGGCGACATTTCCGGCTTCGGTGACAAATGGGAATATCACACGCTGGATTTGACCGCGACCGGCGGCGACCCGAAGGCGAAGCTGGAAATTTCCGGCGCCGGCAAGGGTGTTTTGTTCCTCGACATGGTTTCGCTGATGCCGAAAAAGACATGGAAGGATCACGGTTTGCGGCCCGACCTCGCGGAATCGCTGGACGGTTTGCATCCGAAATTTTTGCGCTTCCCTGGCGGCTGCTGGGTTGAGGGCGATGACTTCGCGCACATGAACCATTGGAAAAACACCATCGGCAGCATCGATACGCGCACACCGCTCTGGAACATCTGGGGTTATTTCGCCACGCAAGGCCTCGGCTATCACGAGTATCTGCAAATGGCGGAAGACCTCGGTGCGGAACCGTTGTTCTGCATCAACATCGGCATGTCGCACAAGGAAACGATTCCGATGGATCGCATGGCGCAGTGGGTGCAGGACGCGCTGGACGCGATTGAATACGCCAACGGTCCGACGAACTCCGTCTGGGGTGCGCAACGCGCCGCCGCCGGCCATCCCGCGCCGTTCAATTTGAAATATCTGGAAATCGGCAATGAAAACGGCGGTTTTAACGGTTACGTCGAGCATTGGAACCTGTTTTACGAAGCCATCCGCGCGAAATATCCCGAGATAAAATTCTTGGCCGACGGTTGGGATAAATTCGGCGACAAGCAGCCCGACCTCGTGGACGACCATTATTACGACTCGCCGGAATGGTTCATGCGCAATGCCGGTCTCTATGACAAAACAGATCGCAACGGCCCGAAAGTTTTTGTCGGCGAATATGCCGTCACCAAGAACTGCGGCCTTGGCAATCTGCGCGGCGCCATTGGCGAAGCGGCCTTCATGACCGGCTTGGAACGCAATTCCGACGTGGTGCTGATGGCGAGCTATGCGCCGTTGCTGGTGAACCTGAACCATCGCGCGTGGAATCCCGACCTCATCAACTTCGACAGCTCCAAGTGGTATGGACTGCCCAGCTATTACGTCCAAAAGCTGTTCGCCGAAAATCGCGGCGACGTTTATCTGCCCACGGACGTGCAGTCGCCGGTGGCCGACGCGGCCTTGCCGGCCGGCAAAATCGGCGTTGGCACCTGGAACACGGCGGCGGAATTCAAGGAAATCAAAGTCACCGCGCCGGCCGGAAAGGTTTTGTTCCAATCCGATTTCAGCAACGGCACGAAGGGCTGGACGCTGCTGGGCGACGGCGCGGATTGGAAAGCGCAGGACGGCGCGCTCCGGCAAAACGCGGAAAAGGAATTCATCCGTGCGCTAACCGGTGACAAGTCATGGACGGATTACACGCTGACGCTCAAGGCGCGGAAAATTTCCGGCGCTGAAGGTTTTTTGATTTTTTTCCGTATCAATGGAAATGACGACCGCACCTGGTGGAATCTCGGCGGCCGGGGCAACACGTCGGATGGCATCGAGGCCGGTGAAGCGCTCGATTTCAAGCCGGGCCATATCGAGACCGACCGCTGGTATGACATTAAAATCGAGGTCAGCGGCGGGAACGTGAAGTGCTGGCTCGACGGCGAACTGATTCACGACCTCAATTATGAACAGGTCGGAAAAATCGCGAGCCTTTATGCCGTGGCCGCGACGGACGGACCGTCCGGTGATCTGATTTTGAAGGTCGTCAACGCCAATGCCAGTGCGCTTGAAACCGAAGTGAATCTGACCGGAGCCGCCGGTTTGACGGGCCAAGGCACGGTCACGGTGCTGACTTCCGAAAGTGGTGCGGACGAAAATTCGCTGGCCGAGCCGATGAAAGTTTCGCCGAAGACGGAAGCGGTGGAATTCACCGGCACCAGCTTGAAGCGTTCGTTCCCCGGAAATTCCTTCACCGTGCTGCGGCTGCAAACGAAGTAAGGCGACATGATGATTTGGTTCAACAGATTTATTGTCACTTTTATCGGTATATTCGCCTGCGCCATTCCGGCGTTGGCGGACGCGCCGGCGATGAAAGTCGCCCGCGCTGCCGAGCCTTTCCCGTTGGTGGATGTGCGGCTGCTCGACGGGCCGTTTCGCGACGCGATGCTGCGCGATCAAAAGTATCTGTTGAGCCTCGATCCCGACCGGCTGCTGCATACGTTCCGGCTGAACGTCGGCCTGCCGTCGAGCGCACAACCGCTCGGCGGCTGGGAGGCACCGGACTGCCAGTTGCGCGGGCACAGCCTGGGCCATTATCTCTCCGCATTGTCGCTGATGTATGCCAGCACCGGCGACGCGCAGTTCAAACAGCGCGTGGATTACCTCGTCGGCGAACTCGCGAAATGCCAAAGCAATTCCCCGACGGCCGGTTTTCACACCGGCTATCTTTCCGCGTTTCCCGAATCCATGATTGACGGCGTCGAGCAGCGCAAGCCGGTCTGGGCGCCGTGGTATACGCTGCACAAAATCATGGCCGGCCTGCTGGATGCAAACCAACTTTGCGGAAACCAACAGGCTCTCACCGTGCTGACGAACATGGCCGACTGGGTGAAATTCCGCGTGGATCGCCTTTCGCGCGAGCAGATGCAAGCCTCGCTCGACACCGAGCACGGCGGCATGAACGAGATTTTGGCCAACCTTTATGCGGTGACGGGCAACACAAATTATCTCCAGCTTTCCGCCGCATTCAACCAGGCCAAAGTCCTCGATCCGCTGGCGCACGGCGAAGACCGGCTGAACGGCCTGCACGCGAACACGCAAATTCCAAAGCTCATCGGCGCGACAAGGGAATATGAATTCACCGGCGATTCAAATTATCTGGCGATGGCCGGCACGTTTTGGGATTCCGTCGCGTTGCACCGTTCCTACGTCATCGGCGGCGACAGCGACTACGAGCATTTCTTTCCGACGAACGAGTTTGCGGATCATTTGAATGCCGACACCTGCGAGACGTGCAATACCTACAACATGCTCAAGCTCACGCGCGAGCTGTTCGCGCTGGCACCGGACGCGGCGAAGATGGATTTCTACGAGCGCGGTCTTTACAACCACATCCTCGCGTCGCAAGACCCGGAGACGGGCATGTTCGTCTATCTCATGTCGCTCAAGCCGGGGCATTTCAAAACCTATTCCACGCCGGAACATTCCTTCTGGTGCTGCGTCGGCACGGGCATGGAAAACCATTCCAAATACGCCGACACGATTTATTTCCACAACGCGGATTCGCTGTTCGTAAACCTGTTTATCGCGTCGGAACTAACCTGGCCGGAGAAAAAAATTTCGATCCGGCAGGAAACCAAATTCCCGGCGGGCGACACGACGGTGCTGAAAATTAATGCCGCCAAGCCGGTGGCGTTTGCGCTGAAAATCCGGCATCCGGCGTGGGCGACGGACAGCCTGACAATTTCCGTGAACGGCAAGCACCAGAAAATCGAATCAGCGCCCGGCAGCTATGTGACGTTGCAACGCGAGTGGCGCGACGGCGACACGGTGAAAATCCAGATGCCGATGCGGTTGCACACGGAATTTCTGCCGGGCACCACCAATGAAATCGCCTTGCTTTACGGGCCGATCGTGCTTGCCGGGGAACTGGGCACCAATTCCATGCCGAACCCGCTTGCGACCACTCAGACGGAATTTGACCGCCTGCCGGATCCGGCGGCACCGATGCTGGTGACAACGGCGGACGATTTGCTCAAGCATGTCAACCCGGTGCGCGGACAGCCGCTGACGTTCCGCACACACGGCATCGGCCGGCCTATGGATGTGACGCTCATTCCATTTTACGAACTGCACCGCCAGCGTTACACGGTTTACTGGCAATTGATTTCCGAGGCAGATTGGAAGTTAAAGTCGGCCGACATCGCTGCCGCCGAGGCGCGGCGCATGGTCGAGGAGGCGCGCGTGGTGGACGTCGTCCGCCCGGGCGAGCAGCAGTCCGAGACCGATCACAAATGGCAGGGCGAGGGCACGCAGACCGGCGATGCGTGGGGGTTCAAATGGCGTGAGGCGAAAGGCTGGTTCAGCTACGAGGTCAGGGTGCTGCCCGGACAGCCGCAGCAACTGGTGGTTTCGCTCCGGGGTGGAAAAAATGAATTAAAAAAGTTCGATGTGCTGGTGGACGGAAAAATCCTTGCCGCGCCGCCCGCAGGCAATGAATCTGACGTGGTGTTTCCACTACCGCCGGAACTCACGCAAGGCAAACAAAGCGTTACGGTGAAATTTGCCGCGCATCCCGGCAAGTCCGTTTCCGGCCTGTCCGGGCTCCGCGTGCTGCGGGCGGATTAATCGAACAAAATTTATGTCAGCAAAATATACCATCGGTCTGGACTACGGCACGAATTCGGTTCGCGCCCTCATCGTCAACGTCGCCAACGGCGCGGAAGTCGCCGCCGCGGTCTGGGTTTATCGCCACGGCACGCAGGGCGTCGTGCTGGCGCGCGACCCGAATCTTGCGCGGCAGCATCCGTCTGACTATCTCGAAGGCGCGGAAGCCACCATCAAGCAGGCGCTCGCCACGGCGAAAAAATCTGTCAAAGGTTTCAGGCCGGCCCAGGTCATCGGCATCGGCGTGGACACCACCGGCAGTACGCCGTTGCCCGTGGATAAGGAAGGCCGGCCGCTGGTGTTCCAGAAAAAATTTACCAACAATCCCGCCGCGCTGGCGTGGCTGTGGAAAGACCACACCAGCGTCAACGAGGCGGCCGAGATCACCGCGCTGGCGAAGGAAATTCGCCCGCAATATCTCGCCAAATGCGGCGGCATCTATTCCAGCGAATGGTTCTGGAGCAAACTGCTGCATTGCCTGCGCACCGCGCCGGCGGTTTTCAACGCCGCGCATTCGTGGGTGGAACTTTCCGATTTCGTCCCCGCATCGCTTACCGGCACGGAGCATCCCGATAAGTTAATCGCGGGCGTTTGCGCCGCCGGTCACAAGGCGATGTGGAACGCGAAATGGGAAGGTTACCCCGATGCTCAGTTTCTGGCCAAGCTTGATCCCAAGCTCGCGCAACTGCGTTCCCGCCTGACGCCGCGCGTGCATACGATTGACCGCGCGGTCGGCGGCCTCACGCCGGCGTGGGCGAAGCAGACCGGTTTGACGGCGGGAATTCCCGTGGCGGTCGGCGCGTTTGACTGCCATCTCGGCGCGGTGGGCAGCGGCGTCACGCCCGGCACGCTCGTGAAAATCATCGGCACCAGCACCTGCGACATCAGCGTGCGCGAGAACACTGCCGTATTGGAGGATGTGCCCGGTGTCTGCGGCATCGTGGACGGGAGCGTGTTGCCTGGTTATTTCGGTATCGAAGCCGGCCAGTCGGCGGTGGGCGATCTGTTCAACTGGCTGGTGAATTACATCCAGCCCGGCGGCGCGAAATCCGGTTCACATGAAGAACTGACCAAAGGCGCGCTGAAACTTCAGCCCGGCGAAAGCGGCCTGCTCGCGCTGGATTGGAACAACGGCAACCGCACGATTCTGGTGGATCAGCGCCTCACTGGTTTGCTCGTCGGCCAGACGCTTTATTCAACGCCGGCGGAAGTCTATCGCGCGCTGTTGGAGGCCACGGCGTTCGGCGCGCTGACCATCATCAACCGGATGGAGGAATACGGCGTGAAGATTTCGCAGATCGTCAACTGTGGTGGGATTGCGGACAAGAGCGCTTTGGTCATGCAGATTTATGCGGACGTCACCGGCCGGCCGATGAAGATCAGCCGCTCGGCGCAGACCTGCGCGCTCGGCTCGGCCATCGCGGCGGCCGTCATTGCGGGTGCGCACAAGGATTATGCCTCGGCGCAGAAGAAAATGACCGGTCTGAAACCGATTGTTTACAAGCCGAATCCCAAGGCGCACGCGGTTTACAAGGAGCTTTACGCGCTCTACAAGGAATTGCACGACGCCTTCGGCACGAAGGACTGGAACGGCAATCTTTACGGCGTAATGAAAAAGCTGATTGAAATCCGCAGCCAAGTTCGTAAATAATCAGCCACCGCCATGCTCGAAAAATTAAAAACGGAAGTTTGCCAGGCGAATTTGGACCTGGTGGCTGAAGGTCTGGTCATCCAGACGTGGGGCAACGTGAGCGGTATCGACCGCGAACGCGGCCTCATCGTCATCAAACCCAGCGGCGTGCCGTATGCAGGCATGAAGCCGGAGCATATGGTCGTCGTCTCGCTCGCGGACGGCAAAGTGGTGGAAGGTGATTTGAAGCCGAGTTCCGACACGCCGACGCACCGGGTGTTGTATCGTGCTTTCAAAGAAATTGGCGGCGTCGTTCACACTCACAGTCTTTACGCAACGGCGTGGGCGCAGGCATGCCAGCCGTTGCTGGCCTACGGCACGACGCAGGCGGATTACTGGTATGGCGACGTGCCCTGTACGCGCAAGCTCAAGCCGGCTGAGATCAAAAACGATTACGAGGCCAACACCGGCGAAGTCATCGTGGAGGCGTTCAAGAAATTGAAATACGATCCGGCGCAGCATCCGGCGGTGCTGGTGGCAAGTCACGGGCCGTTCACCTGGGGCAAGGACGCGCACGCCGCGGTTCACAACGCCAGCGTGCTGGAATTCATCGCGCGGCTGAACAGCGAGACGTTAAGGATCAACCCCAAAATCAAGCCGATGCAACCGGTGCTGCTCGACAAACATTTTCTTCGCAAACACGGGCCGGGTGCTTATTATGGGCAGAAATAAACCACAACCAGAACAACCATGAACAAACTGATCCAACTCATCACCATCACGTCGCTTGGAATTGCGGCGGCGTGCTTCTCCGGTTGCACGACTATGAACACACCAAAAGGAACCATCACGAAAGCAGACTTCGGCAAGACGCCTGAAGGCCAGAACGTTGAAATCTACACGCTGCGCAATTCGCACGGCATGGAGGCGCGCATCATCACCTATGGCGGCATTGTGCAGTCGTTGTCGGTGCCGGACAAGAACGGCAAGTTTGCTGACATCGTGCTCGGCTTCGACAGCCTGGACGGCTATGTAAATCCGGCCTATGTGAAAGGCTGTCCGTATTTCGGCGCGCTCATCGGCCGCTACGGCAACCGCATTGGCGGCGCGAAGTTCACGCTCGAAGGCCAGACCTACACGCTCGCCGGCAACAACGGCGGCAATTCGCTGCACGGCGGCCTCAAGGGTTTTGACAAGGTGGTGTGGAACGTGGAAGAGGCGGAGGTTGGTGAACACGGGCCAAAGCTGGAGCTGACATATTTGAGCAAGGATGGCGAGGAAGGTTTCCCGGGCAACCTCAAGGTCAAGGCGACCTACACGTTGACGGAAGACAATGCGTTGCGGCTCAAATTCAAGGCCACCACCGACAAGCCGACGATTTGCAACCTGACGCATCATTCATATTTCAATCTGTCAGGGCAGGGGAATGGCGACATTCTCGGCGACCTGGTTTACATCAATTCCGACAAGACCACGCCGGTGGACAACGGCCTGATTCCAACCGGCGAATTCGCCGCTGTGGCGGGAACGCCGTTTGATTTCCGCACGCCGACTGCCATCGGCGCCCGCATCAATGATCCGAATACGATTTTGCAATACGGTCCCGGCTACGACCACAACTGGGTCATCAACAAGCCGCTCGGGCAGTTTGGTCTGATGGCGCGGGTCGTTGATCCGAACAGCGGCCGTGTGATGGAAGTGTGGAGCGATGAACCCGGCCTGCAATTCTACACCGGCAATTTTCTCAACGGCTCGCTTACCGGCAAGGACGGCAAGGTTTACCAGCGCCGCAGCGCCTTATGCATGGAACCGCAGCATTATCCCGACTCGCCGAACAAGTCGAACTTCCCTTCAACGGAACTCAAGCCCGGCCAGACCTATCACAATGTAATCGAATATAAATTCAGCGCCGAATAACCACCTCGTAAAAGTAAAAATCTATGAATGAAATAACCAACAGCGTATTGGCAGCAACCAACAGCGTGGACGTGGCGACGAACGCGCTTGCCTCGGCGTCCGTGGCGGGGGGAATGAACGGCACGGTGTTCAACGGCCTGGATGTGGCCGTCATCATCGCCTTTGCCATCGGCATGATTGTGACCGTCTGGTTTTCCATGCGGAAGAAGAACGAGTCGGGCAAGGATTACTTCCTGTCCGGGCGCGACGCGAACTGGCTGCAGATCGGCTCCTCGATCTTCTCCTCGAACATCGGCTCCGAACATCTCGTCGGCCTGGCCGGTGCTGGTTTTGCGACCGGCATGGCGATGGCGCACTGGGAAATGCACGCCTACTGGATTCTCATTCTCGGCTGGGCGTTTGTGCCGCTCTACGACCGCATGAAGATATTCACAATGCCGGAATTCCTCGAACTGCGCTTTAGCCGTGGGTCGCGAAATGTTTTGAGCCTGCTGACGATGGCGAGCCTGGTGCTGACGAAAATTGCTGCGACGATCTACGCCGGCGACGTCGTCATCCGCACGCTGTTAAACGTGGACCACATTGACCTCTTTGGCCATCAGATTGACGTCTTCTGGGCCATTGCCTTGGGGTTGGCCTTCACCACCGGTCTTTACACGGTGTTCGGCGGCATGCGCGTGATCATGTATACCGCCGTGCTTCAGGCCCCGGTGTTGATTTTTGGTTCTCTCTGCATCCTCTACATGGGACTCCGCGTCTTGGGCCACGGCAGTCTCATTGACGGTTGGCACGCCACGCTCACGACCGTCGGCGATAATGTCCATCTCGTCCGCTCCATTAATGATCCTGACTGGCCCTGGCTCGCGATTCTGCCCGGCTCGGCCATCATTGGTTTCTGGTATTGGTGCACCGACCAATACATCGTCCAACGTGTGCTCGCTGGAAAGAACCAGCAGGAATCCCGGCGCGGCACCATCCTTGCCGGCTTCTTCAAGCTGACGCCGGTGTTCATCTTCCTGGTGCCGGGCATGATCGCGTTTGCTCTGACCAAGACGCCGGGTGTTGGATTCAGCACCAGCGGTGATGCCGCCTATACTTCGCTCGTCGCCCAAATCTTGCCGCACGGCCTGCGCGGCATGGTGGCCTGCGGCATGATCGTCGCCCTCATGGCGTCGCTGGGATCCAAGTTCAACGCCTCCGCCACGCTGTTCACGATGGACTTCTATCGCGAATGGCATCCGAACGCTTCCCCAAAAACCGAAGTGGTGGTCGGCCGCATTGCCACGGCAGCGATTGTGTTCATCGGCATCTGCTGGGTGCTGGTGATCAAAAACCTTCACATGCCGCTTTACCTGTATCTTCAGAACGTGCAGGGCTATCTCTCGCCGGCCATCGCGGTGTTGTTCGGGTTGGGCGTGTTCTGGAAACGCGCCACCGCCCCCGCCGCGCTGTGGGCCTTCGTGGTCGGCATGGTCGCTGGTTTTGGACGTCTCGCTCTCGACCTCGTCATGCGGGGCGACGCCGATGCGGTGTCCAAACTCAAAGGTGATCACTATCATGGCCTCATCACGCAAGCCCAATATGACACGGGCATTTCTGCGATTCGGGCCACGCACAACGGCCTCCTCTTCGACATTTGGAACATTCACTGGCTCTATTACTGCGAAGGGTTGTTTGTGGTCACCGCTGCACTGATGATCGTCATCAGTCTCATGACCAAGGCACCGGATCCGAAGACGATCAAATACACCTATTACGGTGCCACGCCGGAGGAAAAGGCCGCCACGCGCGCGAGTTGGAATGCGATGGACGTCATCCTCAGCTTGATTGTGCTGGGCTGTGTCGTCCTGTTCTACATCAAGTTCTGGTAAGCCGACTGTTTCTCAAAGGCGGCGGTGCTCCGGCATCGCCGCCTTCTCTTTGATAAAATGAGACCTCTGAATGACGCTGTTTGACAAGCTGCGGTTCTTGGACGTCTCCTTGGCCGGCATCTTCTTGAGTGCCGGGTTCACCCGCTCCAATTCCTTGCGCCGCCGGGCTGTGTTGACCACTTGTGTTGCCTGTCACCCGTGGTTCTTTGCTTCAAAGGGTGACGCAATTTTCAGGTTTCAGCATTTTCATTTCACCGTCTGCGGCTTTTCCTGAATCACTTTTTTCTGCTCCAGTTTTTCCAGCTTCGGCGCGATGACGACCCGGCAGTAACCTTGATTGGGATTGTTGTCGAAATATTGCTGGTGATAATCCTCGGCCTTGTAAAATTTCTTCAGCGGCACGATTTCCGTGACGATGGGGTTGTGGAAATTTTTCTGCGCCTCGAGCTTTGACTTTTCCGCCAGCAACTGTTGCTGCTTGTCGCGGTATAGAATGATGGAGCGATACGACGTGCCCTCGTCCGCGCCCTGGCGGTTCAACGTCGTCGGGTCATGCGCCTGCCAGAACACCTCCAGCAGCTTGTCGTAGGAAATTTTCGCCGGATCAAACTCAATCTCCGTCACCTCGGCGTGGCCGGTGGTCTCGGTGCAGACTTGCTGGTAGGTCGGATTTTCCGTGATGCCGCCGGCAAATCCGCTCGTCACGGAAATGACGCCGGTCAGCCGTTCGAACACAGCTTCCATGCACCAGAAGCAGCCGCCGCCGAAATCCGCGAGTTCAGTTTTGTTTGTCGTATTATTCATGGCATTGGTCGGTTGGGCGGGCGCGGTGAGGTTCAACGCGCCGGTGGCCAGCAAAATCCAGAGAGTTTGTTTCACGAGCTTTTGACCATGCGCGGACAACTTCATTCAAAGCTGTGATGAACAAAATCAGTTTTCAGTTTCAGGCTTGTCGAGATGCCCGCCGGCGGGCAGGTCGGCGAACTGTTCAAAATGCTCCGGGCGCAGTGGCTCGGAGATGGCGTGTTCGCCGCTGAACCATTTGCCAAGATCCACCAGCTTGCAGCGCTCCGAGCAAAACGGCCCGAATTTTCCGGCCAGCCAGTCGCCGGATTTTTTGCACGTCGGGCATTTGATTGGCCGACCCATTTTATTTGGTCGCCGTGACAACGGCCTTGAAGTCGTTGATCACCTTGGTCACGTCGTCGTCCGAAACGCCGCCGTCCGACAAAATCTTTTGCACGGCGTCCAAAACCGACTGCTGTTGCGCTCCGGACAGATGCGAGCTGTTGAAAATCGCGTGGCAAAACTGCGCCAGCTTCTGCTGTTGCGCCTGGAGTTTTTTGTTCCCGGAGACGGCCGCTGCCAGGTCCTCGGCGAGCTTTGTCACGGCCGCCGGTGCAGGCTTCACGCCCTGGGCCGCCGTCATCAAATCATTTTGGAGCGCCGCCGTGTTCGTCCGGCCGGAACCCAGATCGTCGAAATCCGCCCGCAGGTTGCTGATGTTTTGCAGCGTGGCCTGAAGCGCCGGGTCGGGTTGCTGATTGTTTTGCGGCGGCTGGGCGGGCGAAGCGTGGCCGGACGATTCTATGGCCTGCTGATTTCTGCTTTCACTGGCGGCGGCATTTTGGGCCTGCTGCTTGGCCACATTATAGACTCCCTGGGCTGGCGCCGAACCGGCCAGCAACAACGCGCAGAAAAGTGCCACGGAAGTTTTCATCATGCCTTTGTCATTTCGCGATCAGGATGCGGTTGGCATTCATGGCGGAAATATAGTCTTCAAGGATAAGTTCCGTTTCCTTGATCCGCGTGGTTTCATCAAGCTGGCCCTCGCCGATTTTGGAATAATCAACAATGTTTGTTTCGCACCCCGGCAAACCCGGCTGGTCGGCGTTTCCAACGGTGATGTCGTATATTTTTTCATCCGGCATTTTGCGTGCGTTCCTCTCCTTGTCGCGTTCTTTCTGGCGGGCCTGGTTGGCCAGCCGCTCCTTGATCTGCTCGCGTTCGTTCAGGGAAACGGTCTTGTCGGCCTGCAGTTTCTTGAACTGCTCGATGTCCTGCTGGACGTAGAAAAAATCCTGGTTCGTGGCGATGCGCGCAGCGGATTCCTCGTGCAGCTTGGCGAGGTAAGGTTCCACCAGGTTTAATTTGTCATAGGACGCGCTGTGAATCGTGTCCCACGGCAGCGGGTTTTCCAGTGCGGTTTCGCCGATGTCGTCCGAATAGTTAAAAATATCCGGCAAAATGATGTCGGGCACGACGCCTTTCAACTGGGTCGAGGCACCGCTGACGCGATAAAATTTACGGATGGTGATCTTCACGGTGCCGGGGTCGGAGCCGTTGGAACTGGTGCCCGGAAACGGCTTGAGCGGGTTCAAATTCTGCACCGTGCCCTTGCCGTGCGTGGAAATGTCGCCGGTGATGAGCGCACGGCCGTAATCCTGCAACGCGGCGGCGGCGATCTCGGCGGCGGACGCGCTGAAGCGGTTGATCATCACGGCCAGCGGGCCGTCATAAAGCACGGAAGAATCGGTGTCGGAATCCACCGTGACCTCGCCGCTCGGATCGCGCGCGAGGACGACCGGGCCGGATTTGATGAACAGGCCGGTGAACTTGATGGCTTCCTCGAGCGAGCCGCCGGGATTGCTGCGCAAATCCAAAATGATGCCGGCGACTTTTTCCTGTTTCAGTTTTTTGATCAACTTGGTGACGTCCTCACTGGTGGACTTTGGTGTCGAATGGTCATTGCCGGACAGGGGAATCGTGGCGTAAAAGGAGGGCAGGTCAATGACACCAATCCGGTTGGTGCCGCCATGGCCGTCGGGCATTTCAATCAGCTTGGCCGAGGCTTCGTGTTCGGAATCGTCCAGTTTGACTTCGTCGCGGGTCAGCGTCACAACGCGTCGCGCCGTGGGGTCGTCGGCCGGGCTGATGGTCAGTTGAACCTGGGTTCCTTTCGGGCCGCGGATCAACTGAACGACGTGGTTCAGCTCCATTTCCACCACGTCCACCGGCGGCTTGTTGCCCTGCGCGACGGCGACGATGCGGTCTTTTTCTTTAAGCTGTTTGTTCTTGTCCGCCGGGCCGCCGTGGATGATTTTGCTCACGGTGCAATAGCCGTCGTCCTCGACCAATTGCGCGCCGATGCCGAAGAGCGACAGGCTCATGCTGATGGAAAAATCCTGCGCATGCTCGTTGTTCATGTAGTCCGAGTGCGGGTCGTAGGCGTGCGCGAGTGCATCGAGATACGCCTGTAGCACATCGGTGCCGTCCCAGCTGGTGTAATAATGGAGGTTCCAGCGGTAATGGCGGGCCAGTGCGTCGGCGATCTCGGTGAGGTTGGTTTTGGTCAACGGCTTGACGGTGTCACCATTGGTCGTGGCCAACTCTGCGTTCAATTTCTCCAGCAAATACTGGTAGCGCAACTGTTCACGCCAGAGATCCTTCGCCTCATCCAGATCTTTGAGGTAGGGCGCGTGCCGACGATCCGCCAGCAGATGGTCGCTGCCGGTGAACTTGAATTTGTCCTCCTTCAGCAAGGCGCTCACAAACTCATTGTGCTGCTGAAGCCGCTCGATGAACCGCTGGTAAATCTCAAACGCCGGGGTCAGGTCGGCCGTGCCGCCGCCAATGGTCAATTTGTCCAGGTTGGTGCGCCAGTGCGCGAACGAATCAATGTCGGACTGCAAAAAATTTTCCCGGCGCGGGTCGAGCAATTCAAGGTAGCCGTCGAAAAACTTCGCCGACATCTCGGCGTCGAACGGCAGTTGCGAGTAGTGATAATTGTCCAGCAGCCGGGCGGTGACGTAGGCGATGCGCCCGTCGTTCGGGCCGGGCGACAACTGTGGCAGCGTGTTGGTCGCCAACGGGGCGGCCAGGCACGAAACACCGAGCAGGGCGATGAAAACAATGGCGGCAGGCAGTCTATTCTTGGAATAACACATGATAAATGACACAACTTTGACGCATTATACCCCAATCCGTTCAGCAAGGAAAACAATTTGAATGAAGATGCGACCCGGCCACCGCGCCGGGCGCAGACACGGGGCGGTGCCGGCAGGGATGAATTACGCCGCCGCTACGCGGTCACGCCGCCGGCGATGTATTGTTCCATCTGTTCGATGGCCGAGTTCTGCGCCGAGATAATCCAGTTCACGAGGTCGCCAATCGAAATGACGCCGAGGACTTTTTCATTTTCGACCACGGGCAGATGCCGGACGCGCAGATCCGTCATCAGCCGCATGCATTCCTCGACGGAATCATTTGGCGAGACGCAGGCAACCGTGCCGGACAACAATTCCCCGACGCGCGTGTCGCGGGAGGTTTTACCCATGAGCGCGATTTTCCGCGTATAATCCCGTTCGGTGAAGATGCCGATGAGCTGGCCGCGCGACAGGACCAGCAGCGCGCCGATGTTTTTTTCGGCCATGAGCTTGATGGCGTCGAAGACCGTGGTTTCCGGCGCAATGTGCCAGACGTTCGAACCTTTATGATGCAGCAGTGAGCTGACTGGAATGGTGGTTTTCATAAGCTTGATACTGTTATCCGCCTGTCGCGCGAAGGTTGCAAGTAAAATCTATCCGAATAATTAGCGCCAGTTTTGCTTTCCGCCGGGGCGGATTTGTGGTTGGATGATTGGCTGGTTGGTTTAATGGAATTAACTACTGTTTACAAACTATGGATTTGTTTTTGCCACTTTTCGGCCTATCCCGACTTCACCTAATAGAGACAAGCAAACCTGCATTTCGTTCAATAAAACCAAAGCGATAACCCGCTTTTACACTTCGCTTATGTTCCCTTGCCTGTCCCTGTGGTAACTTGTCATAAAGCAATCATAAAGCAATCAGTCTAAAATCAGGGTGTTTGATTCTGGTTTGGCGCGGGACGATAGGTGAAGCGACATCCGGGCGGACAAAGCCGCTGTAATGAAGCCTAGCGCACGGCACGGCCTATTGTGGCGAGTGCGGACAGGGTGAAAACGGATGTATAGGCCGTGCGGTCTTGGCTTCATATCCCGTCTCACCCGCCGCGCCACCCCTAAAAAATTTCCCCCTGCCTATTGCCGGATTGCCGGACAGCTTGAGCGGATGACAGCCGGGAAAAATTTCCCTTTCCCGTATTGCGCCGGCATGAGGAGCTTAAAGCGGTCTTTGGCTTCGATACGAATCCGCCATTGAGTTTTTATCCGGCGGACGGGACAAAGGGCATCCGGCGTCTGGCGGATCGCCACGGCTAATTTGGCGCAGGCAGGCGGGCAGGGTGAAAGGCGGCAGAACTGGACAACTTTGGCGATGCCCGACGGCAAAAAATTTCGGCAGCCGGTAAAACCCTTCATGGCGGCGCGCACGATTATTATTTAATTCAGCCGGTGAAGCTGCTATCAAACTTTTCAATGAATGATTCACCACAAAACCCCGACCCGCAAATTGAGCGTTTCAAAGACACGATTCAAAAAAAGTGGAACTGCGTAGCTGAACTGGAAAAGGATATTCCGGTATTCTGTGATCTGTCACCCCTGCCACGGAAGGGGTATGTGTATGTTTTTAACTTATCGCAACCACCGGCAGGGCATCCAGCGGCCAAGCGGTGTTTCGCATGGATTGGCAGGTCTTTTAATTCAGATTGGAGTGATAGAATTTTAGGGCATAATGATAAAGGCGATATAACCGTGCTGGACGTGCAGGTTCCTTGTGATGATGATTTACATATGTCGCGCATGGCAGTTTGGGCTTGGCGGACAGGTAATCTTGTAAATGAAAAAGAAGCTGATTATGTGGAAAGCAAAAAATGGCAGTGGGATGAACTTCACAATCAGCGAGTCGAGTTTAATTTCAATAACGAAATTAAGGCTGGAAATTTTTTTGTTCGCAAACGGGCGGACGGCAAAATTTCAGTCCTCATAGTTCACGACGGCGATTTTGTAATTGAGGGAATACAGGTAAAAAAATTAAGCCTCGTTTCTTTTGGCCTTACACAAAGAGACATTGATGAAGGGATTAAATCATCGCCGCCGAATTCAAATGTTTTTTCATTCCGCAGGATTTCCTAGCATAGCCGATGATTCAGTGGAAGAATTTCGGGCGCGCGTCCTTAAAAAGGACGGCGGTTTGCAATTTTTTAATACCCGCTCATTCTTCGTAAGGTATGGCGATTGTGTAAATCTGTCTCCATTGACCTGCTATCGGCCAGTAATCTATCAAAATCCAACGAAGTATTTCTGAATCAGACAAGCGCATCGGCGCGGTTTGCGCCGGATGTTCGCGCGGAATTTCTGGACATGAAACAAATTTGGCAAAAGCTTTCGCTTCTTGTAGCCGGTGATAAATTTCCATAACCATCACCGGCTCGATTATCGGCCATCGCCGTTTTTCAGAGAAATTTTTTGAGTAATACTCGCACGCCAAGTCCACGCCTTTTGTGATTTTACGCTGACGCTGAACTTCTGCCGGGTCGTCAGTAAGGGGAATTTTTTTTGCCCTTGTTTTTTCAAGAATGTCCTTGCGCCACAACTTGCATTCCCGGTCTAGCAATTCAAATAGCTGTAACCAATTCATCATGCTTTTTTATTTGTTCAAGACATGGAATCGGTTTTGAAAATGCCAAGCAAGAATTATCACCGGCAGGCGGAGTCATTTAATGATGGAAAAGCGAATCTCTTCAAAAGACAAGCACGGTGTTTAATTATCGAAACTTCTCTGCGCAGTGTCCAACTTCTTCGCTGTAAAATCACAACAGAGCCAGAAAACGGCTTAAACGCATTGTAAACACTGGTGGTGGAAGTGTTCCGACTTTGTGTCTCGAATAAGAAAAACAAATTGCAAGATAAGTAATGTGGGGTTATTAGTGTTCACAGAAACGAACATTAAGTATATGAATAGACAAACTGAAAAACTTTTAGAAGCAACGCTGAAGAGCGATGAAACCATCACGCCTGCTGAACGTAACCGCATTCTCAAACTAATTGCTCGCAACGGAGAATCCGCGCCGGTTCAAAACGGCAACGGCCATTCGACGCCGAGGCTATATTCTCGCGCGGAAGCCGCTGCGATGCTTGGTAACAAATCGCCGAGATTTATTGACCTCTTGGCACGTCGTGGCCTTTTGAAGCGTTTCATTCCTCGTGGCAATCTTCGCGGAATTGGAATAACCAGCGAATCACTTCATAGCTTCATCGCCGGAAATTAAATTTCACGACCAAACATTAACCATCAACTAACCACAATTAAATTATGACACCGCAAATTAACTTCTCAAATCCAATAACAGCAACCACGACCGACGGCGGCACAATAAACTTTGCCCTTAATGAAAAAATCCCCGGCCAAGCCAGCATCGCACTGGCGCTGCAATCCATTTGCGACGCCAGCCAACAGCGCGGCTCGGAAATCAAAAAGTATGAATGCCTCGAACCGCGCGGCGGCCTTGACCGCAGCAAATTAAAAAATCACGGAATGACCATCGGTAACTATTAACCAACACCAACAAACAGGAAAAATTATGAGCGAATCAATTAAAACTCAAATCACCGGCTGCGCGCCGAAGCCATGCCCCGAATTAACGCGGTGCATCGTCGAATCGCCGAAACCAACGGCGACCGAAATCTCCGGCGGCGCGATTGAGACACCCATTCAAAATCACGACGGCGCATTGCCTCACAACTGCGAACGTCCCGCAAACTGGCCGGCATATCCAATCAAATAATTTTATGAATTCTCCATCATTCAAAAACTTTGTTCCTAAACTATTTCTTTCTGCCGAAGAGCAGGAAATCCGCGCGCTCGAAAAAATTGAACGCCAGCGACAGGAGCGCGAACACGAAAAGCGAATCGCACTCACGTCCGCAGATTTACAGGATAGAGTAGATGCTGCCCGCGAGAACTTTTCCAATCAATGCCGGACGCTCGATGAAGCCAGCGAATTTTCGCCGGAACAATTCACCCAGCTATTTTTGAACGGCCATAAACTTGAAGACCTTGCCTTGCGATTGGCTGGGACTGAAAAACTCAAACAAAATATGCCGAGGATTCGCGCAGAGTTGGAGCGTTTAATCGTCGGCACGGCGGAAAAATCTCTGGCTGATTTTCAAAAGGCAAATCGGGACGTTTTAGCAAAGTTGCCGAAACTTGAACGCGCAGCCGAGCCGGTTTTCGTCGCCGCCGAGCTGCCGCCCAACCATTACACCGACGGAGCGGCGGCTAAACTTGCTGCTAAAAGCATCCAATGATTTATGGCCGCGCATAACAAACGATTCAACATCCGACCGGTGGACGTGTCCGCAGCTCTGGCGCGTCCGCCAGTGACCCGCGCGACTATGCCGGCGGTAGCGTCAAAAGTGCTTGGTGAAAGGCGGCGCGTCATCTCAACGGATGGCGGGCAAATCATCTGGCATGACTGGCAAACCCATGAGCGATTGAGACTCGACAGGACAATCGCGGCAAAAGTCGCGCAAGATAAACAATTTGTTTCCCAATTCCAAAAACCTAAACCACGAAAATAAAAAATCCGCCTCGCTCCGGTCAGGATTAACGAGGCGGAAAACTAACTGAACTTATGAAGAAGATAAACACATCCGCTGGCAAATTGCCAGTCATTTCTGAAACAGACCTGGAGCCGGTCACGCTGGACGAATCCAAGCGTCTGATTGAACTGGAAAAAGTCATTGAAGCTGGACAGCAAACTTTTATCGAAGTCGGCACCGCACTGGCAGAGATTCGTGATGCACGTCTCTACAAGGCCGATTACAAAACTTTTGAGAATTACTGCGTAAGCAAGTGGGGATTCAGGCGCGCTCATGCTTACCGGATAATTGAAGCCGCTGGCATTGCAAAATACTTTTCTCCAAATGGAGGCAAATCTTCCGGCGGCAAAATGTCTCCAAATGGAGACACGCCGGATACGAGGCGTGCCGCCAGAGCTGCGGAACTTGACGCGCAAATCAACCAGTCCATCGCGGATATCAATACCACCGCCGCCGATTTTGCGGATGAAAAATTACCAGCGGGATTTATTGATTTCAACGGCATGAAAGAGCTTTTCAAAACGCGCGGCCAGTCCTTCGGCGTAAAATTGACAGATGCCGACGAGACGGGATTCCGGGTAATTGAATGGTATCTGGCAAATGGCGCGGAAATTTCGCGCGAAACTGTTTTGAAAATGCTGGCGGCATTTAACCCTGCTAGAGAAATGGAGCTTGCCGCGTGAAAAGTTTTATCAGGTTCAGCAAGGCAAGCGGTTCAACGCGGCGCAAGGTGGAAGAGATTTTAAGACGCGGCGAAAGAGCCACGAGGCGTCAATTTCGTTCGGCCTTGCGCCGCCAATTCAAGGAAGGGGGCATGAGTGAATGCTAGAATTAAGATGCCCGTGCGGAAAGTTTCCGTCGCTTTGCCAGTCGAGCCATTTGACCGCGTAGCATGGTCAGAAAAAAAGGTTGCCGACGACGCCCGCGAACGCGAGGAGTTTCGGCAGGAACAACAGCGGATTGCGGACGCTCAAGAGTCAGACACGCGAATTTTTATTTTGCCGAATGACCACACTGCCATTTCTGATTCTGCCCGAAATATATTTGAAGCGATTGCGCCGACGCATACGCTTTTTGTGCGGTCTGGTTCAATTGTGGAACTTGTCCGCAAGGCTGGCGGATGTGCGCTCGAATTGATTAGGCCGGAATGTTTTCGCAGTCGGCTTGAACGCTACGGGCATCAACTTGTTTCGTGGAAAATTGACGAGGACGGAGGCAAGGTTTTGAAACCGAAGCGGTGCAGCAATGACAGCGCACGCGCTTTGCTCGCCACAGTCGAGGCACGCGATAAACTTCCGCCCATTTGCACCGTCGCCGCCGCGCCTGTCATTGTGCCGGATGGCGACCGCGTGAAAGTTTTGGGACGTGGTTATCACGCCGAGAATGGCGGCACGCTAATTTCAGGCGGAGAACTTCCGCCCGAAATGTCAGCCGACAAAGCCGCCGCACTTTTAATTGCATCGTTGGATGAATTTAATTTTCAATGTCAGGGCGACAAGGCACGCGCCTTTGCCGCCATGCTCACGCCGGCATTAAAGATGGGTGGATTCATTCGCGGATTCATCCCGGTTGACGTGCGCGAAGCCGACCAGCCGCAAACTGGAAAAGGTTTTTCACTTCACCTTGTCCGCGCTATTTACCGCGAGACGGCATATCCAATCGCGCTAAAGTCCGGCGGCGTGGGCAGTCTGGATGAATCAATTTGCTCCGCGCTTATTTCAGGAAAGCCATTCATCGCCATTGATAACGTGCGCGGCAGGCTGGACTCGCAATTTCTTGAAATGATTCTGACATGGGGCGACGCGGTTGCCGCCCGCATCCCGCATCAAGGCGAAGTCCTGGTTGACCCTGGCGCGGCGTCATTCCAATTGACCAGCAACGGCATTGAAGCGACGCCGGACTTTGCGAAGCGGGCGAGCATTACACGGATGTTGAAACAACCGCCCGGCTTTTCGTTCAAGCGATTTGCCGAGGGCAATCTGCGCGACCATATTGCCGCCAACCAACCGCGCTATTTGGGCGCGGTGTTCGCGCTCATTCGTGATTGGTGCAGGCGCGGGAAGCCGACGACAAACGCAACCGGCCACGACTTTAGAGAATGGGCGGGCATCCTCGACGCCTTCACCACCTTTTACTTGGGCGAAAATCTTTTAACCGGCCATGAGCAGGCACAGGAGCGGACGGCCAATCCTGCTTTAAGCTGGCTTCGCGCAGTCGGCTTGATCGTCCTGAAATCGGGCAAGGCCGGGCAGGAGCTTCGCGCCCATGAGATTTACGAACTGTCAGCAGACGACCAGCTCGCCATACCCGGCATGAGACAGCCGGACGACGAGCAAGGGCCGAAAGTTGTCGGCAGAGTTTTGGCAAAATGTTTTCAGGACGGCAACCAAGTCGAGGTTGACCATTTAACCGTGGAAAAAACCGAGCGGAGCGAATACGACTCCGCCAGCCGCAAAGACGTTCCGCGCAAAACATACCGCTTCACAGGAGCAGATTTGCGGACTGTGCGGACTGTGCGGACTGAAGGGTAAAGATTCTGGAAATACCCCCCTTTATCCAGAGAGTTATATGCTCACACCGCACACACCGCAGACCGCAAAACTTGTAAAATAGAACATCCGAATTTATGAAAAAACCGATTATGATGCCGACTAGAACACCAGAAACACCCGCAGATTTGCAGGCCACGCCTGTTTTAACCATCCGCAAAAAGCCGCAAACCTGCAATAGCACCACGCGCGCGAAGCCGCGACGGAAGATTGACGCCGCCGTAATCGCGCAAATGGCGCAAGCCGTGGCAACGATGCTGACTGAAACGGAAGCCGCGAGACTATGCGGCATTGAGCCGCGTCACTGGTTCGAGTGGAAAAGCCGTGCCGGACGTGGCGAACGCTGGAGCGCGTTGCTAGAAGAATTTCGCGCAAACAAGATTGCTGGATTGCTAGAGCGCGTTCAAAAATCAGCGGATGGCATTGACGTGAAATTTCCAGATTTTCGGGCGGCACTCGCCTTGCTCAAATTTCAAGATCAAAAAAGATTCGGCGATTCGCCAGTCGTTGCGATGAATCCGACGCCCATGATTCAAATTTCAATTATCCATGAGCAGCTTAAAAAAGTAATCAGCTTTGACGACGTGAAAGCGTTGCCGTCATCCACGCCCACCGGCGAGCAGTTGCCCGCGTCCAAACAAATCCCGCCGGAGCGAAAGAATTAGTTCGCTGCGGTTGCCAGCATCGCGAGCGCAGCGGATTTTTTCTCACTCAAATTTTTCGTTGTCATGGACTCAATCAGTTCACGCAACAATTCATCGCGCGTATGCTGGCGTGGCATGATTTCCCGCGTGCCGTTGATGGAGGGCAGTAACGCGACCGCACTTGTCGCAGCCTGTTCGCTTGAGTGGCTGTAATGCCGCGTCATGTCAACGGACGAATGGCCGACAAGATTTTCCACGACTGACAACGGCGCATTGGCTTCGCGGCACATGGAAACAAAGGTGTGGCGCAGGCTATGGAAGCCCACCTCGACAATAGCGCGGCCTCCGTTGTCGCTAGGTTTTGTTGTCCTGATTCCGCATTTTTTGAAATGGTTTTGGACTGCTCGCGTGATTAACGAGCGCGAACCGCTGTTATAGATTTTGGCAGTCTTGGGCGAAACAAATTCAGCGTTTTCAACTATTAAAATATCAGCCAGAATTTCGCGTAAAACGGGGTGAATTGGAATCACCACCACTTTTGGATTCCTGCGAGATGTTTTATTTGGCACTCTACGAATTTGATTGCGGTTCAAATCCACCTCGCACCAGCGCAGGGTGCAGCAATCGCCCATTCTTAAGCCAGTGTAAGTGCCGATTGCGAAAAGCACTTTTAATTCGCCTGTCGCCGAGCCGACCACCTTTCGCAGTTCATCCACTGTGAGATCGCGGCGCGATTGCATAATGACCGTCTTGCGTTTAATTCCTTGCCAAACATCGTCGGTAAGCTTGGCGTCATCTTTCAGAACTCGAAAAATGTATTTCAGCGTCACTAAATGGATGTTTATTGTCGCCGCCGCGCGTTTGTCGCTGTTTAGATGCTGCATGTAGGAGCGGGCTTCGCTTTTGCCTACTTCGCGCAATGTCGTTATAGCGGGGTATTCACGTTGAATCCATTCGACAAATGCACTCCATTTTGCTTCGTATTCATGCAGCGTGGCCTTGCTGCAATCGTGCCGTTCGGTTGACCTGACAAATGCAGACCATGCTTGCGACAAGGGCAGAGGCGGATTTTTTATGGCATCTTGTTCGGCGTTCAAGGTGTCGAGCGCTGTCTGCGCGTTGCCAATCTTGTTTTGGATTGCTTGTAGGGATTCAATCTGATTTTTCTTGGCGAACATCTCCATGAGCTTGTCTCTGGCGACTTCCGCCTGCCGTTTGTTGGTGATTGGCTGGCCGGACTCATCGCGCAGGACGCGAGAGAACGCCTTTTTATTGTGCCGCCAAAAACAGTAGTAATTGTTTCCGCGTGTGATTAAACTGCCAGTGGTTGTTTTCATTGTCGTGCCTTTCTCTTGTGTTCGCTCTTGTGACTAAAGTATGGCAGTCGGTGGCTCATAAAGCAAGCAAAAAGCAACCAAATGTATAAAAAAACGTAGAAAACAAAGCAAAACATAACTGTATTACAAACTATGGAAGCACTGACAACTGTTATATTGAAGCCGGGCGAAGGTGATCGCATCGTCGCCGGCCATCCGTGGATTTACCACGGCGAAATTCTCCGCCTAACCGCGCCCGTTACCGACGGCGCGCTCGTGCAGGTCAAGGACCACCGCCAGCGGTTGCTCGGCATTGGTTTCTTCAATTCCCGTTCGAAGATCAACGTCCGCCTGCTCGCGCCGGAACGCGTCGAGGTGGACGAAAAGTTTTTCGAGGAACGCATCCGCACCGCGCTCGCCGTCCGGCAAAAACATCTGCCAAACGCGACCTCGTTCCGCGTGGTGAACGCTGAGAGCGATTTCTTGAGCGGCCTCATCGTGGACAAATACGAGGACGTCCTCGTGGTGCAAATCTCCGCGCTCGGCATGGACCAGCGCAAGGCGATCATCGTCGCCGCGCTGGAAAAAATCTTTTCGCCGCGCGTCATCATGGAACGCAGCGATGTGTCGTCACGCAAGTTTGAAGGCTTGCAGGAATCCAACGGCGTGATTGTTGGCGAATTGACCGGGCCGCTTTCTGTGAGCTTGAACGGCTTGAAATTTGAAACCGACCTGATCGGCGGCCACAAGACGGGAATGTATCTCGACCAGCAGGCGAATTATCAAGCCGTGTCACAGTTCGCCAAAGGCGGGCAGGTGCTGGACTGTTTTAGCTTCCTCGGCGGCTTCGGTTTGCACGCCGCCAGGGCGGGGGCGGCGCACGTTCATCTGCTCGATCAAAGCGCGGACGCGATTGAAGCCTCCCAGCGCAACGCCGCCGCCAACGGGCTCGCGGAAAAATGTTCCTTCGGTGCCATCAATGTTTTCGACTGGCTCAAGGAAAACACCGCCGTCAAACCGCACGAGCGCGTCATTCCTCGCTTCGATCTGATCATCCTCGATCCGCCGTCGTTCACGCGCAACCGGGCATCCGTGCCGGACGCGTTGCGCGGCTACAAGGAAATTCATCTGCGCGCGCTGAAGCTGTTGAAACCCGGCGGCACGCTGGCGAGTTTCTGCTGTTCGCACCACGTCAACGCGGAATTATTCTTGGACTCGCTGCTTTCGGCGGCGTATGACACGCGTCACATTTTGCGCCGCGTGGCGACCTACACGCAAAGCCCCGATCATCCCATCATCCCGATGATTCCCGAGACGGAATACCTGAAGGGCTTTGCGTTTGAAAAGGTGAGGTGAGGTTGAAGGTATTACGCTTGGGAAAACTCGACTTGCAACTTGCAACCTTTAACCTGCAACAACTCCGCTGACCGAATTGCCGCTTGCCCGTCGGGCGGCGTGGTTTAATCTGTCACCGTGAGTTGGTTTACTGACCGGCATTGTTTTCTGCTCGCCGTGACGTTTTACGGCCTGGCGACGATCTACTCGGTTTTCCTCTGGCGCAAAGGCTTTCGCCGGGACGACTGGGTGAACTATTTGCTGATCGCTGGCGGCGTTGCGCTGCACACGCTGGCGATGGCGAAGCGCGGGATGACGCTGCACAGTTGTCCGGTCAACAATCTTTACGAGGCGACGACGTTCCTGCTCTGGGCGCTCGGCCTGGCGAGTCTGGTTTATTCGCTTTTGCCACGTTTTAAGTTTCTCGCGGCGTTCACCGCGCCGGTGTTGTTCACCGTCGGCGTGTTCGCGCTGATGCCATCGCTGGACCCGCCGCACGGGCCGAAGCCGGAATTTTCCGGTGCGCTTCGCAGCCTGCACGCGGCGACCATTCTGCAATCCTACGGCGCATTCGGCCTCGCGGCGGTGGCGGCGGCCATGTTCCTGATGCAACGGCATGATCTGAAATTTCACAAGCTGCGCGCGCTGCTCTCACTGCTGCCGTCCATCCAGCGGCTGGAACTCATCACCTTCCGGCTGGTCGCGGTGGGCTTCGTGCTGCTGACCGTCGGCCTGGCCGCCGGCTCGCAACTGCCGCGCCACGCGGAAAAGCCATATTTATCCGATGCCAAGGTTCTCTGGTCCGCGCTGCTCTGGCTGGTGTATCTCGAAGCGCTCGTGGCGTATAAAATTTTCGGGCGGTCCAGCCGGCGGTTTGCCATCGGCGTTGTCATCGCCTTCGTGATGCTGCTGCTCACGTTTGGCATCACCAACAAGTTTTCGGCGCTGCACCAGAGCAACCCGCCGTCAGCGACAAACAGCGTCGCAAAAATCTCCGTGCCCATGCTTGCCACCCGTCACTCGTTACTCGTCACCAGCGAATGAGCGTTGTTGTCATCGGTTTAAGCCACCGCTCCGCGCCCGTCGAACTGCGCGAACGCTTCGCCTTTGCCGAAAGCAGGATTCCTGATGCGTTGAAACAGTTGCGCGACTCCGGCCTCGTCACCGAGGGCGTGGTGCTCTCCACCTGCAACCGCGTGGAAATCTACGCCGCCACCGCGCTCGTGCCGGACGACCAGTTTTTTGCGCGGGTAAAAAAATTCTTCATCGAACACCACGCCTACGACGGCGAACTTGGCGACGAACTTTACACCTTCGCCGAGCCGCACAGTTTGCAGCACCTGTTCAAGGTTGCCAGCGGCCTCGACTCGATGGTCATCGGCGAGACGGAAATTTTCGGCCAGCTCAAGCAGGCTTACGAACTGGCCTTCACGCACAAATTTACCGGCGCGCGGTTGAACAAGGCGTTTCAGCGCGCCTTCAACGTCGCCAAGCACATTCGCACCGAGACGAACATCCAGCGCGGCAGCGTGTCCGTGATGTCCGCCGCCGTGGAGCTGGCGGAGAAAATTTTCACCTCGCTGGCCGAACACGAGGTTTTGGTCATTGGTGCCGGCGACACCAGCGAGAAAACCGCCCGGGCCTTGCTCTCACGCGGCGCACGCGGCGTCGTCGTGACGAACCGTTCGCCCGAACGCGCCACGGCGCTGGCAGCGGAACTGGGCGGCCGTGCCGTGCCGTTTGAACAATGGCCGGACGAGTTTGAAAAGATTGACATCGCCGTCAGCAGCACCGCCGCGCCGCATCACATTCTTGACCGTGCCAAACTGGAGCCGTTGATGAAGCGCCGCAAGCACCGGCCGCTGCTGCTGATTGACATCGCCGTGCCGCGCGACATTGATCCGGCTGTGAGCGAACTGGACAACGTCTATCTCTACAACGTGGACGACCTGCAAGCCATCGCCGGCGAATACCTGAAGCTGCGTCACGAGGAACTGGATCGCTGCAACCAGATCATCGCCGAGAAAGTCACCGCGCTGCTGGAAGCAAACCGGTTTTCGTCCGCAAATTCACACAGATGAAACACGGATTGTTGAATCACCAGCGGGCTTTGTTTTCTTTTCATCGGTGCCCATCTGTGAAAATCTGTGGCTGACAATATATGGCTGAAAAACCCATCATCATCTGCACGCGCGGCAGTGCGCTGGCGCTGGCGCAGTCCAACCTGATCGCCGCGATGTGCCGCGCCGAGTTTCCCCGGTTGCGCTTCGAGCTAAAGATCATCAAGACCACCGGCGACAAGTTGCAGAAAGCCTCGATGGCCAAGAAAGGCGACCAGGCCGAATCACTGCCAAAAGGGTTGTTCACGAAAGAACTTGAAGTGGCGCTCATCAAAGGCCAGGCCGACCTCGCTGTTCACAGCCTGAAAGATTTGCCCACCGATTTGCCGCCCGGCCTGATTCTCGCCGCCACGCCCAAGCGCGAGGATGTGCGCGATGTTTTGATTTACCGCGACGCGACTTTTCTCAAGAAGCAAAAGGACACCATCAAGGAACAAACCGACTGGTCGCCGGGTCAAAGTGATTTGCGCGGTTACAAACCGCATTTGCAACTGAAAGATTTTCCGAAAGGCGCGACGATTGCGACGAGCAGCACGCGGCGGAAACAATCTTTGCTCGCGGCACGGCCGGATTTGAACATCGTGGAGATCCGCGGCAACGTCGCCACGCGGATGCAGAAGGTGGCCGAGCGCGGCGAACTGGATGCGACCGTCCTCGCGCTCGCCGGCATGAAACGGCTGAATTTCGACATCAACGCCGACGGCACCATCAAGGGCGACGCCGTGCCGGACGGTCTGCTGGCGACGGTTTTGGAGCTGGACGTGATGCTGCCGTGCGTCGGGCAGGGGGCTATCGGCATCGAGATCCGCGCGGACGACGAGCGCATCGCGAAGATTGTCGAGCGGCTGAATCATTTCAAATCGTTCCACGCGGTGACGGCGGAGCGCGCGTTTCTGCGCGGCATGGGTGGCGGCTGTCAGAGCCCCGTCGGCGCGCACGCGGAGATTGTCGGCGACCAAGTGACGCTCAAGGCGATTTCCTTCCGCGATGAAACGGTGAAGCGCGGCGAAGCGAAACGTCCGATCGCCGAAGCGGCGGCGCTGGGCGAGCAGATCGCGGCGGAGTTGAAATAAAAAGGCGGCGGCGGAACAATCCACTGCCGCAGGAAGGCTTTTAAGAAAAACCAGAACTCATTTTGGTGAAGCTTCGGCCTTGGGCGGGGCGGTGCTTTTGCGTTCGACCAGTTCGGCGGGCAGGCGCTGGGACTGGACTTTTTCGCCGCGCATCAGGCTCATCATGATGTCCATGGCAGCGCTGCCGAGCCGGTGTTTCGGCTGGCTGATGGTGGTGAGCGGCACGCGAAAATGTTCTGCGACCAGAATGTTGCCGAAGCCGGCGACGGAAATGTCCTCGGGAATCTTCAGGCCCTGGGAGAGCAGGGCGTTGGCGCAGCCGATGGCCACGAGGTCGCTGACGGCCTGGACGGCGGTGGCCTTGCACCCTTCGTTGAGCAGTTGCAGCGCAGCGTTTGTGCCATCTTCAATCGTGCTGCCGGATTGAAAGACGAGCTTGTCGTCCACTTCCAGTCCGGCTTCGCGCAACGCGCGGCGGTAGCCTTCAAAGCGTTCGTGCGCCCACGGCGCAACCTGCGGCCCGGTGAGATACGCGATGCGTTTGTGGCCGAGCCGGAGCAGATGCTGCGTGATCGTGTGGCTCGCGATCTGTTCCTCAATTTCCACGCTGGGAAAGGATTTGCAAAAGGCGGCGGGCGGGCCGAGCAGCACCGTCGGCGTCTTGCTTGCGAGGATTTCCTTGTAAATCCGCGCCTCGGCCTCGTAACGGTAAACCGGCGTGATGAACAGTCCGTCCACGCGCCGCGACAGAAAACGGCGGATGCACGATTCCTCGCGTTCCGGCTTGTTCAGCGAGTGCGCGAACAGGAGGTCGTAACCCAGTTCGTGCGCGCGCTCCTCGACGGCGACAAGCATGCGCGCGTAAATCGGGTTGGTGCTGGACGGGATGATCAGGCCGAAGAGCTTGGAGGTCTTGGTCCGCAAACCTTGCGCGCTGGAATCCGGCACATAACCCATCTGGCCGGCGAGCGCCTTGATGCGTGATTTGGTGGTGGCGGAAACGTCCGGGGCGTCGCGCAACGCTTTGGAAACCGTCATGATGGAGACGCCCGCAAGCTGGGCGATGTCTTTTAATCTAACCATGTTTAGAATGAAGAATGAACAATGGAGAATGAACAATGGGTAGAACCAGACGCGCGCAAATTAATTGTTTCTTCATTCTTCATTTTTACTTTTTCGTTTCAGAGATAGGCTCCGCGCCATTGTAATTTGTGCCGCAAAGCTTCGAAAAACGAACTGTCCGCCAGATGCATCAGCCGGATGGCGCGGCGGCTGCGGCGGATGATCACCTCGTCGCCGGCGGCGAGTTCGGCCACGAACTGGCCGTCGGCGCTCAAAATCGTGGCGGGCAGCGGCGTGATGGCCTTCACGGAAATTTTCGACGACAGCGGCAGAATCATGGAGCGGTTGGAAAGCGCGTGCGGACAGAT
>Ga0182030_10002497_pt1 | contig 39012 bp, 33 predicted proteins | sample 812S3MmetaG_FD_121299 | JGI IMG/M metagenome (GOLD analysis project Ga0182030, IMG submission 121299) | Permafrost microbial communities from Stordalen Mire, Sweden - 812S3M metaG (Illumina Assembly) | ecosystem: Environmental > Terrestrial > Soil > Wetlands > Permafrost | place: Sweden...
AATTTCACGGTGGCGCGCTCCGTCCCCGAGCTGATCAGCGAGGCCACATTTCTTACCAGAACACCGCCCGGCTGACACCCGGGGGCGGGAACATCCTCCACCGCAATCGTGTGCGTCCGCAGATCCTGCAAGAGTTGTTTCATGGTTGTTCTTCCTGGGGCTAGCGATCACTCCGGGAGAGATGGATCGCCCTGTCCCGCCGCGCCAGAGGCAGTCCCGCTTCATGGCCGAGTCTATTGGCGAGGGCTCGCACGCTGACCCCTAATTTGTTAATCCTTAACTCTGAATCCTGCTCTTTCCGGAAAGGGCATTCGTTTTGCGGCGGCCAGAACCTTTCGACGAGCGCACAATTCACCCAGCAGATTCAGGTACAGAGCGGCTTGCGTCCGGCGGAGGTATTTTTCCCGCACCGCTTGCACTCCATTTTGGCCGAGGGCATGGCAGAGCGGCGAATCGTTCCGCAGCCTGAGAATTGCCGCCACCATGGCCTCGGGGTCTTCCGGCGCTACGGCCAATCCGGCGTGGCTGTCGACAAGAATCTCCTTCGCTTCTCCCTCGACGCCCAGAATCGCCGGCTTCCCCGCTGCCATCGCCTCGAACAATTTGGAGGGAATGGCGCTTTTGAACACTTCCCTGTTCCGTAATGGGACCAGGCAGGCATCCACGGCGGCCAGAAATGCGGGGATTTTCTCCCGAGGCTGTTTTTCCAGAATCCGCACGTTGGAAAGTCGCAACCCTTCGACGAGCTGACTGAGTTGCCCACGCTCGGCGCCGGCGCCGATGAGGAGGAACACGATATCGCTGCGGCCCCTCAGCCGCTCGGCGGCCTGAAGTACAGTCTCTAGACCGTGGGCCATGCCAAATGTCCCAGCGTAAAGTAGAACGAATTCATCACGGAGCCGCAACTCCTTCCGCAAATGAAGGCGGGCTGACTGGGCGTCGGCGGAATTGGGATGCAAGCAGAAACCTTCCTCGATGCCGTTCCGGACAACCGAGATTTTTTTCTCCTCCACACCCTGATGGATCAAGTGCCGGCGCTTCCATTCACCATCAACGACAATGTGCGAGGCGCGGCGGTAAAGGAAATTGGCAACCTGCCCCACGCTTCGGTACAGCCGGGAGTCGGCGGTGGCCTGTCCTACTCCCACGAGCGACTCCGGCCAGAGGTCCCTCACCTCAAACACCCAGGGTAGGAAGCGCGCGGCTCCCACTGCCCACCCCGATACCCCGACCAGAATCTGGGGCGAGGTGGCAATAATCACGCCATGGCGCTTGGCCACGCAGGGTCCCGCCACGGCAGCGGAAAGCGCGAAGGAAGTGAAATTGAGGCCACGGCCCCAGAACTTCCGATTGGCGGAAGGATAGAGCCAAGTCCGGTAAACACGGACTCCCTCCCGTTCCTCGCGAACGAAACCGCGCCGCCATAGCTTCCTGTACTCCGCGTGCAAGACCCCTTCGGGATGATTGGGGAAGCCCGTGAGGACCCGGACACCCGCTCCCGCCCGAACCCACTCGCGGGTGAAAGAGTCCACCCGGGCCGCGGGAGCACAAACTTCCGGCGGATAGTATTGGGAAATATAAAGGGCCTGCACCATGCGAATCCTCTATTTTCAGCAGAGTGGAATCTTGTGACCGTCGATCTCGATCGATTTTCCCGACCAGTCCGCCGCAAGATGGGGAAGGGAAGCGCCCACCGGGGTGAAGACATGTATCATCCCCGTGGGGATGGTCCCCCGCCATACCCAACGAAGCGCCGTTGCGGGTTGGCGGTTTCCGAATTGCTCCGAATACCAGCTCTTGAGGAGTTCAAAATGGCCTTCACCGTAGGCCGCCAGCAAATAGGGCTGATGGGCATATTCCACTGTCCAGCGGCGAAGGGGCGGGTCAGTGGTGGTTTCCATGCGATCAGTCTGCGCTTCGACGCGAACCCTGGGATGGAAATGCAGGAAGGACTCGACGAGGTGTGATCCACTGCCCCTGAGGAGATCGGCCACAATCCAGGTATTGGGGGAATGAAACAGAATTGTGCGTGCGTGAACCACGCCGGAGCGCCGATAGGCATCGTGTTCGCCACTGACGAAACGGAAGGCCCCGTTGCAACCTCCCCGTATTGGGCCCACGCAGGGGCGCCGGCCCACACGGAAACTCCCCCAGATTTCCGCTTGCTCCTCACCGCCAATGCGAAGGGTATTGTGCGCGGCGGTGGATCGCTCGTAGTGCCGCTCCGGCCCCCGCTCGTAGGTGCTGACCCCTGTGTCAACCACCACCCGTTGCCCATGCAGGGAAAGTTCGTAGCTAAACACGTCGCAGTGGCTGTGGCCCGGCTGATGGTCCGGCCCCACCGGGCCACAGTCGAAAATCAGGGCGCTGCGGGACTCGGGGCTCCGAATGACGCCGTATCCTGTATCCGGGAACACTGTTACCGGGGACTCGCTCTTAGCGCCCTTAGGGGCATGTGCTTCCACCAGGGTCAGCAGCTCAGCGGGCAGGCGAGTTCCGCCCAGCACCGAGTCGTTGAAAAGCGGGATATCTCCGTCAGGATGGAGGATTGCTTGCAAGAATTGCGCCATTGACCGTATTTTCTGCGACAGCAGGCGAGAGCAAGAAAGCGTCTTCCCTGGGGCGGCATTCAAGAGCCGGATTTCGGCCAAGTCTTCGAGGACCTGCGAGTGGTACATTGGTGACCGTTCGAAGTGTCCGCCGTCAGGGAGAATCTGCTCGTTCAGTTGCTGCTCCAGCAGTTCTTCCCCCTTAGCCCACCATCGCGCGCTGCACGGGGTTTCCAGCATGGCACCGGCGAACAGCAGTGCCTTGATGTTTTTCAGAAAGTGATTTCCCAGAAGATCTTTTTCGAGCCGGCGCTCGAGCGTTGCCACTTGAACGCCCAGGCTCTCCAGTAGGGTGTGGATCGTTCCCCCCTCCTTCCAGAACTCCCCCGAGGCTGCGTGCCGGGCAAGAAACTTCAGCCAATTGACGATCCGAACGGACAACACGTAAGGCTCCCACCCGACTTCGGTTCCTTTCGTATTCAGTCTGCACCAGTCCACCACGATTTCGAGAGCTGCCTTCAGCTTCGGCTCTTCATCGGGCAGCACGAAACCGACGTTTAAGAAATCAAAATAGTTGAGATGATAGAGCCACAGCTTCGCATGCCGCCGGTCGTTCCAGGGGATGGAGTCGTAGCTGGCGACAGTATGGTTCAGGAATGTGAATTCGCGCGCCGCGAGCATTTTGCGGGAGGTTTCCGGCTGCCATTCAATGAACTTCCATGGGCCCGGGACGTCGCGCAGGCCCACTGGGGCCGGCAATTCGGCCGGTGAGTTCGAACGCGGCAGCACTCGCCTGAGCGCCAGATAACCAAGCTGCGACCAACGCAGATGACGCAGCGTTCGCCAGTACATGCCGAACGTAGTAGACACCGGGGGAGCTACGCCAGCCAAGTCGAAGCAACCGTCTCCACAGGCTTCGGGAAGGCTTCCCCCCTTGGTGACCGATGATGTGATCACAGAATCAGGAATATCGGCACGCAAAAAATGCTAAGTTAATTGAGTCTCAATGAGTAATGACGGTTCGGAGGGCAGAAATCTGTTGGAAAGGAAATCACGCACGTCCCGTGTCGTCTCGCCGTGCAAATGCATTTCCCTGATAATCAGCATCAACGCAGAGGAGAGCCACAGATCGTCGAGTCCGAATAGTTGCGGTTGATTATCCACAAAACGTCGCAGGATGTCGGAGTACATCGCGCCGTGCCCGCGGTTCCTTCGTCCCTTTCTCTTATAAAGGGACCTACCGCTCCGGCAAATTCGTGCCTCGCCAAAATCGTTGATGGAGCCAGTAAGGTCTCCACAGCGGACATCGATATACTCGGTCATACCAAGTGTTTCGTCACCTCTCATACTTAGAATCAGATTCAAAGCAGAGCCGTCAGCGAATCTGACCGTGACGGATGTGTCCCCATCACAACCTTTAACTACAGGGAAGCAGGAGATTTCTTCAGGCAAGGCACCGCCGACTAAATGGCAGCCGAGATCAATCCAATGGCAAAGATTGGATATTGTCCTGCCCCCTTCAATAGGCAAGTTGTACCAATGCCATTCCGGGAGCCGAACCTCCTGGATGATGCACGTAATCGTTACCGGGGCGCTACGACCTTCCAAGGCTTTTCGGAATTGCTTCACGTCAGGAGCATATCGACGGTTATAGCCAACCGCCCAACGGTCCGGATGCTCCGAAGCACAAACGCACAGATTCGCCAACTGTCGAAAGGAGGTGACAGGAGGCTTTTCAATGATGACCTTCTTCCCGGCCTTGAGGAGCAGTTGTGCCAACTCAGCATGTGTGTGGTGGTAGGTGCAAATGCTGGCAATTGAGGAACGAGGATCTGCCAAGGTATCGCTAATGTCCGTCGTGGCATGCGTAAATCCGTATTCTTCCTTACACCGCTGGGCAATAAGTGGGTCGAGGTCGACCACCCAATTGAGGTGAATTCCTGCCCTCCTTACGGACGGAAGGACTACAACCCTGGCATAGTTGCCCGCCCCAACAAGAATGGACCCGGGGCTCTCGCTGTCCGCTTCTGCCGCATGCGTGGTTGCCGCCCGAATCTGCGGCTTGGGCCGGGTAATCTGAGTGCAGATTGACCGCCATGCCCCAAAACAACCTCTCATTACGCCCGGCACGGCCTTTTCAACGTTTCTCTGGTTCAGCCAATCAGGGAGTTGCGGGAAAACAGGGGCGTGGGGATTGAGACCTGCTACATTTCTGTAGGCCTGCTGCAATTGCGCCACGGCATCTTCGTGTGGGACAGTGTTTTCATCGGTACCGAAAGGCAACACGACCCCTAGCCAAGGCATCGTCTCCTCTGCCACGTTCGGAGGCAATTCAAAAGTAAGTTGGGGAGGGACCAGCACAAATTCCGAAAAAGGAAGGTCAAAAGGTGCCAGACCCCAAACGGGTTTATCGTCATCCATGCGTCTTCCAAAGACGCTCACCAGCCAACGCGAGTTCAATAACTCTCTGTCAAGATGTCTCGATTTCACCTTCCTCAGCGTTGCCGCTAATCCTTCTGCCATGATGTACTTCGCAATCTTGGCGACGGCCGACCATCTGGTCAAACTGCCATAACCAAATGCGGCCCGCGCACCAATGGGGAAAAGTGGTACTGTGACTTGCGTTTTAATTCCCACTAGTCCGTTGCCCGGCTTAACGTCGGGGACGTGTCGCCATCTAAGTCCGTCAAAACACTGCATACTCACGACTCCATTGGTGTAACCAATTCAGGAGGGGGGAGGACGCTACCCCAACCTGACGCGACCCCTGCCGTGGAGGATTCCACGCTTCACCCAAAATCGACTCTCCGAGCTAAACGGAACGCAGAACCGCCGGCCGCATGGGCTGTTGTCCTGTCACCAGATCGACAATGCTCAATCGCCAATGGCCTGTGGCCACGCCCTGGGAAGTGAAGAATCTCTTCCCATCCGGCCCGCGATGCGCCCTCACCCGCTTCATCGAGCGGACCAGTTTGCTGTCAGGTTCTCCGACCATCCTCGGGAGTCCATACATAGGCTCTAGGCGCCCAATTTAGATTGCTTACTTTGTTCGCAAGTAAGCGAAGTTTGGACGTTGGCGTTGAACAAGGAATCCCTCGCTTCGGAAGGGAACATCTTTTTTCTTTCCATGATTTTTGCGCTCACAAGAAACGGATACCAGAAACTCCAGAGGACGTGATAAATGAAGCCGGGGACGCCGTCCAAGAAGCCGCCCTTGAAAAAGTAGCTTCGGAGGAAAAACAGAAACGGGCGGAAGAGTAAGGGCAAACGATTCCAGACTTTTAGTTTAATCCACATCTTCCGCTCGGCTTGGCCTCCCCACATGCGTGCCGGGATTGATGTCGCATGACTTGCCCCTACCTTTTCGCGCACGTACTCCTCCGCCTCAAGCTCCGCGTACCGATTGTGTCTCTGGATCCAATCACTGAGCGGCTTATTGTCGCAATGGTCGAAGGCTTGCTGGAGGTAGCCCTTTCGCCCCTCCAGAATCAAGTGCTCGCTTATCCCATGACGTCCGAAGCGGCCGGCCCTCCGCCTGAAAAGCCGCATGATCCATGTCGGGTAGAGCCCGCCGTGCCTGAGCCAGCGTCCCATGAACCAAAACCTGCGCTTCAGGGAGTAACCTGAAAATCCCTGCGCCCGGTTGGTTATGGTTCGCACGATCTCTTCCGCTAGGAGCTTAGGAACGCGCTCATCAGCATCAAGGACCAGAACCCACTCGTGGGAGAAAGGGAGGTTGTCAAGCGCCCAATTCCACTGCGCTGCGCAGTTTTCAAATGCGTGCTGGAATGTCTTAGCTCCCATGCTTTCCGCAATTTCAACGGTCGCATCGGTACTAAAGGAATCAACCACGAAAACCTCTCCTGCCCAGCGCACACTCTCCAAGCACTGCGCAATGTTCGTTTCCTCGTTGCGGGTGATCACCAGAACAGTTGCCGGCACGCTGCCACGATTTTCAAGGTCCGAAATCATATCTCCTCATCCCCTGAGGTTTCTACAATTAGAGGTCGTCACGGCCGCCGCTTGCGCGCGAGGCGGCCAAAATCAATGGCGGGCGAAAAAAGGTCGAGCGGGCCCCAGCCGTTAGATCTCGCGTCCACGCGCACGCTAGTAGCCCACGCAAAGAAAATTGATCGCGTCCGTACCCGTGCCAGTAAACGCGACCGCGCTCCCAGATGTTTGATTCACACGAACCGAAGTGGCCGCCGTTGCGTCGGTCGCCGTGCAATGATAGGTCGTAGCGCCAGTGAATGCGGCGGAACCAGAAAGAGTGATGGAGCAGTTTGTTCCCAGCGTGCAAGTGTCCTCGACGATATGCGTCTTGGTCTGCTGCGAGCCCGCGGCATTGTAGGTTGTGGGTGTAGCGGCGAGGTTGGGAACCGGGGTGGTGCTGGTGATGGAAAGCGGCGCGGTCCCAGTGGCAAGAGTTGAAACAATCTGAGCGGCGCCAGGCAGCTTGAACTGCGAGCCCCCAAAGGTGTAATCTCCGGCCCGATTGTTCGCACTAAAGATGTAGTTTCCATGGGTGGGGTCGTAGAGCATAAAGTCATATCCCGATGAATTACTATTGAAGATAATTCCCACCTGGTCTTTGCACCTGTTGGCTGTCCACGGGCAGCCGAGGCTCATCACAAAACCACTTTGAGCAGCACTCGGTGAAGAGTCCATACGGAGGCCGGTGGACCATGGCCCGATGAAATGAAAGCCGTCGGGGGGGGTTAATACACCGATATCCCCACCGCCACGATAAAACGAAGTCAAAGTCGCATTCTGCCAGATGTCGGCTCCGTCTCCTGAACTCTTGCTCCAGATTCCACTCAGGCTCGTAAATGTCCCGCTGCTTGCTTCGGCTCCCGGCGAGGGAAAGTATTTTGTGAGAGTCGTGTGGCCTGCGGAGACGTGCATCCAAGGGTAATGAGGCAAAGCAACGGCGTCAGAATTAGACCAAGCTGTGCCGTTAGGGCTTAGCGTGAACGTGTTGCTAACCGCGCCCCCTGTTTGAACCGAGGTGACTTCGGCTCCCGGGTAGATCGCATAGGAAGCACCCGGGAAAGTAGCCCGTCCACCATACCCTCCGTCGTAGCCAACCCCTGGAGTCGCGTACCAGACATCGGCGGATGTGGACGAAGTCGAGCGGATGATGGGCCAAATCCAATGCAGCGTGTTTGTCGCGTTATAGCGATCGGCGACGAATTCGAAGAAGGAGCCGCATAGGCCACCAGCGCTGACGATGGCCGTGGAGACGTGCGGCTTGACAAAGGTAGCAGTAAAAGTGCTCCCTGTGACTGCTGAAGGTATCAGCGTTTCGTAGGCGCCGGAGTCCGCAATGCACAGTGCGGTAGAGGTGGAAATACCCGTAATCGAACCCGGAGTCACGGTGGCCGAACCCGGAGCGGTCACGGTGGTTCCCAATGTGGTATTTACAGAGGATACAGGCCAACTCGTTCCTGAGCCAGTCAGAGTAGGCGGCGCCCCACCTCTAGGATAGCTGAGAGAAGAGATGCTGCCCGTCGAAATCGTTTTTCCCGGAGTCGTGTCGATCAGGAATCGGCCAGAACCTTGAGTTCCAGAACCCGTCGAGGGGGAAAGGGTCAGGGATGTCGCTCCTGTGGTCCCTCCCGATGAAATGTTAGCGCGAAATTCCACGCTTCCCTGAATTGCGGCACGGTCCAAGGTTTCGCACCCCTCATCACCTCCAGCGGACTCGCCGGCATAACAGTTTGCGAGCAGGCTCAGCGGCAGTGCATCACCGTGGCTGTAACTATTAACGCTGATGTTCGCAGGAATGCCTTGGCCGGGGGTGTACTTGTTCAGCCTCAGATCAAAGGGCATCCAATTCGACTTATTAATGTAGCCATTCTGGTCAAAGTTAATCCCGCCGTCCCAGGCATTTTCGTTCAGATTCAGCGCGACGGAGTTCATCCCCCTCGCTGAAGACGGTCTGTAGAAATTTACGTTCCAGGTCTTACAGGCTCGATAGTTGCTGCTTGCTTGTTGTCCTTGCGGGTCAACTAATGTGTCAGACTCGCCGTAGCGTAAATCCTTCACGGCTATCCCCGCGGGCGTGGAAGCACCCGCGCCTCCGCTCAGAAACATGGGGATTGATCCGGGTACCCTTTCCGTCGCGGGGTAGGAAGTGGGCACAAACACTTGGCACGGACCGACGGTGCAATCAGTTATGGCCCCCGCAATTCCCGTGCTGGATTGCTTACCGAATTGATCGGCGAAACGGATTTGCTCCAGCACCTGAACGGACCCCGCGCCAGCGGCCGTCGGGGTGGCTCGAACGGCTGTGACCGCCCTGATCGTTCCCCCGGTCGCAGTCACCCGGGCGATGGGAATCCCAGTGGGTGGAAAGCCCGTCGTGTTTACGGCCGGGGCGCACGCTGCGGCCGGATCAAGATAAACGTAGTTGGCCCCGTTCGTCATCGAGAGAGTTCCACCGGCGTATGCTGCTATCGTACCGGCACAGTTCACGCTTCCTGCCGCGAGGTTCAAAACCAGTCCCCTCGCCACCGTCGGCCAATAGCCAGGCAAAATGGCATTCGCGTATTTGCCATTCACCGGGTAGATCGGCTGGCGCGACGAGGCCTGGGGTTGCTGGCTGAAGAGGGGTGACGACTGACGAGTGACGAGTGGCAAGCCGGAAACAATTAAAAAACCGATTAGGGTTTCTATTGAGATTTTGCGCGTGTTTACCATATCAGCAAAGTACTACGGACTATGCAGCCGATACCCAGCAGGACTTTACCCGTTATGATGAGCAATTCTCTCCTTTAGGGTGTCAGCCCCCCGACCAGCAATTCGTCCGCCTCCGGCGCTGGGAGTTCCTAGTAGAGAGACAACTTCCAGGATACGTCGAACGTGGGTATCCCAACGGAACCGGGTGCGCGCTTGTTCTTGCCCCCTGGCACTCAACTGTTGCCGGAGGGAGGCGTCCGCTGCCAGAAGGCAAGTCTGGCGGGCCAGATCGTCGGGATTGAGCGGGCTGAAGTAAACCGCGGCCTTCCCGCAAATTTCGCGATTCACCGGCGTGTCTGAAGCAACGATAGGGAGACCGTGCACCATCGCCTCCACCATGGGGTGGCCGAAGGATTCGCAAAGCGGCGGAAAGACAAAGATATCGCCTTCCTTGTAGAGGCGATGTGTTTGTTCCTTGTTGAGCGGCCCAATAAACTCAACGCAGGGCGCCACGTCGGGCTGGCGCGCCAGCGCCACGTCGTCCTGATGCTGGACAGTCCAAGCTGCTCCCTCCCACGCCGGATCGACGGTCGTTCTTAGATGGAATTTCCCGGTACGGTTTTTGTTGAGGAGAGGCATCGCTCTTAAGAGCGTGGTCAAGTTCTTATGCTCGGAGTAAAGGGAAACATATATAAGGCGCACTGCTGAACTGTTTCTTGGCAGCGACCCCGCGTTCGCTCCTTCGGCCTCGGAAGGAGACGACTCCAAAGGGGCCACCCCATAATGATTCACCAGGGCTTTCCTGGAATCTACCTCAATAAACCGGCGCAGGTCGTCCAACATGGCGTGCGTGGGAGTCATAACAATATCCGCCCAACGCACGCTCTGGCAGCAAAGCCAGCGGCGAAGCCGAAAAGGCACCTGGTCTTTGAGGGGATGCAGTGGGAAAAACATCTCCAGATAGGGTTTGGAGAAATAGAGGGGGATACGAACCAGCAGGATTTGTCGAACCGGGCACCGCCACATCCCGAAGTTCGCGGTGGAAAATAAGACGTCTGCTTGCTCTCTTCTGAGAAGCCGGCGTAGAGTTACTTGTTCCCACCACAACCTTTGCCAGTCTCTTGCGTGTCCAATTTGCGTAGGGCGAAGGTGTACGTTCTGGGGTAATCCCTTCAGCTTTTCGGCTGTCTCGTGCGGCAAGAAGACCTCAAATTGGTGACCGCTCTCCGGGGGGGGGAGATAATGAAGGATGTTCATGAGGTACGTTACCGCTCCACCCATCTTAGCCGACACGGCATTGATAATGACTTTCATCCCAACTCTCCGATATTGCGGCGAATCCCTATCTCCCGAGCAAACAGTGCCCAAGGGCGCGATCAACTGGCCTTTCCGCCCACGAAGGCCTTTCCCCTGTTCGTCACCTGCCGAGTGTCGAGCGGAAGAAGATCAAGCGGGTTCGGACCAAGAAGGTCCTGCTCTACCTCAGCCCTTAATCCTTCATATAACCTGCGCCGACCCGCAGGCGTGGAGCAACCCTCCTAATGACTTTCGCAACGCATCTTCCGTGAAGTTCTCGATTGCCCACTTCCGCCCCTTCTGGCCCATTTGCTCCGCTGCGGTGGGGTTTTCGAGTAATGTGATAATTGCGCTAGCGGTCTCCTCGACTGAGGTGGGGTCCACCAGGATGCCGGTTTCCCCGTGAAGAACTGCTTCGGCCGCCCCCCCTCCAAGGCTTCCGACAACAGGTTTACCTGCCAAGGCAGCCTCGACGTAGACCCTTCCGAACCCTTCCCCCTGCCAACTCCCATTCCTCTCCGTCGTCTTACTCGGAAGAACAAAGACGTCGCAGGAGCGATAATATTTAGCCAGTTGCTCATCGGAAACTGAGCCCGCGAAAATTACATGGGTCCCGAGTTGGTACTCCGACACGAGTTTCTCTAAACGGGGCCGGTCGTCGCCCTCACCGATAATGACGTACTTTATGTTGGGCACGCGCTCAAGGGCCGCAGGCAAGGCGCGAATGACCGTGTCGAAACCCTTGTAGGCATGGGCGCTTGTCAAGCTGCCTACGGAAAGCAAAATGCGCCCCCGGTTATACACACTCGCCTCCAATCCTCCCGCCCCCGCTGGCGCTGTCAACAATCTTTCCAAGTCAGTGGGTATCGAGGTTTGAAGGATAAACATTCTCGGTGGGGAAATTTTGTGGACCTCGGAAAGTTTCTGCCCGGTAAAGCGACTCATGGGAAGCAGCAAGTTCGATTGCCTCAAGGCAACTCGCTTAAAAAGTGGCAGTGGCCCCCAAGCCTCCCTACCGTAACAGGCCACCCAGAAAGGGGTTCGATAGACAAAGTGGATTGCCGCGGCGACCGGCACCAAGCCCAAATGGCTGCACACAATCAGATCGTACTTGTTTCGGGCAACCGCCAGGGCCTTCAGCGCAAAGCGGGCCTTTGCAGCGGCTGTCAATCGCTTACTTACGGGACCCAATATACGAAACCGCGGGGGGAGGTCAGCAGGGTCCCCGTAAGCCAATAAAGCCAGAAGGTGGACGTTTTCTGGCCCAAGGAGGTCCGCCAATGTTGACGCAAAAGTATAGGTGTGCCGGGCGATTCCACCCCGTGTGTAAATGTCTGTGGCTAAAATCAGTATTTTCATGAACGGCGGGCTAATGCTCGAAATGGGGTGGCAAGCCTCTTTTGCTGGGTGCTGACCTTGTAGATTAGCAGACCTAAGATATAGAGGATGACCGACAGTTTGATAAGACCCGTCAACATTGAAAATGCGTCCGTTTCATACTTGAAGCCAAATAGGAAGATGGCGGTGTAGACGAACAAATCCCGAGGTTTCACCCCACCGCTCACACGGTTCGTGAACCACTGCGTGATGATGCCTAAGACAAACATCCCCACGGGGATTCCCCATAGGCCGAACTGGAGGCACAAGTCACCTGGATAAGTAATGGCGGTGGAGCTGAGCCGCATCGTGGCAGGGTTTCCAGAGTCTCCCGTCAGAGCAATTGTGAACCTCGCGTCTTCGCCGAGAACGGGCTTGGAGGGCCAAAGGAACCGTGGAACGAAGGGATAAAACGGAAGCATCCACCATTGTGTGTCGCCCTTTACAAAGCTCGCCCGAGGACCCAGTGAGAGCACCTCGGCAACGCTCGTGAGCAGGTCCATGCGCAGGAGCGTATTGTGCAGCCCATCGCGCCATAGATCGCCTTCGGTCGACTCGCCTTCGCCCACTTGGCTAAAGGCCATTTGGCCAGCCTTCGCGGCCCCTTCAAAACTAGTAACTTGCACATCCCCCCTATTCACCACCGCGCGATAGGCATTAGAAATAGGATAGAGAAGCACCAATCCGAAGAATAAAATGAAGAACCACCGCAGATTCAGCCTTTTCATAATGAACGAGGACACAATCGCCACCGCCAAAAAGTTTTGCAAGACCAGGGCCTTCATTCCGGAGATCAAACCCCACAAGATTTCCGTTGAGAGGGCTACTATGAAAAGTATCCTCCACAGCGGGTCATTGCGGTCGCGATACCTTTCAATAGCGGCGATGATGAGAGCTAAGGTTCCAAATTGCGAAAGGTAGTTCAGCACCTGCAATGAAGACCGATTGGAGATTACGTCCCCAAACGCCACATATGAATAGAGGTTGGTCTTCAGGAGGTAGATTTTGATGATGAAACCGAGGGTGTACAGTACGCCAAACGGTAGCAGAACGCGGCCTTTGTGCTTCTCAGGGAGAATGCGTTGTGTGCCCAGGCCTTGGGCAATCCGGTCGCCCGCTTTATACCGGGCCAGCTCACTACCAATCCAAAACAGCATCATGCCCAAAATGACGTATGAGAGAGCCTGGACCAGTTCGTCGCCGTTCGCCGATAAATGAATACTGATTTGTGTCGGGTCTATGAAATTCCCCAGAGGGACCAGCCCGAACTGAAGGAAGAACATGGTAGTTATGAACACCGGGATTTCAAACAGTTGTAGTTTGGCTCGTCGGATTCTCGCCACTATAAATACTGAGGACGAAACTCCATAAAAACCCAGTAAGGCTAGGTACCTTTGAAATTGAAGCCCCTGACTGCCAAAGATGAAGGTTGCTCCCCAGATGAGTGCGGCCAGCGCCAGGCTCAGCAGGACCAGAAAGTGAAGCGGAGTGAGCGCCGCTGCCCGCGGACGCGGTACTGTGACGCTATTAGCCATCCAATTGCCTGGACCGTTCGAAATAAAGCACATCCACTGCAAAATTACCGGCAAAAGAAGTGCAGGTTGCGGTAGAGCCGGTGGGAAAAGTTGTGCCGGCGAGTAACCGTTTTCACGGCCTCAAGGCTTGGGGGACTGTGTATTTCAATGGCTATCGTTCGAACGTGCTCGATCCAGCCATCCTGGGTTGCTGAAAATAAGGCCCGTTCGCCATCCTCGATGTCGATCTTCAGGATGTCTACCTGGGAGAGGCCTTGACTTTGAAGGAGGTCCGGCATCGAAATACCCTGGCAATCGTTGTTTCCGTCCCACTCATGAACGGATACGCCATCGCATTTTCCCGTATGTTTTAGGCTCAAACGCCCAGTTTCCCCCCACAATGCCGCACACAGCAATGTCGCGCGATCTCCATAAGGCCGACAATTGAGCTCCAACAGGCGGAAGTTCTCCGGGTCAGGTTCAAGGGCAATTACGCGAGCCTCAGGAAATTTGCTCAAGTACCAGGCCGTGGTGTCCCCCATGTTCGCTCCAGCGTCGATGATAATGCGAACGGGGGAACTTGGGAGGCAATGCCCGTAGGCCTGCCGAACCGTTGATTGGATTACCTCATCAAGATCGGTTGAACCTGGCCGGATGTAGATGGGATGGAGGAGCGTCGGTATCGTGAGTTTCGCAATCTTACCAGCAATATGGGGCCCACTTTGAGACAACGCATACAGGCGGCAGAATTCTGCAAAACCAAGTTTCGATAGACAGAAGCTGGCGTCAAGCATCTTGGCGAGGGGATGGTAGGCTTGACGGGGCAAAAGAGATCGAACAGTTCGGCGCATGCGCTCGCCGTTCGACATGCAGGGAGTAATTGTGGACGACGTCAATGTATGGCCTCAGACTCCCCGACCGAGACAAGGCTCTCATTACGCAAGCCAAGGATTTCAAAGATTTTTTGGAGCCTCAATTCGTAAGTGTGTTCGCGGTGAGCACGGGCATAAGCCCGGTCAGCAATCTCCCGCCGTTCCTTGGGATGGGCGAGGTAATAATCAACCTTTTCCTTCAATTCCTGGCGTGTTCTAAACGTAACAATTTCCTTCTCCGGCACAAACAGGTCGGGAAGCGCAGGCTTCCAATCAGCGATCTGGAAAGCCCCACAGCCCGCAGCCTCGAATAATCTGCAATTGACTCCCTCAATCTCACCAAAGTGCATGGTGTTAAGTACAATTTTGGCTGCATTGAACGCCCTCGCCTTCTCTTCTTCGGCCACATATGCGTCCTGATATATCGCTCGGAGGGGCGAGGAGAGCCAAGAGGGATAACTCTTACCCCAGAGCTTCATGTCGTAATTCAGGAAGATCTCAAGCGACTTTGCTCGGTAGTAGTACATATTGGAGGCGGTAGCCAAGTCACAGCCATACTTGCGCTGGTCCTCGTCGCTCAATTCAGCTCTCCGGTGCCAGAGGCTATTGCAGGCTTCCGGTAGATAGAAAGCATTGAGGGCCAGTTTGTCCCGGAAGATGCGTACCATGTAAGGATCTTTGAAGAACCACGCATCCAAATCGCTTGCCAACAGATACTGGCGGCCCAGGCAGCCAAGGTGGTCGGGATACCACTGTGCAATTCTGGCCGAACATGCATCCCGGACCTGCCGGACGACAGAGGGTGCCAGTGTTCCACAGGCGAGCAGAATAATATCTGGAGCAAATTCCTCCGCTGCCCGGGCAAGTTTGCGTTGTCGTCTCAGTTCAAATTTCGGGAAGACCCGGGGGGCAATCGTCCAGAAACCTGACCATAGAACGTTAAAATGTCGGTGAATCGGGGTCGCCTCAACCACGGTGACGTCATGCCCCATACGGCGGGCGGTCTCGGCGATATTGCGAGCGAAAGAATCCGGGTAGAACTGTCCTGAAACCAATATCTTCAAGCTTCTCGCCCTCCTGTTTCGCGCTCGAGAGCCTGGAGAATTCCCTCGAGGCACTGCCCATAACCGAATCCGGTTATGATCTCTTGCGAACGTGCGGCCATTTGTTGGCGCAGGCCAGGCTCTGTTACTAGCCGATTGATGGCTTGGCGAAGGGCCCCCACGTCCCCGCAGGGGTAAACAAACCCATTCTCGCCGTCTCGTACCAGATCCCCATCTCCCCACACGCCCGTGCCATCGCTGACAATTATGGGCAGGCCGCACGCCATGGCTTCGTTGATAACCAAAGGCTTGTTGTCAATCGACGAAGGGAGCGCGAAGATATCGGAGATTCCGTATATTTTGGGCAATTCACTTTGATTCTTAAAGCCGGACAAGTGGACATTCTTAAGGTTTAGTCGTTTGATCTCCGACTCAAGATGGGATCTGAGTTCGCCCTCACCCGCGAGGACAACCGCAATAGGGTGCCCTCTCTCACGCAAGGATGCTGCCGCGTATAAAAGATCCTGCGGGCGTTTCCGTGGGATGAGCTTGCCGACGAAAAGCACCACCACCGCCTCCGGCGCAATCCCTAAGCGGGCCCGGAATTTATCGCGCCGGCTCTTGATCGACGCGGCCCTGCAGGCGAAGTAATCGTTGTCAGCAGCCTGCGGGAAAAAGAAGCACTTTTCCGGTCGGACACCGAAAGATTCGTAAAATCTCCGGTTAAATGTACCGGTCACCAAGAACGCCGCTACCCTACGGAACAAGCAGGCCAGGAGAGGGCGCCGGACAAGCTGGAGATACCAAGACTTAGAAGACTCGTAGAGCACGTTAGTGTCGCCATATAACATCACGGGCACCCTGCCGACCCACCCGCCGAGGAATGCAAGCCAGGAATTGAGCCGCCCCCATCCAAATACGATCGCAGCGTCATAGGTACCTTTCGAGAGCTCGGCGGCGACTTGTGGGGAGGTGCGGCCAAAGAAGTTACTGGTGCTCCGGGGGAAGTAGGCCGGCAAGACCCTATAGTGGTAACCCTCAAGTAGCGGGATGTCCCATTTAATCTCCAAGCCGAATCCGGGGTCGGCATACTTTTGAGCGCCCATGAGACTGTTGTAGAGGACGGTGCAATCTATCTTAGGCTCCTCCGCAAGACGCCTAAAAAGTGGAACGAAATACTGGATAGGGTGGGAAATCACGACAGCAATTTTGTAGACCCTTCTGGGAAGAGAATTCTGGCGTGGGGTGTTTTCGGGATTAGTGCTCAAGGGCGGAAGGTCGGAACGCCCCGGCATTGTTACAGGTGCCATGGAACTGCTCCTGTGTCAGAGAGTGTATCCCATTCGACGGCAGAATCTCGCGGTTGGTTCAGGTTTCGCATAACGAGTCCAGTCGGCGATGAGGTTGATCGGGGTTGATGTTAAGTTCGGGAAACCGGCTCAGGCGAGGGGCAGACTGATAAACCTGCGGGAACCCGACAACACAATTCTTTTTCTCCAGACGTAAAATCGTGAATAAACCGCTGGGTAAGGGCCGAGAAGATTTCATTAAGGCTCCGTGCAGGCGATATGCCGCGCCCCCAGACGGCCGCACAGTGCGTCCTCGTAAACAGAAAGCATGCGATTTCCTTATTGGTGACGACCTAATCGATTTCCCTAGCATAAGAGTCCGCCAGCGTACGAAACAATGGCGCAAAGTACTGAATCGGATGCGTGAATTGCGCTGCAAGTCTCATATAGACCGTACGATGCCTAAGGAATCAGGGGATTGGGGACCGACGTCTAGGATTTTCATTTGCATCAACCTACCGAATCCTCCCTCCTAATGCCCAAAAATCCTTGTGCCGCCTTTTTCAACTGTTCGTAAGATATCCGAGATAACAAGTCAGTTTGTGCGGTGAAGACCACAAGCGGCTCCGCAGTCCGCTGGCGAACGGACAAGAAATGCCGCTCCACGAGCATGAAAAAGAGCCACGATACGAACGTTGCCATAACAATGGTGGTCGGAATTCCAATTATGGGTGGAAGCTCTCTGTAGCCGCACACCGCGAATAGGGCGGCGAAGGCCACAGGGTGGATGAGATAAACCGAGTACGAATAGATCCCGGCATTACTGAGGAAAGGAACGTGAGGGCAACGACGAATTACCAAAGACCCGAGCAGCGCCCCGCAGAGGACCGGCAAGACCCAGAAGCGTACGTGCAGACCATGGATGGTGGGATCTTTCAGACCAACCGCTATGGACAGAATCAGATAGGCCGCAGGCGCGAATCTGACACTCAAAAAACCCGTCCAACGGGCCGCCTTCCCGCGTACATACATGTCGGCCAAACCGGCTCCCAACGCCCACTGCCACCAAGAGACCAGGAACAAATGTTGCAATACCCAGCGCGGACCGCCCTGGAGTAACATTGAGGCCGTTCCATACGTCAATAACCCCGTGAGAGCCAGAAAAACAGTCGTGCCGACCGTTCCCAACCTGCCCCGGAGCCAAAGATACACGGGGTAGCAGATATAGAAATGAACCTCGATCGCAATGGACCAAAACACCCCATTGATACTGTAGAAGAGCGGCGGATACCAAACATGAACCATGAACGCATGAGCCAGGAAACCGGCGACCGTGGGTGCTTTTATGATATCGGTTTGCACAAGGCTTCCGGCCGCGGCGGAGAGAATCAGAGCGGCATAATGGGTGGGCAGCAAGCGCCGGGCGCGCCGTCGCGCAAATCGCCCCCAGTCGATCGTATGCGAGCCATTGAGGGAAAAAGCGCGAGCCTGCGGAAGGTGAATACAAAATCCGCTGAGTACAAAAAACAGAGTTACGCCCCAGGCGCCTAACCATGCGAACGTCGTCGCTGCGATCGAGGCTCCATCATTGGCGACTCCCCATGCCTGGGCGGCGTGATGTACTACAACCGCTAGAGCGGCAAAGCCCCTCAAGGGGTCAAGGGAGGGCACCCAGGACTGAGCCGACCAATTCGGCGAAGCTTTGAAGGTGTTCATCATGCTGCCTTTGCCTTATTTTCCATCTTGCCAACAGCCCATATGGCTGGGCCGCCTAACAGTGCGTCGACTCTCGCTCCCAAGTGTTTCAGCAAAAGTCCACGAATGAATTCCTATTCAACCGTCACAGAGTTGACAGACTCAGCGCGAGAACCGCCAGGCTAGCGTTCTTGCTTCGATGCGGCAAAGTATTTCTGGGGGCTTGGCTCGGCGGGTCGGGAGCGAGACTGGGTATTCCCCCACTCCACCCTTGCCCTACCTGCCGGCCCCACCGGCTTGAGGAGCATGACATGGTCCGGGCGCGTCAATAGCAGGTTTCGCATGCGGAAATCCTCCAGACCAATGCCGTAAGCAGGGTAGCGCGTTACGCCCCAAGGGGTAACCGTCAGGAGCGTGTAGTTGTATTTTGAAGCAAACTCGAACAGGTCGGCCATACGGTAACCCGTTCGAATCCATGTCGCATTGTACTCAAGCTGAAGCGTCCCAATTGCCGAGGAGCGAAAGAGGTCCTCCGCGCCGGCAAGCGCTGACATCTCCGCGCCCTCAATATCACACTTGACCAAGTCAATTTCCTTAAAACTTCCACTCCGGCAGAGAGAATCCAGCGAAAGCTGCTGGACAGTGATCTGGCTGTTGGCCCCGCACATCCTTGTTGGGTCTGCGCTCAAAAACGCGGCACCCCGCTTATCGAGCACGTAGCCGCTCCCGGAACCTTCAACACCTTCGCTCCAGAACTCGCAGGCACCGGAGGTCGCGCCTAAGGCCGCCTCGTGAATGGTGACGTTGCCATCATCCCGGAATCTTTTCCGCAACAAGGCAACGTTTAACGGGTCCGGCTCAATGCATGTGACACACGCCAACCCACGGGTTTCGGCGAGTACTCGCGCCGTCCAATCACCTTTGTTGGCTCCTGCGTCTACGGCCGTCCGGACCACGCCCCGAAGAGTCCGAATCAACTGATACTCGCCGTTACGGGAGGGGTCGCCGCCAGCGGCAATACCTTGCAGCCTTGAGAAGAACACCTCTCCCAGATATGCATAGTCAAGCAACTTGGTTCGAATCATTTATTCCCCTGTTGCGCGGCACCGGCAGGCTAGTCATAGTCCGCTGTAACTTGCAGTCGGTCACGTCGTGTTCCCTCGGCTTCGAGGTCACCATCATGCCATTCCGCCCTTGCGAGCCAGGATCTCGTGGTACATGGCAAGGCACAGCTCGCCGTAGCGATTCCACCCACCGAGGTCCTTCACCCGCTCCAAGGCCGCTGCCCCCATGCGGGCGCGCTCGGTTACGTGCCCAATCATCCACTCGACCTTGTCACGGATGGCAAGGGGATCCCGGATGGGGACGATAAAGCCTTCGATTCCGTCGCTGAACAGGTTCTCAGCGCCCGTATTGGTTGTGGCGATTACCGGGATGCCACAGGCCATTGCCTGCGCCTGCACCAGCGCGAGGCCCTCTTCGATCGAAGGCATCACCAGTACTGAGCCTTGGCTGTAAACGGAAGCGAGTGTCGCCCGCGGCTGCCTCCCCTTGTAAGCGAATAGGTCCTGATTCTTTGCCAGCAAGGGTTTCGCGGCGCTTTCAATACCTCCGACCAGCCACAATTCGCAGAATCCCCTTTTGACGAGCGGCCGCAACGCCTCGAACAGATAGCCAACCCCTTTCCTCAGGGAAGCGGAGCCCACGAATAGCACGCGGAATTTCGAGTCCGCCTTGGGCATGGGGTGGAACATGGAAAGCTCCACGCCGTAAGGACAGATGTAAAGCTTCTCCGAAGGTATCCCCTGCTCCACGAAGGAACGCTGGGCGAAGTCCGAGGGAACCACGATAGCATCGGCTTCTGCGTATTCCGCGAGGCAGCGTTCCAGATGACCGGGGTTGAAGTAAGGTCCAGGTCCACCCCAACGCCGGTGTTCCTCTTCCAGCAAAGCCTTCTGGGTAAGGATGTGAGAAGAGCCGCGATTGCAGATCCAGGCTTTACCATGGCATTTCATCAATCTGCCGGCTGCCGGCCCCAGCCCATCGAGGCCATCCAGAATGTCCGTGGTCTCGGGGTCGATGGAACGGGCGAGCCAGCGCCCAAGTGTTTCCATATCCTGGTTCTGCCACCACGTTGTTTTCAGCGGGGAAGGAAGGCGCTGGTTCAAGACAGCCAGGACGTGAAGGAAAGAATGCGTGTGGGTAAAGGGTCGCAAGTCCCTATCCACACGGGACATTGGATTCCCGGTAAAGATCTCGACCCTCTGCCCCAGCCGCAGCATTTGGTGCGCCAGGTCGAACATGTGAAACCGGCCAATGGCCGAAATGGCGACTCGCAGTGTGCGGCCCCGCAGCGCGGCACCCGTTCCCATGGTTTCTACCACTGAGGATTGAGTCATGCCCATCCAGGAGCGTGGCCGCCTTGTTTGCGGAGTTTGGCGAATCGAAGACAGTGGCAGCCGAACTGGAGTTGGCGGACGCCCTTGTCGCTACAGATTCTCATTGGGGGATTGCGAGGCAGCATCGGAGCTGGTCAAAGCGAAAGGCTTAAGCGCTAAGTTCTGCGGCAGCAGGCTGGAGAGCCGACCAGCGGGACTTGCCCCAGCCCCTCAGCCGGGAACGATCGTCCTTCCGTAAGGCGAGGGTCCATGCGGCCAGGGCGGCAGCAACTGTGGTGAGAGAGCCAACCTCGATCCATCGCAAGGGGGCTGGGCCGACCGCAAGGGAGTGTCCCAAGTATCCGGCGCCCCAGGCTGCACAAGAAATTGCGGCGACTCCGCACCAGAGCCGGGCCGCAAATCGAGCGTACTCTTCCTTGAGGACGCCACACGCGTCCTTAATAACGAAGTGGTAGCAGGCCAGCGCCTCTCCGATCATCACGCCCAAGGGGGCCGCAAGCAAACCGCACGGTCGGATCAAGAGCGCTATTGCCACCAGCGCGAGGACTGCGGAAATGAGGTAGTAACGTGCCAGGCGGCGGTGCCGGTTAATGGCTATCATGAAGATCGAGCTTGTCAGCCATGGAACTTGCAAGAGGATGGCAAGTAAGAAGAAGCGCAGCAGCCAGACATCCGGAGTAAGTTTCCCGCGGGTCCAGACCGCCAGCACGCTGGCGCCCTCAAACCAGAGGGCGCCGACAAAGGCCGCACTCAACCCGACGGACGCAGACATAAGCAGCCGGTGCCCGAGGCGAAGCGCGGACTCGGCCCCGACGGCGTCCAGACGGGTCAATTCAGGCCAGAGCGCGCTTTGTACGGGTCCCACAACTTGTTTGATTATGTAGGAAAGTGTGCGCGTAGTGACCAGCAGCGCCACCGCAGTACCGCCGAGCACCCTTGACACCAGCAACACGGGTCCCTGTAGAGCCAGCGCCATGGAGAGCATGATAAGGCCAAATAGGAGGCTTGGGCTCAGGAGTTCCCGCAGACCTGCCACCCTGGCTGCGGACAGTTTCGGCAGCAGCTCCGGATGCGAGCGCCGCAAGCTGAACCAGGCGCCTGCCGTGACCGCGATCATGGGCGCCGCGCCCAAAAGGGCGAGACGGAGGACGCCTCCGTGCAGCAGTAGCACGGTTGCCGTGACGGCCAGCGCTCCAATCGCTTGGAGATTCCCGATCCATTGCGTGGCGGCGAGATTTCCAGTCGAACGGTAGATGCCCCCGATCTGTCCGGCAGGCATCTGCCAAAGTACCGTCGAGGCGAGCAACCATGTGACCCAGGCGGCTACCGTTGGCGGAATGTGCCGGATGCCGATCCACGCGGGTAGGGGAAGAACCGCCGCCAGAAAGCCGAAGAGGAGTGAAAGGCTCAGGGCCATGCCGACGTAGAAAGCCATCGCCGACCCTTGAAGGTAGCGGTAACGGCCCAGGTTGCCGCGGGCGTACGCAGCAGTCATGGCGTTCGCGGCGGCGGAGTTCATGCCGAGGTCTGTGACACTGAAATAGGTAACCATGGCAGAAAGGGCCATCCACTCGCCGTATAAGCCGGTCGACCACCGGGAGAGAAATAGGGGTACCAGAAGCAGGTTGCCGACAATGTTTACCACCTGTCCGGCGAACATGGCGGAAATGCTCCTGAGTATGCGTTTCAGCACGTGGCTATTCCCCCAGACGTCGGGCGATTCACCACGCTCGCCGTGATGCCCTGCAATCCCCCAGACCTGCGAGCAAGACAGATTATGCTGTCCAGCATGCTGTTTGGCGTGGCTCGGCTCGGCCGGTGCGGGAAGGAATCCCACGAATCGAAGAAGCCGCAGACTCGAAGACCATATTTGGGCAGCGCAGCTTCGAAGAAATCTCGCGAAAAGCCAAGTGGATGGACTGCTCCGATGATCGAAAGGGTCCCGGCTCCTTTCTCCTTCAATGCGAAGTTCGGCACTTCGATGACGAGCGCCGCGTTCGATCCCAAATGCTCGTAGATGGCCGGGAAGATCGTTGACAGGTCGGTGAAATGCTCGAGGGAATGGGCGGTATAGATAACGTCGAAGCGAGTCTTGCCCAGCGATTCGAAGTCTTTGACGATTTCAACTTTCAGCTTGTTGACACCGAAGGATCGCCGACAATCACTGATTTCTATGCCGACAGCATGCCCCTGCCGCCTGTTCCACTGGTGAAGGAAGTACCCCCAGGATGAGCCAATTTCCAGCAGGCGCGAAGACGGAGAAAGCGACCGAATCGCGTCGATGCGAGCACGAAAGTACTTATCTGAGTGAGCAAAGTCTGTCGCAATGAGATCCCGAAGTTCGTTCTCGCCCGGGAGTCGCGTCGTCAGGCCTTCCGCATTGTAAAGCACATCGTAGAATTTGGAAGAGAGAAGTGGCCGGTAAATGGGATCTGTGAAGTACAACTTACATTCGGCGCACTCGCGGATTCGGGTGACAATGTGCTTTCTCGCGACCACAGAGCAGTTGCCGGAACCACAATGGGGGCATCTACGCTGCTGTCTGAACATACATTGCAGCAGAAACTCGCATCTGGGAAGGAAGTTGATCATTCAGGTCACGCGTGCCACGAGGTTCATCATGAACAGTTCCAGGTTTGCGCATTGCCCCACTGTAAACCGGCAGTTGGGGTCTGTTGATTACGTTTGTTGAGGACGATAAAAAGGGACGGCCTACCCAACACGAATTGCACCTTTCTACGCGCCCCCTCATTTTGAGTTCTCCTCCACTGGTTCGCGTGCCTAAAAGGCTTGCGTTGGCTTGGGGTGTTTTCCGTCGTTGTCAGCGCGGGTAGCACGATAAACCACATGGCATTGGCGGGGATCGGGAGGTTGTCGGCCGCGAAGCTACGGGCAAGCAAGCTGCATCCGCCCAGCGCCGTGGCGCTCCGACCCGAGAACGCTCGGCAAAGCAATGATCTCGCCAGACCGCTCCGGGTTGTTCCCATCGATTGCCTGTAACTGATATCCGAATGAATCAAGGAGCCGGCAACACCATTGATGAAGGTCTTGTCGTGTGTGGCCAGAAGAACGATTGGCCTCACGTTCTCAACATGACGCTGCCCATTGCCACCTTCTCTTAGAATGCCTTCCTCAACCCGCGTTGCCGCAAGCCAACAGGTTCGGCTATAGGCGAGGGTCGGCTTCCCCTAGCTGGGAGGGGGCGAACCGGCCACCTCTGGTTTGCCGGTTCGCTTGCTATCGCCAAAGTAATGGTTGTTGTAGTAGTGAGTATAATCTCCGCAATATCCGTTATTGCGAACGTCCACCTTGTTGAGGACAACACCCAGAACGGTTGTTCCGACATTTTGCAGAATCTTCCGGGCCCGAGTCACAGCACCTCGGACCGTTGCTCCACTCTCCACGATGAAAATCACTCCGTCCACGAGGGTCGAAAGGATCATCGCATCCGTGACAGGAAGGACGGGAGGGGAATCAATCACGACAAACTTGAACCGCTTGCGTAATTCTTGGAGCATTGAATCCATGGCAGAGGAGGAAAGCAAATGCGCTGGATCGGGGGGCTTGGGACCGGAGGGGAGTGCCCAAAGCATGGGTACCGGAGGAAATTGTTGTAACGCACTCTCGATGTCGTGCGCTCCCGTTAGGATGCTTGCGAGGCCTGGTCCATTTACCAGAGTGAGTGACTCAGCGATTCTTGGATTGCGCATGTCCGCATCGATAAGCAGGGTTGGTTCTCCTCTCTGAGCGAGTGCTATCGCCAAGTTGAGAGCTGTGATCGACTTCCCCTCACGTGCCGTGGAGCTGGTTATCAATAACGTCTGGGGTGGCTGCGGAGCCGTCGAGAGTACCACCGAGGTCACGAGGCCTCGGAAGGATTCTGCGATGGCCGATGATGGTCGACTCAAAAGCGCCAATCCCTGCATTGCGGCCGACTTGCCGTTGTTTCCCGAAAGCGACGGAGTTAGTCGCCGCAGCGCACGATCGAGCGGGACAACCGCCAAGGCCGGAGCGTTAGCCAATCTCTCTGCCTCATCGATGCTCTGGATGGAAGTGTCCACTGCTTCTTTTGCAAAGGCGAGCGCCAGACCGAGAACTAGTCCAACCATCAGGCCGACGAGGATGTTATGAAGTTTTTGAGGACGAATCGGCGACTTGGGAGGCCTTGCCGGATCGACTACATGAATATTCGTTGCGCGCAAACCCGCCGAAACCGTCGCCTCCTTGAGGCGCTGCAAAAGGTTGTCATAAAGCTGTTGATTGGTGTCAGACTCACGCTTCAGGAGATTGTGCTGGATCAAAAGCTGGTTCAGTGCCCCCACCTCGACCTTTTCTTTGGCCACCGCAGCCGCGAGGAGACTCTCCCGCCCTAAGGCCGCCATATACTCATTCTTGATCCTCTCCACCATCCGTTTTCGCTCTCTCTCGATCAGCGACTGGATCTCATCCACCTGACTCTGCAGCCGCTCAGCTTTGGGGTGTTTCGGCCCGGATTGCTGCAGGGTATCGACGTATTGCGACTTCAGGTCAGCATATTTTTCTTCCAGATGCTGCAAGAGATCGTTTTGCGCCACGAAGGCGACTTCTGATTCATTCGAGCGCACCACTTCATAGATGGACTCCTTTTGCAGCCGATCGGTTTGGGCATTCGTCAGGTCCCGACTTAGATCATCCATTCTCTGCTCGACGACACTTTCTTTGTTGCTGATATTGACGATGGCGTTTTGTCGCTCGTAATCGACCAGAGCCTGCTGGGACTTCTCGACTTTGGCTTTCAATTCATCGAGCTGCCCTTCCATCCATCCGGAAGCCTGAAGGGTGGCGTCATACTTCTGCCGAATGTTGTATTCGATGTAGTTGTCCGCCAGCGAGTTTGCGATTTTGGCGGAGAGGTTGGGGTCCGCGCTCTCGAAACTGACATCCACCACATGACTGTCGCGTACTTTCTGGACGTGCAGAGAGCGCGTGAAGGGCCCCACAATCTCGTCCGCCGAAATAGGGAGCTTCGACGAAAACGGGCCGCTGCTCGGCTGGATGGCTGCGACCCACCTCGGATCTTTCACCACGCCAACTTGCTCGATGGTGCGTTCTGCCAGGCTAACGCCCTCGAGAACCTGAATTTGCGTCCCAATGAATGCCTCGTCGGTCGGGATCTGACGAAAGAAGTCATTCAGGGATTGAATCTGAAGTGTGTCGGCCTCAATATCCAGGCGTACCGTGGCTTCATAGATTGGCGTCATCTTAAAAGAAACGATGGCGACCAGCAATGTCACGATGAGGGCGATGCTTATGATCGTCCAGCGATGTTTGCTGACGATATTCCAATAAGTTCGTAGATAACTGAAGCTATCGAACTCTTGGGCCTCGATGTCAAAGGCTGGGGCGGAGGGTGAGTGTGCCGCTGGCAACAAGTTCGCCTGGCGCGGCGCTAACCCTTGATTTTCAGGCATGTCCTTTACCTTGGAAAGCTAATGATCGTCGAAGATAGTCGTAGCCGCACTCCGCATTCTCACCAGCGGTAGACAATCCCGTAGGTAGCGGCGGTGACGGCGGCCTCCGTGCCCCGGTGGAAGGCTCTCAAAGCCGCACTTTCTGGGACAAAAAGAATGTCGTCGGTCCGCAGTCGCATATCAAGTTCGTGGCCTTCCAGCACTTTCGTCAGATTTACGGCAATTTCTTCGCGCCCATTTGTTGCCGCCGGGCTCTTTCGTATGATCATGGCTTTTCTTCGGGCCGCTGTTGATTTTAGATCTTCGGCTAACGCCACTGCTTGAATGACCGTCATGTCCTGCTGACCCATCTTCAAGGGAAACCCTCCGGGCCGATTCACGGCGCCCACCACATAAACGATCCCGGCGCGTTGAACGGTGACTCTGTCGCCAGGGTACAGATCGACGTTGAGACTCGGGTCGCCAGTCTCCGTAAGCCGGCTGAGATCTATACTGAAGGTGGTATCGCAAGAACCCTGCTTGCTGGCAGGACCGCAGGGTCCGGGCCCCTTGATGGCCTGCATGGCGATCGCACCTCGGGTTACAATTGCCAAAGTGCCCGCGTCATCCGCAAGGCCTTCTGCCTCCGATAAAACGTCCAATAAGGTGGTCTTCCCAAATACGGGATAGATTTGGGGTTTCTTCACTGCCCCGGCTATGGTGACGGCATGCACCCGGGATTCCTTGGCGGTCACCGTTACACGCGGATGGCTGAAAATTTCTGCCTCGCGATATTTGTCGCTGATAAGCTCAGAAAGCTGAGCCGGGGTTTGCCCTGCGGCTACGATAGGCGCAGAGAGCAGGGGCAGCGCGATTTGGCCGGTTGGGCTGACACGGTACTCACCGGAAATATCAGGAGCATCATAGACGCTGATGATCAGGACATCGTCCGGACTAATGAGGTAGTCAGGGAGAGCCACGAAGGAACCCGCCGGCGGAGCAGGTCCCGGTTCGGCTTCGGAAGGACGCCCGATGGCGGCAGAGGTCTGCGCGGCCAGGAGCGGACAGCAGGCCAAGACAAGTGCACAGGCGGCCACAACCCTCCCTCCAATGAGCCTTCTCAGGGGGCTTCGTGCTACGCCAGCCGACACGATCATTTCTGGTCTCCCGATCCTTTGACTGTGGGGGATTTGTTCCGCTTGCTTCCTGCGTCAGGAAATCCGGCGACAGAACCCCGCGTCCCTTAGGCGCAAGGGCGAGGGTTGCATGTGAAGGAACGACCGGACCCTCGCGGTTCGGGCCTTGGGGCGCGTTCTACCGCCCAGGCATCAACTTCCACGGCCGCGGACTTCTGGACGAGTTCCACGGATAGCACCAGGCGGTATTGGTTCTTGTTGCGCACCAGAATGCCCTCGATGCCTTCCAGTGGACCACCTTTGACCCGAACCCAATCTCCGCACTTCAGGAACGGATGGGGTTCGAGGTGCGCGCAGCGTGCGATGGTTTGGCGCACGGCCTCGATCTCCGCGTCGGTAATGATCGCGGGAGCGCCTGCGAATCCCACCAAACCCAGGACGCCTGGCGTAGTCACAATACTGAGCTGCCGTTCAAGTCCCCCCCGCAAAAATAGGTAGCAAGGGAACAGGGGGGCGGGCAGTGCCTTCGTCCGGTCACTCCACTGGCGAACGGAGGTGTACTGAGGCAGGAAAACCTCAAATCCCTTGTAGCTCAGAGAGCGCGCCGCCAGATTCTCGTGCTGGTGCCTCGTATAGATCGCAAACCAATCTGCGCTCTCCTGCCGGTAGCCCTCAAGCGGTTTAGTGTTGCCAGCCAACATATAGCTTCGCCCTCTGACTCCCATGAGCCTTCCCCTCCCAGAGCCGTCCTAACGACCACCCCGATTCTCTCGCGGGCATATTCCCCGTCGCCTTACTACCAATCGGTCCAAGCCATCGGCCCAGTCTGGCTTGATGGGTGCAACCACTTACCCCTGCCGAAAACCCGCGGCCCTATCGCCTGCCGCTTTCACATGATCCTGGCGTTAGCGGGCCTAAGCTTTTCTACGGGAACAACCATGGTTTCCTTATTATCCAGCTCAATTATCGCAAACACGTGACGCTTCAGACCTGAATCGGAAAAATCCACAATCGCACCTTCCGTTTCCGTTTCAGCAGAGGGCTCTGGGAATAGTTCCTCAGGACTTGGCAGGAACACATCAGAGATCCGAAAGCGAACTCTCGCCCCCTTGTCCGTTGGCCGTCTCCTTCCCACTTTTCTTTAACGCCCCACTTGCTTTTGTCTATGCTAAGTGCAATCCGGGGACCGTTCTGGATTCTCGTTCGGAGTGCGTAATCTATGAGAGGCGCATCGTTTCTGGGAGTAGCAGAAACATATAGGGTTGCAGATCACCGGCCACGCGGATCAATGGTTGCACCGAAAGCACTTTCCATGGGGGGCGCGGTGAGGTTGTCTGCATGAATTGGCAGTGGGGAATGCCGGGAAAAGTGAAATGGGCCAGGAATTCTGACCACAACGGCAGGTAACTCCAGAGTTTCTGCAGTTTGGGTGAGCGGAATGAAAACCTGCGAGAATTCGCAGACCCTATGCAATTCCTTGCAGAGTATTGTTACGGCATGTAATAAGAGGAGCACGCGGGGAGTGACGCGTGAAGATCGTGCCTTGCTTTGAGTGTAGGTGTGGGGTAGGCTTCGCCTGCGGCTGCTTATGTTATCCCGCTTCGCGGAGACGCCCACGCTCAGCGCGGAAATCTGAGGTCATGAATGGTTCCAGCGGTTGGATCATGAAGCACTGCTTACGAGCTACGTTGGCCTCCTAGCTCGTAAGCCCGTATCTTATGATACAGGGTGCGCTCGCTGGTCCGCAGGCGTTTGGCGAGTTCTCTCCGGGTGCGACCTTCGTCGTTCAGGGCGGCTTCGAGCACCTTTCGTTCGAGTTGTTGGATGGCCTCCGCGTATGAAAGTCCCTGCGCGGAAATCGCACACCATACCTTTGCGGCTGCCTCCCCGAGCAAATCCGGGTGCTCTTCCGTTTTGGCTTCAACCGACCGACGGCACCAATCAGCCAACCCGAGGGAGGTGCCACCCGGCTTCGAAAAGAGCATCGCTTGAACGGCATTCTCCAGTTCACGCACGTTCCCGGGAAAGGACTGCGACTGCAGCATGCTTACAAGGTCGGGCTCTAGCTTCTCGATCGGGTGGTAGATGTCCCGATGAAGGAACGCAAAAGCGAGCACAAGGGTGGTCAAGTCCTGCCTTCGATCCCGCAACGGCGGCAGCCAGAGCCGCGCTACATTCAACCGGTGGTATAGATCCGCGCGGAAACGATTTTGCAGGACAAGGGGCTTCAGAAGCTGATTGGATGCCGCGATAATTCGCACGTTCACTTGTGTTTCCAGGTCAGAGCCTATGGCGCGCACTGCCCCTCGCTGCAACACGTCCAACAGCTTGGCCTGGACGTGGGGAGTAAGATCGTTAACGTCATCCAGGAAGATCGTCCCCCCCCCCGCCGCTTGGAAAAGCCCCTTGCGTTGGGAGGCGGCCCCCGTGAAGGCGCCTTTGAGGTGACCAAATAACTCACTTTCCGCCAACGCTTCGCTGAGTGAACCGCAATGCATGGTGACGAAGGGAAAATCCCGCCGCTTTTGATCGAGGCAGTGAATGGCGAGGGCTAGCACGCCTTTGCCGGTACCCGTCTCACCTTCCAGCAGGACCGTGATGTCGCTGACACAAGCGGCCTTGTGGGCCTGGCGCAGAAGTGGCAATAGTGCCTCGGACCCGGTGACGAATCCAAGATCATTAAAACTGCGGCGCAACTCATCATTGGTGAGCAAGGAAACTGCAATTCCCATGGGCTTGCCTCCAAAGCTGATTAACCCGTAGAGCTTGCTAGCGCATGGCCCCCACCCGCGAGCAGGGCGAAGAGGTGGCCCAGCGGCCTTCGTATCTCGCACTCATAGGGTCAGCTTGTACCACTTCGTCGGCCATTACTTTCCTCTTAGGGTACTGTCTAAGATTCCAACTGTTCGACCCACCTTTTAGTTTACAGCTTGATACCTTACATGTCGGTTATGTATCAAACATTAACCAAGGCTCGCACACTAAAACCCGCTCGCTGTCCCGGACGACAACCATCGATTTTTTGAAGGGCTTCTTAGATCATATCACATTGAGGATCGCTGATTATGACAAAGTTTCAACCACGCCTGCTCCTGGCGGAGCACATCGATAATCACCAAAACACTTGGCTTGCGCCGCAATCTGATCTGCATCAAAGAAGATGCGCGGTGGGCGGTAGTGTCTGTCTTGAATAAAGTTGGGTTCCAGTGAGCTGACTGATATTTTGCACCATCACCTACAGAAAAGGCTAATCCTTGCATCAATGTGACCTCCTGTTCACAAGCCCATCATCTTGGACATGTCCATGCTTTGGATATGCCCATACCGTGCATTTTTTTGGCCAAGCGCTATCAAATTGATGGGTCAGAACTTAGCGGGGACTGGCAGGGTTATGAGGATGGTAAATTCTATACGGATTTGAAAAAAATACCGGGTGGAGTCCGGCTTCTGCATGGGATTTCCCCGGGCGGTCGCCAAAGCGGGATCGGTTTTGAAAAATGTCTTGACCGACAACCACTTATCCTCCGCAAGAAAAGCCCAGGACGCTTTCTGGAGTCTCAGGCTTATGCCGCAATCCTCTCGAGTCGATATTGTTGTGCAGACCTCCCAAGATAGTGTTGCGAGAGCTTGATGATTGCTCGGAATCCAGCATCCGGAGAGTTGGATCACCTGGGCGCCTGCCGTCGGTTTGGGTATCACGGGCTCCAAGCGGGAGCGTGAGCGCTCCTTAGGATATCGCGCCACCAACGTAGTTGCCACTTCTAAGGTGTAAATTTGGGGGTAAGGATTTGCCGCGGACCACAGGTATTCCGAAAATGTGTTGATGAGGTTTTGGGGGGCCCTATCAAACACCGGAACGGCGCGCCGTGGGATGCTTTTTCTATACTTCCACGGCGACCAGGAACTCAAGCCCTGCCAAGGTCCAAAAGCCAGACTCTTCTTCCCGCACCCAAACCACGCGGGTCGGGATGGCATGCGGGAATTCCCCCTTGGCGACGACTCCCACCCACTCTCCTGGAACCAGCGCGAGAGCGGTCCGAACGCCCACGCCGCGCAGGGAAATGTCAACGGTGGTCGCGTCGTCGTCCACCTTGAAGTCCTCGGCCCTCAAAACGAGACTAACTTGGATTGCAGCTGGTTTGCGCTCCCACCGACGGAGATTGGCGGGGGTATTCGTTCGCATTAGAAGTTGTTCCTCCTTCGGTCAGCCTAGCGGGGCAGGTACATCTTAACCCTTCGAACGGGGTTACGTCAAACCGGTGTGCCTCAATTTGGCATAATCTCGGTTTGAAAAATCTCCGGCATTTGGCGCGCGAGGGCTAAAATCAAAACTCAAAAAACCATCTCCCTTCTGGAGAGGGGCGACCGCAAGGAGGAGGGGGTCCCACGTTTTGCAGATAGTGGGGTGAGGGGATCGAATAGGGAACGGGCAGCTTAAGCGAACAGCATTGTTCCTAAAAGTGTGTTGGTGCTGGGCGCGGATACGATTTCAATTATTTGCGGGCCAGCAGATTTTTCCTTGCGCGGAGGTAAGGTTGCCCCCGGTCGGAAACCGGGGGCCGATGTTAACATCTCTGGATCGTAATCCGGGCACGGCAAGGGCGCGCCGTGTGCGCTTGTATCTCTGTGGCGCACTGAGTTTGCATTTTGCTGCGGTACATCCTCCCGGTCTTGCGGCAGCACAAGAGCGGGAGACCGCATCGGTCAAGCGCATGGTTCAGCGCGACTCGCTTACGGGGTTAAGACAAAGCCCATCAGCGCTTCGGCGTCGTATTGGCTTTGCCGGTTCCATCCATTGGTCATAGTGGCGGCGACATACACCTCTGCGGCAAATCCTGCGGTGGGGCATGTTCCCAGCAGATCGCCCACTTTTGCCGTGACCGGCGACGCACCCGGAGCCGTGCTCACCGGACCACTTGGCAAAGTCGGAGGCGGCCCCACCGGAGTGACGCCGCGAACCAGAGCGAAGGAGAAGGCGGCAAAATTCGCGGGTTGGCTCGCCGTAAATGCCAACGAGACAGTAGTGGTCTTGTTGGTGCCATAGTGCAGCACTCCACAGGCATCGGCACCCGTTGGAGGCGTTGAATTCAGCACCGGCGGGGAGAGGGTGGCCACGCACGACTGATTGTTCACCAGGATCTTCAGCGGCAGGCTCTTCACGTCCGGCGTCATTTTTTTGCCTGCGCTATCCAGGAATTGCAGCACGATGGTATGCATCCCATTGCTGAAGCTGGTGGTATCGAGTTCGTATCCCAGTGCGGGAGGCTGATAATCAAAAAGGTCCGCTACGGGATGCACCGGGTAGCATCCAACGGTGCCCCCGATCGTTTGGGGAAGGACAGTAATCAAAACATTTCCGCCCGGCGGGGGGGTGGGCGTCCAATGATAGGTCGTCCAGCTATCGGTTTGAGTGATGCCGTCCACTTGGACTTGATAGTAGGCAGCACCGGCGCTATCGGCCGACTGGTAATTCACCATGATAGGCAGCGTTCCACCGAATGGCGCGTCCGTAACCTGATACGGCGAGCTCGCCGGAGTCGTAGCCAACCCAGTAGTAGCGTTCACGTAGTCGGCAGGAATGTTCCCAATGCCCATCAATAGCGGACCATCGCTCAGAAAGACGAAGAAAGTGACTTCCTCAATTACCGAATCGGAACAAATCAGCATCTGTCCCGGGTACGGCACGGCCACGCTGGAGGGGCGGACGGGTACGCCGCTGACCACTATGTTCGAAGCCCCACTCGTCACATTTACGCTAACGATAGAGTTGGCAGGATCACGCTGGGGGACGAACAACGAATCCTGCGCTGCATCGGCCCAGGTCAAGAAGAAAGGGTTCGTCAAACCTTTGGCGAGGGTGGTGCGTGCGGCACTGCTGAGCTGGATCTTGCTGATGCGTCCCTTATCGGGACCAGTTGTTTGCTCGCTGACATAGGCATACTGAAGATTCGAGCTCAGCACTACGCCAACCGGATTGTCCAGAGCCGCGGTCACCACGGTCTTGGCGCCGCTGGTGAGATTGATTTTGAGCAACCTTCCGGGAGAGGCATATTCCACCACATAGGCGGCGTTGTGCGCCTCATCCAGAAACAACTGCTGCGGCGCGGTCATCCCGGTGGCCACTACGGTGGCGGCGCTCCGATTCGCGCTGCTGAGCGCTACTCGCACCAGGTCGCCGGTACGTTCGGTAACATAAGCATGAACACCGTCCTTGCTCAGCTTCACATCTTCGGGCTGATTGTAACCCGTCCCCAGTACCTTATAGCCTGGAGTAGCAGGGGCGACGGTTAACGCGGACAGTTTTCCGGTATCGTATTCCACGAAGATCAGTTGACCTTGTGCGGTGCGGAAATCGCATCCAATCGCACCGCCGAGTCCGGTTTGGAGTTGCTTTTGTGTTGGTGTCGGCATTCAAATCCTCCTTGTAAGGTTGCCTTCGCAGGCTCTATCTGAGTAGTGATACATAACAGGAGACCGTTTCAATTAAAGATAATGCTCAATCATGTTATCTGGCCCGTATTTCTGGCCACACCCGGACGGACCCGGAAGGGCAGGGCTGAACGGGTTGCGGAAAAGACCCCTCCGGTGCTGTCATCCTAAGCCCGCTCGCTGTCATTCTGAGCACTGACAGCCTTGCGGCTGCCCATGATAGGCGGAAACTCGGGCCGAGGAAGGGTAGCGCGGACCTGTTTTTTAGCCCGGATTTCTCACTACGTTTGGACGATGCTGGAAGGGCGGGGCTTCAGCCCCGCCGAAATCGCGGCTCCCGCCCTCTATTCGTACCGCACCCCGCGCAGCTTGCGGCTGCAAGCTGCGCGGGGTGCGAGACTTGGAAATAATCAGGACGGCCTTGCAACGGCGGGGCTAAAGCCCCGCCCTTCCAGAGTGGTGGTGAGAAATCCGGGTTAGGTCCGCGGCTTTTCCTTGTCCATCGGGGAAGTGCCGCGGACCTAAAAAACAGGTCCGCGCTATGCCTGCTGAATTCCAAGGACTTACGCGTCGAGTTTCTTCCGAGCGCAGCGAAGAATCTCGCTCTGCCGCTCAGGGTAAACTACGCGAAGGATCTCGCCCTGAGCATTTTTATAGCAATGCGAGATTCTTCCTTCGCGATGCTCAGGACCGCCTGCCGCTCCTCAGAATGACAGCACCGATGAGTTTCTCCGCAGCCGGTAAAGCCCCGCCGTTGCCAACTCGGGGTGAGAAGTCCCGCGTAAATCTCCCGATTCGGCGCGAAGGGCGCCGCGTCAGGGGTGAAACATCGGAGTGCCCCGGAGAATGATCGAAATCGGGCGGTGTGGGTGATGATGGTGCGTGAGCACCGTCGTCATGATCCGATCTTCCCAAGCACGATGCACGAGCTCCCGGATTTCCGCTTCGTGGCTGTCGAAGCGATGCTCGCCGCCATGGAGATCCTCCAGAAGGAACCCCTCGAAATCACCGAAGTGGTCGAAGACGAGTCCGGCCACCTTGCCGGTCACGCCCTCCTCCTCCCTTTCCTCTTCCCTCACCTCTTCCCGGTGTAGCAGTTTGAGCAGCGCGTTGCCTTTGATGCTGCCCAGGCCGGTGCAAGCGTCCCATCCTGGCACCGAGACGTATCCGGGAGCCCCGCCGGTGGCATTGGTGCGTCCGTCGGCAATATCGCGGAAGATTCCGGCCGCACGGTGCGAGTAGAACGTGGGGTTGAGGTACCCGACGCGTTCGTCGAGCCGGGCGTTAATGATGGCGATGAGCGCGGCGTAAAGCGGGGCCGTCTCACTGGTGCCCCACCATCCAGGCGAGCTCACACCGCCGAGGACGATCTCATACCCGTTCGCGTAGCCGGCGATGTCGGGCACACCTCGGCCCTTTCGATGCCCCGGATTGACGGAGAGCGGGATATGGGCGTGCCGCTGCCAGTGGGGCAAGTCAAAGAAATCGCTGATCCCGCCGCCGGTGATGCCGTTATCGGTCCATGACACCTCCGTGAAGGAGGAGCCCGAAACGTTCCCAATGGTTGTGCCGCCGCAGGAGGTGACCCAAGGGTCCGATTCCGGATAGTAGACGTGGGCTTTCCCGTCATAGACCTGGCAGTTCGACCCGTCATCGCCCGAGGCCACGAACACGGTCATGCCGAACATGGCAGCCTCCTGGAAGGTGGCGCTCACCGCGGCGATCGCCGCGGGAGTCCAGGCAAGGTGCCCCAAGCTGTCAAACTCGGCCCAATCCCAGCTAATGGATAGGACCGACGGCCTCGGCTCACCAGGATGCGGATGGACGGCCCGCTTGACGGCCAAGACCCATCCGTTCTCGTCCCAGGTTGTGAAGTAGACGGCGATATGCGCCCCCTGAGCGACCGATCCCGAGACCTCGATGTCAAGCGCCACCTCAGCGTCACCGGGTCCTCCGGGCGAGTTGGTGGCTCCATTGACCCCGATGTCCGTGAGCGTCGGCGTGATAAACCCCGGACCGATGCCGAGTGCGGTGGTGAAGTACGCATTGATGTCGCTCGGAAGGTAGCCGCACAGTCCGGCCACCGGATCGCTGAACTCCAGCAAGCCGATTGTCTCCTTGCCCATGTGATGCGGCGGCTTGGGGAAGTCATAGAGTTCGGCCACTTGGGGAGGGGTGAGCGGCGTGATCACGGGCAGAGGCACTATGGCTCGCCGCGCCGTGCGGCGATTGTCGAGGCCGAATACGCCTTCCACAACAGGCGCGACATCCGCTGGCAAATGGACGTCGCCCTCGTAGCCGCGGTAAGTCTCGAGTTCATGCTTGATGGGCCTCGGGTCGCCCCCAATCCGCTTGCGCTCTCCCTCCGGCCGGGGTTCCACCTCGTAGCGTCCCAGTTCTACCGCGAAGGCCTCATTGAGGTGCGCGACCTTTCCGGACACGATCACGGTCCTCTGCGCGGCGTTCTTCTCGACCACGTTCAGGCCATGCCTCGCGGCAAACTCTGCGACCAGATCGAGATCGGCTGGGGCGGCGCCGTACTGAGCGGTGAACTCCTCGGCAGTAACGTACCGCCGCTCGCCGGGAGGCGTCGTCGCCCAGTGCTCCTGGTCCGGCAGCGCGGGCGCACCCGGCCGTCGCCGCACGGTGATGGTGATGGAGATTACCTCATTGGGGTCGGCCGGTCCCACCCGCTTCGCTTTTGGTACAATATGGCGCGTGCTGTTCTCGAGCCGTTGGTAGTCCTTTGGAATAGGCATTGGAATTCTCTCCTCGGGTAATGTACCCCCACAGAATTTTTCCTACTGTCAGGATAGTGCTGAAAGGAGGGCCAGCGTTTCACCTCACGAAGCAAAAGGCCGGGAAAAAAATTGCGGCGACTGGAGTACTCGTCGCGACCTACGACGTACTGCACTCTGCTTAACAGCCGGTGGTGCAAGTCGCCGACGAAATGAATCACGAATTTGCGGGCCTGGGGATTCGGGATTTGGGGTTGGTTCCGCAGAGCTCTGTGCGCCCAAGCTTTGAGGCAGAACTCCGCGCACCATTATCAAACCGGACCACTGCCCACTGGAGGTCAAGCTGAATCACTGTCGTGCGTCTGTGGTACCATAGTTGGCAAAATATTGTTTAGGGAGGTTGCCATGGACTTACAAGGAAAACGAATTGCCGTTTTGGCGGCGGATCTTTACCAGGAGTTGGAGATTTGGTATCCACTTCTACGTTTTCGCGAGGAGGGAGCGGAAACCGTGGCGGTGGGGGCGGAAGCAGGGAAGACTTATTCCAGCAAAAAAGGCTATCCGGTAGTCGCTGACGAGTCGATCGCCGAGGTTCGCGCCGAGGATTTCGATGCGGTAGTCATTCCCGGCGGCTGGGCGCCAGACACTCTGCGCCAGGACGAGCGGATGCTGAACTTCGTTCGCGAAATGGACAACGCCGGAAAAATCGTCGCAGCGATTTGCCACGCCGGCTGGGTGCTGTGCTCGGCGGACATCCTGCGCGGGCGCAAGGCCACCTGCTTCAAGGCGATCAAGGATGATATGGTTCACGCCGGAGCGCAGTACTTGGACGAAGAGGTGGTCCTAGATGGGAACCTGATCACCTCCCGTGTACCCACGGATTTGCCGGCGTTTTGCCGGGAGATTGTCAAGGCGCTCAAGACCCAAGCCGTGGCTCACCGTGCCGCAGGGGCATGAGGTCCTTGGTGGTCGCGGCGAGAGGCTGTTTACTTTGGCTTTGTCAAGGAGGGTGTTTGTTGTTCGATCCTCGAATCCCCTTCACCTCCAACCTCTCTCCCCCAAGGGGGCGGGGGGGGGTGTTAATCCGAACTTACAATCCTCGCGGCCTCGAAGGAAAAGTCACTGACGACTGAAAACTGAGAACTGAAGATTTCTGCCCTCGCCCCCTTGGGGGAGAGGGTGGCGCGAAGAAGCGCCGGGTGAGGGGGTCACCCCGGAACGAATTGAGAGGCAAAAAACTCCTTAGGTGAATAGCTTTGCATCCACGACGGGCAGCGCCGCCGCAACCTGCTCACAATTGTCATAGTGTTGTCATCCCGGGGAAATCTGCATCGAGGAGAAATAGAGTGAGACAACAACGAAAGGTTTTGTGGTTTTTGGTCGCAGCGCTCGTGTTATCGGCCGGGGGCGGCCCCGGCGGCGCGTGGGGTAAAACTCCGAAAGGCGGCAAGCTGCTCTACATGACGCTGACCAAAGGTTATCACCACCAGAGCACTGAACATTCGGAGCAGATTGTTAAGGAGATGGGAGAGAAGTCGGGCGGTTTTCAGGTCACGGTCACGCAAGACGTGGGCGCGTTTACCAAGGAGAATTTGAAGAATTACTCCGCGGTGATGTTCTATACCACCGGCGAACTGCCCTTCACGGACGAAGAAAAGAGCGCCCTGGTGGATTTCCTCAAATCCGGACATGGGTTTGTGGGCGTCCACAGCTCCACCGATACGCTCTACGAGTGGGGCACATACAATAAGATCATCGGCGGCTACTTTAATAATCACCCCTGGCATCAACTGGTGAGGGTAGACGTGGTCGACCCGAACAGCAAGCTGGTGAGTTCGCTGGGGAAATCGTTCCAGATTACCGATGAGATTTACCAGATCGCCGATTTTCAGGCGGACACCTCACACGTCCTCTTGACGCTCGATCCCACGTCGGTGGACTTGACCAAGTCCGGAGTGCACCGGCGCTATTACGGATGGCCGATCTGCTGGACCCGGACGTTCGGTAAAGGGCGCGTCTATTACAATAGTCTGGGGCACGAAGAGGCTGTTTGGAATGATCCTCGTTACCAGGACATGATTCTCAAGGGCATCAAATGGGTCATGCGGGAAGAGGACTGATCGACGCCTTTGCGGAACCGTGGGTTGATGTGATGCTGTAGCGCTGACGGGCACACCCCGCGTGGCAGGAGCGGCGAGTCTATCTTGCCTAATGGCGGCGGAAAGCCGCCTCTACGTGGGAACGATGGGAAATTTATGAAAAGCTCATGCTATTTTGCCCCGGCGGGACCTTTTTTCTTGACAGGGGAAATGCCGCGCTGCTATACAAAAAAAGCGGCCTCTCGTCCGTTTCGTTTTGGTCGGATGCCGCTGAAAAAAGTGCAACCTCGTTAGGCGAGGTTACCACACAAACATAAGCCACTGCCCAGAAACTCGGAGACGGGCCAACGGGTGGAGCAGGCAAGGTCGGCCTAAGGCTTTGCCTAATGTGGCTGTTCCGGATTACGGGACACTACGTTGTGTGGAGCCAAAGCTCTCACCAGGAGGTTTGAGGAACCGGGTTTGT
>Ga0182030_10002498_pt1 | contig 39010 bp, 37 predicted proteins | sample 812S3MmetaG_FD_121299 | JGI IMG/M metagenome (GOLD analysis project Ga0182030, IMG submission 121299) | Permafrost microbial communities from Stordalen Mire, Sweden - 812S3M metaG (Illumina Assembly) | ecosystem: Environmental > Terrestrial > Soil > Wetlands > Permafrost | place: Sweden...
ACCGCGCAGCCCGCATGAGCGCGGATGCTCGCGCAGTCAAGCGCGGACGCGTTGTGCACCGCGTCGAGAACCACGCCAAGGGCAGGATCCTGGCCCGCGTCGGGTTCTGGTCGAGGTTGTGGCGCTGAGCTGACCGCAAAGCGGCCCGGGAGAACGCCCCGGACCCGACACCGAAGGCGTGAAGAAAGCGCACGCAATTGAACGGGCGTCGGCCCAACACATGAGCAGCCCAACGCCAGCCAGCACGCGGGCGTCTCGACCCACCGACCGTCCACGCCCCCGGCATCCATTCATCCGCCGCCGCGATGGGGTCGGCTTTCCGATAGCTATGGCCCTTCCGACCACGGCTCGGCCGCTGTATACGTGATTTGCGGCGACGCCGCCATGTTGCCCCCGCGATCTGCCCGGCTTCCCGGTGTTTATCGGGGATCTGGCCACGCGCCCACGCCGTATACAGGAACGTCCGCGTTGAGCCCTACCGCCTTGCCTCCTACCATCCCCCCATGGCCATACATCAGCGAGGTTCCAACGGTCGCGCCGTGCGGGCGGCGGACGCCTGATGGCCCGGACCACACTCCTCACCGAGCCCCTCGCGGACGCGATCGTGCAGATGGTCGAGAAGTTCGGGTTGCCTGCGACCACAGCGGGCGAGGCGTTCGGCGTCAGTGCGAACACCATTCGCGAGTGGATGCGCCGTGGCGAGGACCGCGACGACCGACCCAACGATGAGATATTCGCCACATTCGCCACGCGAATACGCCGTGCGGAGGCGAAACGCATGGCGCTATTGATCAATCGAGTCGAGGTCGCAGGCGACCGCGGCGATTGGCGGGCGGCGGCGTGGATGCTCCAACGGCGCTGGCCGGAACTATGGGCGTCACCTCGGCAACCTGCCCCGAATGCCACACCGTCCATCACGATTGACGTGGTGCTACAGCTCGCCGCGAACGTGATCGCCCTTGGCGCGGCTGTCGAACCGTTGCAACTGGTCGAGCAGCTTGCGCAGACGTTCGGCCTCACCAGTACCAGTGTGAGTGGCCGCGCGCTCGCACAGGCGCTCACCGTTCCGGCGCTCAGTGAACTAGCACCGGTCCCGCAAGACCGCGAATAGCGCGCACCAGGAGGGCACGGGGTGCCTGACGCTACGAGCAAGGCTATGTTCGGGATACCGCGAACGGGTCATAACTCAGCTGCCCGGATGCGATCTGGCGGTTCAGCTCCAGAAGGCGCCGGTTAATCTCATCGGCGTCGTGGGCGACACCCTTCGGCCATCCATACGCAGCAGCGACCGCCTCGTCGAGCCGCAGATGCATCTCCTTGAGGTCGGCCCACGCGCCGTCATCGACTTGGTTGTACAGCGTGGTCAGGCCGATGTTCTCTTGGATGCAGATCTCGCTCCGGCGAGCGAGAACCGCGATGATTGCCGCAGCAACCGCATCGCGGGTCATCTTCGTTGGAGCGGGCGGGAACGGGAACGTCTCGAACGCCGAGGTCGGCGTATAGCGAATGCGGTCCTCCAGCGTGGAGGACTGGAGCTGTGCCCACGCGCCATGCGCCCGCGAGGTCAAGACACCCATCGCGTAGTCGTCATCGAACGCGAAGACGTTGGTGAGGTTGCTTGGACACACAGCCGGGTCGTACCAAGCAAACAGGATGCGCTTTCCCGTCGCAGTGCCGGCGATGTAGCGGCCACTGGTCGAGATGGCTGTCCGCATTCCGACCGCGAGCTCGGCAAACCGCCACCAGTTCTCGCGTCGCACCTTGCGCCTATTGGTGTCCCGTGTCGGCTTCACGCGTTCCCGCACAATGTTGAGCGCGGCAGGGTATTCCATCGCTCCTTCCAGCGGCAAATGGAAAAAGTCGATGACGTACCGCGTCGGGGCTTGTCGGACATCATTGGCAATGTCATCTCCGATCAGGTACCGCCGGACGACATCGCTGTACGGCGCATCAGTCCGCGCCAACAGCACCAATGCCTCGTCGGGCGAGAGGACAAATCCCGCGCCACCAGGGACCGGACCCTGAAATGCACGGCCCGCATTCCCCGGCAGCGCTACGGCGCCGTCAGGTCCGTCGCCAGTCGCCCGAAGGGAGCTCGTGATCCCCGGCACCTCAACGCCATCGAGCACGAAAGTCTGTTGAGGTGAGGTCGGAGCCTTGACCCAATCCACGATCGACACATCGACCGCTGCGTCGCCCGACCAATCCTGGGTCGAGACCGCATCCGTAATGACTCCACCATTTCCCACGATGTAGTCGAGGCTCGCCGACCGGGCGCGGTTCTGGGAGATGGAGTTGGTGCCGACGAGCCCTGCACGACCACCAGGCGCCAGATGGTCGTGCGCCTTGCGAAACCAATAGACGCAGTAGTCCTTGACGCCGACCCCAAACTCCTCGCGGAGCCAGCTCACGTAGTCGTCACCGAGCACCCCACGCAGCATTTGCGACCCGTGGAACGGGGGGTTCCCGATGATCGCATCCGCGCGCGGCCACTTCATCCTCAGCGCATCGCCGAGTCGGATGCCGGAAAGGTCAGCGAGCGGCAGCGTGCTCTCCGAGATGCCCAACTCATCGACGGCTTGCTTGTGGCCCATCCAGATGACCACCCGAGCGAGGCTAATCGCAAAGCCATCGACATCGAGGCCCTTGAGGTTCGAGACCGGGAAGAACGCCGCGAAGGTGCCCTGATCGCTGAGGCCCGCTTTCTTTTGCAGCTCTCCCTCGCGCTGACGAAGGCGCGCCTCGAGACGCCGAAGCTCGCGGTACGCCACATAGAGGAAGTTCCCAGATCCACAGGCCGGGTCAAGCACCACGTAGCTCATGAGGGCGGCCTGTGCGGCCTTCGCCTCGGCGTGGCTTGTCACGTTCTCGATGCGCTCTTGCCAAGGCCGAACGATGGTTGGCTGCACCACCTTCTGAATGTCCGCCTCGGCGGTGTAGTGCGCCCCGAGGAGCCATTGCTTGTCGTGCCCGAGGCCGCCCTCCAGGAGCGACCCGAAAATCTGCGGCTGCACCTGGGTCCAGTCGTACGTACATGCGGTAAGCAACTGCTCCAGCTCGCGGCGGTCCAGATGTACCAGAGCCGCCTCGCGGAAGAGACCGCCGTTGGCATACGGCACGCCCGAGTACGCACCGTAGTCTGGGCGGGTTGAGGCCGGGTCGTTGAGCCACCGAAAGAGCGCCCCCAGCTCATCCACGCTGGACCGCGACGGCGAGGCGATGAGCCCGTCCACCAGGCGCGTAAAGAGGTGTGCGGGCAACAGGCCGAGGTCCTCGGCGAACATGCACCACACGCACTGGAGGATGAAGTCGCGCAGTACGTCGGGACCGGCCGCACGGCGCTCTTTGAGCTCACCGAAGATGGACACGACCTGCCCGACCGCCTCGCGGGTCAGCTCCACTTGACCGCCGATGAAGACCGGCTCGCCCCCGACCAAGAACAGCAGCGTGTCGTACCGGTCGGGCAGGTCGATCAAATCGAGTACGGCGCGCGGGGCGTTTGGGTACGCACCCGGCTCCCAGACCTCCAGGCGCCTGAACGCGCAGATCACCACGTACCGGGGCGCAGGCACGTTGCGGTCGGGGTCGGCGGCATCGCGCCAGTAGTCGAGGGCCTGGGTCCGGTGTTTCTCCAGGCGCCGGGCCTCGGACGGAGCCTTCATCTCGATGATGGCCACCCGTGGCCAGATCAGGTCCAGGAAGCGCCCCGCTTGTGGCTCCTCGAACGTCGCCCCGACCGTCTGCCGGTCTTGGCCGTAGCACTCAAAGAGCTGGTTCATGAAGGTCTGCGCCTCGGCGCGCTCGGAGCGGTCATAGACACTCCAGCGGGCCGCAAAGACCTGAAGGCGTCGGCGGATTTCCTCGCCAGTGAGCGCCACCCCGTAGTGGCTCAGCTAGAGCGTGAGCTGAGGCTTGGGCACCGCGAAATGCGTCGCTTGGAGCAGGCGCAGATGGAGGTCCGCCAGCTCGGCGTCCGCTGCCGTAAGCGCTTCGACAAGATGGGGCTCGGCGCCGTCCTTGTCCAGCGCCTTCGTCGCACGCTCGGCCCGCTCGCGCGCTTCCGAGATGTACAGGAGCGTCTTCTCGATTTCGGCGAAGTGGGCTTCGTTCACAGCAGTCTCCAGTCCTGGGTATGGATGCTAGCCGGTACCACGGACAGAGGCCACTACCCGCGCACGGCGCGGGCGGGATGCTTCGTGCCGGTCGGGCGACGGTCAAGGGTATCGGCCACGCCGTGAAGGTAGGCCGCTTGCGTAGGGCTCATGCCCATCGCCACAAGCTGGGGGAGGATCTGACGGAGGATCTGCGCGGCTTGTCGATCATCTGCTTTTGCCATGCCGCCATCGCAGCATCGGCTCCAGCCTCGTCGTATTGAAACGAGGCCAGCTTGCACCCAGCGGCAAGATCGTCCAGGCGCCAGGAAAGCCGCCCCTGCCATGCACGCTGGGCCAGCGCCAGCGTGCACACGAACATCAGATCCGGGGTAGTGGCGCCAGCTACTGCGAGCGAGCTGTGCAGGACGGTGATATCGAAGGAAGCGTCGCGCACAACCAGCGGGCGGCCCTCGACGAGCGCCTGAACCTCCGGCCAAACCTCGGCCATGGCGGGGCCAGCCGCCGTCATATCAGGGATGATGCCGTGGATGACTACGACACTCTGCTGAGCGTTGTCATGATGTGATCTGATGAGCTACGACCCCGCATTCCTCCCGACCACGCAGATCCTTTCCGATTACGCGAGAATCCAGCGGGAGCTGCGCGCGCGGGACATCGTGCGGACGTACAACAGTCCGGTCGGCGACATTGCCGAGGCCATCGTCGCTGCGCACTACGGGGGCACCCGGGGCGCCTTCGCTCAACCTGGGTGGGACGTGCTCACTCCGGATGGGCAGCGCCTTCAGGTCAAAGGGATGCGGCGGACTGCGACAAACAGACGGCGCAACCTCAGTGTCATTCGCGACGCCGACTACGACGCCGTCGTCATCGTGATCTTGGACGAGGACTACCGGGTCTCCGAGGGCATGCGTCTCGAACGCGAGACGGTCGAAGCCCTATTCCCTCACCGGGACTACGTCAATGGCAGGATCATCACCGTCACCCAAGCGCTTCGCGCATACCCGGGTGTCGAGGTCTTGGAACTCTCCGACGCGCTCCTCGACGCGCCAAATGCCGGACAGCATCAGATCCATTGAGTGCATGGCGCGGGGGCCTAGCCGTCGAGCATTCCGCTCAGGCTCAGGCTCAGGCTCAGGCTCAGGCTCAGGGCTGCAAGGCGACGGCGTCGGGCGGCCGCGGCGCTCGACGTTCTAGTGCTTGGCCTGTGGGACCCGAGCTTCCGTCACCGCGATGCTCACCAGGTTTGCGAGCTGTGCATCGTCCACCGGTCCGATGTCGGCGAGCCCCACCCGTTCCAATGCGGTGCCGTGTCGCGCGATTACGAAGATCTCCACGGTGTCTATGCCTTTGCCGGTGTCGCCGAGCCGGGTTCTGACGGGGCGGGCTCGAAGGCCCGCGTAAACGCTGCCGCCTGATCGGAGGCGGGTCGCGCGTGCAGGTAGCGCCCGGTGGTGGCCAGGGCGCTGTGGCCCATAACGGCCTGGATCGTCACCAGATCCACGCCGTGGGCGGCCAGCAGCGAGCCGTAGGTGTGCCGCAGATCGTGCCAGCGCAATGGACGGAGGCCGGCGGCCTTCTGCGCGCGACGGTAGCGGCGGCGCAGTGCCCAGTGGTCGAGCGTCCGGCCGAGCACGTTGCAGAACACCCGCTCGTCGGGTCCGACGTAGTCCGAGCGGCGGCTGACGTGATCGAGCGCGGCGGCGGCCTGGTCGGTCAGCGGCACTCGGCGCATGCGGCCGGACTTGGTCGATGTCTCGATCCCGGCGCTCATCGCGCGGCCGACCGTGATGACCTGCCTGGCGAAGTCGATGTCCCGCCAGCGCAGCGCCAGCAGCTCCCCGAGCCGCAGCCCCGCGTATGCCGACACCCGCACCATCTCGGCGTCCTGGTGATCCTCGGCGCGCTGGGCCTCGCGCACGGCGTCGCTTACCGCGTGCTCCCTGGCGGTGCGGTGTCGGCCATCGGCCATCGCCCGGGCGAGCGCCTCGACCTCCTCGACCTGGTAGTAGGCCAGCGCCCCCGGATGCGGCTCGCGGCGCTTGTCGGCGGCCTTGGCGGGGTTGGTCGGGAGGTTGAAGGTCGACTCGCGCGTGCCGTAGTTGAAGATCGCCGAGACGGTCGCACGGTGCCGGTTGACCGTCCGCGCGGAGACCCCGGTGGCGGCGATGCCGCTCAGCAGTTCCTCGACCTCGCGGGTGGTGATCTTCGCGGCCGGGAGGTCTCCGAGCGCTGCCATAACGTGCCCGGCGATCACGCCCTTGCCACGCTTCTTGGGCACGCCGGGCTCGGCCAGCAGGTAGCGGTAGTCGGCCAGCGTGGAGGGCTTCGCGCCCTTGATCTCCTCCAGCCAGCGCAGGTACGCATGGGCGACCTCCCGGAAGCTCACGCCGTTGGTCCGGCGCTCACGCTGCACGCGCTCCTGGTCGTCGGCCTCCGTGACATACCGGGCCACGATCTCGGCGGCGGCGACGTGCGCCCGACGCTCGTCGCAGAAGCCGTCCCCGAGGCGCCCGCGACGCGGGCGCCATTCGCCGGTCTCGGGGTCGAGATCGACCCAGGCGGGTCCGATGCGGCGCTTGATCTGCCTGCCCTGGTGGCGGAACTTGGCCTCGTAGAACGCCTGCCCACCATGTGGGCGGATGACGATTGCGGCGCTAGGGTTCGGTGTTGACATGCCGGTCTCTCCGGTTTGTCCACGCCCTCGGCGACGTCACTCGCGCGGGGGCATCTTTTGGGGGCAGAGCGCATCGTAGCGCTCGTGGGTACCACATGGGTACCACCCTGGCGTGGGTACCACTTTGGGTACCACATCAGACAGAGACGGCCGTCCCAACGGCAATCTGAGGTGATCGGATCGCGCCAGTCTAAGCGCTTCGGCGGGATGCAAACAGACTTCTAATCTGTGGGTCGCAGGTTCGAATCCTGCCGGGCGCGTTACTAAAAGGCCCATGCATACGGGGTTTTCTTCTGTCTGGTGCTGGCGTCGTAACCTCGGGATAAGTCGGTCTGAGACGGTGCGGGACGGTGCGGGGGCGTCCAAGACGGTGCGGGAGACGGTGCGGGGAATCGGGGGCCCCGCCTGGCTGGGGACCCGCCCAACCCGCTGGACTCGTCACCGAATCACAGAGCGGTATACTCCGCGTATGACACAGACCCGGCAGGTTGCGGTACGGCTCCCCATGGATGCGATCGCGTTCCTCGACGCAGTCGTCGAGAGCGGGGCGTTTCCAACGCGGACGGCGGCGATCGCCGAGGCCGTCACCAGTATGTCGCGAGCGATGCGCGAACAGAACCTCGTCGCGGCATACCGTCGCGGATATGGCGAGCATCCGCAGGAGGAATGGGTCGGCAAGATCGGCCTGGAGGCATTCGCGGCGGCCGTCGGCGTGGAGGAGCAAGGGCGCGACCCCCTGTGAACCGGGGAGATATCTGGAACGTGGATTTCGCTGCCGGCACCCATCCCGCGGTCATCATTACCCGCGAGACGGCGATCCCGGTGCTCCAGAACGTCACCGTGGCGATGATCACAAGCACCGTCCGGAGCATCCCGACGGAGGTTCCTCTCGGGCCCGAGCACGGGCTCGCGCGCGAATGTGCGGCCAACGCCGACAACCTTTTCACCGTCCCCAAGAGCGGGCTGACCCGCCGTCGGGGTGCGCTGGGTCCGGCCGAGCTGCGCCGGCTCGATGCCGCCCTGCGCCTGGCACTCGGGCTCGACTAACCACGGGTCCTGGGGGCCAGGACGCCACGCGGCCTCCTCCATGGCTCCTGGTGGCGCGACTACCTATTTGCACCACCACGTAGGCGGGGCGGGTAAGGGTTCGCATGGTTTTGGTCGATGAAGGGGAACTGGTTAGCAGTCGGGATGAGCGCGGACGATTCACCGCAGACAAGGGAGAGGCGTCATGACCATCAAGCGCGCCAGCATTGCAATCGCCGCGGCAGGCGCCCTCGCACTCGGCGTGGCGTCGCCAGTCATGGCGACCCCCGCACAGGCGAAGCAGATCATGACGCTGAAACTTGAGCTGGCGAAGGCCGACAAGACCATCGCGGCACGCAACGCCACGATCAAGACGGACGCCGCCGAGCTTATCGCAGCGGGCGGAGGCATCAGCGCGATGAAGCCTATGCAGGTTTGGGCACTCATGCCGGCGATCTACACCGTGCTCAACAACCCCGCGGTGTCTGTTTGGAACGTCAACTGCGGATGGGCGTTCGACGTCAACGCCTTCCAGAGCGCACCTGGACCGCTTGGCAACCTAGGATCAACGTTCTGGTTCGGCACCGTCTACGGGGGGGCGTGCTGACAAGGCAGCGCCGGTCCGATCTCGCGGCCGCCGAGCGCCAAAAAAACACCGCGGTGCCCCGAGAGGCGCCCAAAAGCCCTGCTCGCGAAGAGCGATCGCCGTTTGGGACTGATTCTCACTGTGACTGAGGCAAGAACAGGAGAGGGCTCGGGGGATCCATCGAGGATGCCGGCGACGTCCTGCGCGAGTGCGTTCCCCGGCCGGGGAGACGTGCCGCGGGGGCCGGCCGGCGCCCGCGATGCGGCAGAGCCGGCCGCGAGGCCTCCGCGGCTCCTGGTGGTGCTACTCCCTATAAGCGCCACCACATTGCAGGGCCTGGAGGACTGTGGGCAAAAGCACCACCAATCGGCGGGTACAGGGCGGCCTCGCTGTGTTCGCCGCCGGTTCTATGGTGCATCCATGAGAGACCTTGAACGTGCGGCCGAGCTGAGAGCGCGGCGGCGGACACAGAACGGCCCTGGCTGGAAGCCCGTACGCGCCCAGGTGATGCGCGAGGAGCCCACGTGCCGGGAGTGTGGCGCCCCGTCCGAGGAGGTGGACCACATCCGCCCGCTCGTCGCCGGTGGTACCGGCGCACGCGAGAACCTGCAGGCGCTGTGCCACTGGTGCCACCAGGCCAAGTCGGCGATCGGGATGGCGGATGAGATTTCGGTCCTGGGCCAATACCAGACCTGGCCGGTGGACCCCCTCGTCCTCGCCGCCGTCGAGCGGCGGCTGACGACGGCTCGCCTGCAGGACAAGGTGCAGATCGCCCTGATTCGCCGGTGGGGCCGCTGCGAGATCCAGCCCCCGGACGGTCCGCGCTGCTCGACCCCGGAGGGGCGGGGGCGCTTCTCCCTCGGGGGCCGTGCAGCCGCGGTCTACGGACCCGCTGAGCTCCTCGCGCTGGAGCGCGCCGGTCGGCTCGCCCCGATGTTGCGCGCGCTCGCGGACGACCCGATCTTCATTGCGGCCTGCGAGCGTCACCTGCTGCCGGACGCCGAGCCCATCTGGCGGGCGGGGCAGCGCTACCCAGGCGTGTACTTGACTTCAGAGCGTCGTGCGGCGATCGCCGCCAGGGGCGCTCCGCCACGGGTCCACGCGGGGCCACCGGAACACGAGGAGCCGCCCGTGCCGGCGCTGCTGGCCGAGCTTGAGGACACGGGCGGCTATCGGGGCGACCATCAAACGCTCCTTACCCGCCTGCAGGAGCGCGATCTAGGAGAGCGCCTGGGCTGGCCTGAGACGGCGACGACCCTGGCGGCAATAGTCCGCCGCCGCCGCGCGGATCTCGCCGCCGCCGGCTGGGTCGTCACCTACCCGCGCAGTCGGGTCATCGAGATTCGGCCGGCGGGCGCGGGCGCCGGACTCCAGCCGATCGACTGAGGCTACGCGGCACTGCGGGGCGCCACCAGGCCGAGCAAATTGCGCTGAAGCCGGCACTTCGGGCGCCCCTCGCCGATCGACTTTCGTCGCGCCATTGTGGTCTCCAGCACCATCCGAACGATACGAAACTGGGGCGCCGATCTCTGCCTGCGGAGGGGGTTGTTTACGGGGTGGATTTCTCCCCGGATGGCCGACGTCCCCGGCACGTCTACGCGACGTCGCGCAGCTTTTGCGCCTCGGCGGCGCTCGCCAGCTTTTGCAGCGAGGTGTTCTCGATCTGCCGGACGCGCTCGCGGGTGACGCCGAATGTGCGCCCGACCTCACCGAGTGTCTGCGGGCGCTCGCCACCCAGCCCGTAGCGCAGCTCGAGCACGCGGCGCTCGCGGCAACCCAGGGTGTTCAGGAGGTCCCGGAGGGCCTCGCTGCGCAGCACCTGGTCGACCAGGATCTCCGGATCCGGTGCCTTGTCGTCGGTGAGGAACCATCCGAATTCCGAGTCGGCATCCTCGCCCACGGGCTTCTCGAGTGAGATTGGCGTCTCGGAGCGGCGCCGGATCCAGTCGATCTCAGCGGCGGGCAGGTAGACCAGGGCGGCGATTTCCTCGGTCGTGGGCTCGCGACCCAGGTCGCAGACCAGGTCCCGCTCGGCGCGGTTGATCTTGATGAGCTTCTCCACGACGTGCACCGGGAGCCGGATCGTGCGGCCCTGGTCGGCGATCGCGCGGGTGACGGACTGGCGGATCCACCAGGTGGCGTAGGTCGAGAATTTGAAGCCCTTGCGGTAGTCGAATTTCTCGGCCGCGCGCACGAGGCCGATCGTGCCCTCTTGGATCAGGTCCAAGAAGTCCAGGCCGCCGCGGGGGTAGTGCTTGGCGATCGACACCACCAGGCGCAGGTTGGCCTCGACCATCTCGCGCTTGGCGCCCAGGTCGCCGAGCTCGATGCGCTTGGCGAGCGCCACCTCCTGCGCCGCGGTCAGCAGCGGCACGCGGCCAATGTCCTTGAGAAACAGACGCAGCGAGTCGGTGCTGGTCTCGCTCGTGAGATCGAGATCTCGGGGGCGGTCGCCATGCTCGGACAGCTGGGCGAGCCGCTCGCGGGCGTCGGCGTCGTCGAGCAGCTCGATGCCCAGCTCGTCGAGGTGCCGGTAGAGATCCTCGGCCATCGCGGGGTCCACGGCGAGGCCCTCGAGGGCGGCCGCGATCTCTTCGAGGCTCAGGAAGCCGCGCTCCTGGCCGCGGGCGACCAGCTGCTGGATCTCTTCTCCCGCGACGATCTGCCTGAGCGTCATGCGCTCACCGGCTCGGTCCGATCCGCCGCTGCAGCCGCACAACATCGTCGAGATAGTCTGGCACCGGATCCGGGCCCCTCGCCGGGGCCGTCCCGGGGCGGGGGGCGGCCAGGCGCGCCGGGGAAGAGTCCTCGAGCGCGGGGCGGCCGGCGCGGGCAGGCACCCCGGCGATCGCCATCAGCCGGTCCTCCTCGGCGTGCAGTGCCCGCAGGGCGGGCGCCAGGATGGCGCGGGTCCCGGGGCCCCAGCGTTCCAACTCGGAGGAGTGGACGATCGCCCCCGGATCGGCCGTGGAGCGCCACCAGCCCGGGGGCGGCCCGTGGTCTGCGCGGCTGTCGGGACGGATGATGTCGTTCATGAAGCCGACGACCGCAGCGACGTCGTCCCACCCCGAGCGCTGCCCGGGCTCCGGCGCCTGCGCCTGCGCGATGACCGCGTGCCCGTTGATGCGCAGCTCCCGAAGGATCGTTAGCGGCTTCCCGGGGCTGGTGGCCGCGCGGCCGTAGCACCCCTCCGGCTTCCGAGCGGCGGCGCGGACCGGCGCGAGTGCGGCCTTGGCCTCGGCGCGGGCCCGCCGGGTGGCCGCGGCGCGGTTCCTGGCGGCCGCCTTTTGGCGCTTGGTCTCCTCGGCCTCGGCGGTCTCCTGACGCATCTTCTGCGCCTTGGCGTCGTCGATGCCCCGCCGCATCCCGAGGGCCTCGGCGAGCACCGGGGCGGCCCGGATGCGCACCTCCTCGAGTCTCGCGGCGAGCTTCTCGTCACCAGCCTGGTCCCGCAGGCGTCGCAGTGCGGCGCGCAGGCCGGCCGCCGCGGTTCGCTGCGGCTCGGGCACCTGGCGGATGGCCCGCTCGGCGGCGGCCAGCTCAGCGGCGAGCTCGGCGCGGGACCGCACCAGTCCGAGATCATCGGCTGCGCGGGCGCCCTCTGTGCGTTTGCGCTCCGCCGCGCGCGCCGTAGCCGCCTCCTCGCCCGCCATCCACGCGGCCTCGAAGATCTCACGGCCCGGGGCATCGGGGTGGGCGCGGGCCAGCTCGATGCCCGGCGCAACGCGGCTGCGCCAGTCGGGGACCGCCAGGCCGAGCGTCTCCGCGCAGGTGAGGTAGTCCATGGCGACCTGGATCATGGCCGGCATGAGGGGCTCGCCAGGAGCGACGCCGCACAGCGCTGCCCATCCGAGCACGCACGGCTCGAGCACGCGCACGCCGAAGGCGGCCTTGCCCTCCTTGGTGAGGGCGCGTGCGGCGGAGCGCAGGGTGTCCCGCTGGCCTTTATCGAGGTGCCGCGCCGGCAGGCTCAGCGCTTCGAGGGCGATCGGCGGGCCCGGGTCTGAGTCAAAGAGCCCCTCCACGGCCGCCTCCAGCCACGGCGGCGGCACGTCGCCGGCATTAAGGCGCACCGCGCGGCGCGGCAGGCGCCGGTTTAGCACCCGGGATCCGTCCTCGCGCGGGTTGTAGCCCACCAGGATGGTGGGGCGCACGAGGATCTCGTCGTCGTAGTAGAGCACGCGGGCGTGGCCCCCCAGGTAGGCCGTGTCGGCGCGCTTGCGCACGTCGGGCTCGCCCTCGTGGAACTCGTCGAGCATCACGAACGGCAGGTCCACATACGACGCGCGATCGAACCGCCAGCCACCACCGGGCGCCTGGACGCGGTGGCCGACCAGCTCCGCGCCCGTGTAGTCCAACAGCTCGAGGACATGGCGCAGCTGGTCCCAGCCGAAGATCCAGCACACCATCTCGCCGAGGGCTGTCTTGCAGGTGCCCGGCTCGCCGTAGACCGCGAAGCCGGGGAACCACGCACGAGGCTCATCGACGAGATCCCATCGGGCGACCACGGCCCCGCAGAGCAAGCGCAGGAAGGCCCCGTGCGCTGGCGGGAGGACCTCGATGGCGGCCCGAAGGCGTACGCTGACGCCTGCCAGCGCCACCGGGGTGGGGGGCGTAGGAGCGCCCCTGGTCGGTGATCTCCACGCATGCCTTTGTCGCTGTCACCAGCCCCGCCTCGGCCATCTTCCGGATCACCCGCGAGCGGGTGTTGGCGCTGACGGCCGCGGGGGCGTCCAGCTCCCCGGGCCGACAGCTGCCGCCCAGGTCCACGAGCGCCGCGAGCACCCGGCGATCGGTGTCCGACACCTCTGATGGGGCGTTGGCCATCGACTAGAGCCTGGTGAATCGCTCGGCTGGACCTGGTGAATCGGCCGCCAGAGGTGGTGAATTGGGCCTCGGGGATGGTGAATTGGGCCTTTTGGTCATGCACTTAGGATGGCCGAAACCTGCCTGTTTGCAAGAGGTTTTGATTTCCGGCGGATCTGCGCGTGGTGAATTCACGGCCTGAGAGCCCTCCCAGGGGACGTACCCCCGGAAAACAGCCCGCTTCGTACGCGCGAGGAAACAGGGATGTCCACGTGGACACGTGGCCACGTGGCATTACCCCTCGGGGGCGGGAGCGGCGGATCCGGTGAAGGGAGCTTCCCCACGACGGCCAGGGCGTGCTCACAGCCAGCGGTCCCGGTAGACCTCCTCATCGGTGAGCGCGGGCCAGCACCACTCACCGCCCACCTGGACCGCGACGCCGGGGCCGTACTGCGTGCGCGCTGCTGTCGCCGCTGGCCCGGTGACGTAACGCCGCGGCGGATCGGGGGTCTCGTCACCCATCGGACGCTCCCCCTTGGTCGGCACCCGGCGACCCGGTCGACGCCGCCCGGAGGTAGAGCCCCTGCCGGACCATCCGGCGTCCAGCGGCGTCAATAAACGGGGTCGGGCGCTCGCATACCGGGCCGTCCGGGGCGCAAAGGGCCGCCAGGGCCTCGTTAACCCCCTGCCGATCGCGAGGGCGGGTGTAATAGCCGCGCGCCTGACCCTCATTCTCAGCGATCGCCATGAGCAGCTCGTGGCGGAGACCGCTCAAGGGATCCTCGGCCGTCTGCGGTTCCTCCAGCCACGCGAGGGCCTCGGCGAGCTGCTCCGTGGGGATCTGGCGGTGGCCCTTCTCCCACATGCTGACCGTCGGCACGGAGACATCGAGATACAGAGCGAGCTCTTCCTCGGTCCGGCCGGCGGCCGTGCGCGCGTCGCGCAACCGGCGCCCGTCGGCCACCCGCTTGGCCGGCCGGGCCGCGGCCGCCGCGCGCTCGGCCTCCGTCGGCGCGGCTTTGGCCGGACGCTCCGGCGGCGCTGTCTGCAGCACGGCGAGGGCCTCGGCGAGCAGCTCCGGGGTTATCTGGCGGTAGCCGTTCTCCCATTGGCTGACCAGAGAGGGCGCGATCTTCATCCGGCGCGCGAGTTGTTTCTGGCTCCAGCCGGCGGCCTTGCGCGCGGTGCGTAACCGGGCCCCGTTGGCCGCCCAGGCGGCGGAGCGTTCCTCCTCGCTGGCATGGGGCTCGGCCGCGCCAAGCAGCTCGTGGGCTCTCGCCAGGAGAGCGGGCGGCATCACCTCGAGCCCGCGCTCATAGCGCCCCAGGCGGTTCCTCGGGATCCCGAGCCGGCGCGCGAGCTTCTCCTGACTCCAGCCGGCGGCCTCGCGCGCGGCGGGGAGCCCGCCAGCCGCCTTCGGATCGACTGCGGGGGTCGCCGAGACCGGTTCGGCCTCGGACAACATCTCCCAGAGCCGCGCGCGGTGGCGGCGGGGGACGGGGGCGGATCCGCGCAACCACTCGCTCACCGAACCGGGCCCGGCGCCGAGCTTTTTCTCAAGCTTGCGCTGGGTCCAGCCGGTCCGCTCCAGCTCCGCGCGGAGCTTTTCGGCCAGCGCGCGGCGCTCGGCGAGCCCCTCGCGATGGACCGGCTCGGCCCCGGCGAAGACCCTGTGAAGATCCCGCAGCTGCGCGTCGGCGGGCCGCCCCCGTCCGCGCTCCCACCAGCCGACCAGCCCCGTCGAGACCCCGAGGTGCCCCGCGAGCTCCCGCTGGCTCCAGCCGCGGGCCTTGCGCTCATCGAGCAGCTCGGACGGGCTGATCGGAGCCGGAGCCGGCGCCCCGTAATCCGGCGCCGTGGGCTCGGCGGCGAGTATCGCCCGCAAGTCGGCGACGCGCACGGGGTTCACCGGGTCCCGTCCGCGCTCCCACCCGGCGATGGTCGCCTGGCGGACTCTGAGCCGGCGGCCAAGTTGTGTCTGCGTCCAGCCCACTCGCGCGCGCTCCTCCCGCAAGTCCTCGGGGCTGAACGCCGGCTCGACGACAACCTCCGCGGGTGCCTCACTGGGATAGAGCGCCCATCGCCTGTGCGGACGTCCTTTTGCGTCGAAGAAGGAGTCCTTGCGGTCGTGAATCAGACGAAGCTCGATCGCGCGCTCGATGGCCTCCCGGACCGCTCGGCTGTCTGGCCCGAGCCGAGCGCGAATCCGTGTGCGGCACTGTCCGGGCTCGGCCTCGACGGCGGCGACCACCCGGGGCACCTGGATCTCGACCGGATCCACGTGCGGGGGATCCTCCGCCAGGGCCTCGCGAACCTCGCGGACGAACTCCGCGGGAAGGTTCCCCCTGCTGCCATTCTCCCGGCGGTAAAGGACGCCCTGGGAGATCTTCAGCCGGCGGGCCAGCGCGGCCGGGCGCCATCCGGACCGCTCGCGCGCGGCCTTGAACTCGGCGGGGCTCATCACTTCGAACCCCGGGGTCAGACCGGGGAGATGAGCCTCGATGTGGGCCGGGATCTCCCGGAGTCCTCGTTCCCAGAGACTCACGAGATCTTGGCTCACCCCGAGGCGCTTCCCCATGGTGGTCTGGCTCCAGCCAAGCCGCTCGCGGAGATCTTGTAAGTCCTTGGGGCTGGTCCGTGAGATGGGGACATCGCTCGCCTCGTTCTCGGAAAGCGGCACGCCGGACGGTTCGAGAGGCGCCAGCCTGAGCGCCTGCCGGCGGCGCAGAGCCCCCCTGCTGTTCGGCTGCGCGACCTCGTGCTTGAGGAGCCGGCCCTCCTCTCGGAGGTGCCTTTGCGCCGCAACCACGCGCGCCGGGCGGATCCGCAGCGCCGAGGCGATCTCCCGGACCGTTGCCTTGGGATTCGCGTGCAGGACCCGCAGCACGCCCCTCAGCGCCCCCTCGTCCACGGCCGCGCCTGCCTGCTCGCCGCTTGGGGGAATGAGATCGCTGCCTGTTGGGAAACGCTCGGAAACGCTCACATCGCCGATGGTATCAGGTAACCGCCCAGTTAACTGGGCATATTACGACACCACTGTCGTAAACCAAGTTGGAGCGGGCGCTGACAGCTTGGGGGGGAGCCTGGTAGACCACAACGGGACACGTGAAACCCGGGGGGGCCAGGTTCTTTCCACAGGCGCCGGCTCCCCCCGGGTGACACCCACCAAGGAGGTGCGAATGACCGCACTGCCCCGGCTCGGGCCCGCAGCGAGAGCGCAGCGGATCCCCGAACGGACGACAAATCGCCCGCACAATGAGCCTACCTCAGCCGCGCGCGTCCCACGAGAAGCCGGCGGCCCCGATGCGCAATAGGGACGCACCGCGTCGCCTGGCCGCCGCACGCGCTCCCGAGATCGGGGCTGTCGTGCTGCGCGTTCAGGAGTCCCACACGATCAGACGCGCCGCCGCGACCTCGACGCCGCGGCTCTCGGAGCTGCCGACCTCCGACCAAGACGGCGCCGAGCGTCTGGCGCGCTTGCGCACGTCGGGCAGGGAATCTGGGATGACTCACGTCGCCGAGCACCTCGCGACACTCGGCCTCGGAGCCCATGCCCGAGGCCTCACTAGCGCCGTCCCTGTCGTAGGGGGGGGCGCTCCGGTTCGGTCCGCATCGCGGGCCTGGACCGGGGATGGCGGGCTCGCCACAAAGGGCGGCTCGTCGTGACCGATTGCGCGGCGATGCGCCGCGACCTTTCAGCGTCCCACAACACCGAATCGAGGAGAACTGCGCATGGCTGTGAACAGACCAGAAAACGGACAGGAATGGAGTGACGCGGGTGATCGCGTGATCGCGGTCACGATGCTCGCGTCGCGCGATGTCCGCGAGCGCATCACCGAGGTCGTCGATCCCGGTGATCAGCCCCCGGGGCCGGCATACGGATTCTGGCGGATGATGCGCGACCGGATCGACAGGGGCGAGGCCGTCGACGTCGAGGCGCTGCTCGCGCTCGCGCGCCTGCCCGAAGTCGAGGCCTTCGGGGGCCGCGCCAAGATTCTCGATCTCGCTTTGCTGCCGGTGCTGGTGAGCTCGGCCCCGACCCACGTGCACCAGCTGCTCGAGCTGGCCATCACCGAGGCGATGTTTGCCGAGCTCAGCCGGCCGCAGGGCCCGCGCACCGACCGCATGACCCGGCTCACCGAGCGCCTTGCCGGCATCCCCGCGCTGATGTCGGGCACCACCGGCGGCCAGTGGATCAGCGTTTCCGACATCGATCCCGAAGAGGTCTCGTGGCTGTGGCGACACCGCATACCGCTGGGCTCGCTCACGATCATCTGCGGCGACGCGGGCCTCGGAAAGTCACTCCTGACGATCGAGCTCGCGGCCCGCGTGACGCGGGGCCAGATGCATGTGCTGCCAGGTCAGACCGACGCCGAACGCGCCGAGCCGGCCACTGTGGCGATCATCACGACCGAAGACTCCCTGGCGGTCACGGTCCGGCCGCGCCTCGAGCAGGCCGGCGCCGACCTCACACGGGTGAAGGTCTGGAGCGCCGGGGACGGCGAGGATCTGACCTTCCCGTCTGGCATCGGGCGCCTACGGCAGTTCTGTGAGCGCGAGCGGCCGCGCCTGCTCATCCTCGACCCGCTGACCGGGGTGATCGACTCTGGCATCGATTCGCACAAAGACCAGGACATCCGCCGGGCACTCAAACCACTTTACGGTCTGGCGGCCGAGATCGGCGCGTCCATCACCGGGATCTCGCACCTCAACAAGTCCACCGCGAGCGGACCGTGGAACTACCGGGTGATGGGCTCGGTGGGTATCGCCGCCGCAGCCCCCAGCGTCCTCTTCTTCACGCGCGACCCGGACGAGCCCGAGGACTCGCCCGCGCGGATAGTCAGCCTGACCAAGTCCAACCTCGGGCCGCCGGCCAAGGTCGTCGAGCTGACGCTCGCCAAGCGCGCCGAGAGCCAGGTGCACCCGACTGTGGGCTGGCGGGGCGAGAGCGAGCGATCGATCGCATCGATCCTCACTACGAGTGAGGCGTCGAACGGGAAGGGGCGCGGCGGCAACCTCGAAGAGGCCGAGGACTTCTTGCGCGAATACCTGGCCGAGGGCGCCCGGGGGACCCTGGCCGTTGAGAGTGAGGCCAAGAACGGCGGTATCACCGAGGCCACGCTCAAGCGGGCTAAAGAACGGATCGGCGCGCGAGCATTTCAGCAGAACCGGACGTGGTTCTGGGAGCTTCCGTCAGGGGCTCAAGTGAATGAGCCCCTGAGAAACGAGCCGGCACTTGAGCCCCTGAGAGCCCCTGAGCCGCACCCGGAGGTGCAGTCGTGACGGGCGCCTGCTCTCTCTCTCGCGAGAAAGCCTCGGAATGTAGGCATATCACGAGACGTGCGGCGGTTCCGGGCGACCGACTCAGACGCTCGGACGGCCAAGAGTCAGGAGCTCAAGTGAATGAGCCCCTGAGAAACCAGCCGGCACCTGAGCGCCTGAGCGGTCTGATCCCGCCCCTCGAACGCACCCCCGGGCCGCGCCCCGGCGGTGCGCGATGAAGACCCGAAGGCTCAATGCCGGCCTGAGGGTCCTGGCGGTCGTCCCGGATGCCTCCGATCCGCGCCTGACCCGCTCTGAGCGGATGGCGCTGACGGTGCGCAACGCGGCCACGGCCACAGGCCGGTGCGCGTGCGGCGCCCGGAGAGAGGGCTTCCCGGCGCTCCTCGTCCCCGGCGAGATCCACCTGGTCGAGATGCACCACGAGGCCGACTGCCCGGCCGTGAGTCGGGCGGCGCTCCGGGCCGGCCGCAAGCTCAGCGCCGCCGGCAGGCCGCCGTCCATCCCAACTAAGGAGGACCCATGGCTGTGAAAGCCGCCACCAAGTGCCTGCCCGCCCGATCCGCACCGCTCCGGCCCCTGTGGGGCTCTCCCGGCGGCAAGAAGCTGCTGGCGAGCCGGATCGTCGCCATGATCCCGGCGCACCGGACCTACGTGGAGCCGTTTGCAGGGGGCGCCGCGGTGTTTTGGGCGAAGCCCCCGACAGGCCGCGAGGTCCTTGCCGACCGCGACCCCGAGATCGCGGCCGCATACCGTTTTGTGCGGGATCTCAGCGCCGCGGAGCTCTCGCTGCTGCGTCGACGCGACTGGAACGTCACCGAGGCGCGCTTCAACCGCCTCCTGAAAAGCAAGCCAGGGACGCCCGTCGACCGCTTCTACCGCTTCGCGCACCTCGTCGCCGGCTCATACGGCAGCCAGCGGCTGCATGTGAGCCCCTCGGACGTTGGGACCGCGATCGGCATGCCCTCGCGCCTGGAGGCCGCGCACGTGCGCCTGGCGGGCGTTCAGGTGCACCAGGGGAACGCCCTCGCGACGATCCAGCGCTACGACGGGCCGGGCACGTTCTTCTACCTGGACCCGCCCTTCCCCAGCAGCGACCAGCAGTTCGGGACGGCCAAGTTCACGCCGGCCGACCTGGAGCGCCTGTGCAAGGGGCTCGTCGGCATCCGCGGCAAGTTCCTCATGAGCCTCGCGATCGCCGACCGCAAGCATCTGCCCTCGGGCCCGCGCTGGCAGGTCCGTGAGGTCCGGCCGCGGCGCCTGGGCTCGCCGGAGCAGGCCAGGGCCCGCGAGATCCTCGTGGCGAACTACCGGCTGCCATCGTGACCGGCCCTAGTGTGCCGCCATCGACCTCACCGCCGGCCCCCCGCGGGCCCATCGTGCGCTGGCGGGGCTCGAGCGGCGCCTGGACCTACGGCCGCGTGCTCGAGCGGCGGGACTCGCGGGTCCGGGTGGTCCACGGCTCGGGGCCGCACGAGATCATCCGCTGGCTGGCTGCGGCGGAGATCGAGGCCGTCGACGAGTCGCGGTTTCGCTGGACCACTCGGCGTCCGGTCACGCGCCGTCGACGCAAACCTCGCCCCGGCCAGCTCGAGCTCGGGCTGCCGGCCTAGATCAACCTGAGCAAGGAGATCCTCATGACCACCGCATCACCCTCACAGCACCACGCAGAGCTACAGGAGGCGACGTGCCGCGTGTGCGGCTGCAGCGATGACCGCGCCTGTCCCGGCGGGTGCGACTGGGTCGCGGATCCCGAGCAGCTCGGCGACCTCTGCAGTGCCTGCGTCGCCCCCCTGGACGTCATCGACCCGCCCGAACTCTGGCCAGGGCTGCACCTGGTCTCGGTCCGGCGGATCGATCCGCTGAATCCCGCCGCGCTCGAGGCCCTGGCGGTCGGCGACTCCGGGGCCCTGTACCGCTTCCGCCACCGCGTGGATCGCTGGCAGCTCATCTCCATGAAAGCCGACCCCGCGGATGCACGCTGGCGCTGGTTCCCGCACCGGATCTCACCCGCCGTCGTCGATCACGAGCGGGCCGCGGTGGCCCTGCTCGCGGTGATCCGCAGTGCCGATGTGCCGATCGGCCGGCATGAGCTGGCGGCCGCCGCGGCGATCGAGCCTCCGGGGCTCGTCGGCGAGGGCCTCGCGATCCTTCGTGGCCTCGGCCTGGTCGAGCGCGCCCCGGTCCCCCGGAAGAAGTGGCGAGCTACCGCCCCCGCCGCCGGTGGGCGCGGATGAGGCGGTCATTACCCCGGCCCCTGGTCGCCAGATCCCCTCGAGCGTGCCATCACCCCGGGCGAGGCGCTGGCGCCCGCCGCGGGGCGGCCTGCGCGGGGGCAGCGAGGCATGTCTAAAAGGACGCACCATGAGCGACGCAAAGACGCCGCGCGCTGAGCTGCCCGCGCTTCTCGGCGCCCGCGCGGTCGCGGCGCGCTACGGCCTCAAGGACCTGCCGGCGGCCCGCAAGCTCATGCGCGCCGCCGGCGGCTTTCGCGCCGCCGGCCGCATGGTCGTCCGGGCCGATGATCTCGATGCCTACGAGCGCGACCGGGCCGCCGCGGCCCGCGGCGCCTCGGCATCCGCCCCGCGCGCGGGGCGCCGCGCGCAGCCTACGCACCCGCCGCAAGCCGATCTTGCGCCCGACTGGTGGCGCGAGCACGAGGTGGGGGATTAGGCTGACGGGGTCATCGCACGCGCAAGCACAGGCGTGCCGCGGCCAGCGAGGAGGCTCCCCGATGACCGTCGACCCTGATGCAGCCTGCGCCTACCGCTCGGCCGCGCCGCGGCTGGCGCGAGACCGTGGAGCCCGGGATCTACCGCATCCATCGCGTGGGCTGCGCGCGGTCTGCCGACCGGCGGCCCGGCGGGCGCTGCGGCTGCCCGTACCAGATCAAGGCGCCCGGTAGAGCACCTGGCACGACGCGCAACGTGACCCACTCGGGCCCGCTGCCAGACGCCCGCGCCGAGCGGCGGCGCCTGTTGGCCGCGGGCCGGCCCGAGCCGCCCGCCGTCCTCGAGGCGGATGGCGGCGTGCGGACCGTGAGGGACCTTGCGCGCGCGTGGCTGCAGACAGTGGAGGGCCAGCTTGCGCCCTCCACGCTGTGGTTCTACGCGGCCGCGTACCGGCGCGGGGTGGACCCGGCGCTCGGGGCGCTCCCGCTCGCCGAGCTCACCCGGGCCCGGGCGGTCGCGTGGTTCGGCGAGGTGGCGCGCACGCGCTCCCGGCACGGGGCCTGGGAGGCGCGCACCGCCTTGCGCGCCGTGTGCAAGTTTGGTGTGCAGGTCGGCCTCCTTGCCGAGAACCCCATCGCGGGCCTGCGGCTGCCCAGGGGCACGGGCGGCGAGCCCGCGCGCGCGGGCTCGCGCCGCGTCCTGACGGCGTCGCAGCTGGGGCGCCTTGTCGCCGCGTGCACGTCGACCCGAGCCGAGGTGATGGTCCGCATGAGCGCGGAGGCGGGCCTGCGGGCCGGCGAGGTGATCGGCCTGCGCTGGGGCGACCTCGACCTTGCGGGGTGCCGGGTGACCGTGGCGCGTTCGGTCTGGCAGGAATCGCGCGGGCGCGGTGCGGCGCCCGTGCACCACGTCAAGGCCCCCAAGTCCGGACTGGCCGGGACCGTCGCCCTGCCCGTCGGGCTCGCCGCCCGGCTCGCGGACCTTTACGCCGAGGCGGTCATCGATGGCGGCGCGGCGGCCGACGGGTACGTGTTTCCCGGCCGGGGCGGCAAGCCCCTCGACAGGCACGCGCCCGGCAACATGCTCCGGCGCGCGTGCGCGCGTGCCGGCCTGGTCGATCGCGACGGCCGCCCGCTGGTGTCCTGGCACGGCCTGCGGCACACCGCCGCGAGCCTGATGCTCGCCCAGGGCGTCCCGCTGCCGGACGTTGCCGCGCAGCTTCGCCACGCGGACCCGGCCATCACCGCGCGGATCTACTCGCACAGCTTGGGCGAGGATCGCCAGCACGCCGCCGCGGCCGTGTTCGATGGTCTCTATCCGACGCGGACGGTGCGGGAGACGGTGCGGGGGCGGCACAGCGAGGACTACAAATGCTGCTTTGCAGGGGGATCTTGCACATGTAGCCACGACTTCTAATCTGTGGGTCGCAGGTTCGAATCCTGCCGGGCGCGCCATTCTCACCCGACAGCAGACCGGGGCAACCTCGGCTGGTGTCGAGAAACCTGGCTCGGCGAGACGTGGTGTTGGCACGGGTGTGCCCGGGCGGCGCGAGGGGTGTCAGCCGCCGCGGTCGCGGCGGTCTTGCCCGAGCGCGCCATCGCGTAAAATGGCCAGAGCATTATTGATGCGACCGCGTGGCGGGCTCACCGGAGCTGAGCTGCTTCAGGGGTTGAGCGCATCGCTTGGAGAGATACCGGGAGTCCGAGCGATCGGTCCCCGCCGACCGGGAAGGAAGTTGGGGAGATGTCGGGCGCGACAGGCACCGCGAGGGACCCGTGGCGACTCAAGACGCCACCGCTGAGCTCCGAGTACCAGATGTACTGCGACGAGCACGACGGTGTCCCGGTGATTGTCTGCGTCGTCGGCAAGACGACGCTGCGGTACGACCGATGCGCGGTGGACGACTTGCACGCGATGCTCACGGCTCACGGCGATTGGATGGAGCTCGGCAGCGCGGACGAGCAGAGGCCGGCCAAGGAGGGCACGGTCGAGGCGTGGGCGAGGTCGGCCACCAACCCTCTGGGCGGGTGGTACGGGCTCAAGAAGGGGCTTCGCGGAAGGTTCGGCATGTACATGCCGCCGTTGCTTGAGGTTCTCGGGCTCGCCGAAGTGGAACATAATCCTCGCGGCAATCGCATGAGGGCGATCTAGCGATCCGGCCCTGGCTGCGGGGGCACCCCGGTTCGGGCCGGGGTGCTCGTCTGGCCGGGAACCTAGATTTGCCAGCGTCCGCCGATCAGCACGGGCAACTCGGTGCCGTCCGTCGTGATTCCGGTGACGTCGACGTCGGGCCCCCCGATCATAAAGTCGATGTGGATGGTCGACCGGTTCATCCGATCGTGATCGCTCTCGTCGACGGCATCCGGATAGGCCGCTCCGACCGCGATGTGGCTGGCGGCGTTCTCGTCGAGCAGCGTGTCGAAGAACACCGTCCCCAGCGGGCCGATGCGACCGCTTGCGTCAACGAGGGCAACCTCGCCCAGGCGTGCTGCGCCTTCATCCATCGCGCAGCGGCCGGCGAGGATGTCTGCACCGGTATCGGCACGGATATCGAAGATGCGGCCGGCCTCGAAGCGCGCCTCGAGGCCGGTGATGACGGTTCCGGCAACATCGAGGGGCCGGGTCGCGCGGACGTAGCCGTCGGTGCGGGTGGGGTCGGGTGTCGTGAAGATTTCCTCCGAGGGGAGGTTGGGCGCGAACAAAATCCCGTCTGCGGTCGTCATCGCGGCGGCGATCCACTTCGATCCGGGCAGGAGGCCGACGCGCAAGTCGGTGCCGGGACCCCGGAAGCGCAGCGCGTCGAGATGGAGGGCGCTCAGACGGTTGGCGTTGGCGATCAGGTCGGCGCTGCGCGCCTGCCATGCGGCAACTGGATCCGGTTCGTCCAGGCGCAGGACGTGCGCCAGCTCGTCCCAGAGCCGCGTGTATGCCGCCTCGCCGTCGAGATCGGGATACACCAGCCTCGCCCACACCGGCGTGGGTCCAGGGCCCACGGTCCAATTCAGGTAGCCCTTGTGGATCATCTGCAGGCTCTCTGGGACCTGCGGAAGGCGATCTTTTCCGGCTCGGGCGGGATCGATGTCATCCATCAGGCCCGGTGCGGGCGGGCCGCTCAAGGAGATGTTGGCTGAGCGCATCGCACCAAGATCGAGCATCCGCTGACCGATCCATGGGGGCGCCCAACCAAGCGTGTCCTCGGCCGCGTGCTGGAGGCGGGAGTGCTTGACGTAGGGGTCAAAGTAGGCGACGTCCACGAACTTGGCGCCGCGGCGGTAGGCCGCATCGGCGATCGCCCGGGTGAGTTCTTCCTTGCCGGGGCTCGAGGAGATGCCGACGATCTGCCCCGGCTGCACGTTGGCACCGTGACCCGCCAAGAGCTCGGCAAGGGGTTCGATGTAGTGCGAGCTAGCGATAACGGCCTCCTCGGGTGCGGTGGGAACCTCGGCAACCTACCGCGCGCGAAGGGGGTGTGCCGTCGTCTCAATTATCGGCGGGAGCCCCCGGCATATGCATCGAATGATAACTTACGACCCGAATGAGCCCCGAGAACCGCATGTCCGGCGACGCACGACGCGGTCTCATCGTCGAGGCGGCGCTGCGACTTTTCGCGCAACGTGGCTTCGCATCGACGACGACAGATGACATCGCGCGCGCAGCTGGGATCTCTCAGCCGTATGTGATTCGGCTGTTCGGGAGCAAGCGGGCGCTGTTTGTCGCCGTCGTCGACCATGCGTTCGATGTGGTCTTCGGCGTGCTGGGCGCGGTGCCACGTGGGCATGGCGGCGGTGACCGGCTCGCGGCGATGCAGGACGCATATCGCGAGATCGCCGACGATCGCGAGATCGCGCTGATGATCCTCCAGGCGGTCGCGGCTGCGGTCGACGACGACGTGGTCCGCAGCGTGGTGCAGACGCATGTACAGGCACTGCACAAGGCGGTGTGGTCGGCCGCAGGAGGCGACACCGACCATGTGCGCGAATTCTTCGGCCTGGTGATGCTGCTCAATGCGGTGACCGCACTCGGCGTGCCCGAATTGCTCGGGCCCGACTGGTGACGGCGTCTGGCGGCGCCGTCACGGATTCCGCGGGGGAGGGGTCGGGGTCCTGGCGCCGGAAAAGGGGGCGCCAGGACCCATTGCCTAGCTCGGCGGCGCCCCTGCACGCTCGGCGATCGTCAGTCGACGCAGCGCCTCGATCCCGATCGCCGCAAGTACCGCGATGATGATGACGGGGATCAGCTTCTGGAAGATCGGCAGCGGCCCCCAGGCGATCAGGATGACCAGAACGACCGCAGGAATGCCGAAGGCGTAGATCGGGTTGGTGATCCACGGGGCGAGGCGGCCGCGGACGGCGCTCGGGATGCGTCCCGCCCCGGCGAGCCAAACCCCGACCAGCAGGACGACGCCGATTATCACGAGTGTCTGGTTGATGGTGCCGAGTACCTGGGTTCCGATATACCAGGCCTGCACGAGGGCCGGCCGGACCGACGGATCGCTGGCCAGCGCGTTGATGATCTGGCTCCCGAGCTCGCGCCGTATGAAGATCAGGACGATCGCCGCCAGCAGGATCCCGATCGCCGACCACAGCAGGGCGCGGCGCCGGAAACCGCGGGCGATCCAGACCGCAAGCGCAAACAGCGCCACCGCTACGAGTGGTGCGATGACGGTGATCGCGGTCAGAATTCGCACGATCGATTGCACGGTGGACAATTGGGCGCTGCTCATGATGTCGACCTCGCCAGCGTTTGCCGGCAGCAGTCTGGTTGCGACGGACCCGAGCCCGATTTGGTCGGCGACCTGGATCAGGACCGGGTGCAGATCGAGGACGACTCGACCGTTATCGACCTTGGTGAATTGCGATTGGTTGTTGATCAGCTGGACGAGTTGCCGATGCGCCGTTGCGTTCGCCGTGACCCAGACGGCCTGGACCTTCGGCGTCGCCAAGAGGCGCTCGCTGGTCTCGACGGCGACTTGGCGCAGCCCCCCGGAGACGGCCGGTGCGAAGCGTTGCAACGCCGGCGGCAAGACTCCCGAGACGTCGTTTTGGACGGCATTTGAGTTGTAGAGCTGGTTCACGAGATATTCCGCGACTTCGGTCTGAATCTCGGGATTCTGGATCATCTGTTGGCTTGTCGAGCGCCACGTTGCATTGTCAAGCGCGACCGTGGTGAGCCAGATCGACAGCACACTGACGATGACGAGCAGCGACCCTGCCGCGATGAGCAGACCCACGGCAAGTCCACGCCCGCGGCGTCGGGTACGTCCCGCGTCGGGGGGGTGTGCGGTGACGTCATAGCTCATCTGGACGCTCCAGTGCGGCCTCGCGCCCAAGGGTCGACGTCCGGCCGCAGCCGGCGCCAGGTGGCGCGATCTGGGTGGTATCGGGAGGTCTGGTTCACGGGGAGTCGTCCGGGGAAGCGCGCTGGGTCACGTGGGGCTGGTCCACGATCTTGGCCCGGCGGGATTACCGACACATCGGCGCGGGCCTCCGGTGCGGGCACAGCGGTCGTGATCTTTTGCTTCGACCTTGGGGTGGCGATGTCCTCTTGCCGGCGTTGGGGCGTCGCGCAGCGCGCTGTGGGGGGATTGTGCCGTGGTGCTCGGACGCGTTCGGCGGCGTCACCCCAATGCGGCGACGTGCAACTATTCGACGTGCGGCGCCTCGCGTGCGTTGACGCCGGGGTGTTCCGCGGTATCCGCACTCAAGATTCCGGCCGCCAATGCGACCCGGACGATGTCGGCGCGGCTCGTGATGCGCAACTTGTTCATCATGTTGGCTCGGTGGGTCTCGACGGTGCGAGGTGACAGATGGAGGCGGTTGGCGATTTCCTGATTGCCGTAACCGAGCGCAAGCAGCTGCAAGACCTCGCGTTCGCGATCAGTGAGGCCATCGAGGGGGTCGGGCGCCGCGGGCTGCGCCAAGGCCGCGCCGAGTGCGGGGTGCAAGTACCGCTGGCCACTGGCAACGGCACGCAACGCGTCGACCAGCTCGTCTTCGGCGGCCGTCTTGATGAGGTAGCCCTGGGCCCCCGCGGCAAAGGCGGCGCGGACATCATCGGCGGCGCCAAACATGGACAGCATGACCACGTGCACGTCGGGGTGCCGCTCGCGAATGCTCCGCGTCCCGGCGATGCCCCCCATGCCGGGCATTTGGACATCCATCACGATGACATCGGGGTGTGTTCGGTCCGAGACATGGAGCGCCTCTTCGGCCGAGGCCGCCTCTCCGACGCACAAAATGCCGTCGGCGTGATCGAGGATGAGTCGGAGCCCCGTCCGTAGGACGCGGTGATCATCGACCAGCAGAACGCGAATAGGGGGATTTGGCATCAGCGATAACCCTTGGGGATCAGTGGCGCGGTCCGCATCATCGCACGGCGAGCAGACAGACGCGACGCCCGCGTGGGATGTCGTTGCGATCTCTGCGCTGTTGCACGACGCCGACCCCCACCTTGACGCCGTCGCCGGTCGGCACGCGCGGGTGCGCAGCCCCGCCGGGACCCCGTGTAGGGTTCCCGCCATGACTGCATCCACGACTTCAACCGCCACCCTGCGCCGCGCCGTCTTCCCCCGGGTCAACGTTCTGACGGACGCCCTTGTGATTTTCGGAGGCGCGCTTTTCGTCGCAGCGTTCGCGCAAATTTCCATCCCGCTTCCGTTCACGCCTGTGCCGATCACGGGTCAGACCTTCGCCGTCTTGCTCGTCGCCGGCGCCCTCGGGACCGTGTGCGGCACTGCCAGCATGGGGCTCTACATGCTCATGGGCATCGTCGGCCTACCCGTCTACGCCGACCACACGCATGGTCTTGAGGTCATCAAGAGCGCGACCGGTGGCTACATCGTCGGCTTTCTGATCGCCGGGCTGGTTGTCGGCTTCTTGGCCGAACGCAAGTGGGACCAGAAATTCTCGAGTTCCGTCACGATGATGCTGACCGGCAATGTGATCATCTTCTTCGTGGGGCTCCTCTGGCTTCAGCAGGTACTCCACACCGACCTGGCCGACACACTCAAATACGGCCTGTATCCGTTTGTACCCGGAGAGATCGTCAAGTTGTATTTGGCCGGGGCGCTGCTCCCCGGAGCATGGGCGCTGGTTCGCCGCATTCGTAAATAGCGGCGGGTGAGGTGGTTGTCGCGGTGACTGCGGCTGCCGACATGGTGATTGAGGGCGCTCGGATCCGCACGCTGGATCCGCAGCGCCCCTTTGCTAGCGCCATTGCGGTGCGAGACGGACGGATCATCGCGGTCGGCGACGCCCAGGCGACTGCGCCGTTTCGCGGGCCCGGCACGCAGCTGCTCGATGGCCGAGGGCGAGCGGTCGTCCCCGGGCTGATCGACGCCCATTGTCATCCGCTGTGGGGCGCACGCGCGATGCGCGACGCGGACGTGTCGGATGCGCGCGACCTGGCGCACGCGCTCGAGGGACTTCGCGCCGCGGCAGACGCCCGGTCGCCCGACGAGTGGATCACCGCGCACGGACTGCGGCGGGATTGGTTCGGGGGCGCGCCGACTGGCGCTGTTCTCGAGGCGGCGGTCGGCGCGCGGCCTGCCTTTGTGAGTTTCCTGGATGGGCATGGAGCGCTCGCGACCCCTGCGGCACTGGCGCGCGCCGGGGTGTTCGGGCCGAGGCCCTTTGGCGATTCCTCGCAGATCGTCTGCGACCCAGACGGCGTTCCGACCGGGGAGCTGCGCGAGCCGAGCGCGATGGAGGCGGTGCGGTCCCATATTCCGGAGCTGACCCCGACGCGCCGACGCGAGCTTTATCGGGCTCAGTTGGCGCGGATGGCCGCCTTGGGGATTGTCGCTGCGCACGTCATGGACGATGTCCCCGAAGATCTTGATGATCTGGCAAGGATCGAGGCCGATGGCGAGCTCGCGGTCCGTCTGACGGTCTACCTCTGGCTGCAGCCGGAAATGGACGACGACCAGATCACCGACGCGATTGCCCGCGCTGGGCGCTGCGGACGGCGCTGGCGCTCCGGCGCGGCGAAGTTCTTTCTCGATGGCGTCATCGACCAAGGCACCGCGTGGCTTGGGAGGTGCGATCTCCGGGGGGAGGGCACCGCACCCAATTGGCCCGATCCTGGACGTTACGCCGATGTCGTTCGTCGCTGTGTGGCCGCGGGACTGGGATGCGCCACCCATGCGATCGGCGATCAGGCAATCCGCACGGCGCTCGACGCGTATGCGTCGGCTCATCCGAGGCGGCTTGGACAGCCGCCGTGCCGGATCGAGCACGTTGAGTTATGTGACCCTCGCGACACCCGGCGCTTTGGCGAACTCGGCGTCGTCGCCAGCATGCAGCCGATCCACATCGCCGCGGTCGCCGACGACCCCGCGTCGGCGTGGGCGGACCGCCTGGATCCGGGACGTCGCGGGTGGGGCTGGCCATGTGCCGATCTCGCCCGCGCCGGCGCGGTAATTGCGCTCGGCTCGGATTGGCCGGTGGCCAACCCGGATCCGCGCCTCGGCATGATGTGGGCTCGGCAGCGCCTGGGCCCGGGGCAGGAGGGCGAGGGGTATCGGGAGGATCAGGCGCTTGGGGCCGAGGCGGCGCTGGAGGGCTACACCCGGGGCGCGGCTCACGCGGGCGGGGATGCCGACGCTGGCCGGATTGTGGTCGGCGCGCGCGCGGACCTCACGATCTTCGCAGCGGACCCCGTCGAGTGCGCGGCCGACGAACTCCCCGACATTCCGGTCCTCGCGACGATCGTCTCCGGCGCAATCACCCATCGGTCGGCCGATGGCTGATCTGATCGACGTTGCGCGGGTCCAGGGGGCGTTGCGTGCACCGGTCGGGGGCCCGCTCGTGTGGGCGTCCGAGGTAGGCTCCACGAACGATTTGATCGCGATGCGCGCGCGTGAGGGCGCACACGAGGGCTTGGTGATCGGCGCCGACTTTCAGACCCAGGGGCGGGGACGACGGGGACGTGTGTGGGAGGCGCGCGCGGGGGATGCGGTGCTGTTTTCGGTGCTTTTGCGCCCACCGCGCGCAGGCCGTGATGCGGGTCTGCTTCCCATCACGGCCGCAGTCGGCGTGGCCGACGGCCTCCACCGGCTCGGGGTACCGGTGGGGCTGGTGTGGCCGAACGATCTGACCGTCGACGGCAAGAAGCTTGGGGGGATCCTGTGCGAGCTCTCGAGCGTCGGCCAAGAGCTCGCATGGGCGGTGGTGGGCGTCGGCATCAATGTGCGCACCGTTCCGGCGCTGGTCGCGGGGCGGTGGGAGCCCACCAGTCTCGCCGATGCGCTGGGTGCCCCGCCGGCTCGCGAGGAGGTTCTGGGCGCGGTGCTCGCGGGCCTTGCAACGTGGTTTGGCCGCTGGTACGAGGGGGCCGATGCGGACGTCCTCGGAGCATTTGCCGGGCGGGATGTGCTGGCGGGGCGAACCGTTTCCGTGGCGGTTGGCGAATACTCATTGACAGGGGTGGCTGCAGGGCTCGATGCCACGGGGGCGCTTCAGGTGCGCATGGCCTCGGGTGACATCGTGGCGGTCAGCTCCGGGGAGGTCACCGGGGTCGACGCCGCGCCGTAAGGGTTTGGTTGGGGAAATTACCCGTCGGGCGGTAACCGATAATCGACCAACAGTAGACAGACTCTTGACAAACAATTGACGCCCTGAGAAGATTTACACGGTGCCTTGTTCTGCAGGGGCTGTTCGGACCCGCGCGCAGGGCACGCGTCTGAATTGCCGTCTACGGTGTTGGCACACTGGCGCCCCGGCGCCCCCACCCGGAAATCCTCAGAGAATCGAGGACCCCCAGTGTTTGAACTCAGTCGGGATCTCTACCGAGAACTCAAGCCAATGGTGATTGCCGATTCCAAGCATCCCGGGCGCTCTGAGCGGGTCTTGCTTGCAGCCTGTGAGCAGACCGTCTCCCGGATCGCCCGTGATCTTCGCCGCTATCCACGTCCGGCACGGCATCTGTTCTCGAACGTCCGGTTTCTTTTCCCGGTCCAAGAACAGCTCCACTGCTATCGCATTATCGAGCGTCATCTCAGTGCGGCGCTCGTCGTACTTGAGGCGGAGGCGGGTCCGGAGACGGGTCGCACGGGCGCACTGCGCTGCGCGTCGATCAATCGCAAGGGCCGGCCCTGCGGCCGTGAGCCGCTGCGCGGTTCGCGCTTTTGCCCGTCGCACAAGCACCTGGAGGCAATCGTTCCCCTCCCGCATCAGGGCCTCTCGGTCGCATAGGGACTGCGTTCTCGCGCCGCCGGCACCCGTCTGCTCGGCGGCGCGAGAACGCGCCGACGCCTCGTCTCGGCGCTCATGATGGTCAACGATGCGCAGCGGGTAGCCCATATCCAGCACGCAGTCGGCTGACCGCTGAGCGGCGTCATCCATGAGCCAAGGCTCCTGGATGCAGCGATGTGGCAAGGCGCACAGCTCGGGCACCTTGCTGCGGATGACGCGGCCGTCCGGATCGAACTTCTCGTCCTGCAGTACGGGGTTGGAGATGCAGGCGTAGGGGGCGGCATCGGTGCCGGTGCCTGCGGTCCGCTGTCAGTCGCCGTCGCCGCTGGGCGGATCACCATCGATAAGGGCGTGCATGACGACGGTCTGGCCGATGTGCCGGTCGCGCAGGAGATCCTCGACCAGGAACGACGTCGCAACCATGTGGGCGCGATTGTGCGTCCGACCCTCGATTGCCCGCTGGCGCATCGCCGCGTCAATGACCGGATAGCGGGTTCGGCCGCTGCGTCATGCGGTGCGCGCGCCGGGGTCGGCGGCCCCGGGGATTGCGCACGAGGTGGTGGGAGAACTCGCGCCAGAGGACCTGCCGCCAGAAGGAGGCGCCCCCCGCAGAGATCTCGCCGAACCGTCCCAGAACGCGGCCGATCTGGGCGGCTGAGCACATTCTGACGCGCCGATCCGCCGACACGGGTGAGGTGCCGATGAGATCGAGCAGGTCGGTTCTGCTCGCAGCGGTCGGCATGTCCATTCTAGATACAGCCGGCGGGCGGCCCTCCGGGAGTGGCACGGCCATCCCGATTCGCGCGCAGGGGGTCACGCGCTGGCCGTCGTCGCCCCGGGGGCCGTGGATGCCATCGGGCTGCGCGAGCAGATCTCCGTCGAGCGTGAGCGCCGGGCAGTCCGCTGCGGCCAGTGCGGCATGCACGCACGCGTCGCGCCCGGCGTCAAGAACCGCACGACGTGCGGGCGACTAGTGATGGCCACGCGAGAGCAGCTCGGGGGTCGATGGGTCATCGGAACCGGACCGCACCGCGCTCGGCGGTGGCGGCGAGCGGGGTGCGTTCGGCGACCCGCAGAGCGCCGCGGAACCAGGCAATGGTCCGGCGGGATCTCGTGATTTAGGAGTCTGCCCGGTGGTGGGCGCCCCACAGGTCTCAACGGTCGATGGCGAGCCCGGGCGCGGGCGCCCCGCCGCCAACGGGCCGGGACCGGTTCCGCAACGGCGATCTGCGAGCATGCCGGGGTTGTGGCGCCACCCGATCAGATAGTGCTCCGCCTCAGGGGCGTATTGCGGCGTCTGCGCGACCCCGTCCAGGAATTCCTTGCCACGGAATCTGCGGGTGCGGTCGTGCTGGCGCTGGCGGCCGTCGCTGCGATCGCCTGGGCAACCTTCGCGACGCACTCCTATGAGGTGCTCTGGACCCACGAGTTCGCCGTGCACCTCGGTGGCTGGTCGTGGCACCTGAACCTCCAGGAGCTGGCGGAGGACGGCCTGATGCCGATCTTCTTTTTCGTGGTGGGTCTCGAGATTAAGCGCGAGATTGCCGTTGGGGAACTCTCCAGCCTCCGCGTCGCGCTCGTTCCCGTGATCGCGGCGCTGGGTGGCATGCTCGTGCCGGCGGCGATCTACTTCGGCTTCACCCATGGGACGCTCGGAGCCAATGGCTGGGGCGTTCCCATGGCGACCGACATCGCCTTCGTGGTCGGGGCGCTGCAGTTGCTGGGCGCGCGGGTGTCATCACAGCTGATGGTGTTCATGTTGGCGATCGCCGTTGTCGACGACATCGGCGCGATCATCGTGATCGCCATCTGGTATTCGCACGGTGTGCAGGTCACGTGGATCGTGGGCAGCGTGATGTGCCTGGGCCTGACTTGGCTGCTGTTGGCGCGCGGGGTGCGGGTTGTTCCGATCTATATCGTGCTCGGCATCGCCAGCTGCCTGATGATGTGGGCTGGTGCTGTGAGCCCGACGATTGCGGCCGTTGGCCTCGGCCTGCTAATGCCGATGACACCGTGGCGCCGCTCGGAGGTCACCGCCTCGGGGGCACCGTCAGCGACGACGGTGGAGCGACTTGAGCACGTCGTGCACCCGTGGTCGGCGTTTCTAGTACTGCCCCTGTTCGCGCTTGCGTGCGCGGGAATCCCGCTTACCGCGGGCGCGCTGCATCACGGCGCCACCAGCCGGATCGCCCTCGGCGTGGTGCTCGGGTTGGTCGTCGGGAAGCCCGTCGGGGTCTTCGGTGCGACCTGGGCGGCCGTCGCGTTGGGGCTCGGTGCGCTCCCTCAAGGGTTGCGATGGGCCCACGTCGCCGGCGGAGCGGCCTTGGCGGGGATCGGCTTCACCGTCGCAATCTTCATCAGCAGTCTCGCGTTCACGGAGCCCGCGTTGAAGAACACCGCCGAGATTGGCATCCTGGCCGGATCCCTGATTTCCGCGCTGCTGGGCATCGTGATCCTGCTCGCGGTCGCGCGCGGCGAGGTGCGGACCTAGACTGCGCTCGTCTGCGGTTGCGGCGTGGTCCCCACGGGGAGGGGCACGGTCGCGTGACGCGGGCACGTCGGTCGCTCCAGCGTCAGCCGGCGCGCGACGGACATCGGATCGCTGTTGGCGTGCTGCGCCCCGATTGCCCCGGCGAAGTCCTCGGTGACACCGGGTCCGGCCAGAACGAGTGGGGTACATCCGGCCAACTTGGTCAACGCCGCACGTTCAACCTCCAATGACGTGCCGATCGTGACGGCGATCACGGTCATCTCCGGATGGAGCATCTCGGCGGTCGCGATCACCGTCTCGATCGGGGTATCGGCTCCAAGGAGCGTGATTCGCCACCCCTGCTCGTGCAGGGCAAGCCCGAGGCACACCAGCGGAAGATCGTGCAGTTCCTGGGGGGCACATGCGAGCACCGCGCGCGGCCCTGTGCCGTCGTCCCAGCCGCGACCGTGGCTGACCAGGCGCGAGCGCAGGACACGGCTGGCGAAGTGTTCTTGGGCGACGGTGATCTCGCGGGTACGCCATCGCTCGCCGAGGTCGCGCAGGTAGGGGAAGACCACGTTGGTGAGCACTGATTCCAGGGCGAAACGCTGCAGGATGTGATCGATTGCCCGATGGGCAGTGCCCTCGTCGAATCCCTCGAGCGCGGCGCGCAACTCGGCGATGGGATCGCCGTTGAACTCGGTCGGCGGCGGCGCCTCCAGTTCGGCGCGGGCACGTTGCGCAGCTTGGGCGGGCGCGAGCCCGGTTGCGAGGTGGCGCTGCATGAGCTCGACGCGCGCGAGGTCCGCGTCGGAATAGAGCCGGAAGCCACCCGCGCTGCGCTGCGGATCGAGGATCTCGTAGCGGCGTTCCCATGCGCGCAGCACGTCCGGGCTGACGCCGACCCGCCGAGCGAGTTCACCAATGCGCAGATATCCATGAGTGCTGGGGGTGACCACGTGTCCGACACCATCCGCCGTCCTGGACAGACCCTGACCACCGTGTCCAGAAATTGTTCACCTCACATTAACGAATGTTCACATCCTGAGACAATGGGGACCCGCTTACGCGGCGGCCCGGAGCACGACCTTCCCGAATGCGTCTCCGCTCGCGAGGCGTGCGTAGGCATCCGCGGCGCGGCCGAGCACGAATGACGAGTCAACCACCGGCCGGGCGCCGGTCTGCATCAGCATGCGTACGACAGCATCCAGTTCTTGACGTGTCCCCATTGTGCTGCCGAGGATCGACAGCCCGCGCCAGAACACCCGCGCCAGCTGCGCGGGAGGGTCGCCGCCGCTGGTTGCTCCGGAGACGACGATCACGCCGCCGGGGCGCAGGCTCTTGAGGGAGTGGTCCCAGGTTGCGGCGCCGACGGTCTCGATCACCGCGTCGGCCCGCCCAGAAAGACGCCCCCCGACCTCGATCACGGTGTCGGCACCCAGCTCGCGGGCGTGCTCGCGCTTGCGCTCGGAACGGCTCGTCACCGAGACCTCGAGGCCCGCGGCGTGCCCGAGGACGATGGCGGCGGTTGCGACACCACCACCCGCGCCTTGGACCAGGACATGCTGTCCGGGGCGCAGGCGCGCACGGGTGAACAGCATTCGATACGCGGTCAGGTAGGCCGTCGGCAGGCACGCGGCCTCGACCCATGAGAGCGCCGCGGGCTTGGAGACGAGATTACGCGAGGGGACCACGACCACCTCGGCATGCGTTCCGCTCACCCCGGCTTCACTGAGCAGGTGCAGGTCGGCGGCGAGGGTCTCATCGTCCCCGGGCCCCGCCGATCCGAGCACGGCGTGGACGATCACCTCGCGACCGTCATCGGTCACGCCGGCTGCATCGGTGCCCAGCGGCGTCCCGACGTGCTCGTCGCGGACGCCGACTCCACGCAGGGTCCAAAGGTCGTGGTGGTTCAGCGAGGCAGCGCGCACGTGGACACGTGCCCAGCCCTCGGGGACCGCGGGCTCGGGGCGCTCGCCGACCTCGAGTACGCGCAACGGATCGTGGGTGTCGATCCCCGTGGCGTAGACCGCCTGCATAAGGGGGTGTCCTTCCCTTGACGTTTCCGGAAATCGCATCCGCACCGCGGATATTGCCACCGATCGGCGTCCACGACGTCTCCGCCCAACCAACCGGGGCCGAAGTTGACATCCTGTACCCCATGAGGGTGGCGATGTATCACGGGGCCGGGAGAATCGAGCTTACCGAGCTGCCACGACCCACTGCCGGGCGAGGTGAGCTCGTCGTGCAGGTCACGGCCTGCGGCCTGTGCGGCAGCGACCTGATGGACTGGTATCAGGAACCTCGGGCGCCCCTCGTGCTCGGCCACGAACCGGTGGGGATCATCGTCGAAGCGGGGGCGGACGCCCCGCTGGCAGTCGGGGTACGGGTGTTCGTCCATCATCACGTGCCGTGTATGCGCTGCGTGTGGTGCCAGCGGGGCCGGCATACCCTCTGCCCGACATTCCGGGCCACGCGCATCGATCCCGGCGGGCTCGCGGAGTTCATCCGGGTCCCGGCGGAGAATGCTCGCTTGGACGTGCTGGAACTGCCTCACGAGCTCTCTGACCTTGCTGCGACGCTGATCGAGCCGCTGGCGTGTGTGATCCGCGGTCAGGCGCTCGCCGGGATCGGCGCCGGCGATTCCGTCGTGGTCATGGGCACGGGTGCCATGGGACTGCTGGAGATCTACGCGGCGCGCGCGCTCGGCGCCGAGGTCATCGCGCTCGAGCCCCGGGACGACCGACGCGCGCTGGCGCGGCGCGCGGGCGCGCGGGCGCTCGATGCCCAGACGCCCGCCGCGGCCGCCGATCTGTTGGGGCCCGACGGCGCGCGCGCGGTGTTCGTGACGAGTTCCTCCGCGTCGGCGATCGCGGCGGGCATGGCGCTCGCCGGTCCGGCGGGTGTCGTGCAGCTGTTTGCACCGCCCACGCCGGGTGAGCTGATCGGCCTCGACCTCGGCTCGGTGTGGTCTCGGGAAGTGCGCATCGAATCGAGCTACTCGGCCGGGCCCGAGGACACGCGCGCGGCCTTGAAACTTTTATGCGGGGGCGCCGTCGATCCCGAGGTCGTTATTTCGCACCGGATCCCACTTGCAGAGGTCGATCGCGCCTTCGCGCTGGCCCGTAGCATCGACGCGATGAAGGTCGTCGTCGACATCTCGTAGTGCCGATGGCCCCGGCCGTGGTCAAGGGTGCGCTATTGTTGCCCGGTCCGGGCGCGCGTCCGGCGTGGTGAACGTAGCTCAGTTGGTAGAGCTCCTGGTTGTGGTCCAGGCGGTCGTGGGTTCGAGTCCCATCGTTCACCCTCCTCCGACCGTCAATCTGGGCGGGTGTGGCGGAACCGGCAGACGCGCTAGGTTTAGGTCCTAGTGGGGCAACCCGTGGAGGTTCGAATCCTCTCACCCGCATCAGCATGTCAATAGCCGCCGAAATCACATCCGTCGAGGAAGGTCGCGTCGAACTCGCTGTCGCGGTATCCGAGGATGCTGTCGAGCAGGCGTTCGACCAGGCCCTCCAGCGCTTGGCGCGAGGGGTCAAGGTGCCGGGCTTTCGCCAGGGCAAGGTTCCGACGTCGATCGTGATGAGCCGCTTTGGACGCCCCGTCGTGGTCCAGGAAATGCTCAAGGTCTCGCTGTCCGAATGGTATGAGCAAGCCGTTGTGGAATCGGGGATTCGCCCGATCGATGATCCGGACCTTGCGCTGGACGACGTGCCTGAGACCGGGGAGCTGCGCTTTCGGGCCGCGGTGCAGACCCGTCCGCAGGCCAAGCTCGGAACCGTGGCCGGCATTGAGGTCGGCAAAGAGGAGCCGGAGATCCCCGAGGGTGCGCTCGACGCTGAACTTGAGCGCCTGCGCCTGCAAGCCTCGCGGATGGCTCCGGTCGATCGTCCTGCCCAGGAAGGCGACTTCTTGGTTGTCGACTTCGACGGCAGCGTCGACGGGAAGCGGCTGGCGTCCGCCAGTGCGCGCGACTATGTGGTCGAGCTGGGATCCGATCGCCTGATCGCCGGATTCGATGAGAAGTTGCGCGGGAGCACCGCCGGGGACTCGGTCACCATCGAGATCACCTACGCCGCCGACGACAGCCGTCAGGAATTGCGCGGCAAGAAGGTCGAATACACCGCGGTCGTCAAACAGGTCCAGGAGCGAGTGCTGCCCGCACTGGACGACGACTTCGCCGCCGAGGCGAGCGAGTTCGACACGCTCGAGGAACTCACGGCTGATATCAACGAGCGCCTCCAAACCGCCGCGCAGGCACGCGTCGACGAGCTCTTCCGCCGCCGCGTGCTCGATGCCGTGGTCAAGGAGGCGAGCGTCGAGGTGCCCGAGGTCATGATCCAACGGCGCATCGGGACGATCCTCACGCAGACCGCGAGCTCGCTGCCGAGCGGCGTGAGTTTCGACACATATCTGCGCGCGACCGGCAGGACGATCGAGCAGGCCGCCGAAGAACTCCGCCCAGACGCCGAGATGGCGATTCGGCGCGAGTTGGCAGTGGAGGCAGTGTGCGAGGCCGAGAGCATCGAGGTCACTGACGCCGAGGTTGAGGCGCAAGTTCGCGAGGACGCGGAGAAGGTGGGACGCGATGCGGACGAGTTGCTTGGCGAGGTCGTTGGCGAGGGAGCGTTCGAGCGCCTGCGCGAGGATCTGCGTTTGGGCCGTGCCGTGCAGTTCTTGATTGACAACGCCGTCCCGATCTCGATGGAGCAAGCCGAGGCGCGTGAACGTCTGTGGACGCCGAACGAGGAGAAGGTGGCCCCCGACGCCAAACTGTGGAAGCCCGGAGATGCAAAGTGACGCCAGGAGGCCAAGCTCGATGAGTCCGCTGATTCCGATGGTCATCGAACAGACATCCCGCGGCGAACGTTCATTTGACATCTATTCGCGCTTGCTCAATGAGCGGATCGTCTTTTTGGGCACGCCCATCGACGACCAGATCGCCAACTTGATGGTCGCCCAGCTCCTGCACCTCGAAAGCGAAGACCCGGACAAGGACATCTCGATCTACATCAATTCCCCCGGGGGGTCGGTGTATGCGGGTCTTGCCATCTACGACACCATGCAATTCATCAAGCCCGACGTGCAGACGATTTGCGTCGGGATCGCGATGAGCATGGGTGCGCTGCTGTTGGCGGGCGGCGCCAAGGGCAAGCGGATGGCCCTGCCGAACGCGAAGATCATGATC